>Ga0325401_1008003_pt1 | contig 10274 bp, 8 predicted proteins | sample PopdelMetagenome_FD_205666 | JGI IMG/M metagenome (GOLD analysis project Ga0325401, IMG submission 205666) | Populus deltoides microbial communities from Bellville, Georgia, United States - Xylem-PdKOR-R2 | ecosystem: Host-associated > Plants > Phyllosphere > Stem > Wood/Secondary xylem | place...
GTAGCCGACGCCCGTGAAGTAGCGCGAGACCGTCTGCGTCGAGACGCCGGCCAGCCGGGCGACGTCGGCCATGCTCGGGCGCCCCGCGGGCTTCGCCGACGGGCGTACGGGGGCCTCGGTCGCGGTGTTCACAGGTGACATCGTCCTCGCATCCACGTCGGCTCGGCTGGGGCGCGAGGAACCGTTGACGGCTCCTCAGCAGGCTGTTAGGTTATCGGTCACCCCCGCAAGTTACCGATAACTTGTGGCGGGTTCGCCGGAGTCGTCGCCGACCCTGCCGGGGTCGAGGGGCGTCCACCCACGTCCCGAGAGGCCGTATCCCCATGCCGCAACGCCGCCGCGTGATCGTCGACACCGACGCCAAGAACGAGGCCGACGACCAGTACGCGATCGTCCACGCGCTGCTCTCCCCGACCCTCGACGTGCGGGGGATCGTCCCCGCCCACTTCGGCTCCGAGCGCAGCGCGACCTCGATGCTCGACTCGCGCGCGGAGGTGGACCTCCTGCTGCGCCTGATGGGTCGCGACGACGTCACCGTCGCCAACGGGGCCGAGCACGCGATCCCCGACGCGGCGACGCCCGCCCCGTCGCCCGGCGCGGACCTGATCGTCGCCGAGAGCCTGCTCGCCTCGGCCGACGACCCGCTGTTCGTGACCTTCCTCGGCCCGCTGACCGACATGGCGACGGCGATCCTGACCGACCCGGCCATCGTCGACCGCGACGTCGTCGTGGTGTGGATCGGCGGGATGGGCTACGACGTCGACTGGTCCTACCCCGCGATCGAGTTCAACCTGCGCAACGACATCACCGCCGCCAACGTCGTCTTCGACTCCGGCATCACGGTCTGGCAGGTGCCGGCCCCCGTCTACACGATGGTGTCGGTCGGCTACGCCGAGCTCGAGGAGAAGATCGCGGGCACCAGCGAGCTCGCCGACTACCTGATCGCCCAGCTCGTCGAGTTCAACGAGGCCCACCACGGGGAGCCGATCGAGTCCCGTTCGCTCGGTGACTCGCCGGCGATCTCGCTGGTGCTCAACCCCCGCGGCGGCGTCTCGCGCACGGTCGCGTCGCCGCGCTTCGGGGTCGACGGCGGCTACCTGCCCGGCGCCGGCCACCCGGTCAAGGTCTTCGACGCCGTCGACGTGCGCTACCTGCTCGAGGACATGTTCGCCAAGCTCCGCCGCTTCGGCCGCGACTCGGGCGGCCCGGCCGGCTCGGCCCCGCAGGCCTCCTGAACCTCCCGCCCCTCGCTCGACCCGCCGCTCGCCCTTCAGATCAAAGGAGACTGGAATGACCCGCTCGACCTGGACCCGCCGAGGGTTCCTCGGCCTCTCGGCGGCCGCGGCCGTCGCCGGCACCGCGGCCTGCACCGGCACCGGGACGGCCGGTGGCACCGCCGGCGGCGCGGCCTCCGGGCCCGCCTCGAACAACCTGCGCCTCTTCACCTACGAGGACGACACGACGATCGCCAACCTCAAGGCCGCCGTCGCGACGTTCGACAGCCGGAACGGCACGACGACCAGGGTCGACAGCCTCCCGGGCTCGGGCGCGGCGGTCTACCCCGACAAGCTGCGCGCCGAGCTGCTCGGCGGTTCCGGTCCCGACATCTGGCGGATCTGGGGCGGCCAGATCGGGGCGCCGTTCGCGAAGGCCAAGCAGGCGGCCGACCTCGCGCCGTACTACCAGAAGTACGGCTGGGACACCAAGATCAACACCAACGCGATCGCCGGCATGACCTTCGACGGGATGAAGGCCGGCCTGCCGATCGTCGTCGCCGCGATCGGGGCCTGGTACTCCAAGGAGTCGATGGACAAGGCCGGGGTCTCCGACACCCCCAAGAGCTACGCCGAGCTCGAGGAGATGAACGACAAGCTGGTCGCGGCCGGCATCACCCCGTGCACCCTCGGGGGCAAGTACGGCTGGGACGTCATGCGCCTCTTCGAGTACCTCCTCGAGGTGTCGGCCGGGCCGGACCTGCACGACAAGCTGCTGAGCGGCGAGGAGAGCTGGGACCGCCCCGAGGTCGTGACCGCGTTCACGAGCTTCAAGAAGTGGCAGGACAAGAAGTGGCTGCCCAACGGCGTCCTCGGCCTCGACCCGAGCGACGTCGAGACCGACTACGTGTCGGGCAAGGCCGCGTACACGCTCACCGGCACCTGGACCGAGGCGCAGGGCATCCAGGCCGCCAAGAAGAGCTCCGACGACTTCGGCACCTTCCAGCTGCCGACCGACCAGACGCCGGAGCGCCACTCCGGCTTCGTCGAGGGCTACATGATGAGCGCGCGCTCGGGCAACCCCGACAAGGCGGCGGCCCTGCTCGACTACCTCGTCACCCCGGACCTGCAGGCGACGCTGCAGATCACGTCCTCGACGGTCACGGGTGCGGAGCCGGACAAGAGCAAGCTGCCGCTGTCCTACGAGTGGACCGAGATCAACAAGACGAGCCCCTTCTACACGATCCAGGACCAGGCCTTCCCCAAGAAGACCGCCGACCAGTACTTCGCGATCCAGAGCGACGTGCTGCAGGGCAAGACCTCGCCCGCCGACGCGGCCAAGGCCATGCAGTCCGCCGTCTCGGCGATGGCGAAGTCCTAGGAGCGGCGTGGCGACCGCGACCGCGCTCGCCCCGGCCACCCGCGAGGGGGCCGGGGCGGGCAGGCAGAACAAGAAGCGGTACGGCGGGCTGCGGCCCTGGCTCTTCGCCCTGCCCGCCCTGGCCGTCTACGTGACGTTCCTCGTCTACCCGGCCGGGACGTCGCTGTTCTTCAGCTTCACGAACTGGGACGGGCTGAGCCCGACCTACGACATCGTCGGGCTGGCCAACTACGAGGCGATGACCAAGGACCCGGTCGTCGTCCAGGCCCTGCTGAACAACCTGGTCTGGACCGTCGTGACCATCGTCGTGCCGGTGGTCATCGGCCTGACGCTGGCGATCCTGCTCAACGGCAAGGTGCGGGGCAAGACGCCGCTGCGGCTGCTCTTCTACACCCCCTGCGTGCTGCCGCTGGTCTCGATCGCCTCGATCTGGGGCTGGCTCTACAACCCCGACTACGGCGTGATCAACGAGACGCTGCGCGCGGTCGGCCTCGGCAGCCTGGCCCAGCCGTGGCTCGGGCAGGACTCGACCGCGCTGGCCGCGGTCATGGTCCCGGCGATCTGGCTGCGCGTCGGCTTCCCGATGCTGCTCTACCTCGCGGCCCTCCAGGGCATCCCCGCCGAGCAGTACGAGGCGGCGACCGTGGACGGCGCGACCCGCTCGCAGCAGCTGTGGTTCATCACCATGCCGAGCCTGCGGCCCGCGCACTACATCGTGCTGGCGCTGTCGCTGATCGACTCGTTCAAGGTCTTCGACATGATCTACGCGATGACCTACGGCGGGCCGGGCACGGCCACGCAGGTCATGGGCACCTGGATGTACGCGAACGTCTTCCAGTACTACCAGGCCGGCTACGGCACGGCCATCGCCGTCGTGATCACCGTCATCGCCGTCGCGGTGAGCATCCCGTACGTCCTCTCCCAGACCAAGGAGCACTCGTGAGCGCCTCGGCCCCCGGGCTCGCCGCCGCGGCGGCCCTGCCCGACGCCGTCATCGGGGAGGACCCGCTGGCCCGTCGTCCGCGGGCCAAGGGCGGCGTGGTGGCGACGATCATCCTGTCGGTGGTCGCGATCTTCTGGATCTCGCCGCTGCTGCTGCTCGTCACGACGGGCCTGCGGCCGCTGTCGGACTTCGTCGCCAACGGCCCGCTCTCCTGGCCGACCGAGTGGACGTGGGCGAACTTCCGCGAGGCCTGGGGGATCGGCAAGTTCGCCGACACCTACCGCAACTCGGCGCTGCTGCTGGTGATCAAGGTGCCGCTCGGCGTCCTGATCTCGGCGATGCTCGCCTTCGCGCTGGCCAAGCTCAACATGCGCTTCCGCCGGACGGTGATGTTCGCGGTGTTCCTCGGGCTCACGATCCCGATCTACATCACGATCGTCCCTGTCTTCATCATGCTGCGCAGCGCGGGCCTCACCGACAACGTGCTCGGCCTCGTCGGGCCCTACCTGGCCTTCGGCATCCCGCTCGAGGTGCTGATCCTGCAGTCCTTCTTCCGCCAGATCCCCGACTCGATCATCGAGTCGGCCCGGATCGACGGGGCGTCGGAGTGGCGGATCTTCTTCACCCTGGTGCTGCCGCTCTCGCTGCCCGCGCTGGTCACCGTCGCGATCCTGGACGCGGTCGCGACCTGGAACGAGTTCCTGTTCGCCCTGATCATCCTGAGCTCGGACACGAACAAGACCATCCCCGTCGGGCTGCTCAGCTTCCAGGGGCAGTTCTCCAACAACAACACCGGGCTGGCCGCCGGCATCCTCATCGCCGTCGTGCCGATCCTGATCGCGTACGCGCTCCTGCAGCGCTGGATCGTCGGTGGGCTGACCGCCGGGGCCGAGAAGGGTTAGGTCGTGCCTCTCGCACCCCGGGCGGCGCAGTGGCAGGAGGTCGAGCTCACGCTCGAGGGCCCGGACGCGGCGAACCCGTACGTCGAGGTCGAGGCGTGGGCCCACCTCGTGCACGAGGACGGCTCGAGCGTCCGTCGCCCGGTGTTCTGGGACGGCGGGCGGACCTACCGGGTGCGCTTCGCCTCGACACGGCCCGCGGGTCGCTGGCGCTGGAGCGTGCACTCGGCGTCGGCGGAGCACCGCTTCGCGCCGTCCGCCGGCGAGCTCGAGGCCGCGCCTCCCGAGACCGGGAGCGCGCACCCGGGTCTGCGGCACGGGTTCGCGACGATCGCGCCCGGGGCGCGGGCGATGACGTACGCCGACGGCGCGCCGGGCTTCATGGTCGTCGACACCGCCTGGGCGATGCCGTTCCGCGCGACGCCGGCCGAGGTGGAGACCTACGCCGCGGACCGAGCCGCCAAGCACTTCACCACCGTCTTCCTGATGGCGGTGCAGCCCGACCGCGGGGCCCGCGGGCCCCGGGCCCGCGGGGTCGAGCAGGGCTTCGACGTGGCGTTCGAGGACCTGCCCGACGGCCACCTGAACCACCTCGTCCCGGCCTACTGGCGCTGCTTCGACGAGATCAGCGCGATCCTCGTCGCGCACGGGCTGACCCCGGCCCTCGCGCCGGTCTTCCACGGCTTCGGGTGGAAGGGCCTCGACGCCGCCGGTCCGGCGGTCGAGCCGGGGGAGTACGCCCGCTTCTGCCGCTACCTCGTCGCCCGCTACGGCGCGCGGCCGGTGGTCTTCCTCGTCGCCGCCGACGGGACCGGCGAGGAGCAGGGTGTCGAGGCCGGCGGCCGTGAGATCGAGGCCTGGGACGCGTACGCCCACCCCGTCGGCCTCCACCACCGCCCGCACTCGCTGAACCGCGCGCACCAGGACGCGTCCTGGCTCGACTTCCAGTCCTGCCAGACCGGGCACGACGGCGACCACGCCCCCGACCGGCTCGCGACCATGTGGGCGCAGCGGCCGGTGAGGGCGGTCATGAACGGCGAGCCCACCTACGAGCACGGCGGACGACGGGGCAGGGCCGCGGGCTGGTGGCAGGGCCACGAGGCGTGGTCCAACGTGTGCGCCGGCGGGCTGCTGGGGGTCGCGTACGGCGCGGGCAGCCTCTGGCAGTGGCGCACCTCGCCGACCGAGGAGGGCCACGCGCCGTTCTTCCTCGCCGAGGGGGCCGGCTGGCGGGAGGCGCTCGACTTCGAGGGCGGCCGGTACGTCGGCCTGGTCGGCCACGTCCTGCGCGGGATCCCGCTGCAGGACGCCTATCCCTGCTGGGACGTCGTGCTGCGCAGCCGGGGGCTGATGGTGCCCGGCCGGTGCTTCCTCTCCTACGCCGAGCACGGCGGGGACTGGATGTTCCTCGACGCCGACGGGCGGGTCCCCGGGCGCTACTGGCTCGTCGACCCGACGACGGGCGAGGTCGTGAGTTCGGGCGTACGTCCGGGCAACGGCGGCGTGGTCCACGGCGAGCCGGAGCGGCCGATGGTGCTGATCTGCGCGGACGAGCCGCCGGCCGTCGCTTCCCTCGGGTGACGCCGGGCGGGTCCCTTTGCCGCCGGGTCGTGGGGTCCTTACAGTGACCCCCACCTGCCCCGGTCGCCACAGGCGTCCCCGGGGCGGAGGTCGCAGACCGGGCACGAGGCCGCGATGCGTGAGGCTCTTCGAGGAAGAAGGGGTGTCATGGCCGAGCTGACCCGTACGAGACCGGGCGTGACCGCGGCGCCGGTCGAGGACCCGCCACCCCGCCGCCGCCGGACGGCCGCCCGCCGGGAGGCGCTGGCCGGCTACGCCTTCATCTCCCCGTGGATCGTCGGCTTCTGCGTCTTCACCCTCGGCGCGATGGTCTACAGCCTCGTCATCTCCTTCAGCCGCTACAACCTCGCGACCAACCGGGCCAAGCCGGTCGGGCTGAAGAACTACCGGCTGCTGGTCGAGGACCCGGCGGTGATGCGCTCACTGGGCAACACGCTCTTCTTCGCGGTGATGGCCGTGCCCCTGGAGATCGTCTTCGCCCTGCTGCTCGCGGTCCTGCTGAACCGCGTCGGACGCGGCGCGGGCCTCTTCCGCACGCTCTACTACCTGCCGAAGATGACGCCGTCGGTGGCCACCGCGTCGGTGTTCCTGCTGCTCCTCAACGGCAACACGGGCGCCATCAACCGCTTCCTGGCGATCTTCGGCATCGAGGGGCCGCAGTGGCTCCTCGAGCCCGCCTGGGTCAAGCCGTCGATCGTGCTGATGACCTTGTGGGGCGTCAGCGGGACCATGGTCATCTTCCTCGCCGCGCTGAAGAACGTGCCGCGCGAGCTCTACGAGGTCGCGGCGCTGGACGGCGCCGGCCCGGTCGCGCGGTTCCGGAACATCACCCTGCCGATGATCTCCGGCGCGGTGTTCTTCAACGTGATCGTCCTGACCATCGCCGCGCTGCAGGTCTTCGACTCCGCGTACCTGCTCTTCTGGCGCGACCAGCAGCAGGCCTCGCCCGAGGCGTCGCTCTTCTACGGCGTCTACCTCTACATCCAGGCGTTCCGGCAGTTCAACTTCGGCTTCGCCTCCGCGATGGCCTGGCTGCTGTTCGTGATCATCATGGTGATCAGCATCGTGCAGGTGCGGGTCGGCAACCGCTACGTCTACTACGAGGGGGACCGCTGACATGGCGACGACGGAGTCCTCCACCCCGGTGAGCACGGCCGGTCAGCTCGTCGGCCTCGAGGCCGCGGGCCCGCAGCGCAGCGCGACCCGGACCCCGCCCCAGCGTGTGGGCGGCGCGGGCGTCGGCCGCCGTGTCGCGACGGTCGTCCTGTGGGTCCTGCTCGTCGGCTTCGCGCTGCTGTTCCTCTACCCGCTGGTGTGGCTCCTCGCCGCCAGCCTCAAGCCGCGCGGGGAGGTCTTCGACAACAAGCTGATCCCGGACACCGTGCTCTGGAGCAACTACGTCGAGGTCTTCGACCGCCTGCCGCTGGCCAGCTGGGCGGTCAACAGCGTGGCCATCGCGGTCATCGCGGCGCTGCTCGTCACCTTCTCGAGCTCGCTGGTCGCCTTCGGCTTCGCGTACTTCCGCTTCCCGGGGCGCAAGGTGCTCTTCGGGCTCGTGCTCGCGACGATGATGCTGCCCGGCGCGGTGACGATGGTCCCGCAGTACCTGATCTGGCTGAAGCTCGGCCTGGTCGGCACCTGGGTGCCGCTCTTCGGCGCGAACCTCTTCGGCTCGGCGTTCTACATCTTCCTGCAGCGCCAGTTCTTCCTCGGCCTGCCGCGCGAGCTGTTCGAGGCGGCCCGGGTCGACGGCGCCAGCTACTTCGGGCTGTTCCGGCGCATCGCGCTGCCGCTGTCGGTCCCGTCGCTGATCATCATCTTCCTGTTCGAGTTCCAGGCGAGCTGGAACAACCTCCAGGCGGCGCTGATCTACCTCAACGCGGGCTCGGTCGAGGGCTTCACCGTGCCGCTCGGCATCTCGTACGCCATGACCCAGTTCAGCCCCTCGGCAGGCGGCCAGGGCGACTACCAGTACGTGATGGTCGCGTCGCTGCTCGTCACCCTGCCGATGCTCGCGCTGTTCACCTTCGGCCAGCGCTACTTCGTCGAGGGCGTCGCGACCCAGGGGCGCAAGGGCTGACCGTCCGCTGAGCAGCGCCCCTCGGTGCGCGCCTGGTGACCACTGGTCACTTCTGGTCGCGACACGCCGACGCCGGCGACCACAGGTGACCAGTGGTCGGCGGACGGGGCGACGGGACCCGGCGGGTTCGTGCAGAGGTCGGCACGTGAGGACGGGGACGATCCGGCACCGGAGCGGTGCCGGATCGTCCCCGTTCGATCCGTCGAGGTGCTACCCGCCGAACTGGTCGTACGCGCGCTTAGCCGCGGCCTGGGCGTCGGTGAGGGCCTGCTCCGGCGACTTCTGCCCGAGCAGCACGGCGCTGAGCGCGTTGCGCAGCTCGCTCTGGATCGCCTGGCCCGCGGGCGAGGAGCCCTGCGACTTCGCGGCGCCGACCACCTCGTAGTAGGTCGCGATGGTCTCGTCGAAGCCCTTGTTGCCGCTCGACTTCACGAACTTCTCGCGCAGCATCTTGTCCACGCTCGGCGAGCCCGTGAAGAGACCCGTGTTGATCGAGCCCGGCTTGCCGGCCAGCGTGGCGGCCCGCGCCTCGGCCGCCGCCGTCCAGTTCGCCTCGTTGGTCAGGTCGACCACGTACGCGCAGGCGGCGTTCATGTTCTTCGCCCCGGCCGGGATCACGAAGGAGGTGCCGCCGGAGACCGACAGCGGCTGCCCGGTCTGGTCCTTGAAGGGCGTCGCCGAGATGTCGACGTCCTTGGTGTACGGGCTCAGCACGTTGACGTACCACTGCGCGTCGATCTGCGCGCCCACCTGGTCACGCACGAACTGGTTGTTCTTGCCGAACGTGTCGAAGGCGTCGCCGAAGCTCTTCGCCTTGGCGTAGCCGCCCTGCGCGTCGTAGAGCTGCTTGAGGTAGGCGATCGCCCGCGCGTTGTTCGGGTTGTCGAGCGTCGGGACGCCGGCGTCGTCCATCACCTGGCCTCCGAAGCCGAGCACCCACGCCGAGATCTGGCCCTCGGCGACCGGGTCGAAGCCGAGCCGCGTCGGGTTGCCACCCTCGGTGACGGTCAGCTTCTTCGCCGTCGCCAGGAGGGCGTCGGTCTTCGAGGTGTCGAAGTCGGCCGCGCTCAGCCCGGCCTGGTCCAGCACCCGCTGGTTGAGCATGATCGCCGAGGGCTGGAAGAACTGCGGCGCGGCCCAGACCTTCTCCTTGTAGGTCACGTCCTTGACCACCGCCGGGTACCAGTACGACGACGGGTCGACGCCGTACAGGCTGAAGCAGGAGTCGAGCGGGACGATCAGGTCCTGCGCCGCGTAGGTGGCGACGTACTGACGATCCATCTGCACGACGTCGGGCAGGGTCTTGCTCGCCGCGCGCGTCGTGAACTTCTGCGAGTCGAAGCCGGTCTCGTCGAGGTTGATCTTGACGTTGCCGATCTGCTGCTGGGCGCTGGCGAGGCGCGCCTTGCCGACGTCGTCGGCGTTGTTGAAGCCCCATACGCTCAGCTCGCCGCTCACGTCCTTGGTGAACTGGGCGTCCTCGGCCGACCCCGCGTCGTCGCTGCCGCCGCCGCACGCGGCGAGCGGCAGGGCGCCGAGGGTGAGCGCGAGCGCCGCCAGCAGCGTGCGCCGGGGTGCGTCGGTCTTGCCTGGTCGAGACGTCATCGTCTGCTCCCGTCGATGGTGGTCACGGTCCACAGCATCGTGGCAGGCGGCCTCGTTCGACCGCGACGCGCCGAGCGGCAGGGCTTCACGGGAGCACCCGTACCGCGTTGCGCGGACCGCCCCGCTCAGCCCGGCAGCAGGCCGAGCCGGTGCAGCGTCTCCTGCACCCCGGTGGCCGAGGTCCACAGGTACGCGTCCCAGCCGGCCCGGAGCGCGGCGTCGACGTTCACCTGGCGGTCGTCGAAGAAGACGACGCGATCACCGGGCACGCCGAGGGCCGAGGTGACGGCGGCGTAGATTGCGGCGTCGGGCTTGGCGAGACCGAGCTCGGCGGAGAAGAACCAGTCGTCGACCCAGCGTCCCCAGTCGGCGGCACGGGACGCCCGGGCCATGGGGTGCGGGGCGTTGGAGAGGATGGCGACCCGGACGCCGGCGTCGTGCAGCGCGGCCAGGGTGGCGCGGGCGTCGGGCCTGATGGTCGACCAGACCCGAGCGTCGGTCTCGGCGAGCGCCCGGCGCACGGTCTCGTCCTCCGGGTCGTCCGCCCGCCCGGCCGCGGCGAGCACGGCGC
>Ga0325401_1008004_pt1 | contig 10274 bp, 6 predicted proteins | sample PopdelMetagenome_FD_205666 | JGI IMG/M metagenome (GOLD analysis project Ga0325401, IMG submission 205666) | Populus deltoides microbial communities from Bellville, Georgia, United States - Xylem-PdKOR-R2 | ecosystem: Host-associated > Plants > Phyllosphere > Stem > Wood/Secondary xylem | place...
GCCAGCAGCGACACGACCAGGTTGGCCTTGTCGTCGCCGGTGGCGGCGATGACGACGTCGCAGGAGGCCAGGTGCGCCTCCTCGAGCGCGGTGACCTCGCAGGCGTCGGCCTGCACCCACTCGGCACCCGGCACGGCCTTGGTGCGCACCTTCGCGCCGTTCTTCTCGATGAGCATGACGGCGTGCCCGTTGCCCAGCAGCTCCCCGGCGATGGAGCGGCCGACCGCCCCCGCACCCACGATCGCGACGCGCATCAGTGCTGCCCTCCCTGCGGAGCCTGCTCGACGACCTCGTGCACGGTGGTCGCGATGTCGTCGGTGGCGGCGACCACGAGGTGGTCGCCGGACTGCAGCACGGTGCCGGCCCGGGGCAGCTGCGCCTCGCCGAAGCGCACCACCCAGGCCGCCCGGGCGCCGGTGGCCTTCTCCAGCTCGGCCAGCGGACGGCCGACCCAGCTCTCGGTGACCGTGACCCGCATGAGCAGCACCTTGCCGGTGGGCTCGCGCCAGATCTCGGTGACCTTGACGCTGAGCAGCTCGCGCATCAGCCGGTTCACCGTCCACGGCACGGTGGCGACGCTGGGGATGCCCATGCGCTCGTAGACCTCGGCCCGCTTGGAGTCGTAGATCCGCGCGACGACCTGCTGGACGCCGAACGTCTCGCGGGCCACCCGGGCGCTGATGATGTTGGAGTTGTCGCCGCTGCTGACCGCGGCGAAGGCGCCCGCGGCGTCGATGCCGGCGTCGAGCAGGGTCTGCCGGTCGAAGCCGAGCCCGGTGACCTGCCGGCCGGTGAACTCCGGACCCAGCCGGCGGAAGGCCTCGGCGTTCTGGTCGATGACCGCGACGCTGTGCCCGATCTCCTCCAGCCGGCGGGCGATGGCCGATCCGACCCGGCCGCAGCCCATGACGACCACGTGCACGTGCGCTCCCGAGGGGATCTCCGCGCCCCGGCGTGGACCGCCCGGGCGTACAGCGGGCGAAACTACACCGACGACGTGACGCGGCGACGGGACGGACGGCGGCGTGCGCCGTCGTCGTCCGTACCATCGCCGCGTGCCTTCGCTGTCCGACCTCGGACAACTCCCCAAACGCCTCGTCCTCGGCCGCCCCGTGCGCAGCGACAAGGCGGGTGAGTCGCTGCTGCCCAAGCGCCTGGCGCTGCCGATCTTCGCCAGCGACCCGCTGTCCTCGGTGGCCTACGCCACGCAGGAGATCCTCATCGTGCTGACCCTCGCCGGGTCGGCCTTCCTGTTCCTGGCGCCGTGGCTGGCGGTGGCCGTCGTGCTGCTGCTCGTGGTGGTGGTGCTGTCCTACCGCCAGGTGGTGCACGCCTACCCCTCGGGCGGCGGTGACTACGAGGTGGCGGCCAAGAACCACGGCCGGTTCGCCTCGCTGGTGGTGGCCAGCGCGCTGCTGACCGACTACGTCATGACCGTGGCCGTGTCGGTGGCCTCGGGCACCGACAACATCATCTCGGCGTTCCCGCAGCTGGCCGAGCACCGGGTGGTCATCGCGGTGGGGCTGGTGGCCTTCCTCGCCGCGGCGAACCTGCGCGGTGTGCGCGAGTCGGGCAAGAGCTTCGCCGTCCCGACGTACCTGTTCGTGGCCGGCATCCTGGTGATGGTCGTCACCGGGTTCCTCAAGTACTTCTTCACCGACGCCTCGCTGGTCGCCGAGAGCGCGGCCTACACGATCACGCCCGAGCCCGAGTACTCGAACCTGGCCGGGGTTGCGCTGATCTTCTTCGTGCTGCGCGCCTTCGCCTCGGGCTGCACGGCGCTGACCGGCGTCGAGGCCATCGCCAACGGGGTGCCGGCCTTCCGGCCGCCCAAGTCCAGGAACGCGGCGACCACGCTGGCCCTCATGGGCGGCATCGCGGCGGCCATGTTCGCCGGGGTGACCGCGCTGGCCCTGTTCTCCGGGGTCAAGTACGCCGAGTTCCCCTGCGACCTCGAGGGGTTCGCCAACTGCGACACGCAGCCGCAGCTCACCGTCATCGCCCAGGTGTCGCAGGCGGTGTTCGGCGACGGGTCGCTGGGCTTCTACTACATCCAGGCCGCCACTGCGCTGGTGCTGATCCTGGCCGCCAACACGGCGTTCAACGGGTTCCCGCTGCTGGGCTCGGTGCTGGCACAGGACCGGTACATGCCCAAGCAGCTGCACACCCGCGGCGACAAGCTGGTCTACAGCAACGGCATCCTGCTGCTCTCCGGCTTCGCCGTGGTGATGATCGTGGCCTTCCAGGCCGACTCCACCCGGCTCATCCAGCTCTACATCGTCGGGGTGTTCACCAGCTTCACCATCGGCCAGTGGGGCATGGTGCGGCACTGGAAGCGCGAGATGAAGCTGGTCGAGGGCGCCGAGCGGGCCCGCATGCGCCGCTCGCAGGTGATCAACGCCCTGGGCGGCTCGATCACCACGATCGTGCTGGTGATCATCGTGCTCACGAAGTTCACCCGCGGCGCGTGGATCGTCATCGTGGCGATGCCGTTCATCTACCTGCTCATGCGCCAGATCAACCGGCACTACACGCAGGTCGCCGAGCAGCTCGTGCCCAGCGGTGACTCCCGCACGCTGCCCTCCAAGGTGCACGCCGTCGTGCTGGTCAGCAAGGTGCACAAGCCGACGCTGCGCGCCCTCGCCTTCGCCCGGGCCACCCGACCCGACCAGCTCACCGCGCTCACGGTCAACGTCGACGACGCCGACACCCGGGCGCTGCAGGCCGACTGGGACCGCTACGACATCCCGGTGCCGCTGACCGTGCTCGAGTCGCCCTACCGCGAGATCACCCGGCCGGTGCTCGAGTTCGTCAAGGACATCCGCCGCGACAGCCCCCGCGAGCTCGTGGTGGTCTTCGTGCCCCAGTACGTGGTCGGGCACTGGTTCGAGAACGTGCTGCACAACCAGAGCGCGCTGCGGCTGCGCGCCCGCCTGCAGTTCCAGCCCGGCGTCATGATCACGACCGTGCCCTGGCAGCTGGAGGGCTCCCGCGACCGCGAGGACACCCTGCGGCCCGGGGTGGCCCCCGGCGACCTGCGCCGCGGCCTGGCCGAGGACCCTGGCGCCCGTGAGCAGTGACGCCGGGACCTGGGCCGGACGACGCATCGAGGTGACCGTCGGGCCCGTGGCGCACGGCGGGCACTGCGTGGCCCGGCACGAGGGGCGGGTCGTGTTCGTGCGGCACGCCCTGCCCGGCGAGCGCGTCGTCGCGCTGGTCACCGAGGACCGGCACCGCGGCTACTGCCGGGCCGACGCCGTCGAGGTGCTCGACGCCTCGCCGGACCGCGTCGACCGGCCCTGCCCGGCGGCGGGCCCCGGCGGGTGCGGCGGCTGCGACTGGCAGCACGTCGCCCCCGAGGCGCAGCGGCGGCTCAAGGGCGACGTCGTCACCGAGCAGTTCGCCCGGCTGGCCGGCATGCACGTGTCCCTCGACGTCGAGGAGCTGCCCGGCGGTCCGCTGCGCTGGCGCTCGCGGGCCCGCTTCGCCGTCGACCGCTCGGGCCGGCCCGGGCTGCGCCCGCACCGCTCGCGCGAGGTCGTCGTCCTCGACGACTGCCCGATCACCGTCGAGCCCGCGGTCGAGGCCGTGCTCGGACGACGCTGGGACGGCGCCGGCGCGGTCGACGTCGCGGTGGACTCGGTCGGCGGCGTGACCACCACGACCCTGGATCGGCGGGGCCACCCGCAGGCCACCAAGGTCGTGCGGGCGACCGGCGCCACCGCCAGCGGCACCCGCGCCGAGCGGCGGGCCTGGCACCGCGACTGGCAGGTCGAGGGCACCGGGTTCTGGCAGGTGCACCCCGCGGCCGCGGACGCCCTGGTCGGCGCCGTGGCCGGCTTCGCCGCGGTGGCGCCGGGGGAGCGGGTGCTCGACCTGTACGCCGGTGCTGGTCTGTTCGGCGGCTCGCTGGCCGCCGGCGTGGGCCCCGACGGGCAGGTGGTGTGCGTGGAGGGCGACCCCGGTGCGTGCGCCGCGGCCGCGGACAACCTCGCCGACCTCCCGCAGGCCGAGGTCTGGCAGGGCGACGTCGACGCCGAGGGCCTCACCGAGCTGCTGGCCGAGCTCGACGGCCCGCCCGACGTCGTCGTCCTGGACCCGCCGCGGTCCGGCGCCGGGCGAGAGGTCAGTGCGGTGCTGGCCGACTCCGATGCCCGGGCCCTGGTCTACGTGGCCTGCGACCCGGCCTCGCTGGCCCGCGACGTCGCCGTCCTGGCCGAGGCCGGGTGGCGGCTCACGGGTCTGCGCGCCTACGACGCGTTCCCCATGACCGCACACGTCGAGTGCGTGGCCCTGCTGGAGCCGCCCGCTCAGTAGCTCTGCCCGGCCAGCCCCGACAGGTCGTACATGTCGGTGTCGCCGACGTCGAGCTTCGTGCCGTGGGCCCGCACCCAGTCCATGATGTGCACCGCGTCGGGCCCCCCGCCGGTGCCGGCCACGTAGTAGTGGATGCGGTGCGCGGTCACGTCGTCCACGAAGCCCTGCAGGGTGAGGGTGGGGTCCTGGCCGGAGAAGCCGCCGATGTCCATGACCGGCTGCCCGGTGGCCAGCTGGATCCCGGCGCCGTGGTGGCCCGTGGTGGCCGCGGCCCAGGTGTAGCCCGCGCCGCCGGTGCGCACGAGCTCGGCGGCGGACGCGCTCACCCCGGGGCCGTCGGGCCGGGGCGCCCGCCACTCGCGCGCGGTCACCGGCAGCGGGTCGGCGTACACGTTGCTGCTCTGGTGCTGGCCGGCCACGGTGCCCACCGACCACAGCAGCGGGCCCAGGCAGACCGCCAGGACGGCCGTCACCAGGAACGCGCGCCGCCGTCCGCCGCGCAGCGCCGACAGCGCGGCCAGCAGCAGCACCACCAGGGCGCCGACGAACAGCCACCGGGCGAGCGGGTGGTGCCAGTGCATCCAGGCCACCGCGCCCGCCGTCGCCACCGCCACCACGAGCCCGGCGCCCAGCAGCAGCCGCCGGCCCGAGCGCCACAGCACGGTGCCGCCGACCGCGACCACCGCCGCGATCGCCGGGGCGAGCTGCACGGCGTAGTAGCTGTGCTCGATGCCCTTCATGGTGCTGAGGACACCGGCGGTCACCACCAGCCAGCCGCCCCAGAGCACCGCGGCGGCCCGCACCCGGTCCGTGCGCGGCGCCCGCGCGGTGAGCGCGAGGACGGCGACCAGCGCGAGGACGGCGACCGGCAGCAGCCAGCCCGCCTCGTCGCCACCGGACCCGACCAGCCGCCAGATGCTCGACGACGACTGGTGCAGGCCGCCCCCGCCGGAGCTCTCGTCGCCGCTGAGCCGGCCCAGCCCGTTGTAGCCGAACGCCAGGCTCAGCGGGTCGTCGTCGGTGGTGCCGCCCACCCAGGGGCGGTCGGCACGGGGCACCAGCCGCACGGCCAGGACCCACCAGCCGGCCGACACCAGCAGCGCCGCGCCGGCGGCCACCAGCTGCAGCAGCCGGCGGGGCAGCCGCGGCGGGCCGGCCAGCAGGTAGGCCGCGGCCAGCCCCGGCAGCACCAGGAAGGCCTGCAGCGACTTGGTGAGGAACGCCAGGCCGACCACCGCCCCGGCCAGCACGAGCCACCGGGTGCGGCCGTCCTCCAGCGCCCGGCCGACCGCCCACGCGGCCAGCACGCACAGCAGCGTGAGCAGGGCGTCGGGGTTGTCGTAGCGGAACATCAGGGTGGCGACCGGGGTCAGCGCCAGCAACGCGCCGGCCAGCACGCCGGCCCAGGGCCCGGTCGCCCGGCGCACGGTGGCGGCCAGCAGGGCCACGGCCAGCACGCCCATGAGCACCTCGGGCAGCAGCAGCGACCACGGGGACACCCCGAACACCCGGGCGGACAGCCCCATCACCCACAGCGCCGCGGGCGGCTTGTCCACCGTGACCGAGCCCGGGGCGTCCGAGGCGCCGAAGAACCAGGCCGACCAGCTGCTCGCCCCGGCCTGCGCGGCGCCTGCGTAGAAGGCGTTGCCCCAGCCCGACCGGTCCAGGCCGATCGTCCAGAGGGCACCGGTGGCGGCCAGCAGCGCGCCGAGGGCCACCTGGTCCGGGCGCGGCCGCCGGTGACCCCCGCGGGGGTGCGGGGACGGCGGGGGCGCCGGGGAGGCGTCGGGGGAGGCGTCGAGCACGGTCACGGCTGGGGATCGTGTCCGCACGGGCTGGACAGCACCTCCACGTCGGCTGTGGGTTCGCCGACCCCCGGCTGTTCACCAGGTGTGCAGCTGGCTCACAGGGACTCCCGGGTGATCTTGCAGCTGGTTCCCGGACGGTGACCACGTCGACCTGGGAGGGATGAGGGTGTTCGCGGAGCTGTGGCGGTCGTTCGTCGAGCTGAAGCTGGTGTCGGGGCCGCTGTACGCCGGTTTGCTGGTGGCGCTGTTCGTGGGCCTGGCGGTGCTGCTCGTGGTCCGCCGGGACCGGCGGTGGTTCACCCGGCGGGTGCCCCTGGCCCTGCTGGCGGCCCTGGTGCTGCTGGGGCTGGCCCAGCTGGTCCTCGTCGTCACCAAGCCGTTCCCCGACGGGCTGCCGTGGCTGGTGCCGCTGTGGATCGGGCTGGGCCTGCTGGGCATCACCCTGGCCGTGGCCGGGTGGCGCGGCCAGCGGTGGTGGCGGCGGGTGCTCACCGTCGCGGCCCTGGTCGCCGTCGTCCTGGGGGCGGCGAACAACGTGAACCACGTCTACCAGCCGTTCCCCACGGTGGCCGCCGCGCTGCAGCTGCCGCCCTACGACCAGGTCGACGCCTCCGACGTGCTGACCCAGGTCGAGGTCTCCACCGCCTCCCTCGCCGACTGGACCCCGCCGAAGGACATGCCGACCACCGGCGCCCTGTCGCAGGTGACCATCCCCGCGACGACCTCGGGCTTCCCCGCGCGGCCGGCGTGGGTCTACCTGCCGCCGGCCTACCTGACCGCCTCCCGCCCGGCCCTGCCGGTGCTGGTCATGCTCGGCGGTCAGCCGGGCAGCCCCCGCGACTGGATCGACGGCGGGCAGCTCGCCCAGCGGCTGGACGCCTGGGCCGACCACCACCACGGCCTGGCGCCGGTCGTCGTCATGCCCGACGACCTCGGCGGCGAGGCCAGCAACCCGCTGTGCATGGACTCGGCGCTGGGCAAGGCCGACACCTACCTGTCGGTCGACGTCCCGGCGTGGATCTCGGCCAACCTGCAGGTCGACACCGACCACGCCGACTGGGCGGTCGGCGGGTTCTCCTACGGCGGCACCTGCGCCCTCCAGCTGGCCACCAACCACCCGAGCCTGTTCTCGACGGCGTTCATCGCCTCGGGCCAGCGCGCCCCGACCCTGGGAGACGAGGACAAGACCGTGCAGGCCACCTTCGGGGGCAACCAGGCCGCGTTCGACGCGGTGGACCCCCTGCACCTGCTGGCCGCCCACCAGTACCCCCAGCTCGGGGCCTACGTCGTGGTCGGCAAGGACGACGACGACTACCGGCCGCAGGCCCAGGAGCTGATCACCGCGCTCGAGGCGTCCGGTGCCTCGGTGACCAGCACCCAGCTGCCCGGCGGCCACTCGTGGGACGTCTGGGGGCCCGGGTTCGAGGGCGCCCTGCCCTGGCTGACCCAGCGCATGGGGTTCCCGTCGTGACCGCGCTGGGCGCCGTGGGCGGGGTGCTGCGCCGCGTGCCGGTGACCCTGGGCCTGGTCGTCCTGCTCGTGGCCACCGCGTTCCTCGGCGACCACGAGCGGTGGGGCACCGGCGTGCGGCCGCTGGCCGAGGGGCGCTGGTGGACCCTGCTCACCGCCGGGGCCACCACGTCCGGCGCGGGCGGGGCCGTGCTGGGCGTGCTGCTGGTCGCCGCGCTGCTCGGCCCGGTCGAGCACCGCCGCGGCAGCCGGTGGACCGCCGGGTCCTGGCTGGTGGGGCAGGTGCTGGCCGGCCTGCTGGGCACCGGGGTGGCCGCAGCGCTGGCCGGGACCAGCTCGTCGTGGGGGCGGTTCCTGGAGCGGGCGGTGGTGAGCGGGCCGCTGCCCGGCGTGCTGGCCGTCGTCGGCGTCGCCACCGCCACCGCCACGCCGCTGCTGCGCCGGCGCGCCCGGGTCGTCCTGGGCGTCGTGCTGGTGATGCAGGTGCTCTACTCCGGCACGGCCGGGGACGTCGACCGGCTGGCCGGCTGGCTGCTCGGGCTGGCCGGCGGCGTGCTCGCGGTGCGCTGGCACGCCCGGGCGACCGGGGTGCGACCCGAGCGCGGCGCGGTGAGCCGGCGGGAGTCGCGCGCGCTGGTGGCGCTGGTGGTGGCCGCGGCCGCCGTCGGACCGCTGCTGGCCGCGCTCTCGCGCTCGGCCGAGGGGCCGTGGGGGCTGGTCAGCAACCTCTTCGTCTCGGGCCAGCCGGCCGCCGACCAGATCAAGCAGATCTGCGCGGACGACCTCGGCACGTGCCGGGTGCTGCTGGGCCACGCCCGCATGGGCGGTGCCGGTCCGGCCCTGCTGTCGGCCATGCCGGTGCTGCTGCAGCTCGTGCTGGCCGAGGGCCTGCGCCGCGGGCGCCGCGCCGCATGGCTGGGCGCCGTGGTGTTCAGCGGCGTGCTGACGGCCGTCGGCGCCGTGGTCGTGGCGGTCGTGCTGCAGGACCCCGACGCCTCGCTCGCGGTGCTGCACACCGCGCGCGCCGGCCTGCCCGTCGTCGCGCTGTGGTCGCCGGTGGCCGCGCCGGCGGCGGTGCTGGTGCTGCTGCTGGCCACCCGCAACCGCTTCCCGGTGCCGGCCGCGCGCGGGTCGGCCCGCCGCTGGGTGTCGCTCGCGGCGATCGGCCTCGGCGTGGTCGTGCTGGTCTACGTGGGGGCCGGCGTGCTGCTGCGCGGCGACTGGGAGCAGCCGCCCACCGTGGCCCGGCTGCTGGCCGACCTGCCCGCCCGCATGCTGCCCCCGGGCTGGCTGGGCGAGGTGCTGCCCCAGGTCGCCCCGCTGCGCGGCGCCGCCCGGGTGCTGGCCAACTGGACCGGCGTCCTGTGCTGGGCGGTGCTGGTGGGCACGGCCTGGGCCGTCGTCCGGCCCGCGGTGCCGCAGGGCGACGCCGCCCGCGCCCGGGCGCTGGTCGACCGCTGGGGGGAGGGCGCCCTGTCGTTCATGACCACCTGGGTGGGCAACCGCTGGTGGTTCACCGCCGACGGGCGCGCGGTGGTGGCCTTCCGCGTCGTGGGCGGCGTCGCGCTGACCACCGGTGACCCCGTCGGCCCGCCGGACGCCCGGGTGGCCGCCGTCGTCGAGTTCACCGCGTGGTGCGAGGCCCGCGGCTGGACCCCGTGCTGGTACTCGGTGACCGACGAGGTCGCCGAGGCCCTGCCCGGCGGCGGCCGGGTGCAGGTGGCCAGCGAGACCTGGCTACCGCTGGGCGAGCTGGCCTACACCGGCAAGAAGTGGCAGGACGTGCGGACGGCGATCAACCGCGCGGCCCGCGACGAGGTGCAGGCCGTGTGGCTGCGCTGGGACGACGCCCCCCTCGCCCTGCGGGAGCAGGTGGCCCGCTCGTCGGAGGAGTGGCTGGCCGGCAAGGGCCTGCCCGAGATGGGCTTCACCCTGGGCGGGCTCGACGAGCTGGTCGACCCCGCCGTCCGGTGCCTGCTGTCGGTGGGTGCCGACGGCCGGGTGCACGGCATCACCAGCTGGCTGCCGGCGACGCGCGACGGGGTGCGGGTCGGGTGGACCCTGGACCTCATGCGGCGCAGCCCCGGGTGCCCCCCGGGCACGATGGAGTTCCTCGTCGGCACCGCCGCGCTCACCTTCCAGGAGGAGGGCTGCGAGTTCGTCAGCCTGTCCGGCGCCCCGCTGGCCTTCCCCGACGACGACGGCGAGGGCGACGCGCTGGCCCGGTTGCTCGAGGCCACCGGCCGGCTGATGGAGCCGGTGTACGGCTTCCGGTCGCTGCTGGCCTTCAAGGCCAAGTTCCAGCCGCGGCACCGCCCGCTGTGGCTGGTGCACCGCGACCCGGCCGACCTGCCGCGCATCGCCCGGGCGGTGTCGCTGGCCTACCTGCCGCACCTGTCGGTGGGCGAGGCGGTGCGGCTGGGCCGGGCACTCCTGGCCGGCCGGCGTCGACCCGCGAAGGGCGCCGAGAGGTCGGGGGCGCGGGCGAAGGCGGCCGACGCCCCGGGTGCCGCCCCGCAGTCGACCGACCCGGCGGCGCTCGCCGAGGCGGGCCGGCGGTGACCCGGGCGGCGCGGTGGGCCGGGTCGCTGCTCCTGGTGCCGCTGCTGGTGGCCGGCTGCGACGCCGCCGTCCCCCGGGCGACAGCGGCCACCACGACCGCCGGCACGACCGGCGGCG
>Ga0325401_1008013_pt1 | contig 10270 bp, 10 predicted proteins | sample PopdelMetagenome_FD_205666 | JGI IMG/M metagenome (GOLD analysis project Ga0325401, IMG submission 205666) | Populus deltoides microbial communities from Bellville, Georgia, United States - Xylem-PdKOR-R2 | ecosystem: Host-associated > Plants > Phyllosphere > Stem > Wood/Secondary xylem | place...
AGTATTTGTCCATGTAAGGTGAGATGATATTATTTCCTATTTTTTGTATCCCAGATTATGTCCCCGACAAAATATATTTCACGTCTTTGTGGACCCCTTTTTTGTGTATAGTGTGATCAAACTGTAAATGGACATAAGCCTGGAAGTTCTCATCATGGTTCTTGAGGAATGGACGGTGTAAACTTTTCATGCTAGAGAACCTTATCTTTTAACGGGTGCTTCCCAGGAAAGTTCACTAACTAGAGAGAAAAAGGACTGGCTAGTTTTTCGCAAGGCATCGTCACTGCTGACATTACATCACTAGATGCAAGTCTCTATCCTTGCTGCAAATTGGGACTCATATGACCGGAGGAGACTTGCTGGTAGAGCAGTATTCAATGATCTATCGATAATGTTGTTTTATTGACCCCACTAATGAGAGTGACAGTACTGAATATGTCATGGATAGTGCTACCTCTTAGTGGGAAGCGGTACTTGAAAGCTCAACTAGTGCTTTTCTTTTAACACGTCCTACTTCAAGTGTTACACGGCCTTCTTGGATCAATAAGCAGGTAGAGTGAAGATGGAAGGAAGCATGAGAGCTTTAGGCTTACAAGGCTTGAGGAGAATCCCATTCTTGAGGTGGCGGAGCAGAAATTCAAGCACTGGGTCTGCAGTTAAACTTGTTAGTGTGAAAATTAGACGACTGCCTTTTTGTCGCCACGGTGGATCATCATTCTTAATGCAGCTATTTTGGAAGTTCAGGACTCAATGGAAGCAAGCTTTTGGGTGGCAAAGGAGCAGCGCACAGTGCAGCTATGATCTTTATAGCTACTCTCTGAACTTCGATGATGGTCTCTGCCATGAGTCTTGAGCAACTCCAACGGTATGTTTCTGAATAAAACCTCCCCTTCAGCAATATGTCACTTCATGGCTCGCAGTCGCTTCAGAAGCCTTCTGGGGCATATGGACAAGGTTTCTTTGAAGTTATTGGGGGTATGATCCTTTCTGCGACGGCTTTTATCATTGTTTTACTCATGCTACTTGCTTGTTGAAACCTGTATCAGGACAGATTGTAGAGTCTTCTTGAGTTGAGCCATGTTTCTTCATCCTCCCCCCCAGATAAAAACTATCTTTTTAAGTGCTAGTAGTACTAATTATGCTGCCTTTTACTTGATGTTTGTTTTGGTTGCTAAGAAGCAAGGGGAAAGATAAACCTAACGTTATCTGGGGATCGAAGCAATCTTACAATCAAGCCTAAATATTTCCCAGGATTTGAATGATATATAATTGTAGTGTCCTGAATTTGTTGCCTCGAGTTTTTGTGGAGGCTTCAATCCTTATGGGACAAATGTCTCTAGAGATAGAGATGAGAAGAAAAAAGCGACCATGTCCTCCATCAGCTGCTAATATTGGTTTAAACCTGTTTTTTCCCCTGTATTTTATCAATAATGCTTCGTTTCTATCCCTATAGTTTAAAGCTTCTCAGTGTTATCCCTCAGGTTGGTTTTTCAAAGTATTTTTAAAATATAAAAATAAAAACAAGTAATTCTTTTGACTGAGATATGCTAAGAAAAGGATATCCTTTTCAGTGAGATTTTCAAAGGGCAAAAGATGGTAGAGCGAATAAGTGGTAGGGTCACCTTTGCTTGTACCTTTCTGTATAAAAACACACACACAACCATATATCATGCATTAATCCACTACTTAAAAGACAAGGAGGTCCTCCCTCGGATTCTCCTCCACCCTTGCCTGAGGCAGACTGATAGCCACCTGACGCCTAGGCGGCACCAGTGCGCCTGGTGCTTGGATTTTGATAAAGATCTGATTGGCTATGACAGCCCTAACACCGCGTGGTGTAATGACTGCACAAGAGTCAGGTTTTTATTCTCATTGTTATTATAATATTATTATTTATAATAAAAATATTAATATTTATATCATAACAGATAATATTTTTAGTATTTACACTATTAATTATAAATAAAATTATAATATTTATAGCACAAATAATACTATTTTTATATGAATATTTTAAATTTTAATAAAAATAATAATATTTTTAACGCAAATACTATTCTTTATAATAAAATAATAATATTTGTAACACCAATTATACTAGTAATAATTTTAATTATAATAAAAATTAAAATATTTATAACACAAATAATACTATTTTTGTTTATAATAAAATTAAAATATTTAAAATCCTTTATCAAGCCCAAATAAAATTGGGTCACGCAAGACTCATTGAGCTGGGGTTATGACGCCGGACCCCAGATAATCGGGCCCTTTGCCACGACTCAAGCATGCTGGCTCCCTCCAAGCCACACCATTGCCACATGGCAGTTGGGACTGTACGTTGGGCAAGCGCAGCTAGGTATCTGCTTCCCATTGTTGTTATAATATTATTACTTATAATAAAAATAGTATTATTTGTGTTATAATTATTATTATTTTTTATTATAATTAAAAGTATTAATATTAAAAATTATATTATTTGTGTTATAATTATTTTTATTTTTATTATAATTAAAAGTTTGGACGCGTCCACGCCCACACCTCAAGTTGGGTTTGGACGCGTCCACGCCCAACCACAAATGTATTAATATAATATTGTGTGTTATAAATATTATTTTTTTCTCTTATAATTCAAAGTGTTCATATCAAAAATATTATTATTTGAGTTATAAATATTATTATTTTTATTATAACTCAAAGTATTGATATAAAAAATATTATTATTTGTGTTGTAAGCATTCTTGAAATTCTTAATATAATTATTTGTGTTATAAATATTATTAGTTTTATTATAATTAATATTATTAATAAAATAATTAATAAATTTCAAAAAAATATTATTATTAATATTAAAAATATATTATTTTTTATATAATAAATTTTTACAGTAGTTTTTATAAAAATAAAAAGTGAGTCCATTGCTTAGCGCGGGTATCCAACTAGTTTCATTCTAAAACAAAATAAAAAGCAATCTTGAAAGGTAACTTGAAAATATATGATAATCAATACATTTTTTTTTTAATTTATGTGAAAGTTAAGAGAGACTAAAACCTTAAAATGGAGGAAGTAAAAGAATAAACAATAATAATAATAATAAAAAACTCTAAGATGATAAATAGACCATCGAGACCTAGTTAATTCAAGGATTCATGTGTATTTTTAAAACTTTTTCTTTTTGAGTTCCTTTACTTTTCCTTTTATATTAAATGGATCACTCTATTTATACTATGTTACTTCATACATCTGTGTGCCACTTCTTTTTGGTTAAAATACCAAGTTAAATGCTTGACAACCCACGACCCAATAATTCTTTTATTTTAATTTTTTATAGTTTAAAGTGAAAGTTAAATAATTAAAATAAAGTAAATTAAATAAGAAAAAAACCCTCAAGGAACCTAATTAATTATAGTAAATTAATTCTTTCGTGTTTATTTTCCATTTGCTTATTTCTTTAATTACATAAATTTATAAATGGAAGAGTTATTTTAAGAAAAACGTTATGAACTCATGATTTCATGAAGAAAGGATCCTTACATAAACAAAATAATAAAAAAAAATAGCAATAAAAAGAATTGCATGTATATGTGGCCAAAATGAGAGTAATAACCCTTCTATCACCCAAGTCATTGGTAGAACTATCATTATTCAACTAAGAAACACCCCTTCTATAACTCTATTTCTTTGAAATCAAATGTTTACATCTCATATTCTTTATTGATGTAAAAAAAAAGTCATAAATGGGTTTGTTAGGGTTCTAACAAACCAAAACTAAGCTTGTTTTACCATATAATCAAATGTTTTGGATTTAGGTGGTTTTGTAACAAACTTGAAGGCTAATGTGAGGTGTTTCTAGCCATTTGATCTTGAGAGAATGGAAAAGCATTTTGATCTTTTATTATTGGCTCATGATTTTTAGAAAAATTTATGATATGTTAAGAATGATGTTTCACCAAGCAACTCCTTAGGAGATGTCCAAATAACCATAAACTTAAACAAATGACTTAACCATCAAATCTTTGTTGTGCAAAAGCTACACGAAACAAAAGTTATGAAGTTTTGATTTATGAAAACTTTGTATATTAGGGACTGTTGAATGTGTGGACGCTTTCTGACCTATTTGTTAGGTCTTTGGTCTAGTGTGGTGCCAGCATCCTCTTCACTTATTGGTTTGTTCATTTCCACACCTTTGATGACATCTATAACCTCTTTACCTGGCCTTTCGTTGTCTTTCTAGTTCTTGAGGTGTAAAACACCTGCCACTTCGAGTTAATTCATCAATTTTGGTTTGCAACATAGGAGAAGGATTTTAAATTTTGGGAGAATTTTTGTAATTACGAGGCAGTGCATTATAGTTCCTATTATGGGTAAAGGCAGGCCTTATCAGAACAAGCTTTAGCGAATCGCTTAGAGTATGCTGGATCCTACACACTTCTGCTTTCTTCCCTTGGAAACTTATCATGCCCATAACATCATCCTCTTTCTCATTCTCTATCTGTAAAAAACCACAAGTCATCAATTGTATCCGTTATAGTGAAACTCCTCATAGTCCTCAATGTTGTGTCCCATTGCTTCGTGAAACCTATAAAAATCATCATCCTTTATTGAACCTAATTCATTTTTCGTGGCAAATACCCGACTTACACCAACATGTCATATAACTTATCCATGGTTACCCTCAAAATCTGCTCCTTCTTTCCTCCATTCTCCACAACATTTACTACCTCCACTACTGGAAGCATGATTAGGCAAATAGTTGGAATTGATGTTGAGTGTATCTTCAAAAGTTATCCATGTTGTTTTTTACTTGGTTTTTTGATGGGTTGGTGGGTCGATTTACTAGGAAAGGCTTGACAAAGTTGATATTGGGTATTTTAGAAGACGAGGCTTAGTAACTTTGGTTGTGATAGCTTTAAGCTTAGAAATCCTTTTTACCCTTATACCCTCTTTCTATATTGCTTACCTCGGCATTCTTCTTCCCCCTAATAAACCCTTTCTTCTCAGTAGGTTTCAATATTCTATCGGCTCTTATTCCTTGTTTTTTTCTCTCAGCAATAACCACAACATCATAAAAATATTGGATAGAGTTGCCCATCAGGTACTCATAGTATAGAGACTTGAAAGTATTGATGAATAGATTCATCATCTCTTTCTCTAACAAAGACGGTTGTATATGCATTGCCTTGTTTTTTCATATATGAGCATGCTCCCTTATTATTTCCTTGTTTCTCTTCTCCATCACCATAACACTCATGTGGTTCAGAGCGATGTCAATATTGAATTTCTATTGCCTTAAAAATGCATCAGCAAAATCACTCCATTTCTTAACCCTTGTATTATCTAACGTCATATACCAGTTTAATGCGGAACCAGTCAAGTTGTCTTGAAAGAAATGGATGAGCAATTTGTCATTATGTATGACCTCCACCATTTTGTTGCAACATGACCTCAAGTGTGTATTAAGGCATTCCAATCCCTACTACTTCACAAATTATAAAACTTTAAATTCCTTGGGTACTAGGCATATCTCAGCTGCTCTAACTGGGTCATGGACATCATATCCCTCAACAACTCTCAACCTTTCCTCTCAAGTAGCCTACTTATCTTGTTTAGGATGACTAAAGGATTTAACCTCGTGGGGTTCCCCTATAATTAGATCTATTATGGTCGACACTTGAGCAGGCATAATTAGACGAGTCATTAGAATGCTTGTTGTTCCTTGTGGTCTAGTAGTGGGATTTCCTTTCAAGTTTTGTGGGTCAATGATAATCAGAGATGTGGCGGTGGTAGCAAAATTGGTTGTTGATTGGATGTCCCTTCCTCAGACTGTGCTCTTAGGAGTTGCTCGAGTAAGCTAGTCACCCAAGACATATTATTCTTAACATCACCAACTCTTTTTGGTAATGGGCCTCAAAGTGAGCCATTTCTTTGTTTTCCATCCTTTTGCGAAGCCTAGTATTGTAAACTTTAGCAGGGATACCTTATTTTGAATATCTATTATGCACATTCAAAAATTCATAAGAACAAGTGCATATGAATGTATAATTATGGATGATGATACATGTTGGATATGAGTTAGCCAAATCTCTGGGCTGATATATGGACATCATTTGGGTAAGGTTTTCGATCATTTCATAGTTGTTGAGGCAAGTTTGATATGATGCAATACTTAATAAATTTAGACTCATCAAAACAAGATGATGCTTAGAAGATTGGGTCTGAGCCTTTATCATTAATGTTCAATGAAAGCTTTTACATTTGAAAACTAATTTATTCATCGTTGTTTATAGGGGGAAAGGCAAAACCCTTTCGTACATCTCTAAGAAAAGTATCAATTTTAGCTATACTTTGTTAATATCAGTGAAGATCTTTCCCAACTTGTCGAGCATTGAGGCAAATTCTTCAGGTGTAGATAGAAGCTCGATCAATTTGTTCATCCATGTTACTCATCTTTTCTGAGAGCAACATGCTGCTCCTATTCAGTTGATTATTATTAGTATCAATCATCTGATTATGGTGCTCCAGCAGCCCGTTCTTCTCTTCCAAATGTTTTGCCCTAATTTTTTCATTGTTGAGCTCTCTCTTTAGCAGGTTGATCTCATCAATCTTGAAATTCTTGACAACTTTTCCTTTGGCTTTTGCTTCAGCCAGCTTACTCTTAAGCATCACATGTTCCTTGTATAACTAATCATATTATTCAATCAGGCTTTCCAATTTAGCTTAGATCCTTTACCCGTTCTTCTATTCTAAATGTTTTGCCCTAATTTTTTCATTATTGAGCTCTCTCTTTAGCAGGTTGATCTCATTAGTCTTGAAATTCCTGAAAACTTTTCCTCTGGCTTTTGCTTCAGCTAGCTTACTCTCGAGAATCACATGTTCCATATATAGCTGATCATATTGTTCAATCTGGCTTTCCAATTTAGCTTAGATCCCTGAAGACATATTAGTTCTTTTTTGGCAATCATTTGAAATTGGTTTGCATCCAACTTGCTCCCAATTCTCCTTGCTCTTTCTCAGCTTGGTTTCTAGCCACTTTTTCTCTCTTTCAGCTATTTCTCTAAAGACATGACTTTTGTCTTTTTCCATTAACTGTTGCTCCACAAACTTCCTTAATTTCTCTTCAGCGAAGAGTTGTTCCTCGAGGGAGATCCTGAGGACTTTACTAGTGCCCAATTCTACCTGGAGCTTTTCCAATTGTTCTCTTAGCTCTTCTTTGTTGTTAATCTTTTTTCTCTTGTTTAGTTTAGTGGCTTGCGAAGTTTCGGCTTCAAATCGGAGATTCATTGGGACAATCAGCAATGATAGATTTCTCCACCTTTAGTATTTTTCACTAGTAACTGGATCTCTCAAACCATTTGATTTCTTCTTAATCAATACCAGAAGCTTCCAGTCTTGTTTGATGCTTTCTACAAATTCCAAAGTAGATTGATCTTTGAATAACTTAGAGAATTATGATATTTTGATCGTCCTTGGCACATGTTATATGCCCCCAAGTTGTCTTGCAACCAAAGAGAACGTGTAACAAACATATTTGGTTATCCCAATCAAAGACATCCATTGTCTTTCTCCATAACTTATCAGATAATTTGTTGTTCTCATCCACTGAGCTTTCCACTCAACTTCTCATTGTAGGATTCCATGCAGTTTTGCTTTCCATTTTTCCTCACTCAGATCATTCTAATCTTCCTCTTTAACTATCAATAAATGGTTTTTTACTAAACCATTAATCGGGTCAAGCTAGTTGAGTCAATCCAGTTGAGTCAACCCGGTCAGGTAAACCCATCAGTCCTCAGGCCTTGTTTGGTTTGTTGTCATCTCTTTTAAGGTTTATTTGATTTAAGAGGGTGTTTGATAAACACATTTTAGGCTTGTTTTAGGTAGTTTTCATTTCAAGAATTTTTTTGCCAAATGTGGTCTTACAAAAATAAAATAAAAATATTAAAAAATATCTTTTTTACATGTTGCATACGGCCAAGTCTCTCAAAAAATTTTTAAAAATAATATCTTGTTTAAAAAATAAAATACGTGGTATGTTTTATTTTTTTTAAGTATGCATTTTGGATTTAATAATCAATTTATTGAATGCATGAGAATTTAGCCAATATTATAATAATCACTAAAATTTTAATTCATGAGAATTAATTGTTAATATTCTGGTATAAATATTGGACTTACAAGTGCGGTTGATATTCAATTATCAAGAATTAACCAAAAAATTATCAAAGTTATTCTAAATATTTATTAATTTTAATTGGAAGTATTTTTCACCACAACATACGAATTGTGAAAAACTCATTCATCTTCTAGGATAGGTGAACTCTGTCAGGGCACCTACATAGATCTATTCCATAAGAATTTGTTTTGGCACATAAGCCCATAATAAAATTCTAAATGCCCGGTTTATTCACACGAATAAATCTTCATCCTAAGTTATAGATAAACTATCAATTAGGAACTCATTAAAATCTTTAAATCACATTCAAAATCATGGGTGTACTAAGAGTACTAATACTTTTTCTAGCCATAACCATTTCTTTACCATAAAATCTCTAATAAAACCAATACATCCAATTTTTAATGATTTTAAACCAAACATCTAGAAAGTTTTTATATTTTTGTTTTCTGTCATATGTTCTTATATTAATTAACCTACCAATTCACTTATCCATATGATTTTCAAAGCTACAACAGGTCACACATACCCCATAGCCCACGTGACCCTTTACGACCCCCTCTTATCAGCTTCCCAGAGTCCAAATTCAATCACCCCCCCACATCTTCTCTGTGTAAGAAATGGCAAGAAATTTGGTGTTCATGCTAGCTCTGACAAGCCTCTACATTGGCTTAGCAGGTGCAGATTGGAATATTTTGAACAAAAAAGTGACAAACAGGGCTGCCTCTGGTTTGAAGAGTTATTGTGAGAGTTGGAGGATCAATGTTGAGCAAAACAACATCAAGGGGTTTGAGGTAGTGCCACAAGAATGTGTAGATTTCATCAAACATTACATGACATCGTCTTAGTATACAGCAGACTCCGAGAGAGCGATTGAGGAAGTCAGGCTTTACCTAAGCAGCTGCTATAGTTTGGAAGGTGATGGTAAAGATGCTTGGATTTTTTTATGTTGATGACACTTTTTTGTCCACCATACCCTACTTCAAAAAACATGGTTTTGGGTAAGTTGTTTAAGTTTACACTCGATCATATATTCCTTTGTTTGTTAATTTGGTAGCACATTTTCACTTGTCGTAGTCATCATTTTCAAATTTTGGTAAGGCTCCTCAGAATATATAGATCTGATGTGATCTTGGTTCTTCCTCCCATTTCTGGGTATCACACACATCATCCTTTTCCAAATGGGGCTGATGTTTAGTTTCTCAAACAAAACTGAAATGTACAATCGCATTATGGCTATGATCAATCAATAATTAATTAAGTAATGCAATTTGGATTGTGAAATGGGAATAAAACCAGGAGAGAGAAGCTCAATGCAACCTTATTGGAAGCATGGATGAAACAAGGCAAGGCACTAGCTCTGGACCATACACTCAAGCTCTTCAATGAGATCAAAGACAAAAGGGTCAAAATCTTTCTTATTTCCTCCAGAAGTGAAACCCTTAGATCAGCCACTGTCGATAATCTTATCAATGTCGGATATCATGGATGGTGTAGTTTTATATTAAGGTACATGCTCTCTCTCTCTCTCACCATTTTCTTCTTCTTGGTTTCACTTTATAATAATTACAGGAGCCTCGAGGATGATCTCATGAAAGTACAACAATACAAATCCGAGGCAAGGCAAAGATTGATAAAAGAAGGGTATCGCATCTAGGGAATCACAGGAGATCAGTGGAGTAGTGTGGAGGGACTCCCTGCTGCAAGAAAAACGTTCAAGTTGCCAAATTCCATGTATTACCTTTCTTAGAGCTTCCACTACCAAGACATATCATTAGTATTCAATATGTATCCTAATTAATAACACTTTTAATATTTGTTGAATCAAGCTTTGTCATTGTTGCTTTCGTTAATTTGTTAATTTTCTACTACAATGACAAATTATATAATTATTAAAATTTCATGTTTACACTTGATATATTTTTAAGATCATTTAAAAAAATATATATTTTCATTGTTAAATAAAAAAAAAGAAATTTATTAATAAAAAGAATATTGTTGAAAAACCAATGATTTGGATAAAAGAATATAATGTAAATTCAAATTAGTTCTTTGTTTAGTTTAACTATAAGAGAATTGCATGTAAATTCTAAAATTATA
>Ga0325401_1008014_pt1 | contig 10270 bp, 6 predicted proteins | sample PopdelMetagenome_FD_205666 | JGI IMG/M metagenome (GOLD analysis project Ga0325401, IMG submission 205666) | Populus deltoides microbial communities from Bellville, Georgia, United States - Xylem-PdKOR-R2 | ecosystem: Host-associated > Plants > Phyllosphere > Stem > Wood/Secondary xylem | place...
GTCGATATAGGATCTATAAAGCAATTAATTACCTAGAAATATATTTTATGCAACAATTCTTCTTATATGATAGAAAAGGATCCTATCATCATGAACAATCTTGCCTGGGATTAATATAAATCTCAAGTTTTTCTATGAATAACATATCTAATTATATTAGAGTTTATAATTGATTTATTATGTGTAATAAATCTAAATGATAGGGCCTCAACCATGCAAAGATTTACCTCTATGAAAAGAATGAGTCCATCTTCATTAAACAGCTTAATTCTTCTTATGATGAACGATTCACAACGTAACCATTGCTTGAAATTCAAATTTAATGTCCTTCCATACTTCTTAGGCAGTAGCTAGTTCAGGGTTTTATTTTCTAACCTCACAGATAATTTTATTAGTCAACAGTCAATCGACCGGAGGGGTAAGAATATTCTTGAGCTGCTACAAACATGGCTTTACTGTGGCAAGAACATGAAGAATTAAGTGTTTCTCAAAGCAACCTATTTTCATAGCCAAAGTATTGATTTGCTTTCTTTTTTTACCACGCATCACAATCTCTCCGACCATCTAGATTCGTACAAGGATTTGTAAGTAGAAAGTCTTGGGGGGGGGGGGGGGTAATAGAAAGCGAAAAGCGTCTCTTTTTTTCATTGAAGGGATAATTATTATTTGATTCTGAGATTTTTATTTTATTAATTAAAAACTATGTACCGAGCACCTCAAATTTCCTATATACAAGAGCATTGACATCCTTGGTAGAAATCCCCGAAGGAATTTGGTCAAGCCCAAATATATTTTTAATACTTGATGACACCTACTCGAATGAAACAATCACCGGATTAGGTAGTGACATTTTGAAGTTCTCAGCTCGCCTCCTGATCAACTTATCAGCTTCAATGGTCGCATCATCACATTGTCTTCATGATCCAAGATCTGCATAAATAGAAAGGCCATGTTCATTCTCACTACAAAAGAAGTAGCTATGAAAAAACATCAGTTCAATGTACAAGTTACATTTTAATAAAACAAAAGAACCATTTTTAAAAGCAAAGTATATATTACTACTGGTTTCGATGACTCTGGTATTTTATATATGGCCAGCCTCTGTAAAGCTAGAAACAAGCATGATGGAGACAACTCAAAAACCTCGGGATACCAGTGGACAAGAAAGTTCGCATTGGAATGTGCATCACGTTCCTGCATTTTGTTATAGACAGATCCTGGATTCTATAGATGAGTGGCTCAGACAAATACGTTACAGAACTCACAAGGAAGCTAATCAACCACTTAGACTGCAATATGTTTTCTTGAATAGAAAGAGGAATCACTTTCTCAAGAAACGGGCAATAAAAACAAAGACTAGATTACAGTGGAGCAGCGACGATCACAATATGATCACAATTTAGCTTCTTGGTGGTTTGTTGGCCAACAAACCACCAAGAAGAATAGAGTGAGGTCATTAGCTGTAGAGGAATAGAGTACGGGCAATCACCGGGGATTATTCGGTATAATTCAATTTCTTATGCTTTCTTTTCACCCATAAAAGAAAATTTTATGTAAGTGAGGGGAACGCAGCTCTCCTAATATCTAATAAATTATCAAAATTTAGATAAGCTAACCTGCAAAATCACAAGATTTGTTCAGGATAAATATTACTTACGTGGCAATGGTAGACGTAACCAGGCTGAGCAGTTGCATCAAACGGATAGGATTCATTTGAGTGTATAAAAGCAAATCTGACAAGAATCTTTGTCACAAATCCGGGTGTCATCTTGTACACATTCTTCCATCCCTTCTCATGGGCCGGCACCTCTATCTTATCTCCACGTGCATGCTGATCTATTTTGCACTTGATGGCATCGTTCAATTTCAACATGCACGCCTTAAACTCCTCCTCCTTGACCAACATGGTTTGATCAATCACCTTAAACAATCCCAAATGAATATGCAACGGGTGATTATCCTCTGTCAGATTGATCACGTTCCATATCTCACTGGTCCCCACTCTTGGGGTCTCGGTAACTGGTTCCTCTAACGGTTTTCCGTTGATGTAAAGATGGGTTGGCTCGTCAATGTCGCTCGTGTACTCGTACATGGCAATGTACCGTGTCTTTGATGCACTGGATAAATCAGCATGAGGGTATTTTACCAAGGTTTTGGGTACTCTCCAAGTGTCATGCTCTGGCTCCTTCTTGATGATAAACTTCATGACCTTGCCATTGGCTTCATTCACTGCGTCCCCGGATGGGTAGGGATACACTGCATCATTGCCTAGAATTGCACTGTCTGACTTTGACTTTGAAAAGTCAACAATCACGTCAGCGATTTCAGATGGAGCCAAGAGGGTTTCATTGGTTATCACTGGCTTCTCAAGGTATGCTGAATCAGCTGCCACATGGATGAATTTCAGACCGTTGCTGAAAAAAAACCTGAAGAATCTTGCATTGCTGGCATTGATGATACGAAATCTGTATTTACGACGTCGTACGGCCAGACGAGGCCATGCTTTGCCGTTGACGATAATTGCATCACCAAAATACTCTGGCTGCCACTGCGGGTGTATAGAGGGATTATTTCCTGTGGAACTCATGTATATCGAACCATTAGTGAGAAAGCTACGATCGAACACCATCAACGTCCGATCGAATTCATCACCACACGGCAGTCTAAGTGGGGTCTCGACATCACGATCACGGATAATGTAGGCCCCAATCAAACCAGCTAATAAGTTGACTCTAGTCAACCCCATGGCATGATCATGGTACCATAAGTTTCCCGGATGTTGCAAGTTGGGGTAATGATATTCCTTCTTGGTCCAAGTGGGTCCTACCTCTTTAAATCTACGGGTGAACCATGAGTGCGCATGTCCATCACTCTCAGGTTCACCAATGCTACCGTGGAGGTGCACCACTGTAGGAATGCCCTTCTTGGTTCTAGGTACAGCGGTTGGTATAGTTGGGTCCCACGGAAGTATATGGTTTGAAGGGAGATGATTTTGCCACTTGACGAAGGCATCGATTCCATGAATGGCCTCGATGGTTGGACCAGGGATAGTTGCCTTGCGCTTGGATGTACCGTAAGCATACACTGGTGTAGGGGGGATGTCTCTGTGGAATTTCTGCCACCAAAGATAGTCAAGAATACAGCAATGCAATGGGTTTTGGCTTTTTTAGAAAAAAATAAAGTATGAGAGAAGGCCTTTTCAGATAAGGCAACAATTCTAGCAGACACTGGGGACGGTGCCAACTAGGAGCATTCTAATAAGCATCGAATTCGATTCTTTTTCCTGGAAAAAAAAAAAAACTCCTAGTGACTCTTCCAAATCCCGAATAGTAGCATTGTATGATGCCTATTTAGCGCATCGAAACTTTGTGGTGGAAAGCGAACAACTTTGTGAATTTTTTATGAATTTATACATAGTATTATCAGAAAAGGATAGCCTATGATGCAAAAAGGATAGCCAACAAAACAAAGAACAGTAGTCTATATATATATATATATATATTAAATGCGGATCCAAGACGTTGGATTTCAGACCGGGAAGTGGATGTTTTTATATATTTCCTCTTCTATTCATCAGGTTTTTAACATGGTTCGCCAACCATCCACGTCGAAATAATTTTTTTTCCCTGGGGATTTTGATTATCTCAGAGGCAAGAAAATGCTTTTAGAACCCTCATAAGCAGTAAGCATGATTATAAACAAAAGGAGACTCTATGTAATTCACAAAAAACTTCAATTCACCAAAAAGAACAAGAGTTCCACACATCGGATTGAAAAGAAATACATGTGTGTGTGTGTGTGTGTGTGTGTGTGTGTAAACTAGGAATCCTGCAGTTAAGTAATTATGATATCGAAACATGCCATACAATCAATTAAACACGTACGGCAAAGAAACAAAGGCACAGTGATCTTACCCATTGCTTCTTGAACATGCCAATCTCCAGCGGCTTGGATTTGAAAACACCATTCACTACTTCAAAACTTTGGATCTTGGGCATGTCTGGAAGTTCATCGACGAACTTCTCCAATTTAGATGGACTAACAAGATTGTCCTCGGCCCATATTGTAGGAAGCACTATAAGCAGGGCTAAACAGAAGATGTTGAACACCAGAATTCTCTCCATATTAAACAGCACACACAATGGATGGAAGTGATAAACACCTAGCTACTTGATAAGAAGAGAGACTTTTTGAAGGAGGGAGAGAGAGCTTGGTGAATATGTGAGTGAAAAATTATCTAATGGAATATGTAGTGATAGAAAGTAAGAAGACAGAAAGTTGCTCTTTCTTTGGCATTTCGTGGGCTCCGATGACTTTGAAAAAGACAGATATAAACAAGGACATCTTCTATGCGGGCATGCTTGGGATTTTTTTATACATCGTATTTTGTCGGGTTTCTTAACTTGTATTAAAGAGGTAATTAACTTCTTTCCTTGAAAAAACAATTGCCATTAATTTTACCTAGGATTTCCATTTCTTTAATTTGCGGTTTTATACCTTTCCATTGCTAACATTTTTATTTTTATTTTTAAATTGGGGCTCCATGCCCTGAGAGAATTAAATTAGTTGGGGTAAGCTGAAAGTCATAGTACAATAAAGAATACAAACTCATGGAAGGGTATTTTACTATTTTAGCATCCAAAGCTCCCTATCCAAGGGATTTTTGAAGTTAGCCAGCCAATTTGTTGATGCATTTGCTTCACGACAACCATGTTGAACCTTGACCTCCCTGTCTCTTGCCGACAAAGATTTCGCTATATATGGTGATCAAAGCATGATTATTGTCCACTCTACTAGTATCCTGTGTAATAAGTGTCGATGCAATATTTGTCAAATCCGATTCCAGCACTAGTTTCCTGATTCTTAACGCCGAGGTCATTTCCAGCCTGGTCATAAATGCCCACAATTCCGTTGGAACCGAAATGCAAACTCCAGTGTTGATTGCAAAGCCCTTTACCTATGTCCTAAAGCAATCCCTTATAAGACCTCTAGCTCCTTCCAAAATAATGTTCCTGCATGGGAAGAAGATGAGAAAGAGCCTTCCATTTCCATTCTTTATTAATTAGTTACCATGTATGCTATAGTCACATTAACAAATTCCCCAGGCACGCCTTGCGAAACCAAATTCTTTTAAGAGCCAAAACCATTTAACTAGATATCCATCCAAAACCTCACATTCTTACCATCCATAGCTTGGGCCAAATCTTGCAAATTAATAGCTTTCCATAAAGGGGAGTTTTTGCCTTTAGCCTTGAGGGATATGATTCTTGGAACAGATATATTTGCCTCTTAAAACTCTCGCCAAAAGACTAATACAATCATGAATTATCCCCCATCCTAGCTCCATTATGGAAGCCTTGTTCATGCCATATATACTACGAAGTCACAGTCCACCCTCCAGCTTTGGGTAGCATAGGGTCTTCGAATTGATAAGGTGCATTTTTCCTTTCCCCTCTTTATCTCACCATGAAAATCCACGGCACGCTTTCCCAATCTCATAACATATGGATTTAGAAATCAGGGCCGATTGCATAGGATATATATAAGGGGATCATGGAAAGGATTGATTTACATGAAGTATTTTATCCCACTAGCGAGAGGCTCTTAGCTTTCCAAGAAGCTATTTCTGTATGCATACCCTCGATAATGTAGTTGTAAGTCTGCTTAATTAATAACTCTCTAGTGCAATATAGGAACGCATATCTACAAAGGTCATTTGTGATGGTATACCCCCCTTCGTTAACATCCCTGCCGCCAGCGGTGAAAGAGAAACAACAGCTCAACCTTCATCTCTTTCCTCATTGTCGCTACCTTCTTTCATCATCAACCAACATCTCCTTCTTCTCAAAACTTCGTGGTGCCACCGTGAGTGACAACACCCTCATGCACCAGCAATAGCAGTGTCCAGTAGCTGCTTCTTGCTCAACTGAACCGTGAGCCTCCAGCGTTCCTTTCGCTTTTCCCCAGGCCGATAGCTACCGCATCTAGTAAGATCTCCACAGCAAACAGGAGCTCCCAACACTTCCTCCCTTTGCATTCATGCAAAATAGAAGCTAGATTGATCATTAAATTTTTATTTTTTTTAATTTTACATTTAATTTAAATTAATTGAGTTTTTATAGTTTGACACGTTTTATAAAATTTATTTCACTAGCATTAAAAATCAAAAATAATAATATTCACTAATATCAGAATTAGAAATACCTTCAATTTTCACTAAACTTTATAATTATAAATATAAATACCAAAATCAAAAATAATTTTAAAACCCTAATATTCATTAATGCCATAATCAAAAATATCATACATGTTCTTCATGTAGCACTTGCTAGCACCAGAGTTTGAGGTGTTTGTATTTAAATATTCAATAACATCAAAGTTATAAATATTATAGCGACTATTAATAACATAATATAATAAATTATTAATAATTTAAGATAAAATTAGTGATGCAGCCTACCACAGGTAAAACATTTAAAAAGTGATAATATTTTTAATTTTTTTTTACGTAATCAATCTCATATCATAGAATATTTATTAACTAGTTAAAGTTTTTAGTAACTATAATATTGCATGGCAATAATTCAAACAAGATACCACCTATTTATTTTTTTAATTTTTTTTAAAAAAATCACCATGATATCAATTGCAGCAATCATGAACTATATCCATCCTCTCCTCTAAATACGAGGACCCCGTCAATGAGTATGTGTAACTGAGGTTACCCTTGTTTTCTGCTCCCTCTTAAGACTCTCCGACTTCCATTCCACCCACTAAATTTTGTTTCCCCTCGTTAACGTTGATTTTTTTGCTAGAGAGGGATATCAAATCTGTTTCTTCGATAAAAATTCTCGTAGGTTCGCCATTGACAGACATGATAGTTTTTTTCTACGGTATTTCGAGTACACAAATAATTTTCTATTAATATAACTAGAAGTGAATAAATACACAATAAGCTTGATTAGACAAGGTTGCTCCCCTAATTTGTCACAGTCATGAGTGCCATTTTATGCAAATTCAGCGGGGGAAGTCAGGTTTCATCAACAAAATCCAGTGGTGCATGCAGTGACCAAAGAAAAAGAAATCGATATTAATTGTCTTTATTTATATTATTTTCCATACCTAACCTTTGCATTTATAGTTTTTCTAACTGCATTAACTTGGTTTAAAGAATTTCTCAAAAAGAGAGTCTGTTTAATAAAAAAAAAAAGTTATTTTCGTTTATTTTTTTCGGAACACATAAAACATTCATATTTGAAGTTTTCGTTAGTGACGAATGACCAAAACAATAATTTATTTGCAAGTACATGTCATTTTGTAATACGAGGAAATAAATCTTACTGTATCAACTGTTTGTCTATGGGAAGTCAATCATTTTTTATTACGAGATTCATGCTAATGAGTTGCTTCTCCCGTCAGTTTTATGATATCCTTGTATATACTAAAACCTTATTTGTGTATTATTTTTTATAATTAAAATAGTGTTTGGAAATGTACTTCAGATCTTTTTTTTAATTTAATTTTTTTATATTTTTAAATTATCCTGATGTCCAAATGTTAAAAATAATTTTTAAAAAATAAAAAAATATTATTTTCATTCATTTTAGAGTAAAAAACTATTTTAAAACACAACTATTACTATACTTTCAAATATATTTTAAAATTAAAATTATTTTTTTATACAACAAATATGGCTGCTAAGAAAGTCTAGATTTAAAAAAAATATATATATCACGTCATGTTTCTTCGGCTCATTTCTCGGTCCTTCTGCTCGAGCGGGGGAGCATCCACCAGTTTTTCAACTATAAACCATTCGTACATGTTTCCTCGTCATCACCATTATGCTACCTTTGTTACCTTTTTGCAAAGGTCAAAGTTATCTATTATATAAACTTTAAAAATATAGATATAGATATTTTAATACTACCATCAAATAATTCTTATCAACAGTTTTATCGCTAAATCTTTTTCAAATTCTTAATGATGGACCTCCATCGATTTTTAAAGCTTTTTGTTAATACTCTCATTTAAATTGTACTGTTTTTTTTTACAAAAAAAAATGAAACAAAGTCATTTTTTTGTTAAGTATTTTAAAATAAGTCCTTGTTTGAAAAATAAAATAATTTGATGGTAAAAACGGAACAAAATTAACAATACTTCAATAATCTGGTGATATATTTGGTGTTCGACCTTATCTAGTTTAAGAAAATTAAATGAAAATATTTAAAACACACACATATGTAAGGGATTATTTTATTTCTTTTTTAATTTTGAAGATTTAATAAAATATATACATATAAAAAATAAAGTTACGTCAGTCCTTCCGAAGTGAAAAAGAGGAGGAGGAGGAGGCGGTAATTGGGATATCCCACCTACCAATTTTGCTATGGTCTCCTCTCTCCGGTAAGATTAAAAATTTATGTGGATATCACCCCCCCTCGCTATACAATGAATATAGGCCACATAGCATGTTAAAAAAATCTCATCATGGGACCATTTCTTTTTTCACTCGAGAATGGTTCCATGATTGAGGCCTTTTTCCTCTATAAAGTATAAACACAGCGGAAAATGAGTGTGACAGAGAGACTATCATATCACCACCAAGTCTTCCACTACTGTTGGACTTGACGTGAGCCCTGACGTTCTGAAATGAGCGTGACAGTTCCTCAGTATTTAAATGAAAATTAAGCATGTTCTCCTTTGCCTTACAATTTTGGATAATTCAAGTGTGAAAAGAAAAAATATTGACATAACAAATGCATTGTTCCCGTTACATCATGCTTAGCCTTGTAATTTCAAATTAATTATGAGATCACTAGCGATGGCAGGATTTATTATCCTGAAGGTTCCTCGGTTGCTACTTACCGAGTCTTTGTATTGTTGTGCAATAGGAAAAGATTGCTCTTAACGGCCAAAGTAAACCTTTTCATTTTAAATTAAAGAATTTAAAATGAATCAAATCTCCCCCAGGTAGAATTCGAGTCTACTTTCGTTTACTTTTTCTCGACTCGTTTTATTAATGAATTTTGACTTGTAGATAAAAAAAAAAAAGGGGGCAATATTGAATAATAAATAGACTTTACGGTGGAAAATGAATAGTAAATGGGCTAGCTTGTTCTTGTCTCTCGGCAGGGAAGATTGGCTGAATAGTTTGATAGGAAACATCAAATCATTATTCTAGCTGGAAAACAATATATTTTCGTGTCCATAATTTATTTAGCACGCGGCATGTCCTCATATGCCTGTTATGAAAGAAATTTGATCATCGCAAGCTACAAATTCCCTTAAGATGAATAGAGCAAAAGATTCCATCAGAAACTTTGACGATTATATTTATATTGGGATGTTTATAAGCATTGTAGTGGTTATTTTTTAAAATATATTAAAATATTTTTTAATTTTTTAAAAATTATTTTTAATATCAATAACTTAAAATATAAAAATATATTAATTTAAAACAAATACAAGAAGTAACACTCATGTATTCTCTTGTGGGGTTGTCTCCCCATCCAAGAAACGTATAATTAATCAGCTCGGTCAGGTGATCTCCAACGTGTAAACCACTTGGCCTGAGTGGTGTGAGAGTGACCATTACATGCTCGGCTCGGCATTATCTACTAACCTTTTCCTCTCTTTTTTTAATGAATGAAGGCGAAATAAATCTTATTTAAATCGCGTAGATACAAAATGATCTACGAAGTTAAATAGATAATGATAAATTAATGAGAAGAACCAGGAATATTATCAAGCGGGGGCCGTTTGATAAGTTAATATTTCTTTATTGTTTTGAACAATGATTAGATATTATGTAAAGATTGATGAGAAAGAAAACATAGAATAAAATAATATTAATTAAACGTTCTCCATATTAAATGTGATGCTTAGGGTCCAAATTTTATACCAATCAGACGTGAGCCATCACTGCAATGGGCGCACTTACACGATAAATTTTATAAGGAAACTGAACCAACTCTGGTAAGGTGTTTTTGTAATTATAATAATGATTAGACGTAACCTACATTGATTCTGTGAGCGATGTCCGTAGTACCGGGCTTGGTGGCAGTGGGCTTTGTAGTGATGGCCTCATCAATTCTGCTGCCACTTTCACCCCCCCTGAGCAAAGCCTATGATGGACCAATGGCGAAATAAAACTTCCTCTCCCTTAGCTCTCTGACAAAACAAGCACCTCACCCATAATTACCTATCCGCATGCCATTATAACATATACGTGATCAATTAACTATAGATTGCGCCGTTGCGCAGATAGTGA
>Ga0325401_1008022_pt1 | contig 10267 bp, 7 predicted proteins | sample PopdelMetagenome_FD_205666 | JGI IMG/M metagenome (GOLD analysis project Ga0325401, IMG submission 205666) | Populus deltoides microbial communities from Bellville, Georgia, United States - Xylem-PdKOR-R2 | ecosystem: Host-associated > Plants > Phyllosphere > Stem > Wood/Secondary xylem | place...
AGCAATGATTTAAAATTGACTTCATATCAAGAAAAAATCTTCCAATAAATCTAAAAAGATAAAAATAAAAGCACCTTTTCATATAATAAAAGTGCAAAAAAGTGTCCGCGTTGATGAACTAGAGTGTGAATGAGATCACAGAGATAACGTTACCTGTACTTTAAATTCGTAAATAAACGTCACTGTGACATCACTGCAGAAATGGCCCCATTGGACAACGTATGCACATCTGTGACCTTACACCCCAGTTAAGTACTCACTTATATATGTATCTTACTCTCATGTTACAAAACAAGCAAAGAGAAACACTCGACGCTTAAGTGAAGCCATGCCATCAATTGAAGCTCTAGCAATGGCAGGTGTGGACTGTGTGGAGTGTGGCATCAGCCTCGAAGAGAGGGAGCGTCGAGATACGGAGAAGACTCCCCAGTATCTTCTAGCCGATCAAGGCGAAGAAGGGTTGAAAACTCATGAGAAGGATAAGTTGATGGTGGAGCAACTGCTAGTCAAGAATAAGATGGAAGCATGGCCTCAAGTAGCTGCTCGTCCAGTTACTAATGGGTTGTCAAATACTCAGAGTTAGGAAAAAAAGCGGTAACATTATGTTGGAGGCTTTCGAATTAAGTTCTAGGTGTCTCCATACTCCAAACAATGTTTAGAACAGTACGTTTGACGCCGAGTGAAATAAAAAGAGTTTCTTAGGTTTACGTCTATGTATGTGTATAATTTGAAGAATTCTGCTTGTATGAAAGGCCATGTAAAATAATTAATAACAATCAAAATTCCTGCAAAATTAAAAAAAAATTATCACATAGACACCACTAATTAAAAAAATTGCATTAGGGCAAATTTGATATAAATAGTTGGAAGCAAAATTGAGACTGTATAATTGGATGCCATTTTTTGGGTTTGTCCTCAAAAGTTTAGTGCCAACTTTATGTTGTTGATTGGATTTCAGTTCAACCTGAAAGATTTGAATCTTATGAGGCATTATTTTTCATAGCATCTAAAATTCACTGATTAAAACAAGTCATGGCGATTAAAAGAAGCTTCGGTGATGCAGCTGTCTGCCTCAATGCCCACAACAAGTTTAGGGCTTCAAAAGTTTTCTCATTTTACAGTAAGTGATTTTGACGTGGAAATGGACTGTTCTGATGGGCATGGATGCTGGTAGCAAAGAGAAGAAGGGAGTTTCGGAGGAAGGCTTTCTTTTCTTGCAATCTTTACTAGCCGCCAATTTGCTTGTTAATGACAAACTACTTCATGAACAATAAATATATACCGGGCAAGATTCATATTTTGGCCATCTGACTCAAACCCAAAAATCTAATCTAACATGTGTATTTAAAGAGGATTTTTGCTACGGAGTTTGTTTTTTCCTTCTTCTCTTCTCCCTCACTTATCGTAACTTTTCTCCTAAATGTACCAAAGATTCAGCTCTATCTAAACTTTTACTTTTGGGTTTTGAAAAGTGTTTAAAGAAGCATGTGTTGTGACTACCTTTTCTGCTGTTTTTTATTAGAGATTTGATAGTTGATGGATTAAAAGAAGTATCCAAAGTTTTATTATGATTTGGTGATTGAACAATTGAAAAGATTTAATTGATATTTTAGGATATTAGCTAGTTTAAAATGAACTAATTAGATTAATAGAATTGAGGGTCTTGAATAACATATTGAGTGTGTTGGGATCAACAGTTTAGAAGAACTGGCATATCAAGATTCTAGAAATCCTGATCAACCGATCGACTTGTTGGTCTGAATTGACTGACTAGTTGGCTTGTGGTGGCGATTGACTAGTTGACCCAGCAGTAAGGGTTAATCAAGTATATTAAGTTCGATTAGTTTAGGATATATTCGAGATCAAACGAGTGAATCAGTTCAGTTTATAATTGCGTTTTGGTCTCTAAGCTTAGAGTTTCAATCTCTTATGTTATTTGTTTCGAGTTGTTTTTTAGTGTTTTTTTGTATCCATTATAGGTTTTGTTGACGTTCCTACTAGCGATCCTCAAGTCTTCGGTTCTACACCTACTTGTTTTTCTTTCTTTTTCGAGTGAATGAGATAATTTTTAATATGCATATAATATAAATATTATATATTTGTTGATTACATCATATAATTGATAAATCCTTGAATATATTTGCTCTATTTTCTAAGTACTCATATATTCTTGATTTCGCACTCATATTTTGTTGAATGAATTCTATTTGATAGGATATTTATTTGCTTTGATAACTATGTGAGTATCTATTATATCTTGATATCGATATACTTGTCAGTAACTTCATGTTAATGGAAAGTAGTTAGTTTATGTGTATATAGTATTATGTATACATAGCTGGTGAGAGAGACATCAACTTATGACGATTGATCCTCGCACAGTAATCGTGGCCGTAAACCTCGTCTGTTATCTGAGTCAATGATTTTGTCTGATCTTTAACAAGTATTCCATTATCATATGCTATTATGATTAATGTATGTGTGTGTATCTATTTCAGTCCTTATACTTATAAATAGCTTAAATATATATTAAATAGTATTTTCTTACTGAGTTGGTTGAGCTCCCCTCTATTTTAATATTATTTCAAGTTCTTAACTTTTGTTAGCAGGTTTGCTACTTTGTTGGTATGCCTTACTTCCACAAATTTTTTTTATTTTTTAATGATTCAATGTCTTAGACGCTCCATTATTACATTGTTTTCATTCAAGTTTAGATTTTTATTTTAAAGATTGAATTTTATTTAATATAATAAGTATTTTGAATTATAGATTGTTTTATTAGTTTTGAGGAATATTTGAAGATTATGAAATATTGCGTGAATTTTATATATATTTATTTATAATATATATTTTTTGAGACTTAGTATGGATAAAATATTCTTATGACAGTGCTCCTGCGTTGCAATTACAATTAGATACCTGGAATTCGGGTTGCAACACTTGCAAATAGAAAACATCTACTTTGAGATTAATTTTGGGTTTGCTTACTTGGTATTATGTGACGTCAGATTTATGGTAGCTTAAAATTCTCTTTTAGATTTCTTTGTTTGCGTAGTTTAACTTCTTTTGATGGAAATATACTGAGGAATAATGTTTCTGATTGAGGTTGAATAGAATGCAGACCTTAAAAATGGACCGTGTGCATTTCTGTGTCTGCTATTTGGCTTCATGGGTCCAATATAACCACTGACTGCACTTTTGAAAAGGTTGATGCACTCACTGCCTCCCACTACCACTGGTAGTCTCTTGCCTCTCGCATAATTTTCTTGTTCGATAAATTTGCCTTTGCATACTCCAGCAGGGACCTTAAGAGAGTTTAGTAAATAATTCAGAGAGCTTGTGGTAATCACAAGTAAAAATTTTGCATCTTGGCACCACTCTTCCCGAGAACAAAATTTCAATCACATAAATGATTATCCACGACCGATTTTGGGTGGTAAAACTTGATGATGAGTCTTGGAGCTTATAGATATTATCAGTCAAAGCATCGACAACGGCACAGGGGAAAATCCTGGATCTCTGGACCACAGACTTGGAAGGGAAACGTTAGTTGCAATTTCACCGTTGGAATGAAATGGAAATAGACAACCTCCTATCCTTTGTGTTATATATTACATTTCGTCATCATAAAAAATCACTTCAATATTGTCTGACAGAGCAAAATCCTAGAAAACAAGTGTGAAATGACGTTGAAATTGGTGGAAATACAGCAGGCAAAAGCCTAAGCTGGAAGCTCAAGCGTCGAAATGCCATTTTCTTGGGATAAATAATAGAGCTATGATTATGAAACTGGAAAAAAAAAAAAAAAAAGACAGGCTTTCAAATTTTGGGAGTTGTAGAGACCATCTGACTTCGGAAGCAGGACAATTTGGTGAACTTACATTGGAGGTGGGAGAAACCTTGCAGACGCCCACCATATCAACGCCAAAATAGTTTCATCGCAGACAAAATAGGAGCTCACACAAAGGAACAACGAGGAGCCTACATGAGCAACTGTCATAAAAATTATGAAAGCACATTCTTTCCTTTATTTTTCATGTATCTGTTTTCATTCGAGGAAAACATCAAGCTAATGTAAAAGGAAATTACATACTTTAAATGCACCGGAGAATTCGTTACCTCATCTTCCACCAGATAACTCAATAGCATCTTGGTTATAAAGTGAATCTTCTCCAAAGTCAAATCTTCTCTGCAATCTGCTGTATTCTTCCCTTCTTGTAACTTCAACGTGCTGCCATTCTTCCCACCTTTCAGCAAGCCCCTCTCCTTCTAGCATCCGCACAACCTCTGACATTGCTGGACGGTCCTCTGGCGATGCTTGGGTACAGAGCAAAGCAACTTTTATCATCATCTCCACCTCCTGGATGCTGTAGTTTTTATTTAAGTTGCGATCTACAATAGCATCCAGTCTTTTCTCCCTCTCCAGCTTCTTGACCTTCATAATAAAACATCCATAGAAGAATTACTTGCAAGTCAGAAAGTTGCATGACATGAAAATTAAAGCATGCTAGAAAGAATAGACATCTGCAAATGATGTCATAACTCCATGCAAAAAAATAGATAATAAAGGTGGGGTCAAGAGAGACATGCATGCAAAGCAACCAAAAAATGATAATGGATAGCTGTAATTAGCTATGGTTATCTTACATGGTCAAGCAATAGGACATCATCTTCTTCTTCCAGGCGTGAAAAGTCAATTGCACGTTGACCTGTAACAAGCTCCAGAAGCATTATCCCATACCCAAAGACATCAGTCCTTCCAGATGACTTGCCAGTGGACAAGTATTCTGGTGCTATGTGGCCCATTGTCCCACGAACTTGAGTAGTCACGTTAGTCTTTCTCACATCCATCAGCTTTGCAAGGCCAAAATCACCAACAACTGCTTCAAAATCTTCATCAAGTAGTACATTAGCTGCTTTCACATCACGATGAATAATTTTAGGATTGCAGTGCTCGTGAAGGTATTCCAGCCCCCGCGCTGCACCTAAGGCCACTCTTTTTCTGGTTGTCCAATCTAAAACAGGCTCCTCAGGTTTACGCTCTGCAGGTCAAGATCAAAAATTAAACCTCACTCGAAATTTATTCCACAGAAAAATTTATAAAACAATACATTAGCCTATAATTTGTATATTTGATAGTTGACATTAGATATTACAAGGGAAAGAGGTACATATATTCATCAAGCATGCTACATGCATAAACTATTGCTATTTGGATGTTCAAAGGATTCAGCTGATCCTTGTCCTACTCATCAGTAGGTTAGTACCAGAAGTAGTTCAATGCTGCCAATAACTATTACAAAATATCAAACTCTAACTGCATAATTGACAAACAAGCTTCTCCAAAATATCACAATATTCAAATTGTCCGCACTTTCCTTTCACTGTTACCCTTCTGTTTTTATTTTTGTCACATTTGACTTAATTATGAATGGCAGATGTCATTGCATCTCATGATCGCTAATCTTTTTTGAAAATGCAACTCCTATAATCAGATTAATAGCTGGAAATAAATTTTTATGTCCTACCTAAGATTAGCTGACTTTGGATTTCATTTTAGAATATCTATACCTATTTTGTGGTAGAGTTTTGGTGCCAATAGCGCATCCATTCTGTGTTGTGGGAAAAAGGTATGATGAATGATTAATGAGAATTTGCTACTAGAGTTTATCCCTCTTAATAAAAAAAATCAAGGAGGTTGCCAAGCTATTGCTAGGGTTTACTTTAGCTTCTTTGTTCTATCATCTTGCCCCGCATCATGCTTCTAAAATTGGGAATTAAATTCTCTCATACTCTGATGGAAACAAAATCATGTCAGGTTCCAAATATCACTACTTTTTTGCATTCAATGATTTAAAATATGTGAGAGAAATATAATATCAAATGATAATATATATATATATACACACACGCCCATTCATTCTCAGTTTAATCATTTAGATTCAACAAAAATGAGAGAAATGAACATGAGACAGTCTCAATCCATAAAACTGACCATACTTGCTAAACAGAAAATGATTATTGACAATTACCTCAGATGCAGATAATTGAACAAAACAGTTAAATATGTTAGCAGTTCCTCTCAAAATCCTGTGCATAAATAACTAATACCTCTTAGACGATAGGCCACACTTAAATTCTGCATGAATGGATACACCAAGAGGCGTTCTGTTGTCGTTGTGCAAAACCCTATCAGACGCAATAGGTTCCTGTGAACCGCTACACTTATCATCTCAACTTCACGTTGGAATGCTGCATCACCCCCAGGACTTTCAAAATCAGTTAAACGCTTCACGGCAACTTTGGTATTATCAGCAAGCACTCCTTTATAAACTTTTCCAAATCCTCCTTGTCCAAGGATATTTTCCTCACTGAAGTTGCCTGTGGCAAGCTGCAATTCCCTCCATGCAAATCGTTTTAACTGACCAAATGCTATTCTTCGATCCACTTCACCTAAGCAAATGGTAAGAAGGGCATTCAGAAAAAAATTAAGTGGAGGAACTTAAATTCTTTAATTGTGATTTTTTTAAAAAAAAAAAAAGAACAATGTTTTACATTTTGTATAAATTCTCAAACTTTCATGATTTCTAGAAAATAGAACATATGTTTTTCTTTGTGTGCCAACAATTTGATCCAAGAAGTTGCACCAATCAATCACAAATAAACACATATATTAGATTCCATTTTCAGTCACAAGAGGAAATGCTCATTGAAATAGAAGAGTTTTCAAGCAGATAGGATTTTTGAACAATTTAAACCCTAGACAAATTATATGAATCACTATAGGATGGCTATAAGTATGAGAGTTCAATTCGTGATGAGACACAAAATGATTTTTACTAAAATCCATCCAAGATGGAAAGTAGTTATGTAATACCTATAATTGCACAAAATTATACTACATGTTACAACAAATATCCCGTAGTATCATAGACTAAAACAATATATGCAGCGTTATGAGCTTTCTGCTTGTTTGGCCTAATTATGTATCAATTATAGGCAAGTAAAAAAAATTCATAAGATAAAATGATAGAATTCAGCTAACCTCATTCTCTTTGGATTGCAGTCTAATTTGTTGGTGTGCTCTTTTGAGCTAAATTTTCAGCAATATCATAAAATGATTTTTATTTAAATAGAAGGAAGCTCATTTTTTTTCTTCTCATAACATGTTCAATGACTGGCTCTAGTTAAGCTGAGTGGATGCAGTTGCATTAGGAACAAATATGAACCCATAGCAAGTGGCTAGAAGACATGCATGTTACATCCACTCATCAAACACTAACTGCTAAATGGAAAATATATTCCTATAATACACTTCAGTTAAAGGAAAAATAAGTGCCAATGTTAGACAGTATTTTTCACTAATCCTTGTTTGTCGTTCAGTAAATTGTATATGTTACCTGAAGTATGGATACATAACATAAAGCATAAAGCCTGTTATTGTAACCTTTTATCACATTATTATGATCGTTAAAAATTAGCTTTGTAAAGAGTTAAAAAAAAGGTTGTTTGTTACTACAATTAAAATTTTTGCAAAAACAAGTGTAAACTAAATTTCAAATTCCATACTGGTGTAAATGAAGTCAGCTTAGTTGAGCCATAAATTGAAGCTTTAATGAAAGGAATTTTATCACATCAAAGACAATAATTTGGCCAAGACAAGCAAAGATTGTCAGAGAAAAAAAGCAAAACAGGACTGGCCAAAATTGTGACATGATCTATTATTTCTATTTATTTCTGTGCTCGTAGCAGCTAGTAGCAGCAATGCAATTATTTGCTATGTGCTTAAAGGCAACTCAAACCTGCAACATCTACAAATATTTCACGTCTGTAGCCTTTGCGTCTACCCTTGCAAACAAAAAATAGCAAGCCTCCAAGCAGAAAAAGAATTACAAATCCTCCCACAACTCCAACTATAATTCCAATCTTTGACTTATGTGAACCACCTGCCAACAGATGAAAGGATTAGCAATAAGCTTCAAGAAAACATAACTTTAACGAGTGCTGTTCAAAAAACATCTCCAATAAATCAAAACAACAAGTACAATTACCTGAATCACCACTATAAGATTCACAGAGATGCAAATTCAGCCCACCACAATTTAAGTGGTTTCCTGTAAAACTGAAGTAATTGACAGAAATTCAAATTAAGTTAAATTTTGACAGTTACATGACATAGACCACACGTGTGCGCACACACCCACGAAAGAAACAAAAAAGAATAGGTCTAAATGAAAAAATTAGGAGTTGAAATAGCACTAATTCAATATTCGTTCATACTTGTATTTAGGAATTTGGAATAAATGATTAGGAACTTGACCACTGAGATTATTTGAATCGAGCAGACTGCAAAGAAAATTTCACCCATGTCATCAAAATCTTGAAATACTTCTAAGGGATATAAAGATATATGATTCGAGTGGGACTGTAAGTACAATTTAGGAATATCCCAATCTGGAGTCAACAGACAGCTCAGTTATCCTGTATCATATAGGTATTGAACAGGACACCATCACTTACATAGTGATTAAGCTTTGAAGACTAGCAAGTGATTCAGGGATAGCTCCACTGAGATTGTTTTGACTCAATGTCCTGCTTGCATGATAAGAAAATCATATCAATCATGATGAAGTTTGGAAACATGTAGAGATATATCTCATATACCTCTAAGGACAAGGGGAACAGAGGGTATCACTTACAAAAATTGTAGTTTTTTAAGATCACCCAGGGAAGATGGTATTTCACCACTTAAACGATTATTTTCCAAATCTAAGCTGGTCAAACTTGACAAATTTCCGAACTCTTTTGGTATCCCACCAGTTATGCCATTCCCTTTCAGTGTTCTGCATGATGAATGCAATCTAGTATATATTATTATCCAATTTGAATATTTACAATCAACACCCTAAAAAGCCATTCAAAGGGAGGTAACTTGAAGCTTTATGAAACACAAATAAAAATTTCTCATCAACAAAATCAATATTACCTTAAAAGCATCAAAAGGTTAATGTGAAAACATTTTCTACATGTATAAATCTATTAGAGATTCTGGGTGTATTTTGATATGGGCATGTTTTCTCATCAACAAAATCAATTACCTTGAAAGCCATCCAAAGGTTAACGTGAAAACATTTTCTACATGTATATATCTATTAAAGAGTCTGAGTGTATTATGTCATGGGCATGTTCATGTCCATTGGTGATCTATATGCAGTGTGTGAGTATGTTAGCATGCACATGTGATAGGAGAAATAGTCAAACCAACAGCTGTAATGCCATGACCCAAATGAAGTGATTACCATAGATGGAAATTCTGAACTAGGAAGATTTCTCTCCCACCACTCCGAAGAAATAAAATGCCAAATTGACTGACCATCAAAGTCTAAAAGGTTTAACTAACTCTTTCCCACAATTACTAGTGAAGTACTATATGCTCTCTAATCATAAGGCCTTATACAATTAGAACTATCCACAATAATAACTATCCTCTCGCACCCTAAGTTGTTTCTATCATATACTTAGCTTGTCAATTTCCCTGAAAATTCCGAAGGTCCCAAACTGATCCAACCAAATTATCACTTTTGGCATCTCATTCTTCTAGCAATCTTAGTGTGTTTGGTGAGGCAAAGTCAATGCTTATGATAGAGAACATATAGTAATACATATCAAAGAGAACACATATTTTCAGCTTTCAGATAGCAAAATATATGATAACTAAAGTCACAAAGTTGTTTACAAGACAGGTTCACGTTCCTGCATCAGAGCACAGTTATTATACCCAAACCCAGCCTGGGACACAGCCAATCCGTCCCCTGGCTGGGTTTAAAAAAAGTCAACCCGGCAGGTCAACCAGCAACGGTCAAAACCCAATTTGACTTTTTTTTTTTAAATCTTCATAACGACGTCGCTTTAATTTTATTTTTTAAATAATTGACCTGAGTTAACCCAAGTCGTGACCCAGTGGTTAGGCCAGGTCATGGGTTGGGCCAGGTTTAATAACCTTGCATCAAAGTAATATCTGCGCAGACAATTGAAGGTTAGTTTCTGCGACCATTTTTAATATAAGAACTTAAAGGTCAGGAGAAGGGGAAAGAAAGGCTGGATCTTTGACACTAACAATTTCTTATTGTTAAGAAATCAAACTTAAGTAGCACTAATCAATAGTTTATGTAACTCCATTAGATATCCCGTATTATTGGAAATTTTCTTTTGCAAGTGTGCACGCAGGGGGTTAGCATCTCATGCGTGATTCAAGTTTTTATCACTG
>Ga0325401_1008024_pt1 | contig 10266 bp, 12 predicted proteins | sample PopdelMetagenome_FD_205666 | JGI IMG/M metagenome (GOLD analysis project Ga0325401, IMG submission 205666) | Populus deltoides microbial communities from Bellville, Georgia, United States - Xylem-PdKOR-R2 | ecosystem: Host-associated > Plants > Phyllosphere > Stem > Wood/Secondary xylem | place...
TCAGATTAAAAGTTATGCTTGACTTACCAAACTATGACTTAGACTCTTAAACTTTTTGAAACCTAAAAATCTTAACCATTAATGAAATAATACAACAAACATTATTATGCTAAGTATATGGAAGAAATCTCCCCACGTCAATGTGCTATTTCTGCATCTAACAGTTTGTATTTTTTATGCACGGTTAGGGCAATTTCCTGTCCTTAAAATTTTTAGTTTTTTTTGTTCTTAATTTGATTTTCTTTTCTTTTTAAAAGAATGTGATGTATTTTATATGGGTTTGCTAAAGGCACATATTTGAAAATAAGATGGTGTCAATCTATTTATTGGTTTGATGCCAAACTATTATGACTACGGGTATCATGATCAGAGGGTGTTCTGGTAAATTGTTTTTAAAAACATTTAGCATAAACTCATCAACCACATAAACTTTGACATCACAGGGTCATATTGGGGAAGATACCAACATCTGATGGTCTGAAAAATGCTTATACAACTATCCGTGGCAGGTGGGTTGGTAATTCGTCCTGATGTGTAGAACAAAACCACCTAGATAACATTCTTTTCCTTCCTGTTCATCAATAGGAGAAAGTTAGGAGAGCTTTATAGCAATACAAAAATTAAAACAAGAAAATTTCATAATCAGAAGAAAAAAGCTCCCCAATCTCTCTACTTGTCTGGTATGGATACTCCTTTAAAACTTTTGCACCGAAGACCCTGATGAAGTCAAGAAAACCAATTTATCCTGAAGCAGCTGAAAAGGGCAATGCTTATTTCAAAAGATTCTTGTGTTGTGTCCATTTCAAATGTGATTATTATTGTTAACGTTGATATAGATGCCATGGCACCACTGACATTTTATTGGAGCTGAATGTGCTCTTGGTTGCTTCATTTTCTGTCAGCATACAGTCCAAGGCAGCTCCTTTCATTTGTGCAGTCTTTCTTGTGATTATTGCACCAGACAGAATTATTTTCTTTGGTGGGTGGGATTACATGGTTCACAAAGATGGAGATATTAGAGGTTCCTGACTTCTGATGTGTGCTTTTGCTTTTATATTCTGAATCAAGCAATTCCAACCTTGGTCCATTCTAGAGAGCAAATGTAGATGCATTGCTATGTTGAATCAAACAGTTAAATACTTACATGCTCCAACTAATTAGCACAGTTCCCACATCCTTCCAAAAGTCTTCAACTACCCTGCTAATCATGACAATTTTCTTTTAAAGGATAATTGTCTGGGATGGAGACCTATCTCTGTAACTTTTTTAAAGACTTTAAGTGTAGCAATCATTTTTTCCCTTTTTCTGAAGCATATCAAATATTTTTGCACCAGGGATTGAGCTTATTGATTTTACAAGAAATTTTTTAAATCAACCGGAACTTGTAGCTATAAAGATACCAAGATCTGCATAGCTATAGTTAACTAATTGAAGCAAATACATAGAGACCGAATGAAGCTTAAAAACATCACTGGTCATGCTGATAACAGTTGCATGCCTTATGTACTGTCTAAAAAGGAAACAATTAATATGTTTGTCTTCATATGAAACTTTTAGGTATCAGTAGGAAACTGATAATTTCCTTTCAGCAACTTTACAGCATATAGATGTGATGAGAGACAAATGCAAAGTTGTATAGTATCAGCACCTTTGAATTGATTAGCTAAACAACTTTTCTTCAAAATTTATTTACTAGGTTAAGTGACAACTATTGTCCTTGGCAATACATTCTTCATAGAGTGGATGATTCTGATGAAGTTGTAACCAGCAAACTGTTGGTGCACAATTCTAGATGATAATCAGTTGATGCTGCGTTTCTGGTAATACTTGCTAGATTTGGTGTGGTTTGACTTACAGACAACTTTGAGGTCACATAGTGTTCTGCTGCTATCACAATCTTTTGGCAGCATTGCATGCCCTGCTTTTTCCAAGTTTATGTTTTTGGGCAAACACAGCAACTTTCAGATTTGTAGGCATATTACTTTTGACAATTTGAAAGAGTAGAAAGAGTGGTGAATAAATGAACAGTCTTTTGCTTTTCCGAGGCGTTGTCTTCTAACATTTAATTCTCAACTTTGACGATGTAACATATGAAATCTTCTGCATCTTTTATGATTTAGCCTTGTATGCTACCCTCTGGACTAATGTCAAGTGAAACTTGTGATAATCATTCTAGCCATAAATTTTCTTTGGAATTGCCTTAACCAGATATAAGCTCTCATTTCCTTTCAGATGTGTAGGCGTATTACTTTTGACAATTTGAAAGATTAGAAAGAGTGGTGAATAAATGAACAGTCTTTTGCTTTTTTGAGGCTTTGTCTTCTAACATTTAATTCTCAACTTTGATTATGCAACATATGAAATCTTCTGCGTCTTTTATGATCTAGCCTTGTATGCTACCTTTGGACTAATGTCGAGTGAAACTTGTGAATTTGTGATAATCATTCTAGCCATAAATTTTCTTTGGAATTGCTTTAACCAGATATAAGCTCTCATTTCCTTTCAGATTTGTAGGCATATTACTTTTGATAATTTGAAAGAGTAGAAAGAGTGGTGAATAAATGAACAGTCCTTTTCTTTTCCGAGGCTGTCTTCTAACATTTAATTCTCAACTTTGATGATGCAACATATGAAATCTTCTGCACCTTTTATGATTTAGCCATATATGCTACCCTTTGGACTAATGTCAAGTGAAACTTGTGATAATCATTCTAGCCATAAATTTTCTTTGGAATTGCCTTAACCAGATACAAGTTCTCATTTCCTTTAACAGCTCAATTACACCTTTAGTCTCATCAGACTTGCACTTTGCCTTGGACTATCAAAGCTCAGAGAGGTTTGACCATCAGCTGTGGGAGAACACTAACTCAATTGGCATTACAGTGCATGAACTTTCATATTCATAAAATTGACAGGCAGAACTTTTGATCAGAGAGTGTTATGTTTTCAGGCCTTTATCAAGCGGTCAACTTGGGGAGGTATATGAGGTGAATGGAGATCGAGTCGCTGTGATTTTAGATATCAGTAATGACAACAAAGAAGATGATGGAGAGAAGGATGAGAAGCTCATGGAGCAGCCTGCAAAAGCACCAGTTTACTGGATAGATGGTAATTTCTTGCATCAGTGAGGATTTAACTACCTGTTTAAACTGAAATGATGTAAAGTTGATCACAGTCATCAACTGTATGGAAATTGTATGAGGTGTTGAAGCAACATTTGGAAGTTCTGAATTAAAAAGTCAATTTTGAAATTTAAAACTGGCTTCCCCTTTAACTATATATTTGTCAGTGTTTGTGTCTGTAAATAACCTAACTTCGGCTGTTGTGTAGCTAAGGATATTGAGCATGATCCCGACACTGGGATAGAATATTGCTATATTGCGATGGAGGTTTTATGTGAGGTATTATTGCCTGGTATTCCTTTTCGCTGTCCAGTGTCCCTCTCCTTGATTTTGCTGTTAAGAATTGATGTTTGTTCTTCCCTCATTTGCAGGTTTTGTGTTCTGTGCAACCCCTTATTGTCTATTTTCCAGATTCTTCTCAGTGGTTGTCTAGGGCGGTTCCCAAGTCAAACCGCAAGGATTTTTTAAGCAAGGTGCAAGAAATGTTTGACAAATTATCAGGTCCTGTTGTTTTGATATGTGGACAAAACAAAGCTGAAACTGGGTCAAAGGAGAAAGAAAGATTCGTAAGCTTCTAAAGTTTTTCAAGTTATATGCACACATACATACATGTTGGAAGCATTTGATTCCATTTTCAATTGTTTTCATAAGCTGTAGATACCATTCTCTCCCATCCCTTTTGTTTTAATTAGTATCTTTTCTCTCTGAATCTCATATTCAACAGACAATGCTACTCCCGAATCTTGGACGGCTGGCAAAGCTGGTAAGGCTTGCAAAACTCTTAAAACGTTGTAAATTTGAAAGAAAATTATTGATTAGTATCATATTTATCCATGGCAGCTTTTGCGCTTCGTTATTGTTTCTATGTAATTAACTGAGAACTGATTTATCTTTCAGCCTCTCTCCTTGAAGCACCTCACTGATGGACTCAGAGGTGCAAAGAGGTCCAATGAAAATGACATAACTAAGCTCTTCACCAATATTTTGTGCCTCTATCCCCCAAAGGTAATTGACTTTTGTATTTAATCTGACCTGTTTCAAATAATGAAAAGTTGGTAAATGACTGTTGTATTTATTCTAATCTGTTTCAAATAATGAAAAGATGTTTGTTGTATAGTATAAATGTTGTGTACTAGTGTCTTGTTTCTCATGTTTTTGTTTTACTTATTCTTTCCTACCTTGCCCCTCTTCTTTCTTGGGATCTCGTAAAGTGCATTCTTTGATACCATGCTTTCTAGGAAGATGAGTGATGTTAGAATCAATAAGAGTGAGTGATCAGTGTTCTACTAAAGCTAAATGTTAATTTAGGAGCCAAGAAGTTGTTAACTCGCACAATTTAATAAAAATGTATAGTGTGCCGTTTAGTGCCTAGAATTGAACAAAAGTATGTTATTTGCTGGCCTGACTGTGCTTAAGTGAATGTGCTTTCCTTTTAAGGAAAATGTAGTGGTAGGGATTCTTTTACAGGCTTTGGTGTCTTGTGAGACCATGACTGAAGCTTACTTTCAGGTTTAGATGGTAGGGTTGGAACTAGAGATCCTTCTTGTCAAACTGCACTGACTTCTGTCCTGATTAGATATAGTACTCTACTATATCTTAAATGTGGCATTATCTCTTTAATTTTTTTATACTTGTTTTGGTTTATATTTTGCTTGCTTCTTACAGGAGGAAGATCTTCTTAGAACATTCAATAAACAGGTTGAAGAGGACAGAAGAATTGTGATATCAAGGAGCAATTTAATTGAACTGCACAAGGTAGGGAGTCACTGTCAAAGTTCGTTTCAATCACAGCAGTGTTTTAGTTTTAACTGTTGCATGGAGTGGACTATTTGAAATTGCAAATTGCACTAGGAAATTTGATACCCATTTGTCTTTGAAATTTACTGATATAATTCTATTGCAGGTTCTTGAAGAAAATGAGATGTCATGCATGGACCTATTGCATATAAATACTGATGGCCTCATTCTAACAAAGCGGAGTAAGAAACTGAAGCTTGTTATTTGAGCCGATTTCAGCTTATTATTGAACTGTTGGTTCCGTATTCAAGATCACAATATCCTTATGTTGACTATGGATTTTTAGGGAAGAGAAATACAAAATGAAAGTTTTCTCCACCAGAAAAAAGTCCCAAAGTTTAATATCAACCTGATAAACTTTACCGTTGCTTTTCCAAAAATGTTTACGAGCCTAACTTGTTTGACAAGTTCAACTTTACAAATGAAGGTTGAAGAATTTCTTTTCTGATACACCATTTGGATCTGGGCTAAGAATTTCTTTTTTTCGTTCTTTTTTCCTCAGAGGCTGAAAAAGTCATTGGCTGGGCTAAGAATCATTACTTATCATCATGCCTGCTCCCATGCATAAAAGGGGATCGATTGTCTTTGCCCCGAGAAAGGTATGCCTACCCCATTGTTGTATGTTAGTCAAATTTTTGGCACCTAGAAGCTGATATCTGTTCTTTTTCATGGGAAGCCTTGAGATGGCAATTGTGAGGTTGAAGGAGCAAGAAACCATATCTGAAAAACCATCACAGAATTTGAAGGCATGTGTATACATTTTCTCTTCTCAATGCTATGAGTATGTTGAAAGCTTTACATACTATGTGCTGATCTCTATTGAATATATATATCAGCAGAACTTGGCCAAGGATGAGTATGAGAGCAACTTTATCTCAGCTGTGGTAGCTCCAGGTGAAATTGGTGTCAAATTCAATGACGTAGGTGCTCTTGAAGAAGTGAAGAAGGCTTTGAATGAACTTGTCATTCTTCCAATGAGGAGACCAGAACTTTTCTCTCATGGAAATTTGCTGCGGGTACTGATTTTACTCTTCACATGAACAATTATTTGTTAGACTTATTTCAGAGTGTGATTTTGTAAAGCTTTTTTCCAGCCTTGCAAAGGGATTTTGCTTTTTGGACCTCCTGGAACTGGGAAAACCCTTCTTGCCAAAGCACTTGCAACAGAGGCAGGGGCAAACTTCATCAGCATAACTGGTTCAACTCTTACTTCAAAGGTACAATAAAAAATGGATGTTGTATCCATTTAGTGAGGTTTAGGTTCCAAGATGAAGAATTTAGCCATGTTTCACATTCTTTTACCTACAATAAAAGAACTGCTTTATTTTCAATTTTTTTTTCCAGAAAGAGTCAGGTAACAAATTCATCCTGCCAATGGGTTCTAAACCTATTAAGGATGCTTGGGACAAAAGAGTACAGAGACACGAGCACAAAGCTCAAAAGCTCTTCATTTCATTTCTTATGTGTGATATATGAATTCATGGCATTTTAACACTTCCAAACTGATATTGATCTAAAAACATCAACTTAAGTTATAAAGGACAAAGCATCGCATGCTTTGCATGTGATACAAAGGCTATCATATACATAAATGCCTGCTTGTATGTTATCTTGTTTCTTTACATTAAATTTGAGAAAAAAATTAGCACCGGTATACATATGCTTCTGTTGGTAGTTTTTCAGAAACAGATGTCTTCTATACAAAATACTGGCTGCTAAATCATTGATTATTGATATAGCTGAGTACTTTCAGTTTGTTTAGTCATTGTCTTTTGTTTCTGTATGTTACTTGATGTTTTCCTGTTTCCCGAGACAGTGGTTTGGAGATGCTGAAAAGCTCACAAAGGCTCTCTTCTCCTTTGCCAGCAAGCTGGCTCCTGTCATTATATTTGTTGATGAGGTGAGTTTCTCCTTTTTCAGTGTACGCGTGTGCATGAGTGTGTGTGACAAAGTAAATAAACTGGTTATATTGCATTGCATAAAGAAACCAACTTTTGCACTTGTAAAGTTAAATTTCGTTGTCCTCATGATATAATATTGTTCAGTATACAATTTTTACCCTTAGTAAAAGTCAGGATGTGAATAATAGAAAGAAGCTATTGTGGAACACTGAGAACTTCCAGAAACAGATCTATCTCACTTTTTTTCTCATGCAGTAAAAATGTTGTTTACAAAATACAGGGAAATATGAAAGTTATCTTCACAAACCTTCATCCTTATCTTCTCTTCTAGTTCTTAATCTGACTTCTTCAATTTGGATGCTGGTGAAGCTTCCTCAGCAAATAAGATAACCATGGAGTTCTTATAACAGTTTGTGTGCACCAATGGCCTGTCCCATGATCATCACTGAGATTTATGATAGATTAATGGGTTAAGTGTTAAAATATCGGTGGAAATTGATTTTGAATTATATTCTCTGTAAATTGTAGGTCTCTAATGTCCTTGCAAAGTGATAAATATTTGTTGTTTGTATCATTGTATCACAAATTGTGCTGTGAAACTTTTTTTTTTAAATTGAGAAACTTTTCAGTATATGGAGAAATTCTTGTAGAAAATGTTGTCATAATTTAATAATTGGGAAAAACAAATTGCATCTTTCTCTAGTTTCTCCATTTCTTGCCTGTAGGTGTCTGTACAATAATCAGGTGAATGGTGTTTTGATAAATAATCTTCCTTTTCCTTTCCCTTTTCTACCTCATTTGGGGTCATTTTGTTGACAACAAACAGCGTGAACATTACTTTCTTATGACATTTCCTAAACACCTCTTACATTTGGAATGCTATTCTGTTAACTGGATTTTGTATGTGTAGGTTGACAGTTTGCTTGGTGCTCGTGGTGGCTCTTTTGAGCATGAAGCTACAAGAAGAATGAGAAATGAATTCATGGCAGCATGGGATGGATTGCGATCAAAAGATAGCCAGAGAATCATTATCCTTGGTGCCACAAATCGACCATTTGATCTTGATGATGCTGTAATCCGCCGGTTACCTAGGAGGCAAGTTTGCTTGAGGAAATGCCTTGGTATTTTTAGTATTGCAGCCTATCTTTTGGTTTAAGATATCACATTTGCCATGTTTCCATATGTCTGCTGCTGTTTAAAGCTTGCCATGTTTTCATATGTCGTGTCTGCTGCTGTTTAAAGCAATAGCAATATCACTTGTATAATTGTGTTGTATCATTGTTTAGAATACACGTGGACCTACCAGACGCCGAAAATCGTATGAAGATTCTCAGAATAATTCTGAATCGAGAAAATTTAGAAGCTGACTTCCAGTTTGACAAACTTGCAAATGCAACTGAGGGATATTCCGGAAGTGATTTGAAGGTAATGCAGTATTGGTTGCTTCTAATTTCAAATTTGCGTTTCTTGGAAGAAAATATATGGCCTTAATTGTCTCGAAATTTGTTTTTCAGAACCTATGTATCGCTGCAGCATATAGACCAGTCGAAGAACTTTTAGAAGGAGAAAAGGTGATTGAGTTTAATATATTTTTTCCCATGATTTACGCTCTCCTTCAATTTATACTGGTCCTGGGCACCCAATATGTCTGTTCTTGTTAGAGTACTTGTGCTTGGCTGACATGGGGAAATAAAAATAATTTTTGACAGAAGATTCTGAATGCCCTGTTTTCTATTGAGTTAAAATTTCATTATGATCGGAAAAGGTGTTTAAATAAGGTTCGGAAGTTACTATGCTAGATTGTCTTTATTTTGTATTTATATTCTTTTTCCTATTTAGATTAGGACTTTAAGTTAATTAGTGATTTACTATTTAGAAATCCCAATGCTAGATGGATTCTATTAACCAAGTAAGTGTTAATTAGAAATCCTTTTCTATAAATGATTTTAGTTTTAATTAGGAATTCTTTCCCATAATTTTTTTTAAACTAATATGAATAGATGTGTAGTTTATTTTGAGAAGAAGATTTTTATTAAGATTTTTAATAAAACACTAGAGAATTTTCTCGAAATTTCTCTACAGTTTAGGTCTGTAACTTTAAGGTTTGAGAACCCTAACGTTTAACCACGCTATATGCCGCGTCATTGGCAGTGTGTGAAGTGAGAAGTGAAGTGCTAGTTTTGATCATAATTTCGATGATAGTCATCTTTCCTTGCATGTATACCCTCTTGCATTTGGTCATGTTATTTTCAATTTGAAACTAGGGCACCTGTTTGGTTAGCATCCAAACAGTGAATATTTATATGTCTTTGCAAGCAAAACAGGTTAGATGTTTCTGCCACATTTCTCATTCCCCCACCTTTTTGTGAACATATGATCTGCAAGGTACCTTCACCAACAATTAATGACTTGCGCAAAATATAAGAAAGCAATTTAATGCTCTGGTATGCAACAGGTTGTGGCATAGCATGAAAAAAAAAACTGTTCTTTGTAATATATTTAGTTTATCAAGTAATGTTCATTGTCTATTTTATATGGTGTGAAAATTGTAAAAGAGCAGAAATGTATTACTGCCTTTTAGTAAGGTCACACTGCAGACGGTATCCTTATTCCTGAACTTTAGACCTCGCCCCAAATGCCCTAGGGAAGCACCTCAGAAATACCCTTGTTTGCCGGTTGAACCAACCCTCCTCCAGCTGCAGACTTCTAATTCTTCCTACCACGTGTTGCCTGAAGTCATTTTACTTCTGATTTGTGGCCAAGTATTTGACTCTGCTCTTTTTTCCACCTGGTCACTTTTTCTACAGGGTGGCAAGAATGGTGCAACTCCGGCATTAAGACCACTTAATTTGGAAGATTTCATTCAGTCAAAAGCAAAGGTAACAATTTAGTTAATTGACTGTTCTTAGCAGTTTGATACAAGGTTAAGATGGGTTGCAAAATCATGCACTCTCCACATTGATATTATGAAATCTGTGGTAGATTGATATCTATTACTTGTTGTATAGGTGGGGCCGTCAGTTTCCTTTGACGCAGCAAGTATGAATGAGCTGAGGAAGTGGAATGAACAATATGGAGAAGGTGGAAACAGAAAAAAATCACCTTTCGGTTTCTGAAACTTCCTCTAATCAGGTTTCGTACTTCAATTATTCTTGGGGTAAAAAAGGGTGAAGAAAAGAATGAAAAGACCCTTTCCTAGTAGCAGCTAATTCTCAAAGTAGAGCTTCTGCACTTTTTGGTGAACGCTGGGCAAGGGAGGCAGCCTCGGATGATATAATGCAATGTCACATAGGCTTCTTGTAGGATTTTGGCCCTTATTTACGGGCTCCTTTTCTGCCATGTATATTACCCCAGAAGTTTTGACATTACATGAATTCTACATTTATATCCAGTAATTCTCAATAATAGAGTACAAAGTAGCTGGTTATGCCAAATCTATTTTTTTT
>Ga0325401_1008025_pt1 | contig 10266 bp, 4 predicted proteins | sample PopdelMetagenome_FD_205666 | JGI IMG/M metagenome (GOLD analysis project Ga0325401, IMG submission 205666) | Populus deltoides microbial communities from Bellville, Georgia, United States - Xylem-PdKOR-R2 | ecosystem: Host-associated > Plants > Phyllosphere > Stem > Wood/Secondary xylem | place...
GGGACTACCTAAGATCTCCTTGCTTTTGTTCGGTCATTTCTTGTTTGCTGCTTTTAAAGCTGGTTAGTGACTTCTAGCCACTTGGATAAGAATGAAGCAGAGCTCCTTCTTGGTCTCACTGGATCATGGTTAAAAAGTGAAGTTAACGTCATCTGAAACAATCCTACTTTCGGAATATTTACGTTACACTTTTCAGTCTTGTTTATATGAAAGAAAGCTGATAGGAAATGAATGATAGTGGCTTTGTTACGTCAGGATTACTGTGTTATTACTCTCTGTTTACATCAGAGACTCGACAAAAACTGCAGAAAATCTGGAGTGAAAGATGACGCTTGTGGTAGCTGTCATGTTCCTGGTAGTTTTGATATATAAAATTAGATCCGAAAATACCTTATTAAAATCAAAACACCGATTGATATTTCTCACTATAGACTAACCATGGATATATATATATTTTAACATAGGTGTCCGGACCGGCTTGCGTGCATCTCGACTAATACCACGAGCCTTGAAGTTAACGATCATGTAAGAGCATTTCTAACAGGAGAGCTAAATGAAGAGCTAAATGTAAAAAAGTGTACTTTTAGCTTTTGTTTTTGCATTTCTTCATTCCAACACCACAGGCAAACGAATATCTATTTTAGCTATTTGTCCTGTGAAGAGCCATTTCTACATTTCACTCTAGAAATAATAAAAGCAAATGACTGTTTGCCAACGGCTATTTTTATAGCCGTTGGCTAACAGTTTTTTCTTTAAAAGCAGCAGGAGGAAAGAACTTGTAAATTTAGCAAATTTTGTATTGTGTCTCACCCTTCTTTCAAATTTAAAAAAACAAGAATCAATTATTTTCCAGTTAATTAATAACACCGGTTGTGTTAATTAACTGAAATTAAAAGGTATGCTTGTTTAAAAGCTTTTTTTATTCTTTTTTATATCTCTTGATATTTTAGATCTTTTGTTGTTAATTTGATATTTGTGATGATTCTTATGAATATAATAAAGATTGGAGAGAAGAAATAATGAAAAAAAAATGTTAAGATATATGAGAATATTTATAGATGGATTATTTTTTTAAATTTTGAAATCTTAGAATGTTGGCAGTTAATTTTTTTCCATTTGAAATTTTAAAATTTAAAATGTTGGTGGTTTTTTTCAAAGTTTGAATTTGAATTTATTTTTAAAAATTAAATTTTTAATAGTAACATATAAAACTGAAAATTAAAAATATACATATAAATAAATTTTAAATTATATCTTTTAACTTTCATATTACTTCATTAATTTTATATTACTTTTATAAATTACTCATATTAATTATATAATTAATAACATCATAATTATATTATATATAAAATATCTAAATTAGTTATATAATTATATTAATAACATCATGATTTAAAATTAAATATATTAAAATATAATTGGCTTTTCCAAATAGTTTTTTACCATTAAAATGCACATAATCAAAAAAGCTATATTTGCACTATTTAAAAAACCATTTTATCCATTTGGCTCTTTAATACAGCATTTCTCATTAGAGATGCTCTAAGTCTCTAGTGACCATTATATTAGCAACTACAGGGCTCGAACCTGAAATTACAGAGGGAGCAAACTATTTAATCTAAAATTCTTACCACTAGGCCACTTATAGAAACACTCGCAACACATAGAAAAACAAAAAATTATTTAAGTCAAATTTAGATTTTAGTTGTTTTTTTTTATATATGCTTTTAAAAAAATTAAATTTTTTTAATGTTTTAATATAATAATGTTAAAAATAAATTTAAAAAATATTATTTAAAAATATTTTAAATAAAAAAATATTTTAACAGAAAGAGGCCTAAGCGTGGTATGATTGGTCCAAGGCCCACTCCAACTTGATAGTTGATAGTGCGGCCCGGGCTAAATAAAAGTGTAGGAACAAAATCATCTAAACGACCCGTCTTTGATTTCCCAGTTGTGTAAATGGTTTGTCTTCTATTTTCAGTAAAGCAAATGACTTGTAGTCTTCTGCTTATGAAAGTTTGTCATTTTGTTTTAGAGTTTAAGAAGTGTTTTTAAAGGTTTTAGTTTTTTTTTTAACTATTTTTTTCTATGATTTTAAATAGTTTTAATATATTAATGTTAAAAATAAATTTTAAAATATTATTTAAATGAATTTTCAAGCTAAAAACACTTTAAAAAACAATCACTATCATAATCTCAAATACTATGTTAATCAGCCTGGATCAAATTCAACCCGTTATCAATCAGTTTCCTTCTGCGTGTCAAGATTTTTCTTACAAAATTGTTATTTTTAGAGTATTTTACTGTTTTTTTTAATTGTATAATCATGTCCAAACAAAAATTAGAAAATAATATTTCCCATTCATCACATGCCTTTGAAAATGATAATTGTTCCATGACTTATGCTCTATATATGTTTCTTTGGACCCATTTCGAAAATGTTGACTCAAATGTTGTAGTGTGCCCCTCCTCGGAGTGCAAATCTTGTAAAGTTGAAACGGCATGGAATATCCGAAGAATATGTTAAAACCTGGAGACAGTTCTTGCACTTACTGCTACTATTACAGCACAAATGTCTCCCACTATCCACAGTTCACAGACCTGCCTTCTTTTCCCTTGCGCCAGTATTAATTAACCTTTTTGCGTTTTCACGCCGCCACATCCACTCACACTATCCAATATTGTCAAATAAAATTAAAAAAATAAATAAATAAAGGATGTGTTAAATATACTGTGTTGTGTATTGTACACCTAGACTCGAGCCTCTTAACTCTTTTTTTTTTTTGTCATTTGAATTTTTTTTCTAACATGTTTGAACTTAATTTTAAAAAAATTATCTGTGATGGTTGTATTGAATTGAAATTGGATTGGAATTGGACTTGATGTTTTTTTTTTATTTGTTATGGGAGAATTCTAATGATAAAATAACTTCTTAACATTGAATTGAATTGATGCTTAATTTTTTATATATAAAAATATTGTTTTATTGCTTATAAAAACAATTTTGAGAATCAGGATCTACCATGAGGCAAGAGTTCGGATATTTTTTAATTACTATTTAAAACACGTTTTTTTAAGATTTTCACCAAAAGAATCTGGTCAAATTTATTTTTGGTCCCTTTAGTTTGATAAACTAATAAATTTTATTTTTGTTGCATTCTGGTTTACGAGTTTAAGAGAGAATAAAGAAATTCATTGAAAAACAACGAAGAAAAGAGAAATTAATTGGCCACGTTCCATTGATAAAAGAAGCCAAAATTTGTGTTGATGTGTTTTTCTTGATGAGAGAAGTGCTATTAAGATATTTTTGATTTTTTATATTGCCGAAAAATAGATCGAAGCTGAGAAAGTTTTTTGTTTTTAGTTGATTTTGTGTTTTTAACTAATTTTAATGTTTTTTTGTATTTGATGGATTAATTTACTAAGATTTTATTTAATGTTTTTAAATAAAAATATATTTAAAAATATTAATTTTACATCCAATGGTTTTAATTCCACTCTGTGATGGAAATTAGGTGAAAATAGACTCCAAGGCTTTCACATGCTAGATGCCTTGTTATCCAATTATATTTTCCGGTGACTGAAAAGAAAATCTCTGAGACTTTGCGGCAGAAGATCTTTCTATCGACATGGAACACTATGAAGGGTCAGTTCTTCAGCAAGGGGTATAATTCTCGGAATGTTTAAGCTGATGCTGCTTTTAATTAAAAATGATTACATAATCTAATTAATTAATACCTCTTTAACAACCCCCAGTGCTATTATTTTACCACATTTCTCTCCCACAAGCCCATTTTTTTTCTAGAGTCTGATGATTAGCTTACATGCTGAGAGAGAGAGAGATTAAATAATCTCGATCAATTTTTTTATAATTACTTTTTTTTAAAAAAAAAACAATCTTATTATAAAGAGATTATTATATTTTTTTTAACTACAACATCAACAATGTAATGCTGCCGAACATCATTTAACAAAATTTGGCAATCTTGAAAGAAGTTTTAATAATTAAAAAAAAAATTCAAAATATATCTTTGAAGCAACTGATATCTTAAACTATTTTTCTTTTGGTTTTTCTATTCTTTCTTTTTAGATTTATTTTAATTTGTATTTTCTGAATTTTTTACCTGATCATTTTTGCTTAATACAGGAGCTTTAATAATATATCAATTTATTAATAAAGTGTTGATTTAGCGGTTAAAGCATTGCTATATCGATCTTTGCAATGATGAGAATACAAGTTCGATATTCAGAAAACAAATTTATTGAAAGAAACAGTTATAAACCCCGAACGAGACTAATTTCAACCTTTAAAAAAAATATGAGGATACCCGGATAAAAATAAAAAATAATAATAATAAAAATTTACTTCAGAGTATTATTTTGTAACAATTTGAAGTCACAATAGAGCAAGAATCAACAGGGTGTATCCATGATTCATTGAATCTAGTCTCGCATCAAGAAAACTAATATATTTATTTATTTATTTATTTATTTTTCCAATTTATCTCTACCTTGAACGAATAGATTGGAGTCCAAGATCCTTTCTGTATCTTGTGGTGTAGCATCTCCCTAGATCCCTTTTAAGTTTCAAGTAATCATTGGTTTATGTTACAAAACTTAGTAATCATTGGAGAGGAAAAAAGGAATGAAAGAAGAGAAGAGGTAAGCAGATTGAAACTGAAAATGTTGAAGAACAAATGCCATAATTACAAATTGAACAAGAACTTTGTCAAGTCATAACATATATAGATAAGGCTGCGCTACAATATTAGCAGAGTACTGGCCATTGACATCGAGCCAAGAAAAGAGAAATCTACACTAGCTGGTCACAATGGCGCTGCTAGATACGTTGGCTTGTCCTCTCCGGTCATGACGACAACAATCTCTGGCTCTGCATGAAGAACCGGCATGCTTGTGAGCATCGCGGCTGGCTTTTCTTCTTGATCACCTGATGAGTTTCTGTAGTAAGAACAGGCCAAAGATGTCAATGCCACAGCAATGATTGCTAACAGCAGGCCTAGGCTGCCAAACAGGTAAGGTGTTGGAGAACGCCATACATTGATGGTTGAGGTAGAATCACTTGAAGGCCTCATCGATCTTCTCTCTTCAGTTTATCTCTTTGAATTCTTGGTCGCTCTTTATTAATTTCTCTTCTAGAGATGGAGATGCATGGAGGGTTTTGCAAGTGCAGGGAAATGAGGTAGCTAGCTATGTGTATCATGTAGTTATATATATAGAATTGCCTTTGCGTTTGAGAAGAAGATTCCTTATGCTTAAACTAGATGCCAAAACATATAGCGTTAATGATTAATGACATCAGTTTAACTTTTTTTTTTTTTTTGGAATGATTAGCATTTTTGTGTGTGTAGATTGAGTTAATTAATTGATGTAATATTAGAGTATTAATGACAAAAAAAAAAATTACAAGTTGAATCTCAATATTTTAAGATACTATGTGTTTTTATTTAAAAGGATATATTAGACTTCTTCTAATAATTTAATTTTTTAAATATAATTTCATAATTATATTTCAAATTGCATACAATGAATTCAAGATATTGTAGAATTCATCAGAAGGAAGAAGTTAACAGAATTCAAGGGCTTTTCAATTCATACAATGAATCCTTACCCGAACCATTTTTTACCATTTTACCCTTAGAGAGAGAAATGACCTTATGTGATAACGAGTTAACACAGGAGTCTCAGGTGGCTGCCGCCGGCTAAATTATTGACCGCGACAGCCATTAATTCTTTCTATTCTAAAACAATGTACTGCATGATTTTGGTGGGATTAATTTTTTTTAAAAAAAATATATTTTTTATTAATATGTTTTTTAATAAAAAAAATTAAATCATGTAAGAATTTATTTGATATGATTTAATCAATTTAATTGGTTAAAAACTAATCCGGTTGACTAATAAAAACATAATTTGACTCAAAATAAATATTTAAGATGAAATTTTTTCATAAATATTAAGATGATGATATATTAAATAGATTTGAGTCAATCCAGTTTAACCCATCAGTTTACTTGTCAGGCCATAAAACGATAATAAAAAAACAAAATACTATTCAAAATAATCTTGCTTTGTAAGGATAGTACAATGAAACTCCTTAATCTTTTAGTTTTTTGTCAACTAATTTATTAAGCCCGCATTAAGCTATGGGTCTAATTAATTTTTTTACATAAAAAAATCTAAACATTGCTAACATTTTTTCTAGTAGAAAAAAATTTAAATCATGTAAGAATTTATTTAATATGACTCGATCACCTTGATAGATACAAAAGCAAATCAAATAATAAGTAAAAGCTTAATTTCATTTAGCATAAATATTTTATGAGTTTCTTAATAAATATTGAGACAGTAATATTTTAGATTGATTTGGAAAAACATATCAATCTATATTAAGTTATAAGATTATAATAATTTTATATAAAACAAATTAAAATTAATTATAAAATTTATTTTTTAAAAAATTTAATATTAAAAAAAAAATGTAACGTTCCTTCCTGGTTACTGCACGACAATTGTATTTGCCTCTTTTATTTCTTGAAAAGTTTCGAACTTGCTAGACCTTCTTCTTCAATATGACAATATTCCTTTTCTTGTTTTCCTTGTGTTTATGATCTTCTGGGCAATATGGAGTTGTTAATTAGATTTCAGCCCAAACAATTGTAACGGGCCGGGTAGAAACCCAGAAATGAATATGATTAGATCATATATAGCATGGGATAAAAAAAGAAATAAATTACAAAGATCTACTTAAAATGTTAACACAAATCATCCCAGGATTAAATATTTGATAGAATTCTTTCATGATTAAATAAATATTAAAAAAATATATCTAAAAAAGGATGATTTAAAAAAATATATGAGCATTTTGGACACAATGGAATTTTTTTTATTATTATTATTAACGTGGATGTCCGGGTCAGCTTGCGTGCATTTCGTTTAATCCCATGCGTCCTGAAGTTAACGACTATGTAAGTTTTTAGTGGTCTTAAGATTTGTGAAACTTGAACTAGTGACCTAACAAACTTAAAATCTGATCAATTGAGTTACACTTCTCAAAGTTGGAAACTTTTTTTTTATGATCACATTAATTTCATGATATCTTAGAATATTTATTGCAATTTATCTAAAAAATCAATGCCATCCTTCCATATAACAATAGTTTTATTTTTTGAGATTTAATAATTGACCCAACATAATTAATATGCATGGTCGATTAACTTGACGGTATTTTAAAAAGATAACAAAAAAGAGAATTAAATCTAGCTATTTTAAAATCATCTTGACAGCAACGACGATAAAAACTAATAAACTAAACTAAACTTTCTAAAACTCCTAAATTTGAGTCTCCTTACAAGAACTCGTAGTAACACATGGTCATAGATGAGTTGAATCAGTGAGAAACTCGTCGTTCTACTAAATTTCATTGATTGAAGACCCGTATCTGCCAAGTCTTCATCAGGCAGAAGATACAAAAAAAAAGCTCACAAAATAATTTAAGTGATTATTTTGTTGTTGTTATCATTTTTTAATGAAATTATTTTGGGAATTACAGGTTTTGTTTATATCCACGCGACGGCATAGTTTCTGTTTCCAGCTGCAAGACTCGCCAGACATATATGTTTCGTTTCCATGAATGGGTCCATTTCATGGCAACGCCGGCATGGCCAAAACGTGTATGGACAGAAAGATGTGGGGGTCAATATCTATCACTAGAAGGATTAATGGAGGCACTGTTGCATAATATTTTGCTCGAACTGATGAAAGATGATGTGGAAAAGCACTCTTCTTTAGACTTTTGCAGGCCATGTTTCAAAAAGTACCACTCACTCTCTTTTCACTTACTCTTGTTTCTATTCTATTCGTGCTGATCTTTCAGGTTCCATTTTCCTCGGCTAATTCCTATCACTAAACAGCATCAAAATACGTTTTTGAGCCGCCACGCCTGTCGTTAACCTAATCCAATACAGAAATCAGATCACATTTTTCATTCCTTCCGTCAGCCATAGTTTTGCTAACACTACAATATTAAAATAGTATAATTTGAAGACCGACTTTTGAGAAATTACGAGCGAGGACGGCAAGGGACTAAAGTACTAAAAGGTAAGGCACGTTGTTTAATTATCATTCTTTTTTGTTATTATTATTATGCAATACCAAGAACTTCTATATTGATTGCCAGTAATTTGTATGAAACACTGGGACAGGATTTTGTTGTTACTATGGATGAACAGATTTTATGATTCTGTGCCTCGTGCATGCTTTGAAGCCGTGAAAAGAATGACACTTGGAATAGTCCTGTTGATGTCAATTCCCAGAGGAAATTTCATGCCACAAAGATATGCTTTTCAGGTTATACAGCTGGTGCCCAGTTTCTCATAGATTAAGCTGATCAAGATGTGAAACCTTGAATCTTATGGAACCAATATGTCAGATAGCTGTCATTTGATGTGTGAATGATTATGAGCCGTAGAAGAGCATACTGACAATATCAGTAGAGGATTCTTCATTCTATTTTGTCTAGTCCTTGGGTAGCAGACTCATCCCTTTCTCCCATAGCCATCTCTTGCAATAGCCTGCTTTAATTTCTAAAACGAATAAATGTAAACAACCTCATTCTAACGCACTAATAAATGTTGAAGATTTCCCTGCATATTGTTCTCTTTCCCTTGTCTTGCTAATGTTTGAGAGCTTCCTGCAAGCTTTCTTTAGCATCAACTCTTTTAGCGAATTCAGAAGAGAAGAGATGGATGATTCAGCGAATATGACGAGTTACGGCTTGATTCTTGCACTAATATGATATCAAAGAAACAGTAAACAGAGCAATCCCAAAATATAATTAATTACCACCGTTTGATTTCTATACTCGTGATTTTACATATTCCCGTAAATTTCAAAAAAAATAAAATTGAAACAAAAGCACAAACAGAATTACTACGAAACAAAAGCACAAACAGAATTACTACGAAACAAAATAAAGAGAACTACAAAAGGACGGTGTCTTCATTTCCTATTTGAATCTAGATGCTTGGGAGCCTAAACTTGTTCACTGGGACAATTGCAAGAGACAGGCTTGAGCAAGTATGTAGGATTCTCATCCCCAGCCATGATTACAGCAATCTTTGGCTCAAGATCCACCTGAATTCCCTCATGTTTTGCTGGTTTTTCATCTTCAGCCTCGCTTCTTGATGAACTGGACAAAGATTTTCTGTAGGAGCAAGCAAGAATAATCAGTGCAACTGTGATTAGCCCCAGCATGAACGCTAGACCGACAAAGAAGTAAACAACTGGTGAATTCCAATGCCAGAATCCCCCATGAGTACCATCTACTGCTGTTGAGTTGGTGGCAGATCTCATCTCCAACAAGGGCCTCTCTTCTTTTCTCTCTCTAGTTTTTTTAGTGCAATATAATGGGGATGATGGACCTTGTATTTATAGCATGAAAGCTGGAGTTCCACAGTAAATATTGGATTAGAACAAAGAAATAGTGCTTTCGTGCATTTTCCAAGAAAAGAATTTATTGGTTTTGTGAAGAAAAGATTGATTGTTTCTTGGGCGTACCAATTCTGCCACAAATGTCCCATTTTCTCAATACCCATTTTCCTACCAAGTTCAAGCAAGACATGATTAGAATTAATGTTTGCGTTTCCAAGAAGCCGCGTCCACTACCAAGTTCAAAAGAATTTTAGAATAATTGTTTCTCCAAATAAGTTACACTTATATGATAAATAAAAACTATAATTTTTTTTATTATTTGATGTGATTATATATACTTAACCTAGTGATACAAGTTTTCTAGGCATGGTTATATTGTTTTTTTCCTTTTGCTATATTTTTCTACAATGATTAATCGATATTTTGCTGTTTGTTTTTTCAATAACTCTCAAGCTTGGACCCCTATAATTGCTTGCAATTTGTGATGTGTTGTACAGCAGTTGCATTGCATATAATTCTATCCACATATATCTCCTGTTCTATATATATTATGGGTGGGTAGCTAGACGTTCTTGCTATTCATGTCGCAGCTCTCCTTGCTCATTCCAATAAATTATCAACCTACAATTCAAAGACGACTAACATTAAGCGTCCTGTGCTTGCCATGTCACTTCAGCATAGGACAGCATAGGACCCTTTCGGAGGATGACGAAGGCCCATCATATTATGGAGATAGGTGCGGTACGGAAGAAGAGAGATATCAGGTCGTAAGCCATGATCAGCATGTATATTGTGGTCGTTTCCACTGAG
>Ga0325401_1008026_pt1 | contig 10266 bp, 8 predicted proteins | sample PopdelMetagenome_FD_205666 | JGI IMG/M metagenome (GOLD analysis project Ga0325401, IMG submission 205666) | Populus deltoides microbial communities from Bellville, Georgia, United States - Xylem-PdKOR-R2 | ecosystem: Host-associated > Plants > Phyllosphere > Stem > Wood/Secondary xylem | place...
GACACGTTACCGGACACTACTCCAATCCAGCAAAAAAAACTACAATCCACGACACACAAGGACATATTGGTCATTTAAGCCTCAGAGTCAGAAAAGGACAATGTTAAATTATAAGAAGCTTTGACTTGTCGATTTCAATCACCGTCTTGATGTGGCCAATGAGGAACTGCCATGTGAGGCAATATAGCTTCAATGAGACAGCTCACTGTAACCATGACCACACAAGCACACACATTCCTTAACCCAAACGGCTCGCAACCGACCACGTTTATATCAATCAAAATCATGCTGCAACTCCCAAACGCCATATAATTTCTAGTCCCCACACACATGCCCTTGCACTAACTCTCACACAATATCACACCAATACACATCCTCTTATATCACCCCAAATCTCTCCCTTTCCTTCCATCAGATCAAACAAAAAGGAGATATACAGTACTGTTTACGAACATGTACTCTGCTAGTGACCAGATGATGTTTCAATGCCCTCCTAGGCCATTGCCAATGGAGAGAAAATGGAAATCCAACATCGAAGTTGCTCCAAATTGCCCTCGTTGTGCTTCTCCGAACACGAAATTCTGCTACTACAACAACTACAGCTTGTCACAGCCTAGGTATTTTTGTAAGGGTTGTAGAAGGTATTGGACTAAAGGAGGGTCGCTAAGAAATGTTCCTGTAGGTGGTGGTTGTCGCAAGTATCGCAGAGCGAGGTCCTCTAAGACCTCGCAGAATGAACGTGCTGCTGTTTCGCTTGATTATAGTAGGGCTAATGAGACTTTAGCTTGTTCCTCGAATAAAGACTCAATGGCTCAACAAGATGGAGCCAATGGGTCCGATATTGATCTAGCTGCTGTTTTCTCTAAGTTCTTGAATCAAGACTTGTGTTATGGGCCCGAGTTTATTGGTGAAGAATTGCGTGACGAGGGCAGTGAGTTGGTTAACATATCGAATTCTTCAACCCCAATATCAGACAGCTACCAAAATGATCCGATGATGGAAAGCCTGAAGCGGTCTGATCTGACCCAAGAATCCAATTTACTTGAAGGGAGATCTCAGGTGCTTGTAGGAGAGAAGCAACAATTTGAAGAGGAGAGATTTCAAGAACTCATCGAAAGTCAAGACATGAATGCATTTGGGTTGCAAAATTTACTGATCGATGAAATTGTGCAAGATGCTTTGTGGTCAGATGATGCAACCTTGCCTAATGTTCCTAATTGGCAACCCATGGTACAATTGCAAGATTTTGATTCATTTTCAGTGGATGATCATCTAAAGATTTCAGCCAATTTTACCAGCGACAATAATTGGAGTTCTTTTGATCTCTCGGGGTTTGAGGTTCTTCCAAGACCTTGATACATACTCTACTATATATTAACCTTTTTCGATTTTGTATTTTATGATCTTGCTCTTCTTTAAAGAAGCAAAATTTACTGTTAAATACCCATGAACATGAAAGATTATGGCATGGACATCATTGCACAAGGACTGAGAATGAAATGGAAAGATATTAGAGATATTTACTTTGTTTTCTCTTTGTTATTGATTTGGCTGTAATGGACGACGAAAAAGATTTTGCAGTGTCGAAACGAGAGTTCGAAAAGTAGAGTTCTATAATTAAACCAGCATTGTATCCTACATGGAGGAATCACAGTTATTAAAGCCTGAGGAGTTGACCCAAAATCTTATTTAGACTGGGTTTTATTTTAAAGATTAGGTTTCATTTTTACATTGACCTGATTAAATTAATGTGATTTTACAAGTTAGATTTTTTACTTGTTGACCCGGATGGATCTATTCAAGTCAAAATCAATAATTTTTTAAAAAATATTAAAATAATATTATTTTAAACAAATCATAAAATTAAGTTAACTATTAACCGGATAACTCATATCCTAGACCAGGTAATATCTCAAAGTCGATTGGGCTGAGAAAATAATATGCTCTAGAAAATGGACCGAGTAAAACAAAAAAAAAAAAGCATTGCTGCAGCAAAAATGATACCCTAAACTAGTGCAGATCTCAAGTCAATTGGGCCAAAAAAAACACACTAGAAAATGGGCCGATGAAGAAAAAAGCATTGCCCCAGCAAAAATAAGCGATTGCCTAAATCATTTTGCAGAAATCATTTTCCCCACGTCAATCAAAATTCTTTTTTGATTCTTAGTTTTTAACATTCGTGCTTAGTTAATAACGTTAGGAGGAAGGAAAAGTCGGACTGAATCTGACAATCACAGTAAGATATTAAACAAGTCCACCTCTTACCTGAAATATAAACAATTTCAGTTCCTTGTATGAAAGAGTTAGAAGTTCATTGGTTTTCGGGGAAGATATAGCAGCGTATGTATCTTCTTCACAGAGGCATTCTTCTTATTTCTCGAATCTGTTGCCCTTTTTGCAATATTGGAGGAATCAGCTGTTCATCATCTTGTAAACTATTCTATTTGGAAGATTTGGCTCGGTTCTGTGAATGCTGGGTTTCAGATTTTGTGTAGTTCTGCTGATGGTATAATTAAATGCACTAATCAAAAGGTGTATCCTCCTTGGATAAACCAGGCCCTGTGCTGGAATTGGTGGAGTATTGAGAGATGATGCTGATTTGTTTTGATCATATTGGGTACTGGTTTTCTGTCTTGTCTTTAATTCCATGGTATCTTGGTGTTGGGGTTTGTGTTTTCGAGTCCCTGTTGTTCTCTGTTCTTGTGTTCCATTCACCATTTTGTTTTGTGCTAATAATATTTGGTATATTGATTTTATAAATTAACAATAAATTTAAAATGCATAGGGAATTCATCATGAAAAATGCATCGTAATCCCCTTTCATTGTATTTTTTTATATAATCGTGGGTATTTGGGTCAGCTTAATCATATTTCGATTAATCTTCTGAGGCCCTAAAGTTAATATTAAGTAAGTCTCTAGTGGTTTTGAGATTTGTGACATTCAAACTGGTAATCTTTAGGGAGCAAACTCAGAGTCTGACTAGTTGAGTTATAAATAAATTATTTATAGTTTTTTTCATTTTTATTTTTAATTTAACTTTTATTCAACCAAATTACATGTCATTAAATTATTATATTTTGATAAACCTAAGATTAGTTGGCAAAAAAAATTAGCTATCAAAATTATAAGTTCTCTCCCCAAAGTATTATAATTCTTCAATTGAGTCTGCTATTAAAGATTTTCCAATTTTCGGACGGCACATGCCAAGAATTTTACAAAAACATATTATTGTATAGCATATGCTATGCCATTTGTAACATAAATATCTACGAACTAGAGTTTGTAAAACTAAATAAAAAATGGTTCGTCGTTAATCTAGCGTATATACTTACCTCTTTTTTGGAAAAAAAATATTTATTTTTCATTTAAAAAATAGCATGTACAAAATTGAAAAATATGAAGAAAATAAATATCACCCTTGCACTTCACAATCAAATAAGATTTTTCAAGCAACTAGAAAATTATCCTCTGGTGACATATTAATTAATTTGTTTGTTTTTCTTACAGAAAATTAATTTAACCGACAATCCTATAGATTATATAATACACGGTGCTTCCGAATTTGATATCTTGAATCTGCCACTGCATATAGATCACGGCAAGATAATGGATCCATGTCGAGTTAAATATCTTCGAAATATCCTCCAAATATCTCCGAAATCATCTTTATTATTCGTTCAATTTCGATAGCAACTCTGCAAAAGAAATTATGAGAAATTAATTAGTCATTGTCATTGTCTTTAATTTTCTCCTTTTCCTGCTAATCTTTAGAAATTAATATGATCCGCTACTAACTTCTTTCCATGGAAAGAAAAAAAACTACTTCTCTTTTCATTTTTTCCCTGCATCCTTTTGTAATTTATCAGTTTGTTCATAGGTTGACGTAATCAAGAAAAAGAGAAAATTAGAATCTTTAATGAAGTTTTTACATTTTAATCTCAGATAAAATACATTAACAACCCTTTTAAAATATTAAAGAAATATAAACTAATTCAAAAGTTTGAAACATAAGCAAAACCTTTTTCTTAATCCAAAATGCTCTTAATTACTATTGAGGGAGTGAATTTAAAAGTAGTAAGAATATTTCTCGTACAAAAAGGGGTGTTTTGGAGGATGTTTTTGTTAAATACTTTATTTTTTTATGACAATATCTTGATATTAATTCAGCCTTCAATTTTTTTTCTATTTAGATTTTTGCACCTTTAAAAATTAGTATTTGATTAAGTATTCCGGTAACATGTTTTTCAAGAGTATTAATTAAACAACTGTAACATGTCATTAGTATTTGGAATAAATGTAAGAAAATTGAAGCGTATAAATTTAAATAAATCTTCGAAAAAGTATAAATAATGATAATTTGTGTTTATCTCATCGAAGAACTTCTGCTTACTCCTGGTTTGATCTGGGAACATGTCAAATATGCTACTTGCTGCCTCCAAAAGTTTCTGCGAATTTACATAAGAAACAACATAAGAAACGCAGCTATATATGCGAGTGATTGTACATATGTAAAGAGAATGGAGAAATTATGAGGAAGTAAAAAATGATCAATTGCTCATACCAGCATAACGTCAACGTCAACGACTTGGCCTTGTTCTTTCACTACTGTGATTTTCCTACACATGTTCATAGTCTTCCTTGGTCAGTTGAAAATCTTAAATTAACGCGTAAAAGTTCTTAATCACCTGAGTTTTTTTTTTTTTTTAGCTTGGAATTTAGAGAGGGGAAAAAAATGCAAATAGAGATGATGGGACTATTTCATTTGCTCTCTTATGTTTGCTTGGACGGCCCATTTTATCTTGGCCATTGGAGAACAAATGGATCTCCTCCATTTCTCGGCATTCTTTCCGACCCATCTTAAAATTACACAACATATCCGTGCTTATGAAGTGAAATCTCCTTCAAGATTACTAGTTCTGATCAGTTTACAAATCGATCTGCTGTTCCTTGAGACCATCGAGAAATTCAATTCAAACAATAGGATCCCTTCCTTCCAGATTAATTGATACAGATTACCATTATACTAAAACATGGAGTTAAAAAAAAATATTTCAATCAAATTATTGCACCTGATCAAGAGTTTTTCGTCAAACTCCTCACATTCAAAGTCAGTGCAAAATCTGGTGAAGGGTATAACTTGATTGTCCCACTCTGAAAAGGAACACAATAGTTTAACAGTTGAATTTAGCTTGTTACACAATCAAATACCACGCATGCGCGCGCGTTCATATAGATATATATATATATATTTCCAAGAGGTCAAGGTAAAAGAAAAGCTGTTGTATCTAATTAATAATGGTATAATCTAACTATTGAATTTGATTAATTGAAAAGAGCTTGTGGCCGTGGCGTTCACCTAGATGCAGGAAAGCAGTTGCAGCCTGCAATTCATTCTTACATTGCACACTTACAATCTTGAAACGAATATTAGGCCCCATTGCCATCATTACCTTCCGAAGAAATTGTATGATACTCTGTACATGGCCAACGTAAACTGTTAACATTCAGGGATGTTGTGATATATTGAAAGTCAAATAAAATAGATTGCGAGACTTGTTTTGACTCAATTCATTTAGGTCTATAGATACAAAATACAGGCTTAATTAGTGCCCATGATCAAGAGCTAAAGAAGGAAAGCAATATTGCAGAGTAAATACAGCAGAATATTTACAACATAGTGAAAACCTTCTGCATATTAAAATCTTGAACCGTCGGTATTATATTCGTTGTGAATTCCTTGATATACTTGCATTAAATTTCTACAATAAATCTTTACTGAGTATTTGAGGCAAAGATCTAGTACATTGTCACATCGAGAAAACGAACAGCTTGGAGAAAAGATGGAGTTGTACTAAAATGCACTAACCTGTTCTCGATCGAATGCAATCTGAAAAATGAAGTCCTTAAACACGCAGTCATATGAGAGAACATCCTCCAGTAATTGTTCGTCGTTTCTCGAATTGATGGCATAGAAGAACCTGTGGATCAGGATGCCAATATCATCAACGAAATCCGATGTGAAACCAGGTGCACAATCACTGCACCGCAGTTTCCATTGATCCTCTTTATTCTTTGCTGCAACATTTAGTTGCCTTTTTGTTGCTAATGATTGTTGAGGAAATGTGAACTTGGGGATAGGAGAATGGACATTATTGGTGACTACTAGGTTGCTCAAATGCCTTGCATTAGCAATATTATTTGGTTGGACTGCAAAAAATTTGTCATTCAGGGTTTTTCTAAGACTAATGCCAGCACCTAAATTGTAATGAATCATAGATGCCATGACTCAGTGTAAGAGCTGAAGATGTACTACAACCTCGGACAGATAGAGATATATGTAGAGGGAAATGGAAGTAAATGTCATTTTTTTAATCGCTTGATAGAGGGTCTTGGCATCTAGCCTCGCGGCATTCCAAGATTGCTAGTGAGGCAAAGCAGATGCAATTCCTTTCCTTTCAAAATGAGAAAATAGGTGTAATAGCAACGCAAACAGAGAAAGTCAAAGATTAGCATGTATCATGATTGTACTATTAGGGTGCGTCTGGCAAGTAAATATAAACTTAGACATGAGATGAAATCAGAATTGCTTTTTACAAATCATATTCCATGCGTACACCAAGGTCCAAACAATAGGGAAACGATGTTGCCACTCTCCAAGTTTACAACACCACTTTCTATTACAAGCTTTGTGAGGGTAATGAAATTAAAATACACTGGTGATGTTATAAACCGGAGGAGTGGCTAATAGTGAGTACTCAACCTCTAACTTTTGTAATGGGGGACTAGATGTTTCTCAGAATCTCTTTTTCACAACGTGTAAAATCACCTTGACAAAGGGTGAAAAAAAGAAGAAGAAGAAGAAGAAGAAGAAGCACCATCCATCTTTCTGTAAGAACAACCCGGGGCCCCAAGGCCTGAATTTCGCACTAGAAAAAGAAGCTAGCAGCCACGATTAATTTGGTTTAAACAGGTACAGGAGTAGTTAAGCCCATAAGGATTTAGTTTCTGGGCTTAGTACGTGCTGCCTTCTAATCTTATCTTTGATATTTGATATATTCAAGCTGTGGATTCTACACAAATATTTGTTAGAACTTCCAGAGAGCATAAAACAAATAAGTATAGTGATACAAGGCCAAGAGTCGAAAATGCAAGTAGATACGCTGGAAACACATTTATAGTTGACGAAAAGTCTGTACTGTTGCCACTTCCCTGCAACTCCTTAGATCTGTGTTTTAGATCAACAGAAGTTCCCTGACTGCTGCCAACTCTGGAAGCACTCCTTCTGATTGATCTGTTAACTGTTTTTTTTTTTTTTTTATTAACGTAGGTGTCTGGGTAAGTTTACATGTACCTTGACTAATTCCACGAGTCTTAAAATTAACAACCATATAAGATTCCAGTGACTTTTAGGCTTGTAGGACTCGAACTAGTGATCTCTATAAAACAAATCTAGAGTCTGATCAGTTAAGTTACACCCTTAAAATTATCTGGTAATTATTATTACTTGCATGTGTTGTGAGTATTACAGTTTGTATCATGGCACCAGATGTATAACACCAAGAGATTGTTTTTTATCCAACAAAAAAAATTTGTTTGCTATTTTTTAAATTCTGGTTTTGCAGAAACTAACATGTTTTTCATTGAAGATCAATTTTTTTATTTATTTTACAAATAAAAATTCATCTCGCAATAATTTAAACTGAACACATATTTTTTAAATTATATTTAAAAATATTTTTTTAAAACCACAATCACAAAAATTATTACTATATCAAACACACACTAACTAGTTGCAACACCAACATCACCATATTGAATGTGTTTGAACAAGAAAAATCATTATGCTCTTGAATTGCCTAATTCATATCCTATGCTTTCTCACTTATAGGATGTTTGATATTATAATAATGATTGTTTTTTAAAGTATTTTTTACATGAAAATACATCAAAATAATATATTTTTTAAAAAAAAAAACTTATTTTAACATCAGCACATTAATACAATCTAAATATTTTAAAGTTTTTTCAAAAATATTTTTGCATTGTAAAAACAACTGCTGTCTTAATATCGGTTATGTAGGCTACTTCAATGTATTTTTTAACATAAAAAATCAATGTATAAATTGAAAAGCCTATGCAAGCATCTTGTTAAATAAATTAATAATCATTTATATAAATAAACAGGAAAAGATCGTTAACAATAATCAAAAGAGAAACTGATAAAATTAAAAGATGAATATAAATCAAGATATTCAATCACATAAAATGAGACATTCATTTTATTGTGTTTACTGAACTTGTTTATTAAAATTAATAAAAGATAAATTCACAACCTAAAAAACTCATGATTTAAAAGACAAACATAAATGAAACTGACTAAATAAATTCATGCTCAAAAAACAATTATGCAAAGCCAAACATATCAACAATATTGTTTAAAAATAAACTTCATTTGTATAAAACCCAAAAAAAAATTCTAAATGAATTAGCATAACATCTTTTAAAAAAAACAATATTAAAAAAAAATGCAAGACAATAAGATCTTATAAAGCCGGATCTCTAATAAATTAAATGCCAAAAGATAAAATCAAGAAAAAAATCAATTACACAATGATCTAAAACATAAGGGTTAAAAAAAACATTAATTAGAGGGCAATTAAAATTTTGATTTGATATGCGCTTCATAGCGGGTTGCAATTTATCTTTCTAAAAAAAGTTGAGTATATAAAGTATTTTGATATGTTTTTTCTTATAAAATATAAATTATAAGTGTAAATTGAAAAGTTTATCCAAACAACTAATAATCATCTATGTAAATAAATAAATAAATAATTGTTAATAATAACTAAAAGAGAAATTGAAAAAAAAATAAGAAATGAACTTAGATTAAGATATTTAATCTCGTAAAATGAGATGTTTATCAATTTGTGTACACTAAATTTGTTCATTAAAATATAATAGAAATAAAAACATATATGAAATAGAGTGAATAAAAAAAATAAAAAAAATATACACGGTCGAACATATGAGAAATATTATTTCAAAATAACTATTTTTTGTACAAAATTAAACCTACTTGTATAAATTAAAATAAAATAAAAAATAAGCAAAAATTAAACACGAAACAAAACAGTTTTTTGTTTTTTTTAAAAAACCTTTATCCAAAAATAACTTGCAAAACTCTTGGTTTAGGTAGTGAGACAAAGATACGTTGATAAAAAAAAGAATATGAAGGTGACCACAAAACAATTTTTTAAAACGATGTAGATGATAAAATCGCAAAATATAATGAGAAAAAAAAATTCATAACTATATTAACACCTAAAACTTGTGAACCATTGTCATTAAATTGGAAGGGTTACAAATGGAAAAACCTTGAAGCTCAATCCTAAATAAATCAAATACTGAAGGATGTATCCAGGAAAAAAATCAACTACATAAAAAAAATTAATTAAAAAATAAGGGTGAAACCAAAATAAAAAATAAATTTGAGGGCATTTAAAATTAAATTACAGGGTTAAATCAAAAAGGAAAAAATAATTAACAAAAGGAAAAAAGACAAATCAAAAGAATGAAGTATAAATTGATAAAACAACAAAAAAATTTTTGATTAAAGAATGGAATTGAATACTAATAAAAATTTAACAAAAGATCCACGAGTAAAAAAGACAAATAAAAAAAATAAGGACCGAATTAACAAAAACAATATATGGCAAATTATAATTTAAGGACTAAATTGAAAACATAATTTTTTTTTCTAAAAGGATCAAAAATGAAAATAAACAATAAAAACATAAATACTGAAATTGAAAAACTAAAAAAAAATACGACAAACATGCACTTTAACCAGAAGAGAGAGAAAAGTAGGAAGAAAAAAAAAGAAACGACTATCGGTGACAAATCATTGGACCACCACCAACACGCTCCACACCAGGGGAAAAGCATGAGATGGCACTTCAAGTGCACGACGGAAGGTTATTTTCAAACAAACGGTAGCGTCTCACGCGCCGTCAAAAGAGCGTAAATGCCACCAACACGCTGGCGTGTGAAATACGCACCAATAGCTTTTCAAAATTTAATATTAAAAATAAATATCAAATTACTAAAAAGTCCTCTCATAACCTTGAAAATAACAAACAAATCAATGTGAAAGTACTAAAACACCCTTGAATGCATAGAAGGTATTTTGTCTTATCTAATGGCAAAGAAGTACTTATTTTAAAGTTTGTGTAAAAAAAAACATTATTTTTGTTGATTTTGGGGTA
>Ga0325401_1008027_pt1 | contig 10265 bp, 6 predicted proteins | sample PopdelMetagenome_FD_205666 | JGI IMG/M metagenome (GOLD analysis project Ga0325401, IMG submission 205666) | Populus deltoides microbial communities from Bellville, Georgia, United States - Xylem-PdKOR-R2 | ecosystem: Host-associated > Plants > Phyllosphere > Stem > Wood/Secondary xylem | place...
GTTAACATGTGCTTCTCCACTGACCAGTCAGGACACCTGAAACCAACTAGAAAAACTTACAAACACTTACACACGAGTACACAGCAAACAAGCTAGCTTCTCGCAAAAGTCACCCCTTGAATATTGCAGCAAACCAAACCTAAAATACATTAGGGAAAGATTCATTTGTATAAAAAATCACCTGACATGAGAATATTAATTAATATTAGGTCGAGACACCCACTCCTTTCTCTGTCCCTCTCTTATCTTTTGTTGTAGATATATGCAACATATCTAAAATCTGCCAGCATAAACTGCAACTCTCTCCCTCCCTCCCTCTCTCTATCTGGTCCGTGTATGAGAGTTTCTCAAGGAAAACATCGGCTCTGAAAATCTGTATCCAAACACTCTCGCAGCGCCATATTTATCGTTTCCTTTGAGGCATCGAGCCCTATGCATTTTGACTCCTGCCTCACATTGACTAGCCTCATTTTCACAAGCTCAAACTCCTAAGAAACCCACCAGCAACACGCACAAAAGTCTCCCATTACAAACCACACCCAGCTTTCTCGTACTTTTCTCTTGGGATTCCTTTTAAAGGGCCTTTAAAATCAGATCCAAGAAGGAAATTCCTTTCTCTTTTCCCTTTTTTTATAGGGTTTTGGGCCAAGAATTCTATGCATGGTCTGAGATATATATAGGTAAAGAATGAGGCAGCTGATGGGTTTGAGAAAAGAATTGGCTTGCCTAGCAGTCATATTTTTTATACTTCTGCTGTTAGAGACTTCATCTCTTCCTGATAGGTCAGCCAGATATGGAAGCTCCAAAAATACTGGGTCTACATCTCAGTTAATGGGTCCTGTTAAATCCCATGGTGGTGGCCTAAGAGGAGACAAAGATGAAGGAGGTGATGCAACTTTGGGTGATGAAAAGAGGAAAATCTTTACAGGTCCCAATCCTTTGCACAATAGGTGAATATCTAGAGAAAGCTTGTTTTATCTTCGTATATGTACGATTTATGAAGCCATGTCATTTTCTATTTTTTAAAGCTTTTTTCGTTTGTTAACTATCATATTAAGAAATTGTTCGGTGCAGAAGTTGAAATATTATTTTGTTAGTTTTTTATTTTATTTTTAATAATAATTTTCTTTATATATATATTTTTAAATAAAAAAACACTTCTCTGAATTGTATAGTCTCAGTTAAAATGCATATAGATCGAAGTTTTTTATATATTTGACATGTAAATAGAAAGAAATTAAATATATCCATGAACAACGTACCATTATTACTGCTGCCATTAATGTTGTTACAAGAACTACCAGACAAAAATATTTATTTCGGTTCAGTGTTTCCCTCTCGGCTGTTGTGAATTGATTAGTCATAGACTCATAGCCACAGCAATGTTGTCGAAGCAGTCGTTCCCAGAAATTGATAATTATAATAGTGAATAAAAATCCTCATGCATGTTAGGGTAATATCTTAAAAATAAATGCTTAAATATATAGATAAAAATGCGTATATGCTACATGTGGAAGATGGCAATTATATATCTTCTTTCATTGATAGCAGTACATGACTCTTCTTCTACACAGCGTATAAGAGAGCTAGACTTCTGCATGAATCATGTTGGTTTCCGACTGCGTGCAGCGTGAAATAAGAATAGTTTCTTTTTTCTTTAAGAATATCTGTTTAATTATTCATCCATAAGAAAGACCAGAGTAAATTAGCTGTTGATTGTCGATGAAATCAAGAGTATTATTTATTTATTTATTTATATGATCCGTCGCCAAAAAACATTGTTTTATCCGAAGAGATGGTTGAGCTCTTCCATTTTCTTGATCCCATAGTCTTTGAGGCTTGTCCCAGAAAACTTTGTGAAACTCTGTGAAGCTAGTGGGAGTGTGTGTTTACGTGCGCGATGAGATGCTGCATTTACAAGACGCAAAACAAGCTCATACATATGGGCCGACAGCCCATAAGCAAATTAAGCCTACATTTTGGATCACGTGCTCGTCGAAGTGGACAAGATCATCAGAACAAAGGGGAGAACGGCAAATATCGAGTGCCTAACATTATATGATTGTGCTTTTTCTCACCTCATCTGCATCGCGTTGGTGACCATGAAGTTCCGAGGGAGAAGGCACAAATACCTTCACAAATTTGATCGTTTCACCTGTAATTCTGTTCTAAGTAGATTACTAACCTTTTAAAACTCACACAATCAATTGCGAAACTAGAGGTTTAGTTCTAATCCAAGTGTCCGCTAACAACACAACTAAGCCGACTCTGAAGCATGGATGAACCAAGCTGACCACTTCCATGGTTGCTCCAAATCTGTGTTCTTTCCTTGTCCATCTTTTGCAATGTTAAGCAAACTTGATCCTTGTCATGCTTGCATCAAAGTGGGATGTTTCTAGCCTGCTAAAATTCTTTGTGCGATGAAATCATATACAGTTTTAAGGGCTTGTCAAGAAAATGGATAGGGATGACGAAGGCCAGAGTAATATGAAAGCTAGGATGAAAAAAAAGGAAATCCATCCATCTCGTTGTTTGGATAACAAATGAGTTGTTAGGCTAGCAAACAAGGAAAGGATAAAAATCAATCCGCCGATGGGCTAACAATGCGGAAAGATATTCCTTAAATCACCATCCTTCTCACCAAACAAATGGAATTAAGGAAATACCAATCCTTACTTCTCATTCCTCCCCCCTCCTTCTATACCTCTTGACAAACACACCCTAAATATCCATCGGAAATGATAAGCAAAGGCGTAATACACAATGACTTATTGATGATAAATATGAAGATTCCTTAAATGGGGGAGTAACAAAAGCTCGCCCTTTCCATCCTGAGCAGCAAAATAGTATCCAACCTGGTTCCCTCAAGGATACTAAAAACATTCAAGTTCGATACAAGCTTTAACTAAGCATGATAGGAACCAACGATAACCAAAATCTAAGAAATACAAACAAACAGTAACTGAATTAGTTTCAACTCTTTAATGTGATGGAACATTATGAATTAATCATGAAGGGTTCCCATTATATCTTCATCTCGATACAGAAAATACCTGAAACAGTGCATAGAGCCACAAGGAAACATCATTAGGTATTTATTTGTGTCAAGGAATCGTCTAATGAAAAGGAAATAAATGCATTTTTGTCACACACTGAGGTCACTAAATATGCTTTGGCAGCAAGAAAGCAGTTGTCTTTCTGAGTTGCTGTGGAACTTGTTAATTTTGCATGACAAAGAAAAGAAAAGAGAAAAAAATTGCGCTTATGCCAGCATTTACACCAAAATCCCATTTCTCCAATAAAGATCTTATTTCCCCTGGATAAAATGTCTTCTTCCAAGTCAAGATTCATCCAATGATTTTAAATATGCAATAAAATGCAGGCAATCCAAATGAAAACAAGATAACTAAGTTCCCTAGAATCGCCACCCTGATCTCATTCACATCACAGTGCCATTTTATGGCATTCAGGTTTAAGAGTTTAGTGCAACAGAAAACATTTTGCATATCGACCCACCATAGATGAATACACATTTAATTGCAAATGTTGGTGTTTAGCAACAATGGGCGATACATAAAAGCAAGTAGAACTTCACCGTCACACTGTTTCATTCTGTATGATTAATTCTAAAAAAATAAAATGAAAGTACGATTGTATGATATGAGTGCAAGAATTTGAAACCAAAAGCATTGATGGAAAGTAGCAGCATTCACATGCACCATGCGTAAATAAAATAAAGCATTTTTAATATGTTCCATTATAGAATATTCCTTGAAACATATAAACATGCATTTCATGTCATTAAAAATTCTAAAATCAGCAAAACAAATTCAAAATCATGTAGGATGAGCTACCATGCATTGGAGAATTCTGAATCCTATTTAACCATGTTAACTACACTAAAATAGTACCTTGATCACTCCAGTGACTTTATAAGACTCTTTACTTGCCACGGCCTACCAAAATCTTAAAGCTATATGGATCTATGAGTCAGACAGTTGCTATCTTAAAGCTACATGGTTTGATAGAACATTTATAAGTCAACTCAAACTGGATATAATTGGATCTGTCCAAATTACAGCATCAAGTTAAAAGGGCCACGGAATAGCTAAAGACAGATGATCAAGTGTTCTTTATACCATCAAGTAGACAAACTAAAAAAGCTAACACACAAATGCCACCTCTCATATGTATTTTACATGACATCTACCAGAAACTCGAACCTCAAAGAAGAACTAATTTTAGAGAAGCAGTAACTCACTCTTTTTCACCAAGTTTCACTTCAGTGCCTCCGTATTCAGGCAAAAGGACAGTTTCTCCCTCCTTCAAAGTAACAGGAATAAGCTTGCCATCTTTATCACGAGCACCAGGACCCACGGCAACAACTTTTCCAGAGTTCAGCTGGAATTGTGAAGCATAAAAAAAATGAGAGGAAAGAACAATCAGTAATCACCCCATGTATCCAACAATAAAACGAATGAATAAATGTACATTTACATCACAGTACAACAGAAAAACATTTAATCTTCAATTATTGGACAGCATAATTATGAAAACTGGCAAGAAACAAATACAAATAAGTTGAGCATGCTAACCTATCAAGGTGAATGAATTACCAGGGAAAAGGAACAAAAACTAACACTGGTCGTGAGAGCTTGAATGTTAAGCATTTCATTCCAATTTCTCTTTCACGGATATTAAAACTAAGAACTTCCCAACCGCAACAAACCCTTTAAAATTCGAGCTATACCACTTAGCTGTTACTGATAGCAATTAAACTGAAGCTTGAATATCGTATTAATGTATGAAACAATTCCAGATTCGGGCGATAGAAGTGGATTTTGAAATTCAAAAAGCAATTGAAAACAACTCTTTTAACAAAGATAAATCTTGGGCTTAATTTTAGTTTGGTTATGATTAGCCAAGTAACTAATAAATCTATAATAAAAGAACATCATACACAAGCCAAAAACCCAGCCCAAATTTACCGAGCAGCGTATCAGTCTAATTTTATGCTACAGTTTCAATGATGCAGGAGAAACTCAAAGGAACAACGAAACGAAAGGAGAAAAAAGAGAGGAGAGGAGTGAAGAGAAAGGGATGACCTTGGAGGTTTTCTCAGGAAGAAGAATACCGGAGTTGGTTTTGGAAGGAGGGATTATTTTCTCCACCAATATGCGATTGAATGTCGGAATCAAGCGCTTTGCCATCTTCACACACGGTAACTGAGACTAGCGAGAGAGAGAGAGAGATTGCAGAAGAAGAGTACTGGACACTTCTACTGGGCTACTTTAGGTACCAGTAGGGTTTAAGGTTGGAGTTTATTATTGTCAAATTCCAAAACTGCCCACCTTGTCTATCCCTTCCTTGTTAGTTAGTTATTACCCAACATAAATTAATAAACAGATTCACAGACGCGCCGAGGGCACGAGTCCATAGGATTCTAAACTCCTACGTCCGCATTTTACCCGTTTGTTTTTGCAGATTGGAAGTGTTTTTGTTTTTGTTTTTTGTATTTTTTAGATTATTTTAATAAATTAATATTAAAAATAAATTTTAAAAAATAAAACAAATATTATTATGAAAAATATTGATATATTTTTAAAAGAAGCACTTCAAAAAAACAACCATCACACTATATTCATGAATGCAACCCATTTGGAGGGGAGAAAAGTGTTTTCACGAGGGGGAAAAAAAATTCTTGTAAATGCATTTATTAGTACAATAGACTCAATCTTTATACGCAAAACGCTAGCCCGAGACATAGTAACCATTAAAAAGAAACCCTGCCTCGACCAATCTGAAACTCAAGATGTTTTCAGGATGAGCTGAGTTGCAATTTGATCGTGCCATTACCCCGCTACCTAGCCAAAAACCATTGATCAATTTTGCCGCGTTATGACTGAGAAGTACCGCAAGTGCTCAAAACTTCAAAACTCCCACAAGATTATCATCATAAATCAGCTTTGAGTTACAACAGATGCTAAAATCCACTGAGTGGGAAAGAAATGAAATAGGAAACCACTACATTAACAAAACAACGATGCCACGCAGCTTAGTTCTAAATAAACTAAGATCAAGTTAATTCCACTTCTTCAAACCAATAACAGGTCACAAATCAACAAACAATATTTGAACAAGTACAGAGCCAGCAAAAAAACTATTGTCCGGAGCTTTTTGACAAGTTTATAAAGCTGCAGGCAGCATCCAAACTCAGTTCTTCATATACCTGGATTTAATGAAAAATTTTGAATTTTCAGATATCAATAATAGAAAATGGGATCTTAAACATGAAATGTATATGATTCTCAAATAATGAGGCATACAAGTTTCCGGTGAATTTCTTGGAAAGCCTTGCAAAATCTCTGGGCTTCTGCTGCACCTGCCTGCATATCCACAAGAGCACAACATATTCATTTATCCCTATCACTAGGAAATGAAAAGTCTACTATTCTGCTTTGTTCGGGTGGGGGCAACAGAACTTGTCTGCATGATGTGTGATGGCCAATGGATATAAATCAGCTGAACTTTTTTGCCACAACATTCAATGAGAAACAACCCATCCGCAAATAGATTACTGATGCTGGATGACAGAAACTAGAAACAGGAGGTGTGATAGAGGCATCTCTACAAAAAATTCAAGAACTGACTCACAAGTGATCACAACAAATAAAATCAATCGATGTTATTTTTTTCTTGCAACAAAATGGCCAATATGCTTCCTGTTGTTGTTGAACAAAGAAATTTCATAATGTACTAGACACCTTGAATATGTTAATGTACCCATAAATAGGCTTATAATTAATTTAAAGCAAGTAAATACTATGACAATCGACAAAAGCATACCTTCTTCTCAACTGCCAACTTTAGCTTCTCCCAGAATGCATCTATTTAAAGAAATACACAAGAAAACAGTAAACAGATGTAGGTAAACTTCAACAGTGACTAAAATTGTGATGAATCTTAGTTGCCAATCCAATAAATTTTACAAGATTTCATGATTCTTAACATGTCATAACATAACATAAGCAATTTCATCCCAACATGACCTGAAAGGAAGACTTTTTCCAAAATGACTGACAAGTACAACACACATCAACAGAAAATTTGGTGACTTGTTAGAAAGTTTATTAAGTGGCTCAAGATTATCAGGCCAAAGCTGCCCGAAAGAGTTTTCATCAAAATTCATGGATTCATAATGGGAAAATACATCTCAATATCCTCAATTATCTAATAAAGAGAGAAGCAGGTAAGCAAGCAGAGTGGACTTTATAAGAGAGCATACCCTTTACATCAATAACTTGATTGTTGGATTCCTTTTTACCTTCCTCCTCCTGAAATACCGGTTCCGGAAATGACCGAGAAGTTGATTGCTTTGATGGGTCCGTCTCAATCTGAAATATAGAAAAGGTTATAGAAAAACCATGAGGGTCAGTTACAGATACAAACAACAAGAGCAGAACATCAAGCACGTTTAAAGAATCACAAAAACATGCAGCTTGTTCCATTCTAATTAGAATATAAGGGTTTCCATCATAAGAAGCTTAAAAAATTATGTAATCAAAACCCTCACTCGGGAATCTCATGCTGAACACTACTACCATCCCGAAATATTATGGTATTATGATTTGAACCCATTTTCAACCTTGAAACACTGATTAAATTAATAGCATGAAGAAAGATACTAACAGAGTGAAATTTAATAAACCCTAGTTCCTTTTTGAAGAATAGACAGACAGTAATACATGTGATGTTTAGTAATTGAAACCAGAGTAATCAAGATTCGACTGAGACAGAGAAAGAATAAATATTTACATGGTAATTTCGAGGACGGACAACGGGGAAGAGATCAAGAAGGCGTCCAAATTCTTGATCATCCATTCTCCTCCTTGCTTTCCTCCTACTTTGTAACTCTGAATTGAAAATAAATATATATCTAGTAAAATGCTTGACAATTTTTTCTTCTTAAAGTCTTTATTTATGACTTATGTGACGGAATTGCCCTTTTCTCCAATACTGGAATTAAATACAAAATCCTTATATTTTACTAGGATATTTAGTTAGTCTGAATAGCATAAAAAATAATTAAGTAATTCTTTGATTAATCTTGACCATATTTAATTTAATAATTTCTTATTCTAGAAATAACTTATTTTGCTCTTAATTATTATCATATTTTATCATTTTACCGCCTCTTTTTTTTTCCGGAAGAAAAAAAAATAATGGGTTGATTTAATAATATAGGATGAATTAATAATTTTTTAAACCATAAGAAATAATTAATTAATTACGTTAAAATATAGACTATATTATAATTAACTCCCAATACTTTTTTTTTTTGGACAACTAAAGCTATCCTCAAATTAGATATGCGAAGGAAGGATGCTTGAGAATAATTGATGGATGAAGAACAAAAAGTAGACAATCCTAGCCACCAACCTCACAGTCTTCATCCTTTCTTACCAGTTCAGTAGCCACTCCTATTTCTAATACCAAAAGCTTCAATTTTTCAGATCTAACCCAGAATAAATTTTAGGTTTTGTTCAATTTAATGTCATCTCCAACTACGCAGGCATATTGGTGTTCTTGATGCAGCCGTGGTGGCTAGAGTAGAAAATACTTCTGGAATAAAGTTTGATCCTGAAGGAGGAAAAATTTTGACTTTGTGACCTTCGCTCTCTTTAATTTAACTTTAATTTAATAATAATTTTTTTAACCCAAAAAAATACTTACAAATTGCAAATGTTTCTTCTGGAAAAAAAATCATGCGTTAAATAATTTGATGTGACCTGATTAATTTAATGGTTTTAAAATAATCTAAATAATTATTAAAAATATAATTTATTTGAAAAAAAATTATGATGATATTTTTATATTAAAACAGGAATCTATTAGGTGGATCTAGGTCAATTTGTTAAATTTATAATCTAAGTCATGAGATTATAATAATATCGTAGAAAATAAATTAAATCAAATTATTAGCTTTAATTACAAATTAATTTAATGTTAAATTATAAAATTTAAAAAAAATAATTAAAAAAACATGAAAAAATAATTCGAGTCAACTTAAATTAACCCAATAAAACCGTGACCCTGGTTTTAAGACCAAAATAACTTCATAAAAAACAAACTGAAATAAATAATAAAGTTTAATTCTTAATTAATTCAATGTTGTGATGAATTTTTTTTTAAAAGTAACTAATTACTAAAAAGACCAAAAAAATAATTCAGGTCAACCGAGTTAACTCATCAAACCCGCGACCCGAGTCATGAATTCAAAATAACCTCGAAGAAAACAAACTGAAACAAATTATAAAATTTAATTCTTAATCAATCTAAGTATGTAAGTGAAAAAAAAATTAATTAAAAAAAACTCAAGTTAACTGATTAATCCGTCAAACCTGTTTTTTAAATTATGATACTGAAATAATCTTATAATAAATAATTTAAAATAAATTATAAAACTCAATATTTAATAAATTAATAAATCTGATATTAAATATGAAAAAAAAAAAGAGAAAACAAATCGGGTACAGTGAAAAGCCCTCCCCCTCCCCTTTTAGTTTTCTATAAACACCGGTTAAAACACAAAGCCAAATAACCTTTTAGTTTTCCTTCCTCACTTGAACTTCTATATTTTGTACAGTGGTTAGCGTCCTTAAATTACAAACCTACCAAAGCAATGAAATGATTTATACTATATGTTGAAAGAAAAATGGGCTTGGATTTGGTGTAGCTAACGAATTTCAGGAGAATATTGTTTGATCTCTGAAAACAGAGTGAAGTATCAGTTTAATTAGATTCTTTTTGACATACTCGCTAGGCATTTCTTATAGTGTGTGTATATATATTTAATTGGTCAGGAAGGACCAGTGTAAAATCTTTAGTTCTGAACTACTCGATCATCATACAGGTACGATACATTTGAATCAATTTTGTCTCCCTCACTACCCAGCTTCACTGTTATTGGACAGCTTTTGTATTGGCAAGAGCACATCGTAACGTAGCAGGCACCAACCAAACCAAACGTCTTTACCTCTTCGAAAATTTAAGCATGCACTTGCCAGTTTCACATCTATGAGTGAGTCCAGGCTGGCTTGGATATTTTCATTCTAGATTTTCAAAGATGTCAATGCAATTTTTCAAATATGATTTTGCCTCCTCATTCTTCTCCACTTCATACTGATGAAGAAGCTCTTCCTTAAACCCTACATCTGTCCAGCGCACTGATGCAAGACCTGTGACCTCCAGAAGGCACTCTGAAG
>Ga0325401_1008028_pt1 | contig 10265 bp, 8 predicted proteins | sample PopdelMetagenome_FD_205666 | JGI IMG/M metagenome (GOLD analysis project Ga0325401, IMG submission 205666) | Populus deltoides microbial communities from Bellville, Georgia, United States - Xylem-PdKOR-R2 | ecosystem: Host-associated > Plants > Phyllosphere > Stem > Wood/Secondary xylem | place...
TTTGTGCCCAGCGCCGCCACTCAGTGGCGCCAGGAAAACGCTGACTTGTCGCCCTACGCCAACCAGCCCATCTACCTACGCTTCGTCGCCTACAACCAGTACGGCAACGACTTGTATCTGAGCAACGTTCGCGTCGACAATACGGTACTGGCTACGAGCAAAGCGGTGATAGAATCGGCTGCGTTGCAGGTGTATCCTAACCCGGTGCAGGGTGGCGCTCAGCTCACCTTACAATTGCCCGCGGTGAAAGGGCTAGCTTCGGTGCAACTCGTGGATGCGCTAGGTCGCCAAGCCTGGCACAAGCAGGTGGAGCTGAACAGCGCCGCCGCCACTACTTACACCCTCGACAGCACCCAATCGGCGGGCGTGTACACGCTGCTCTGCCGCACTGCCGACGGCCAACTCTTCTCGCGTCGTGTGCTCGTGCAATAGCGCGTATTTAGTTGTAGATAATCCAGAAGCGGGCTGCTCAGTTGAGCAGCCCGCTTTTTTATGCGCGGCTTTCCAATCATCTATGAAAATTGAGCGCTTATAGATAACAAACCGGGGATGGGAGAGTATAGGTGTAGAATATGATTTTACTTGCTTGATTCGTCCTCTTGGTGATTCTATCCAGCTGCTAGGCTCCTCCTTTCCAACTCAATCGTTTTATGCAGAAAATTGCTACGGCACTGCTGCTGATGCTGCTCGCCCAACCTGTGCTTGCGCAGTCAGATAACCCGGCTAAACGGGTGCTTCCTCATCAAGCCCGCACCCGGCAAGTAGCAGCTGCGGCGCCCACCGTTAAAGCGAATATTGACCCCAACTCGCGCATTAGCAGCAATTTGCAGCAACTTTATCAGGAGTGGCAGGGCACCAGCGCGGCCCGGGGCGGCACCACGGCACAGTTGCAAACGGTGTTTCCCGACTTACTTCTCAACCAGGAGCAAAAGACCGTGCTAGTGCGCATCACGGCGCAGGATGTGGCGGCGCTACGGCCGACGCTCGAAGCGCGCGGGTTTGTGGTAGTTGCCGACCAAAGCAAGCTGCACTTTATTGAAGGATTTCTGCCGCTCAACCAACTAGCGCCCGCTGCCGCGGGTATAAGCAGCCTAGCTTCGCGGGGGTTGCTGGGCGTGCGCCCCGTGATACGCCCGCAGAGCCACGCGGGCCGGGTGCGAAACCAGGCCGACTATATCCTGGAAGCGAACCGCGTACGTTTTGCCTTGCCAACGGGCTACGACGGCACCGGGCAGCGCATTGGGGTAATGAGTAACTCCTACAATGCTCTGGGGGGCGCGCCCGCTAGTATTGCCGCCGGCGAACTGCCGGCGAACGTACAGGTGCTGCAAGATTACGGGGACGGCGACGATGAAGGCCGGGGCATGCTGGAGCTCATACACGATATTGCGCCGGGCGCCAGCCTAGCTTTCAGCAGCGTGTTTGTCAGCGAAGCCAACTTTGCCGATCAGATTCGCCGACTGGCTAACCCGAGCATTGGCAACTGTAAGATTCTAGTCGACGACGTGAGCTACTTCGAGGAACCGATGTTCCAAGATGGCGTTATTGCTCAGGCCGTGGAAGAAGTAACGGCGCAGGGCGTGACGTACTTTTCCTCCGCTGGCAACAGCGGTAACAATTCCTCCGAGTACACTTCGCCGGCCTTCCTAACGACCACCGCCACGGGTACCGGCGTGCTGAACTTCAACCCGAGCGGTGCGGCCGATACCCTACAACGCTTTTCCATCCGGGCGGGTGAGACGTTCAGGCTAGCACTGCAATGGAGTGACCCTTTTTATACTACCAATGGGGTCAAGACGGACCTCGATATCTACCTGAAGTCGGCCAACGGGACCATTGTAGAGCGCAGCACTGATGACAACCTAGCTCTGCAAACGCCCTCGGAACTACTCTCCTACACCAACACCACCAGTGGCACCACCTTCGACCTAGTGATTCGACGGCGGGGCAATACGGCCAATCCGGCGCGGTTGAAATACATTAGCTTCAACGGCCAGGTTTCATCAGAATACTGGACCAGCAGCGGCACCGTGGTAGGGCACCAGTCGGCCATCAACACGGTGGCGGTGGGCGCCATTGCCGCCGCCGACCGGGCCACGCCCCAATCTTACACTTCCAAGGGCTCTCCTACCATTCTGTTCGACGCCACGGGCAACCCACTGGCTACGGCCGTCACTCGTCCGAAGCCCGACCTCAGCGCCATCGACGGGGTGAGCACCTCCTTCTTCGGCTCAATTGCGGCGCCCGACCCCAACGACGGCTACTTGTTCTTCGGCACCTCGGCAGCGGCGCCCAACGCAGCGGCCGTAGCCGCTCTGCTGCGGCAAGCACAACCGAGCTTATCTCCTGCTCAGCTCACCGCCCGGCTTAAAGCCACGGCGCTGGATGTGAGTGCGGCCGGCTTCGACGAGCTAACGGGGGCAGGCTTGATCAACGCCTACCGGGCCATCGTCGGCAACCCCGTGGCTGCCGCTGTGCCTTTCCTAGAGGCGTTCGACAACCTAGGTCTGGGCCAGCAGTGGGAACTCACGGACCGCGTGGCGGCTCGCACGCTGGTGCGTACCGACTACAGCCCTGCTTCTGCACCCGGCCAACTCGTACTCGACAACGTGTTTCCCTACTACAACTTGCTTAACAGTGTTGCTACCGGTGTGGGCACCAACGAAGCCACGCTGCACCTGAACCTAGCGTCGGCGCCCGCCGGGGGCTTTGTGCTGACTTTCCGTCAGAAGAAGTTCGCCGGCGAGACCGACGAGCAGATGCCCGCTACCTTCGCCGGCACGAGTGCTACCGATGGCGTGGCTATCAGCGTGGACGGCACCAACTGGTACCGCCTGGTGGATCTGACCGGCACGGCCGCCACTACGGCCTACCAAACCGTGAGCGTGAACCTGACACAAGCGGCCCAAGCAGCCGGCATAGCCCTAACCAACGACACGCGCATCCGCTTCCAGCGCTACGGTCGCCAGCAAGTAGACGCCAGTGCTTCCACCCGTCTCGGTGGCCGCGCTTTCGACGACATCAATATCACCGGTCCGACGGCAGGGCTAGCGCCTGTGCCCTTGTTTACCGCCTCCGTCAGCGCCGATCCTATTTGCCCTGGCACGGTGGTGCAGTTTCAGAATGCTTCTCTATACGGCGCCACTAGCTACCAATGGAGTTTTCCGGGTGGCACGCCATCTACCAGCACCAGTGCCAATCCGGCGGTGATTTACCCGGCGGCCGGCACCTACGCTGTTACGCTGACGGCCACCAACGCCAATGGCACGGCCACGCGCACCGTATCGAGTCTCGTTAACGTGTCGGCGGCGGCACCAGTAGCCAACTTCACGGTTCGGCAGACGCCTATTTGCCCCGGCGGCTCCCTCACGTTTACTAACAACTCCACGCTGTGCCCCGTGGGCTACCAGTGGAGCTTCCCTGGCGGCAACCCATCGAGCAGCACCGCCCTGAACCCTACCGTAACGTACGCCACGGCTGGCAACTACACCGCCACGCTCACGGCGACCAACGCCAACGGCTCCACGACCAAAACCTTCACGGTGCGTGTGCAGGCGGGTACGGCTATTCCCTTCGCCGAAAACTTTGCTTCCGGCGTACCTAGCTCCTGGACGGTGCTCAACCCCGACAACAGCTCCACTTGGGATACCAACCCGAGCGTGGTGCGCAAAGATGGCTCGGTAGGTCCGGCCGTGTTCATACCCTTCTTCGACTATTCTGTAAAAAGTCAGAAGGACTCGCTGCAAACACCCGTGCTCGACCTGCGCGGCTTGCCACAGGCTACGCTGCACTTCGACCTAGCTTACGCCCCTATCGATAACACGTACAACGATTCGCTGGCCGTGGATGTGTACACCGCTTGCACTACTACCCGCCTGGGCCGGGTGTATTTGAAGTCGGCGGCTGCGGGCCTTGGTACCACGCCCGCCCGCCCCAATTCTAGTTCAGCTTTCGTGCCCAATGCGGCTAGCCAGTGGCGGCAGGAAGACGTCAGCCTCACGCCTTACGCCAATCAGCAAATCTACCTGCGCTTCGTAGCCTTCAACCAGTTCGGCAACGACTTATACCTGAGCAATGTGCGCGTCGACAATACGGTGCTAGCTACTACGCAAGGCGTAACCGAATCACCCGATTTGCAGGTGTACCCCAACCCCGTGCAGGGAGGCGCCACGCTTACCCTACGACTCCCAGCGGCCAAGGGCACGGCCACGGTGCAACTAATAGATGCCGTGGGCCGCAGCTGCTGGCAAGAACAAGTGGCGCTGAGCAGCGCGGCGGCTACTACCTACCCCCTCACCAGCCGGCAAACGGCGGGCGTGTACATGCTCCTGTGCCGCACCGCCGACGGCCACCTCTTCTCACGCCGCGTGGTAGTGCAGTAACGATAAATTTACTGCCCAAAAAGCCGGTTTCTCTGCCAGAGAGGCCGGCTTTTTGTTGTACATACTCCTTACTTTCGCCCGCGTTTTCACCTAGCTTCCCCTCCCCGGCACCAATGCCTCACCCCTTTCTTCTGGTTGATGCCTTCACCGAATCTGCGCTTGGCGGCAACCCCTGCGCCGTAGTACTCGACGCCGACGACCTTTCTGCCGACATGATGCAGCGCATTGCGCGCGAGTTCAACCAATCGGAAACGGCCTTTGTGCGGCGTTCGACGGTAGCCGAGTTTGGCGTGCGCTACTTCACCCCCGCCGAGGAAATTCCGCTGGCCGGCCACCCTACTATTGCTACGGTGGCCGCTTTGGTGCACACCAACCGCTTATCCCTCACGGGTGCCCGCACCATGCTACAGTTAGAATTGCTAGATGGGCCTATTCGGGTAAAGGTGCGCACGGCAGCAACGGGACCGATGCAAGTTCGGATGACGCAGCGCCGTCCGGTGTTTGGGGCCACGCACGACCCAGCGGCGGTTCTACCTTTGTTTGGCCTTACCCACGCTGACTTGCTACCTGGCGCCCCCATCCAAACGGTGAGTACCGGCACACCCCAACTCATGATTTTGCTGCGCGACCACGAAGCCTTACGCCGCGCCCACGTAGCCGATGCCTCAGGCCTAGCTGCCTACCGCGCCCGCAGCGACTTTTTCAGCCCTCACCTGTTTTGCCTAGGTGGCGCGACGCCCGCTGGCGAGACGTTTGCCCGCCACTTCGGTACGCCGCCCGATATTTCCGAAGATCCGGTTACGGGCTCAGCGACGGGTGGTATGGCGGCCTACTTGTGGCATTATGGCTACCTAGAACACTCTCAGTTCATGGCCGAGCAAGGGCACTGGATGGGCCGGCCCGGTGCCGTGCACGTCATCATTGCGGGCCCGCGGGACAATATTGGCGCCGTGCAGATTGGCGGCCCCGCCGTGGTAGTAGCCGAAGGTACGCTGGCGCTGTAGCGCGAATCGCAAGCTGGTATATAGCCAAACTTCCGCGTTGCGCGCTGTTCGTTAGCTTCCGCTACTGGCCAGAGGCTTGCCTGCTACGTTAGGCAATTACGGTTGGGCTATCCAAGGCAACTTCGGGGGCTAAAATGGTGTTAGAAAGGACTGTTCCTTACTCAACACCTAGCTCCTACTTCTTTGCCCGAACTACCCGAAGTCGAAACCTACCGCCGCTTCCTGGATGAACTGGTGCTGCACCAGCCCATCACCGCCGTTGAGGTGCGCGACGCCCACGTTTTAGCCGTCGACGAAGAGACGCTCCGCCAGCGCTTGGTGGGCCAACACGTTACGGCCACCCGCCGCCTCGGCAAAAACTGCTTTCTAGAACTTTCCGACAGCACGGCCCTAGCCTTGCACTTCGGCATGACCGGCGACGTGGGCGCCTACCGCGACGACCACGATGCGCCGCGCTTCACGCGCGTGGCCCTGCACCTAGCTGATGGTTTGCGCATTGCTTTCATCGACCCGCGCAAGTTTGGCCGCATCCGTTTGGCCGACAGCGTCGAGCAGTACCAAAAGGCTAAAAAGCTAGGTCCCGATGCCCTCGACGTCACGACGGCGCACTTGCAGAAAGTGCTCGGCGCGAAGAAGCAGCTGATCAAGCCTTTACTGCTCGACCAAGGCATCACGGCCGGCCTCGGCAACTGGATTGTGGACGAGGTGCTGTTTCAAGCAAAGATTCATCCCGAGCGGCGCGCCAATACTCTCACCGATCAAGAGTTTGAAGCGCTGCGCGGAGCTATTCAGCTGGTGCTTACCACGGCCATCCGACATGAGGCTACCTACCGGCACTTCCCGGCGTCTTTCCTCATCCACGCCCGCGAGTGGGACACCTCCGCCACGCCCGGCACCGACCAGCACAAGTACTGCCCGCGCCATCCCAAGGTCGAGATTGAGAAAAAATACGTGGGCGGCCGGGCTACCTACTTCTGCCCCGTATGTCAGCCAGCCCCGCCGGAAGAGGGTAGCTAAGCTACTACAAAGTCTGTTTTGTCATGCTGAGCTTGCCGAAGCATCTCCACCGCTTCGTTGCGAACGTCACTACTCGAGATGCTTCGGCAAGCTCAGCATGACTTCTCAATTATAGCCTTACCACAACTTCCACCAAGGCTTCTTTTGCTGTTTTCTTAATTTTTCTATTTCAACTAAATATTCTTCTGTATAAATCTCACCATCATCACCTTGTACATAAGCATCCAACGCCAAAGCAATCTGCATCATTTTGCGTATGGTAGATACATCAGGGTTCTTGGTGTATATACTCCCTTTCCAATAGGAAAACCAAGGTCTGAGATTTAATGATTCTCCAATTAAATGAGCATTTCATTCGCAAAACCCTGGTGTATATTGTGTTCTTGAAGCATTTGCAATACAGTAGCCGTTTACAAGATCTAATTCTTTATCGTTGTTCACGTACGATAACCATTCATCAAGGGATATAGCAAACATTTCAGTCTCATCCCAATATTCTCGTTTTGTGATATAAAGGTCGTATCCCATTTTTTATAATACAGATATGATTATGGTCTTGAATTATTAAATAGATAAGTGTCTAAATTTTGGTTTAGCAATATTCACCCTACAAAGAACATAGCCGAGCAAGCGCCGAAGCCAATCAGCATCACCAGAAGCGCGCTGAGCAGATAAGGCCCTGAGTTTCGCCCCCGGTGCTTGTACCCGAGGAGCAGATTGACCACGGCCTGCAACAAGTAACCGAGCACAAATACAATTACTGTAGCGCCCCCAGTTGCCCGAACCAAGGAGCCCGCCAACACCGCTCCAAGCACCAGAAGCAGCAAGTTATTGCGCAGAATATGGTTGGTGGGCGTTGGCTCCGACATAGCAAAACCTAGGTTCGTTAACGCACGTCCAGATGAAAGTGGGCACCACAATCACTAAAGCCGACCAGAAAAACCAGCAGGGCCGAGAGGAAAAAAGCTAGCTTATCGCCTTTGCCGCCTATAAGGTAAACGAAGAATAGCATAAAGTTTAGCCCCGCCAGGCAGAACAGCAGCCCATATATTCCCTCGTCGGGCGCCAGGATAACGCGGCCGATGTGCAGGGCGAGCATCACCCCGAAGTTGATCAGCAGGATCTTGCCGAAGTGGCTTTTCGGTTTGGCGGGCTCCATCATAGCATCGGAATATCGCGCAACTCTTGCAACCTAGCTACCTTCTCGGCATCCCGGTAGAAAATGTTCATCGTCTCGAACGGAATGATCTTCAGATCCTTGCTCACGATGTGCACGCAGGATTTTTTGACGGCGCGCACGTCGAAGTTCCAGGCATCCATGAATTGCAGGATGATAACGCGGAACAGGTTTTCGTAGCGCAGGTTGGGGGCTTGCACCATGGGCAGGCAGCAGAGCAGCTGGTTTAGCTCGGGCGTGACGGTATCCACCGTATTAGCCGTGCTGAACAGGCGCAGCAAGTGGTTGCGCAGGCGCGGGTCGTGCTCGTACACGATGGTATTGCCGGAATTTTGGAGCAGCTCGGCGGGCTGAATGTAGCGCGTGAGGGGAAACACCTCCCCGCCTAGCTTCAGGGCGTAGCCCATCACCAACGCGTCGGGATTGCAGGGCACGGGCAGCAAGTCGGCGGCGGTGAAGAGCGGGCTTTGGCGCAGGATTTCCTGGCGCACTTCGGTGAGGGAAAACCGGTCGGTTTCGGGGTTGAAATGGTCGAGACGACCGGCGGCTTGCGTGGGCTGAAACGTGACGCCGCGCACGCAGCGCTGCTTCAGAGTAAAGTCGATGATTTCGCCGATTTCGTCGTGGTTGAAGCCCTTCTGCAAGGTCACGACCAGCGTGGTGCTCAGGTTGTACTTGTTCAGGTGATCTAGGGCTTGCAGGCGCACCTCACGCAAATCACGGCCGCGCATGGTTTCGAGCACCTCCTTGCGAAACGAATCGAACTGCAAATACACCTCAAAGGCCGGCACGTAGGTAGCTAGCCGCGCCACGAAAGCTTCGTCTTTGGCTAGGCGCACGCCGTTGGTGTTCACCATCAGGTGCTTGATGGACTTGCGCTTGCACATATCCAGGATTTCCCAGAACTGCGGGTGCAGTGTCGGCTCGCCGCCGGAAATTTGCACTACGTCGGGCTCGCCTTCGTTGGCCACTAGCACGTCTACCATGGCTTCTACCTCTTCCAGGGTGCGGTGCCGCCCATGCGTGGGGCTGCTTCCGGCGTAGCAGGTGGGGCAGGTTAGGTTGCAGCGGTCGGTTATCTCAATAACGGTGAGGCAACTGTGTTGCTCATGGTCAGTGCAGAGGCCGCAGTCGTAGGGGCAGCCGTAGTGCGTGGCGGTGTTGAAGCGGCGCGGCGTTTCGCTAGGCTTCACGTAGTTGCGAATACTCTTGTAGTACTCTACGTCGGTGGCAATGAGCACCTTCTGCCGCCCGTGCGTGGGGCAGCGCTTGAGCATATACACGCCGCCGTCTTCAAATACAATCTTAGCTTCCACGCGGCGGAGGCAGTGCGGACAGAGGCTCAGGGTAAAGTCGTAATAGGTATAAGGACGTTCGGGCATAGTTAAATAGTAGAGCAATACACGTAATTACTTATCCTCTTTTTCAGGCTTAATTTCCGGTAACTGATTCTCAACCGTGATTTTACTAGCCCCTGCTCGATTGGCAATGACTTGCTCACCTAGCTTATCTAAATTTTTAGAAGAATAAATCTTCATGGCCGTGGCCACTTCAATCGCCTGGGCCGTTTGTTCGTCGTACACGGGCACTAAGGAAAGGTAATTGATAACCACGCCACGCGGTTGCAACAACTTATTTACCTCAGGGAGCAACACGTCTTCAAAATCAGACGGGCTAAAGGTTACAACATCTTCGCGCGACAGTCGCCCGCGCACGGCGTCCTTGATGCGCTTGTCAATTACGGTATTCTCAGCTGCTTCAAATTGGCTTCCGACCTCAGTGCTGTTAGTCTTACCTAGGTACTTGGCCTCCTGAATAAATTTGAGTGGCTCCGTGATGGTGTAGTCGTAGCTCACATCAAGCGAAGCCAGTACGTTTCCGGCAAAAACGGCTTTGAAGCGACCATCTCCCTGCATCGGATAATCGGGAATTGTCACTTTATAATGGCAAGGATTTCCCATCCCTTTTGGCACTGATTTTCCAGCAGGAATCAGCTCCCACTCAACGCCACAATTATCGGTCACGAGCGTACTGACATTGGCCTGAGCATAATCGCAGCTAGCTACTACAGGCGGTAAGGCAATAAGTAAAACACTGGCTTGCAAGCAGGAGCGCCAGTTAAAAGATCGTAATTGTTTCTTCATATAAGAGCTAAGATTGAGAAAATACAAGAGCCGTCATTTCCGCAAAGGCAAAAATTATGACTTTACCAGAACACATATGCTATCAGCAGCACTACATACATATACTAGAAACTATTGATTGACAAAAGCTAGGATGTAAATGAAAAGACTCTAAGAGATTACAGCTAATTATCTAAAGGCTTCCACTCTCCTTTTGTAAAGAACACATTACCAAACTTAGGCGAGTTGAATACATAGTAAAAGGATAATCCAGTATAATACAGCGTAGGATTATCTTGTATTATATGGTGCGTTGGCATTTCAGTGTATAAAACAAGTCTAGGTCTTACATAATTTTCTAAGAAACTAACAGAGCTGGTATATAGCTTTACTGTCTTACCTTTTTCCATTAAGTAGAAGTACAACTTGTCATCTCTAGTTATTTGCAAGCGAAAATGATTATACTGCCAGTCTGCCTGCTTACCAGGAAACTTACTTCTATCAATTATGTACTCCCCGTAAAGATCATTACGTTTTATATTCTTCTTACCAAATATAGCCT
>Ga0325401_1008033_pt1 | contig 10263 bp, 9 predicted proteins | sample PopdelMetagenome_FD_205666 | JGI IMG/M metagenome (GOLD analysis project Ga0325401, IMG submission 205666) | Populus deltoides microbial communities from Bellville, Georgia, United States - Xylem-PdKOR-R2 | ecosystem: Host-associated > Plants > Phyllosphere > Stem > Wood/Secondary xylem | place...
TATTATCCTATCTACTAGGATTTAAATGAGTAAAGGCTTTTGAATAATTATCTCATTTCATAGATAATATTTATAATATAGACATGGTTAAATTTAATTTGAAATCCAACTTAAATATAATTTGATATATATTATACAATATACTTAGAATATTTATATATTTTTTAATTTAATATAATATTTAATATTGATATACAAAACACACACCCACACACATATAATTTTACTTTTTATTAGATATGAAACAATAATTGAATAATAAATATCTATATATACAAAACTTATTCAAGTATGAATATTTAAATTCTTTTACAGAATATGTAAGTATAGAGAAACTGAGCCGTGGATTCCATTGCCATCCCTGCCCCCGCCCATCAATTTATCAGCACAAGCTCTGTCTGGTCCCTGTGTCTCCTGGACTTGGAGTCCCATGAAGATCATGAATATCCTCCAAATCCACAACCTGAAACCCCAATTTCCTTGTACTTTCCGAACTGTCCCCCATCACTCCCTCTCTGGTTCCCTCAACTTCTCCCTCAGAAAATCCACTCGTCTCTCTTCTTCTTCATTTCTTTTATCGCTCGTTACTCCCATAAGACCCACCTTCAAAATCTTCACAGTTTCAAGAATTGAAGCTCCATTTTTTGAAAACAATAAAGAAGACGAAGAAGAAGACGAGGAGAGGAACTCGGCAACCAACTTAACAGAATTCGAGGACTTGGCCCCAGACGGTGTGGTTTACCGGAACACACTGAGATTGGTGGAGTGTTCAATGTTTGCTGCTGTCACTGGTCTCGTTTATTTCTTGAGCAATTCTCTCTCAATTGAGGTTTGATTTTGATTCATTTAATCAATTTCTATGTGGGTCTTTGTTTGCTTCCATTTGTTGTTTTTTACTATTATTTTTGGTCAACTGGGTTGCTTGAGTTTATTGCCGGTTTGTAGAATAGCTCATCGAGTTAAAATCTTTAGCGCAAAAAAATTCTGGGCTGTGATAACTGTTAGTTTTTTAGTCACAATTTTGCAAAGAAACAGCAAAAAGAGAAAGAAAATTTTATCAGGGATGATTCTCTAGCAAAGCAATTCGTATTACTTGTCATTGCTTTTTAATAGGATTTGGTGTTTTGCAGAATTACTTTGGATGCTTCTTCTCGTTGCCGATAGTAATCTCTTCGTTGAGATGGGGTGTTGCGGGCGGAAGAAAAACTATGGTTTGTAACCATCCATGAGTAACTTTGCTTAGTTCTAAATATCGTCGATTTGGTCTATAATAATTACTCCCTTTGTGTTGAAATGATCTTGTATTCTGGCAGGTGGCAACAGCTATGCTCTTATTTGTTTTGTCGGGTCCAGTAAAAGCCTTAACCTATCTGGTGAGCACTCTCTGCATTTTTTGATTAGCAACATCCTGTTCTTCGATTAGCGTTGAAGACGAGCTTAAAGGATTTTGGGAATTTCTCGGTTGTTTTTTATTATGATCATTTGGATGCATTAATTGTATGACATCGTAGAACTTGTTTCTGGAAAAAAGTAGCTACTGACAACTTTAATTACTCTGTACATGCGAGTTGAAACAAGAAAAACTTGATCTTAATGATGGAGTTCTTAACCCTTTACTTAGTTATAATGGGGTTGTTTCTTGCAAGTTTAAGAAATGGTGAAAATAGAGGACGTGTTGCTTTTGCCAGGATGGTGAATAAATTTGTAGAAGTGTGCTTGAACTTATATTTAGTGAGAATTTCGAGCATCATATGCCAAATCTTTGTGAATGCTTACTTTCTTGCCTAAAATTTAAACGTGCTTTTCTTGAGCAGAATAGCTGATGATTTACTCGCTTGATGCATCTCTCTTTCAGCTAACACATGGTTTAGTTGGTTTCACAATGGGTTCTTTATGGAGGTGTGTAATCACAATCCTAATGACTTCTGTGTTTTTTCCTTCTTCTTTCTGATATTTGTTTGACTTCCTTTTTATGCTTGTGATTGTAAATGCCTGATATAACCAAGTAAAAATGCCTGCTTGTTCGAATTTAAATGGATCAGCATGTGCTGACTTGTTGGATTATTATTCTTTTTGCATATTTTCAGGATGGGAGCGAATTGGGGTCTTTCGATTTGCTTGTGCACAATTGTAGTGTCTCCTCCCTTTGTTTTGACTTTACAACCCTTGTTTGAAGCAGTGGTATTTTCTTGTTATTTCAAAAATTTCTGCTGACATACATTCTTTGGAATGCAGGCTCGGGCGACAGGTGCTGTGGGGTATGTCTTAACATCCTCGTTCTTAATAAGAGAAAACATACTTGCTTTGGTAATTAATCACATTTTACCCTGTAATTTTTCCTTAACTCACCATTAGGAGTTCACTTACAAGGTTTTTTCATTTGCTTGTAGATCACCATAAATATCCATGCTTCTCTCACATTCATATTTGCCGCCGCTGGTATTAATACCGTTCCATCAATGAATTTCATATATTCTCTCTTTGGAATTCTGGTAATTTATGCTACACCTTCCTCATCTATCCTGTTGAATGTTTTTGATGTACAACGCACTTAGTGTTATCCAATTTGTTTAACAGGTCGTGCTAAATAGTGGATTCTTTGTATTCTTATTACACCTTCTATATTCTGTGTTCCTCACTCGACTTGGGATGAAGGATTCACTAAGATTGCCAAGATGGCTGGAGAAGGCCCTGTAGGTAACAATTCTTTAACCACGACCGTTTTCCAGTGGCAAACCTGCTCTTCCCCTCATTAATGTACACTATGGTTGGGGCTTAGTTATGGTCCAATAGCCATTCAAATGCCTTTCTGTTCAAAGCCTAAATGAATTGAATAGCCACACCTTTATCATGCATTGAAAATCATTTGTTGTGGTAGTGAAATAGTAAAGATGCGCTTAGAATAGACAACTTGTCTCAAGTTGTCCCGACTTGTGTGAAGATTAAATGATGCATTACTTCACTTGCCCCTGTTATAATTTATAATACCCGGGAGATTCTTTGTTTTTTCCTCCTTTCTTTGTACCTAGTTTCTAGGCGTCTTGGTGTGTTGAGGGTGCCACGGTCTTTCGAGTCCGAACCCCATCTTACCTGTTTTTCATGCATCTGTTAATCTCATTATTAATAAAATCGCCAGTTCGTTCATAGAAAACGTGCTTCCGTTACAATCTGATATATCCCCATCAATTCATATGTCGTAGAGAGCTACGGCATAAAAAAGAAAGGTAATGGATCTGATCACAATTTTATTGAAATAAAAAATTCCACTATCCGAAAGAAATGCTTTAGTGAGGCAAATAAATAAGATATATTGCATCTGAACTCACTAGTGGAATAATTTAAAATCTAGTGCAATAGCCTGTAATTTTTTTTAAACTAAATTCCTTGAAAGGTGCTGAGGCCCTCAGAATAGCCAGAAATAAATCTGTCATTACAAGGACCTGCGGGCTTGAATCTTGGCAATTCATTAACCTCAACTCCCCTGAAAGTTTTCTTTTTCATATCGTAATAAAGGTCCCATGAAGTTTCACTCGGTTCCATCAATGGTACCAGCAGAATTTCACCAGTATGAATAGAACGAACAGGAAATGGCCTTTGTAATCGTATCCAATTGTCATCAAAGGTAAATAATCTCTCCGATCCATATCTGATTTTGACAGTCCTTCAATATCCGTAGTTTCATTTCATTATGTATGAGAAGATCCTTATAATCTATCAGAGCCAAGTAACTATTTACTTGAATCAATTTTTTGAACGTTATTGCATTCCAACCCGACAAATATCGAAAAATGTGAACGGAGCCATCCTCGGTGGAAATTCCATCGGGAACCTGGATGGACCGAAAGTTTTCATCCTCCAGATCGAAGATCGAACACCAATATATGCATAGCTCTCTCGAACGTGAATGACCAGTGTAGTGCTCCGCTAACACATGTAGATTTTCCATAAAAATCACACGGGCGTTGGTCGAAGTGATGTCAACAGGCAAAGAAGCATCCATCCTTCTCCAAGAGTTGGTTCCTGGAGTGAAAATCTCACGGTAATCCCCCAACACCTGTTGACCAGCATCAATTTGACAAAACTTAAAGACCTCGTATTCCTTTCTGAGAGGCTCCTATCCACGAAAGCAAGAAACCATAACGACATCAAATGCACAAGAAACCATAAGACCTCGTTCCTACTTGCAAATGCACTCGAATTGCAGGACCGACTTGCCTGGAAGTCTTGATAGGAAATCGAAAAGGATGGTTTCACCAGGGGTATGCCATTATTAACTTAATGCTGTTCATGTTTCCACCCTCTGCTACTCTCCTCCCATTATTTTTATTTTCCTGTTAGAGTTGAAGAGGCTTTCACATAGTAACCTAGCTACTACTATAACCTAATTTCTTTACTAATCCAAAGACAATTCTGGTTGATTTATGTTTCTTGAAACCCAAATTCTCATGTAACTGTACACCACGCAACCAAAAAGGAAAAACAAAAGCGAAATTATCACTTCACAAGTCTAATCTGTGCAGTTCTTTAAGACCAGAGATATCACACTTTCAGAATAGCTCACAACAAATTAATTAATTTTATGGAAATGGGATGTCAATTCTCGCATACGATGAACTTCGACAGTCAAGAATGTTTTGGTTTGTACATAACTGCCTGCTGCAATGTCATATAATCAACCCGTCTTGCTCCGCTAGATGGTATTAACAAGATTTCACCTTCACGAGCTTGTACCAATAGGATTTTCGGTCACATCACTTGCAGCTGTTATATTATATATCAGCTTCCCTAAATTATTTCCAACACACACAACGTTTCCAATTGCCTATTTACACTTGATCTGAAATTCCATGTAAAGTTATAATGCCAGGACTAGGGAAAGGTTAAGATTTCTTTACCATCATGATGATAATTCAGGAAAAAAAAAGGAAGCTGATATGATATTGGAAATTAGAATATAAAGGGATTGACTATAACATGTTAGTGTTAAAAAATTTTTGGAAATAATTCAGGTAAAGTGACAAATAAAAAGGGAAGTGAAATTGTTGAAAGCACGTATAATTTTGTACCAGTTTACCCTCTTCATTTTTATTTTTGTTAATGTCAGCCCTTCACTTTCAAAATCATCTTTGCTTTGTCGTATCTTCAAGGTTACATGAAACATGAAACCATATAATGACATGTCAAAATAAAAATCAGCTTGGATTCATGTTATGGTTAAACCTTGTTTGTTTTTGCCACCCAAAAAAACCATTTAAAAAAACAATTATTTATTATTATTTTTAAATAAAAACAATTGTCCAATGCCAAACAACCCTGTTAATATAATTTGATTAGTTTTTAAAATATTTTTTATTTAAAAATATATCAAAATTATATATATTTTTATTTTTAAAAATTTATTTTTAATATCAGCATATCAAAACAATATAAAATCATTATAAAAAAATAATTGGAAGCAAAAAAAAAATTTTAAAAATATTTTTAGACGCGAAAACAATTTCATTGATCAAGTAAAGACCAAACAAATTGATTTTGAAAATTGAGTGTGGACATTAGTATAAATACGAGGGGGGAAATAGGACCTATAGAAGCTCTTCTATTGCCGAGAAGAAATGTTACTGCGGAGAGATGATGATTAATGTGAATAAAAATGAAAAAAGCAAAGAAAGAAGATATTAAGTCATCCTAGTCATTAGATCGAAAGAAAATCCACGGTCGGAAGTTTTACTCATTAGATTCAACAAACAGTTTAATAGAAACACATCATGTGGCATCAAGTGAGAATATAATCTAGACAGTAGCCTATCACACTACTATGGTTGGTTATCAATTTTCTGTGACGAGATCATCATTTTAATCCTTTTAAAAGACCCACCTCTGAAATGAAACCAAAACTCCGACATCACTGACATGATGGAAACCTATGAAATGCCCTTGATGAAACAGCCAGGACTCTACCGTGCAGGTAGCGTTACCAGGCACAGGATTCAACAGCTATATGACTCTCCCTGAACTGAACTCAACTCATCCAAAAATAGACATAATAGCACCCACCCCCATTGAACACAGCATAGAAAACTCTGGCATCCACTATAAATTTCAATATATAACGATGTTTAAAAAGTGTGAATTCCTCAATTCACCTACTCTATTATCACACTAGTTGAATAGTCTGTAACAGGGGGGTAAAAGTAACATGACAGATAGTTTGCCCCATTGCTCCAGAATTGCCAGCTGAAAATATTCATAATGAAGCATATGAAATCACAAAAACCTCGGCTACAAGATGGAACTATAATCAAACCATATAGCATACTCCAAAAATTTGAATACAGTTAACAACAATTAGAACATAGGTTCGGAAGGACATACCAAAATCAGAACTATCATTTTCATGCTTTCTTCCTAGTTATCCTGTAAATTAAGAACAGAAGCAATTAAAAACCAAGATGCTGTATGCAGGTATATCATAGCTAATAATCACATTTGAGAAACAACTTGGTTGTAAAAGTAACCAAATATCCCAACTGCAAAAAGCATACACTTCTATTAAAGAGCACCATGAATGCCACAAGCAGATGAAAATCAGATCGATCCACGTGTACTCAAGCACACTCAGTAGACTTCAGAGAATCAAATACCAAGATCGGCCAAAATAATAACTAAACCTTGAACCAGACAGGTTTTGACCAAATGCATCTTGTTCAATAATTGCAAAAAACAAAACAGATGTCTGTAGCCCGATTGTGCAAAGCATCTTCGCTAGAACATTTTTTAACCCCGCTTAGTTCACATAATTTAATTTGGCTTGGTTTTTTAATAGTAGTCATTGATGTTGCTCAGATTTGAATTCAAAAAATAAAATCATTTTTGGTTCAGTTAGGTCTAATGAGCATTCAATCCCAGTTGGATTATGCTGAAACCTTTACGACTTTTTTATCTCAATTTTCCTCACAAACTGGACCCAACCAAACCATGAACACTCCTAGGTACAAGCAGATTCTCACCTGAAGCAGCTTATTCCCAGAGCTATTGTAATTTCATGGATGACAGATGTGGCGAAGTGTAAATAGAGTCCCACTGAGTTCAGAAAAAGAATTGTAAGGTATAAAACAAAACTGTAGCAGCACATGGTAAGAGCAATATGAATTATTGCACCAACTCAAAACTTAAAAATGCAAAATCAGAAAACAAAACATTGATTAACTTGTGCAGAACGGTTTCTAGTGTAAAACAAGCAATTAAAGACATATCACCACTATGAACAAAAACAAGGTAACAGGCGCTTACTTGTGAATACACAGTAACCAAGAAGAACCCAGAACTCATCAACTAAAGCAACTCTGCAATAAAAGGTTCTCGTAAAGTTAACACGACAGTCAAAAATAGATCAAATAGATGCCTATTGTTTAACATCAGAGACTAAAACAATATGACCAGTGACCACTTACCCATCATTCAGTCTGGCTGCGAGTGCATTTGCGATGGCAAATGGTAGATATAACAGAGACTGCAGGAAAAAATACTTGTTACTTGTGCAGCACTCGTTTGTTAATTAAGTTTACATCTAAAATAAATTTCCCAGGAATGATGTTGAGAACTGAAAAACAGCAGAAATGGAAACTTCTGTGGGAAAGGAAATTCAACAATAACCAGTTTGATACTAGAGGTAAGAACACCCAATAGTCCTCCCACAAGTATTCCTTCAGAACATTGATATGAATACTTCATGGAGAACAAGTCTGCATTATTTTATTGCTCAGAACATATTAACTCTAATAAACGAGCAATTGTTGTGTCTCATAAGTGCCAGTGAAACAGCTCAAGATAGGGCAGAACATTTGTTGGATATTTCAGTGAATTATCCAAAACGTTAATATACATTAGACTTGAGAGATCTAAATATTCCTGCAATGATGGTGATGTACACCAGAATCTCAAAATTTTCTATTAAAGCATAAGGACAAACTTTCCACAGATGTTTAATACTTGAAAACTGAACAAACCATACCATACACATGTTGGTTTTCAATCCCTTCGGTTCATCACACAAGTGAGACAAAATCATCCTTCCCTGTCAAATGAAATTTCCTCTCAGAAATGGTGCAATACAAGTCAAACGTTTGCACTTTGCAGTGCTTGTATAATTTAGAAAATATTTAAAAACAGGAGCATGCACAAATGAATACCATTAGATCCCAGTTCCCCAACAACCCACTGTAAACACATCATCAAGAACATACAAAACTTTTGTTTGCATTTGGTTTTGTGATCCAATTCCAGACAAAAGTAGTAAGGAGCTGTCATGAGAACGTATGCTAACTGTTGACATGAATGGATCTAATTTTATGTTGAGATACAACACCGAATAACATGTGAATGTGCATTCCTTTTGGGATCTGCACACTGATTTCATTTTCCTTTCCTTTTTTTTTAGTTTTTTTTATTCCGCTTCAAATGCCTAACTCATCTGTAACAGAAACATATGCAATCATATAGCTAGAATTTAAAAGTTGACTGTTTGAAGCACCACCATGTGCAAAACTTTAATCTGCATTCCTATAAAATTTCAGACTTTCTTAGATCCCTAATAATATGTGCTAAATCCACTTCAAAAGAGCATATAAAAGCTATGATGGGGAGGCGCAACTGCATGGCTGTGATGAACCTAATTTGCACTGTATTCAAAAACCATGTGTGACTGCATTTTGCAACAGTGCCCACGTAATTTGAGTGTGTTAAGACACAGTTCCAAATTCGCAAATCCATAATGGTCATGTGGTTAAAAAAAACCCTTTAAAGTGTAATAGATCCCTGACAATATCATAGTCAATCTATTTGGAACCAGCTCCACCATTTTAATACAAATTCTCGCAACTGGCAAACTTTCAGGCAGAACACCAGACTGCACAGGTTTCTACTCCACTGTCCACCTCAATCAACCATCCCTTAGAATGACTAAACTAATGGATTTCAATTTGAAAAGGAAACAGAACAGCAATTTAGAGAACTGAATGGAGACAGATAATTGTCAAAAGGTAGTCACGTGACTTACCACAAGAAACCCAAATGCAAGTCCAGTTCCCAATATGACCAAATGAGGATAATTTGACATTAGATCAGATGGAGACAGATAATCCCTGCAGAAGAAGCAAGGTCCATATGAAGACCAAGATCCTCATCTTAAACCCAATGTGTGTCAAGAACCACATTGAAAAAATGTAACAGGTTGAGGCATACCACAATAGGACTCCGCCAACGAGCACAACAAAAGGGTAAAGCTGATAGCAATAAGGAATAATAAGACATTCACAAAGCTTTCATATAATTAAGAAAGGAAAGTGAAAATGGTGACAAAATTACCATTGCTAAAGCCAGCAACATGCTGCCTTTTCTTGCTTGAACAACCTTGTAGACATTAGACACGCTGTAGAAAAAAGGTCACATTGCACAAATATATAACATTATGTAATGTAGATCCAAGATAACCTTCACCAAACAGCTACATCATGGCCTACATGTGAACTCTAAAGACACCAACAGTACAATCTATAACAGGCAATTCATGCTAACCAATGGCACAAATGACCCCGTAAAGGAAAATTCAAACACATCTGCAACAGCTGAAACCCCTAGACCTCCACCACCCCTTCCAGTGAAAAATACAATGATGATGTCATTTTCTCAGCATGTGCAAGTTATAACTTTGGTTACTCTTTCTTCATAATTGAACAGGTAACCATAAAAAGTTTAAACAAATGCAATTGAACAAGAAAGGAAAAGATCATAACTAGGAACATTAGATGTAAATTATGTGTTACACACGCAAGAGAACTATTTTTTCAGCCATTTTAGATATATATATAATTGCTTACTTGAATCCCACTGTAGGTATAACAGCAAAAGCTGTCATTAAAAACTGCACAACTCTGTAAGTTGGGATTTCTGCAGTCAAAAAATTAAAAATAAAAAAATAAAGAGCAAAAGAAAACTTCAGTTACACATGAAAAAGAAAACTAAGAAATAAAGTACAAAGGGGCAAGGAGAAAACAAAATACAGATGCAAAAGGAAAGCATGAAGGAAATGACAAAGTTGTGTGTAACCCTAGCCAAGTCCTTTCATTTAACATGTATGGTATCATTGCCTATTTTAACTAGTGTTTCTGCCACCAGGATTGAGATGATGACAAACCAAATAGAATCTACATTCTAGCACTGTTATATAACTTGGACTAGCTAAGTAGGTCGACCTGGAGCCTAGAC
>Ga0325401_1008034_pt1 | contig 10263 bp, 6 predicted proteins | sample PopdelMetagenome_FD_205666 | JGI IMG/M metagenome (GOLD analysis project Ga0325401, IMG submission 205666) | Populus deltoides microbial communities from Bellville, Georgia, United States - Xylem-PdKOR-R2 | ecosystem: Host-associated > Plants > Phyllosphere > Stem > Wood/Secondary xylem | place...
GAAGCGCAGGCCTCCTTTATAATTTTAACTAAAAGACATGTTTTTGTAACAATCCTTCAAAGTTTTTCTCCACAAAAAGGTGTTTAATTTGTAAAAATAAAATTCATTTTTTTTACTTTTTAATAAGACATGTTGATTCATTGATGGTCACAATTCAAAATGAGGATTTATTGTAGCCCCTTTTATATTTTACTGGTCACTGCTTTAGTGTAATGACTATTTTTCTATTCCCATAAAAAATTACATACCTTTGAACCAGGGTTATTTTGGTATTTTTTACAAGGTGCATTAGTTATTATTAATTTGTTTGGGAGTATTTGTATCTATTCAATGTTTTGTAAACAGTAAAATAACCAAAATACCCTTAAAAGTCAAAAACTTAGTGGTCTAGGGGTAGGGGTATTAAAATATTTTTTTATTTTTTATACACAATAGAATTACGCATGTGTCCTTAGATGCAAGATATTTAGTTCATTGTAGTCAGGGGTATTTGGATCTTTTAACCTAGATTTTGTTGTTAATTATAAGTTTGGTTGAGTGTGGTAACATAATTCCCCTTTAAAATAATATTTTTTTATTGAAAAGTTGTTGGCGCGTTGGAACAACCACACACTTTGTGCGACGCTTGCCGTGGTTTTTGACGGTCAAAAAATATCTTTCACTGTCTTAGTCGATTCCTCTCCATTTCTTCTTTCATTATAGGCGACACGTGTACTCCAAATGTGACCAGTGTATAGCCGATGACTATTTTTTTTCTTCCTTAATTTCTCTCTCATATCCAAGTAAATACATTATGGTCCTCATTGCTTTTATTCTTTTCAAATTCAGACCTTTTAGTTTTGATTGTTGTTTTCTAGTTATTTTTTGTTGTTGAAGTTTTATTTCTTTTCAATTTAACTTTTGGTTTTTAATTTGTATATATAAGATATTTTAATTCGATCCTTTTACTTTTAATTTCTTATTGTTTTCCTTTGTCTTTTTGTCAAAGTTTTTATATTTTTCAATTTTATCCTTCAAATCAGGCTTATGATTTTTGTTTTTTCAATGATAATAATGATTTCAATTTGGTCCATTTTCTTTTGATTTCTCATTGTTTTTCTTGGGCCTTTTGTCTAAGTTTTTATAGTTTTAAATTTTATCCTTCAAATCAAATTCATGATTTTTATTTTTTTCAACAACAACAACAATAATATTTGAAATAATGGTCACGGTAATAATAATGATGATGATGATAATGATACTAATAATAATGATGATGATGATGATAATGATATTGATAATAATTATAAAAATTGAAATAAAAATAATAATATTATTAATGATAACAACAACAACTAAATCAGTAATGATAATAATGATGATGATGATGGTAATGATATTATTAATGATAGTATTGATAATAGTAATAGTAATAAGAACAACAACAACAATAAAATTAGTGGTGATAATAATAGTAGTAATTGTTATAGTAGTTGTGATGGTAACAATCTTTTAGGTACTACTACCCATAGTTTTGAAACCCGACCCAACCCGACAGGTCGACCTAGGACCCGGCCGACCCGGGGCTGGAACCGGGTCAGGTTAAAGAAAAATAGAGGATGGAGAAACCTGGTGTGATCCAGTTGACCCGGCAAGACCCGGTCAAAATCTGGTTGCAATCCATTGACTTTTGTTTTTGTTTACTAAAACAACGTCGTTTTGATTTTATAAAAAAAAATTAACTGGGGCAACCCGGTGACCCAGTCAAAACCCGGAACCCGATGAAAATACTAATATTATTGATGATATAATGATGATGGTGATGATTATAAAAATTAAAATGAAAATATTAATATTATTGATGATATAATGATGATGGTGATGATTATAAAAATTAAAATTAAAATATAAATATTATTGATGACATAATGATGATGATTATAAAAATTAAAATTAAAATACTAATATTATTGATGATATAATGATGATGATGATAGTTATAAAAATAAAAATGAAAATACAATTATTAATGATGATGACCACAACAACAAAAACAAAATTAGTAAATTAGTGATGATAATAATAATAGTAATTGTTGTGATGGTAACAATATTGTTGTTGCTACTACTACTACAAAAAAATAATGATGATTTTTATTTTTATTTTTTATTTTTTAATAGTTGTTTTTTTAAAAAAAATTGTATGATTAGAATTTTTTTTCTTAATTTTATATTTTAATATTTAATTTTTTTAATTGAGTGTTTTAGCTCTTTATAAATAACTATAATTCATTAAAAATGGCCATTCTAGTCTAGCAAACCGACACCACAAAATCCAAAAAGAAGTGGCAAATTCATTATCAAATGAGGCGACTCCATGCAAAGACCGGTGAGGAGAAAACTAGCCAGTTCATGGTCTTATTTGGCGGCCAAAAGCTTCTAGATACCCGTAGTGAGGACATCACTGAACACAAATGGCAATATATATATATAAGTGTGTGTTTAGTATCGCTATTAAATCCCACTCAGTTATCATAATCTTCTGTCGTTATCATAAACAGGTCTCTTCTCCTTGGAAATTAACCAACAACGATTACATTAGATACATGGAAAGCTCCGAAACGCAATTAGATTTGGTGCAAAACGGATCAGGCTATGACATAGAAAAAGAAATCAAGGCCTTTGATGAATCAAAGGCTGGTGTTAAGGGTCTTGTAGATTCTGGGATAGTAAAAATACCACCCTTCTTTGTGGTTCCAGAAAAGGTAGTCTCTTCTCAACCGACTCCTGCCCATCTTCAGATTCCTGTCATAGACCTCGAAGACATCCGTGATGATCCTGTTCGACACGAAAAGGTCATCAAGGAAATACGAAGTGCTTTAGAGATATGGGGTTTGTTCCAGGTTGTGAACCATGGTGTATCAAAGGATATTACGGAGGGAATGATTGAAGGAGTGAAGGGATTTCATGAGGAAAAAAATGAAGTCAAAAGGGAATATTATACGAGGGATGTGAAGAAGAAGGTGACTTACACTAGCAACACTCTTATTCATAAGACAAAAGCAGCGGATTGGAAGGATACCTTGTATTTTCGAATGGCTCCTGATTCTCCACGTCCTGAAGAACTTCCAGTTGTCTGCAGGTAACTATATATATATTTTTTAATTTAACGTGGAGTCAGTAATCAGTTACCCTGCCATGAAGTTTTAGAGTAACACTCTTATTCATAATTAGTAGTTAGTAGAATACTTAATACTTTTTGACACAAGTGCTTCAATGCGATGTAACGTTCTGAACCTTCCAAACAAATCAAAGGAGAGAAGATGGGCATTTCTTTTGCAGAAATCTCTTCGAAAAATCAAGTTCTTACTCCTTTCACCAAGAACTCCTGAAACATCATACTTGCATTTAAAGAACGGCTGCATCATAAGCAACTCCAACTGAAGGGTTGAAAGGGAGAGCCTATAAGATGCCAATTATCCCACCAAAAGAAAAAATTGATTAAACTCCAAGTTAATTCGTAGTATATCCTTTGTAGGCTCTGTGATTGCTATAAAATGCATGAATTCTGATAAAAGTAACATATAAGAGCATTTTGTTTTCTTACCACACAGTTAAACACACTAAATAGAAAGATATCTTGGGATGCATGATGTTGGGATACAGTTCTGAACTAGTTTCACATGTTGCAGGGAGACAACAATCAAGTATTCGGCATATATAAGGGGTTTAGGGGATACCCTTCTTAAATTAGTATCGGAGGCTCTTGGACTCAATCCTAATTATCTGATTGAATTTGGGTGCGCTAAAGGGCTCAAGATTATGTGCCATTACTATCCACCGTGCCCTGAGCCCAACCGAACTCTGGGAAGCAAACCACATACTGATCCTGACTTCCTGACTATCCTTATGCAAGACCATATTGGTGGTCTCCAAGTTTTTCATCAGAATCAATGGATTAATGTCCCTCCAATTCCAGGAGCTTTTGTAATTAACGCTGGTGACCTTCTACAGGTTAGTACCTTGTTCTTGTGATTTCTTTCACATACATCTTTTCACCTTTGTCTGCAATTGACAAATTATTGTATCGAAACAGCTTATATCAAATGGAAAGTTCAAGAGCGTTGAGCACAGGGTGCTGGCTAATCACAATGGCCCAAGAATATCAGTGGCCAGCTTCTTCGCTATTTATGACAGGATTTGTGGTCCAATAAAAGAGTTGCTATCAGATGAAAATCCTCCGTTGTACAAGGAAGTCCCTCTCATGGAATACATTACTCAATACATGTGGAAAGAACAAGATGGAGGAATGACCACACTTGATCGTTTCAGGCTGTGATTTTGGAAATTAGAGTACGTTGAAGTCTACTTGCTCACTCCATTTCAGTCATTCCAAAATTTTACATCTCAGCAGCCTCTGCTCGGGGAATTCATAACATTTAAGTTTCTGGTGGTGTTTGATAAGCATTGAATGCGCATTTGTATGTTGCAGTCAAGAATTTATGCTTGATTTTTGTTGTTTCAGTTCATTTCAGTGATGCTTTTGAGAAACCGAACCATTTAGCATATCAGATTACTCTGTGTTGTATGTTAGTGGCAGCTACACACCTATCTACATGATCTTATTCTTGTCGTTTTAGCTAAACCATGAAGTAATAAATTGATAAGACTATTATACTCTTGCCAAGGACAGCTAAATAACTGAATTGACAAAGCAAGTTCTATTTTCTTGAATAATTTCAAATCAATAAAAGGAAGAAATCAAGAAATTGAATGACCCAAGACAATCAGTTCAAGAACACTGAGCACACGGTGATGGCTAGTCACCTTAACTGGTCCAAGAATATACGTGACAAGCTTACTCGTAACAAAATCTTACTCTTCTTGAAAAGGACTTGATGGTGGCTCCCTTGCACTTGGTAATTTCACGCTGTGAAATGGAAATCACTGAAGCTTCCTCTGGTACTCTATTTGGTTATGAACTTGGAACGAGAACATATCAGTTGCATTTGTTCCTTATTTTGTTGTTCAAAAGTAGCACCAAATTTAATCATTACCCAAGTTTGCCTGTGCAGAAATCTGAGGGCATCTATATCTCCTTTTTCTATCTGTTTGTTTTCAAGATTGCCAAATCTTTGTTCTTCTTGTTGGTATTTGAATCATCCTTGTTTGCATATTGAGAGCCTGCTCCTGGTTTTTCTTTCAGAGGATTTGATCATTATTTTGCATGGTACAGCAGCTACAGCTATCTGCGCTTTTGTGAATGCTTGCTGAAAATGCCTCCTGTCTTCTAATTAAGTGATCGTATCTCATGTTTCTAAGATTGAAAATATCCTTCCCTGAGATCTCAGGTCCATCTTGGAACAATCTGACAGGCAGAAAGCAAGGATATGCTTTGATTCAGTATTCTAATTCATTTTATAATGCAATGCTTGCCTATATACATCACCAATCCCTCAACTTTTAATCGTATCCCAGTAAGAAGTGACTTTAACCTACCGTTTCAGGAAATACTGGAGAGCGTTGTTCCCTTCCAGTCCCCATTATGCCCAAGTATGAACCTGATTTATTAAATCAATATTCAAGTGATCTGTTCACCATTTTTTATAACTTTTAAGTTTTAATAAATGATGTTAGAAACTGAAGCTGATCGCACATGCTTTATTGATAGCACAGACAGCCAGTTCAAGTTTTTAACAAGTTTCGTTCTATCACAAAACAGCTAAGAGATATGAACAGAGGACATTTCTAGGGAGGAGGTAATGGAGAGATGAATGTCAAGCTTACTTCAGTCATTCCATGGAATCCTCTCATGCCTTGAAATCATCTCTCAAGCCTTAAATTTCACCTTCTATCATTTCATGATGAAGTTCTTCATTCACTGACTTGCAGCATCCCAAAAATCCAGATTGGCTTTTCTGACACAAATTTTATAGTCTGCCTGCCTGCCAGCCAGGGTTTACCAATGGACTTCAGAGATTTTGATAGCAACTTTATGACAACATCCACATTTTTTGCAGCTCTTAGATAGGCTTACTTGAGGATGAACCCCTTGAAGAAACAGACGTTTTTTCCGGCTGCAATGTCAGCATATGAAAGGAATTTTAAAGAGAGCTGATCATGAGAAGTATTATTTGGACAATTGACTTCCAACCTCGACGAGAGTTATTTAACTTTTTTTGATGGAGGCAAGCCGGCAGCATTCAGTAACAACTCATAGTTTTAGGTTGGGAATCTAACTCAAACCTCTTGTCATCTAATTGAAAGATTGATTTATTTTTTTGTCCTTTTTGTCTCAGTCCTCTCTCTCTCTCATTGTCCCTTTTGTTTGTTTGTGTTGACTTTTTTCCGTTAGAGGTCTCTTCTCCTTTGAAACATAACAAAATGCCGTCAGACTTGGTTCAAAATGGATCTGTCTGTGATATAGAAAAAGAATTACAGGCTTTTGACGAATCAAAAGCTGGTGTCAAGGGACTTGTAGACGCTGGGATAATTAAAACTCCTCCCTTCTTTGTGGTACTAGAAAGTGAAGTCTCTTGCCAACCAAGTCCAGCCCATTTTCATATTCCTGTCATAGACCTGAAAGGCATTCATGAAGATGATGTTCGACGTAGAGAAATTGTTGAGCAGATGTGCAATGCTTCAGAGACATGGGGGTTCTTTCAGGTTGTGAATCATGGTATTTCAAAAAATGTCATGGAGGGAATGGTTCGGGGAGTGAAGGGATTTCATGAGGAAAAGAATGAAGTGAAAATGGAATATTATACAAGGGACACGAAGAAGAAGGTGACTTGCACTAGCAATTCTCTCCTTTAGAAGGCAAAAGCAGCAAACTGGAGGGATATTTTCGCATGGCTCCCGGCGCTCCAGATTCTGAAGAATATCCAGAAGTCTGCAGGTAATTCTTTTTTCTTATTTCTTCAACTCATTTTAATCCACGGTTATGACATAGATCCTTTAATTAAAAACTCGCAGTTAGTTCTAGTCAAATCTTTTTCTGCATAATTTTAATTTTGACTGTGGAGACTATCAGCTGAAGACTACTTCATGGTAGTCTAAGATCTCCACGAAAATGCATTCCCTGTGGCAGAAAAAAGTGCACATTCTTTTTATACAGCGCAGCTTATTGATGAAAAAATATTTTGGGTGGTGCTCATATTTGATAACGCACATTGATCTAGAATTTGCCATCATTTTATCTGTTAGTCTGCAGACTTGCCAGTCCAGTGTCCTGACTGCCAACCTGCAGTAGAGTCTGCAAGCTGCTTCTCGGAATGTCGATGTAACAGGTGAAGCTTGTTTATATGATGTTAGATCTCACTCTTACCCAGCATCATAAATCTCCAAGTTCAATTTTCAATCCTACATAAATCTCTACCTCATCAAATTCGGATAGCCTTTTAAAACATGCTGCATTTGTTTAGGCACAACAGTTACTGTGTTAAATTCTGCCGGCTAAGTTTCTTGAGTTTTTAGGCAATAAATTTATAGTAACATGTATTACTTGTCATTATGTTTTATGCAAATGCACCAGCTTCTGTAATAAATATTAGCACCAGCAAGAACAACTCCCCTGTATTGGAACAGAGCAAAAAAGTCCAAGGCTGAAGAAATGAAGTTGACCTAGCTGACAAACTCTAGTGTGCGAATGCTTATGAAACTTCTGTTGATTTTGGTTTTGAAGCTGTTGGGTTTCACTTATTGCAGGGAGATAGAAATCAAATATTCAGCATATATAAAGAGGTTGGGAGGAACTCTTCTTGAATTACTATCAGAAGCTCTTGGACTCGAGCGTAATCATCTGACTGAAATTGGGTGTGCTAAAGGGCTCCCCATAATGATCCTGACTTCTTGCCTACCCTTTTGCAAGACCATATTGGCGGCCTCCATGTATTTCCACCAAGATCACTGGGTTGATGTCCCTCCAATTGCTGGAGCTTTTGTAGTTATCATCGGTGATTTACTACAGGGAAGAACCATACGGTGGCACTACTTCACAAATCCTGGAACATTTTATGACCTATTTTGTGCTGATGATTTTTTTGCCAAACATTATTCAACTTGATTTGTTTGCTCTGACAAATTATGTTATTGAAACAGCAAGTCCCAGATATCTGAGCACAGGGTGCAGGCTAATCACATCGGTCCAAGAATATCAGTTGCGAGCTTCTTCGCACTCTATGACTGGATTTGTGCCCCGTTAAAAGAGCTGATATCAGATGAAAATCCTCTGTACAAGGAGGTTCCGCTGAAAGACTACATTGTTCAATACAGGTGGAAAGAACGTGATGGTGACATCTCTACACTTGATCGTTTCAGGTTGTGATTTTGAAAATGAGAACACACTGAAATTACCCTGTTCATTTCATATGGTCATCAGAGACCGTTAAAAATCCAGTAAATTTTCCTTCTCGGCAACCTGAAGGCTGTCAAAGAACTCTTTTGGCCACGCTATGAACGGTGATAAGATTTGAATCTGTGATCATAGTATTATTATCTAATAAAGTATCTAAATTTTTAATTTCGACATCAACAAAACCCTGAAAGTACTTATATCTGTCGGTGTTGAAATAAGCATTGTTGCCATTGCGAACCTGTGCTTAGTATTTTGTTGTTTCTGTGAATTGCAATTACACTCTTGAAGAAAATGACTCGGTGCAATTTCTGTCTCCTCATTCTTTCTGCAAAAAAATGTATCTATCTCATGAGGGTTATCAGTCTCTCTTGGTACCTCATCTTTGTACTGCAACAATTTAGTCCCTGTTCTTGAGCTTGAAGCAGAATAGGGTTTTTTTTTTTTTTTTTTTGGATTTTTTGGATGAAGATTTAACCATTTGAACCTTGAGCAGGAATATAGAACCTTGAGTGCTTTATCTTCCTATTTCTGGACTGCAAATAATTCCTCGGAGAGTTTGTCCATCAATTAATTAATTTCATACATGGTGTTTTATATATTTTTTTAATATTGTTTCTTAAAAATATATTAAAATATTTTTTTATTTCTTAAAATATATTTTTAACATTGATACATCAATAAAAACATATAAAAAAATTAATTTTAAATAAAAACAAAATTCAAATTTTTACTAAACAGCTTTTGCAAAACTCTACCTAAATGGAATCAAAAGAGAACCATTTTGGCACAATTATTTATTTTATATAATATTCACGTTAATTACATTTTGCAACAAATACCTTAGTTCATATATATTCAACAAAATATACATTCTCAAAATAAAGTGAAATGCATAGTATATACAAAAATATTATACCTTAGACAAGTGCATTTCAAATAACAATTAAAAATATTATTTCTCTCAAGTATTTGTTTTATTTTTATAAATGGAGCATTGAGAAAACTAAAGTATTTATTTTATATTTAAATTCAATTAAAAAATAAATATAAATATTTTGTACTAGTAATATAGCAAGATTTATTTGTATACCTCAATTGAAAAATGAAAGTGGCAATTGCACAGGAAATTATAGAGAGTTTACACGGTGTAGAGCTAGAAAAACTAAAAGAAAACATTAAGTTGCATGGAAGAGAAAACAATTAAATAAATTAAAAGCTTTTAAAGTAAGTATATAAATAAAGCATGTAAGTAATGCAGTAAAAAAAATATTAACATAAAGCATATATTTTAAAAAATAAAAATAAATTGTAAAAAAAACAATAATAAAAACCTGGGAAATTATATATTGATTTTTTGTCAGGGGCTGACCAGTAAAAATACAACAAGCACGACTCCGTTAAATAATGTACTAACACCTAACCATCTAGTAGGTCGTCCCGTGGTAAGAGTTTGGAATTAAGGGGTTTGCTTCCTCTATGATCTCAGGTTCGAGCCCTGAGGTTGTTAATATTGATGGTCACTGGAGGTTTACCTGGTCATTAACTTCAGGGTCCGTGAGGATTAGTCAAGTGCGTGTAAGCTGACCTGAATACCTTCACATGAATCAAAAAAATAAAAATTAAAAAAATGTTCTAACCCCTAAACTTACTTGTGATACCAGAAATTAAACCAATCTAAAAGTCAATTTCTAACTAGAAAAAAGTATTATTTAGGCTATATTTAGTAGGAGGATAAATTTTAACCTCCAAATTTGTTGTTTTTGTTATTTTGTCTCTCACCTACTTTTTTTATTTTAAAATACATATGAAAGATTTTTTTTCTTTCTCATCAGTCATTATTAATTATTTAATTATTTTCTCTCTTTTTCTACCAACATTTAACTGTACATTCTTAAAATTCACTTTTACGCTCTTAAAAACTAAAATATA
>Ga0325401_1008037_pt1 | contig 10262 bp, 10 predicted proteins | sample PopdelMetagenome_FD_205666 | JGI IMG/M metagenome (GOLD analysis project Ga0325401, IMG submission 205666) | Populus deltoides microbial communities from Bellville, Georgia, United States - Xylem-PdKOR-R2 | ecosystem: Host-associated > Plants > Phyllosphere > Stem > Wood/Secondary xylem | place...
CCTGCCGAAGGCGCAGTGGCTGCTCGGCGACCGCGGCTACGACGCCGACTGGTTCAGGGACGCACTCCAGGCCAAGGGGATCCAGCCTTGCATCCCGGGTCGACGGTCCCGCAACGAGCCGGTCAGAGGCGACGCTCGGCAGCTTCGACTTCGCCGGGCTCAGGGGCATGATCGAGGGCAGCGCACACAAGGGCACGTTCGAGCCGGGCGCGCTCGACCGCTATGCCGAAGCCTGGGCGCATCCCGGATCGCTGACCGCGATGCTCAACTACTATCGCGCGCTGCGCCAGCGTCCGCACGGCGAGAAGCCGGCGCGGCTTGCCCCGCCGACGCTGATCCTGTGGGCGGGCGACGACCTGTTCCTCGAGCGCAACGTCGCTGAGGCGGGGCTGGCGTTGTGCGACGACGGGAAGCTCGAGTTCGTCGAGGGCGCGAGCCACTGGCTCCACATCGAGATGCCCGAGAAGATCAACGCCCGCGTTATCGAATGGCTGGGCAGCGGCCGATGACGGAGCGGTACGTGGCTTAAGCCACCTCGAGGCACGGTACGAGCGTTCCGCCGCGTTCCAGGCGGCTTCGACGGTTGTCCAATCCACGAGCCCGCGCGATCCGGACGGCGCCGGCGAAACCATCGACCCTGCCGCCGCCCTGAAAGCCTCGCCGTCTGGCTCGGCACGCTGATCTGGGCGGTGTGGGAAGTTGGGCTGGAGCCGCTGTGGCTGGTGCCGCGCGTAGTGGCGCCGACGGTGTTGCTCGCGCTGGTCTGGCTGCCGGCGCTGTTCGGCAAGCCGCGGCCGCCCGCGGCGCGACGTGCGGTGGCCGGGGTCGCGGTAGTGCTGCTCGCGGTAGGCGGCGCGCGGCTGGCGATCGGCGGGCAGGCGGTCGGCGCGCAGGTGGTGGCGACACAGCCGGGTGGAACGCCGATCGCGCTGGCCGGCCCCGGCGACTGGAGCAGCTACGGCGGCACGCTCGCCGGGGACCGCTACTCGACGCTCGCCCAGATCACCCCGGCCAACGTCGCGCAGCTCAGGCAGGTCTGGGTCCAGCGCACCGGCGACCTGCCGATGCGTGCCGAGGCGGTGACGCACGAGCGCGAGTACCATTCCGAGGCGACGCCGATCCACGTCGGCGACACGCTCTACACCTGCACGCCACACAGCTTCGTCCAGGCGATCGACGCGACCACCGGGCGGACGAAGTGGAGCTGGCACACGCAGGCGCCGATCGAGGGCAACAGCTATCTCGTCTGTCGCGGCGTCTCCTATTTCGAGGCGCCAGCCGGCACACCCTGCCCCCGCCGCATCTTCGCGCCGAGCTTCGATGCGAAGATGTGGGCGCTGGACGCCGACACTGGCCGCCCGTGCGCCAGCTTCGCGAATGCCGGCTATATCGACCTGCGCGACAACATGGGCCCGTCACCCGCCGCAATGCAGATCAGCACCTCGCCGCCGGTGGTCGCCAACGGGCGGCTGATCGTCGGCGAGCGGATCGTCGACAATCTCGGCGTGCTGGAGGCGGGCGGCGTGGTCCGCGCCTACGATCCGGTGACCGGCAAGCCGATCTGGGCGTGGGACATGGGCCGCGGCGACGACGCGATCCCGGCGCTGCCCAAGGACCAGACGTACACCCGCGGCACCCCCAACGTCTGGAGCGCGATGACCGCCGATCCGGCGAATGGCATCGTCTATCTCGGCACCGGCAACGCCACGCCCGACTATTGGATCGGCCGGCGCCGGCCGTTCGACGACAAGTACGGCACCTCGGTCGTCGCGCTAGACATCGCGACGGGCCGGATGCGCTGGCACCGCCAGCTCGTCCACCGCGACATGTGGGACATGGACCTGGCGATCGGGCCGTCGCTCGTCGATCTGCCGCAGCCGGGCGGCGGGACGGTACCGGCGCTGGTCCAGACCACCAAGATGGGGCAGCTCTACCTCCTCAACCGGCTGACCGGCGCCCCGCTCGCTTCGATCGAGGAACGGCGGGTGTCCACCGCAGGCGGTATGACCGACGAGCGGTTCTCGCCGACCCAGCCCTTCTCGACCGGCATGCCCTCGTTCACCCCTACGACGCCCACGGAGCGCGACACCTGGGGCGCGACGCCGATCGACCAGCTCGTCTGCCGCATCCAGTTCCGCCAGGCGCACGCCGCCGGCATCTACGCGCCGATCGGCACGACCCCGATCATCGGCCATCCCGCATTCGACGGCGTCACCGACTGGGGCGGCGCCGCGATCGATCCGGAACGGGGCGTGCTGACCGTCAACACCATGCAGATGCCGTTCCGCATCCATCTGGTGCGAAGCGACTCCGCGGAGGGGCAGAAGATGATCCGCGCCGCGGCCAAGAGCGGCGAGAACGCCAAGGCGCCAATCTACTACCAGCAGTTCGGCACGCCCTATGTCGCGGTGGTGCAGGCGTGGATCGGGCCGCTCGGCGCGCCGTGCATCGCGCCGCCGTGGGGCAAGCTGTCGCAGGTCGACCTGAGGACCCGCAAGGTGACATGGGAGACGGTGCTGGGCACCGCGCGCGACACCGGCCTGTTCGGCTCGCATCTCGGCGTGCCGGTCAAGACCGGGGTGCCCAACCTCGGCAGTTCGATCATCACTCGCGGCGGCGTCGTGTTCATCGGCGCGACCACCGACCAATATCTGCGCGCGTTCGACGTGAGCACGGGTGCTGAGCTGTGGAAGGCGCGCCTGCCTGCCGGCGCGCAGGCGACGCCGATGACGTACCGCGGCCGCGACGGGCGGCAGTACGTCGTCATCACCGCGGGCGGTCACGGCGCACTCGGCACCCGCTATGGGGACTACACGATCGCGTTCGCCCTTCCGTCATGAGGAAGTTCGGTGACTAGCGCGAAAAGACTGCAATGACGTCCTACAGCACCGGCATGAGCCTTCGATGCAGGACGTCCGACAGCTGGTTGGCCGAGTAGGGCTTCCGCAGCAACTCGACGCCTTGCGTACCCTCCTGCGACAGGATGTGACTGTACCCGCTCGCCAGCACTACCGGGAGGTTCGGCAGGGTGAGCGCGAGGCGCTTGGCAAGCTCGACGCCGCCCATGCCCGGCATCACCACGTCGGAGAACACGATGTCGAACCCGCCGCCGTCGGCGCCGAGCCGATCAAGCGCGTCTTCGGCGTTCATCGCCCAGGCGGTCTTGTAGCCGAGGTCGTCCAGCGCCTGCGTCGCGAACTGTCCTACGCTTTCATTGTCCTCCACAACGAGAACGCAGCGTCCGTGATCCCGCATGCTGCTCTCGGGCACGGTCGAGGCGGTCAACGTCTCGGGATGCTGATCGGCTTTGGGCAGGTACAGCGTGAAGGTCGATCCGACGCCGACCGTGCTCTCGACATCGACATCGCCACCGGATTGCTTGGCGAAGCCGAACACCTGGCTGAGGCCCAGTCCGGTTCCGCGCCCGACCTCCTTGGTGGTGAAAAACGGCTCGAAGATCCGCTCCAGGTCGCCGGACGCGATCCCGGCGCCGGTGTCGTTCACCGACACGGAAACGAACTCGCCTTCGGCTGACGCATGACCACGGATGGCCGGCATGCCGACGTCGCAACGCAAGCCGACGGTGATGACCCCGTTTCCGTTCATCGCGTCCCGGGCGTTGACGACCAGGTTGACCAGGGCTGTCTCGAACTGGCTGATGTCGGCACGAATGAGGCACGGCTCGGAAGGCGCATCGATCGTGATCGTCACGCGAGTTCCCGTGACACTGTCCAGCATGTCGGTGACGGCGTCGAGCCGGTGCACCAGATCGAACACCTCGGGCTCCAGCGTCTGCCGTCGCGCAAAGGCGAGCAGCTGCGCCGTGAGCTTGGCGGCGCGATCCGCCGTCGAGCCGATCGCGTCCAGGTAGCGCTCGCGGCGCCCAGCCGGCAGGTCGTCGCGCTTGAGGATGTCAACCGAACCGCGGATCACGGTCAGCAGGTTGTTGAAGTCGTGGGCGACCCCGCCCGTCAGCTGGCCGATCGCCTCCATCTTCTGGCTCTGGCGCAACGCCTCCTGCGTCCGGGCGAGTTCGTCCTGCGCCTTCAGTTCGGCCGAGATATCAAGGGCATGATGGAAGCCGCCGATGATCGAGCCGTGCTCGTCCCGAAGCGGATTGTAGGCGATCTGCCACATCGGTTTGTCGAGGTCGGGATCGCCGAACGCCTCCCGCACGATGAAGCTCTCGCCGGCGAGGGTCCGGAGCATGAATTCGCGCACAACGTCTGCCTGGTCGGGAAGGAACTGTTCCAGCAGGGAGTCGCCCACCTGCTGCTCGATGCCGTAGACACGCCGATAGGCATCGCTGTGCGCCTTGTTGAAGGCGGTGATCCGCAAGTGGCGATCGAACGCGACGATGGGTGAGCCATCCGACTGAACGATATCACGGTATAACCGCAGCGCCGCTGAACTCTCCTCGACGCGCTGCTCGAGCGTGGCGTTGAGCGCCCGGACCTCCAGTTCTGCGCGGCGCCGTTCGCTTGCCTGGCGCAGGCGCTCGCCGGCCTCGCAGACGAAGTCTACCTCGTCGGCGCGCCAGGCCCTCGCTCCGGCGTTGTTGACGTAGAGGATGGCGACGGTGCGCCCCTGCTCGACGATCGGGTGGTTGATCAGCGATCCGACGCCGAGCGCGCTCAGGCTCTGTGCGGCCGTCGACGTGCGGTGGTCCTGTCGGACGTCGTCGATGACGACGGTCTCTCCGTTCCTAAGATCGGCGGCGTACAAGCCGTAATCGTCGATCCGATACACGCCCGCGAGTGACGGGAAACCTGCCTTCGTCCAGTCGGTGGGTACGGTGAAGGTCTCGCCGTCAGCCGCTACCGAACCGTAGCCCACCCGATCCGCCCCCAAGGCGTGTCCAATCACTTCGGCGGCAGCGGCCTGCATGGCGTCCCCGTCGGTGACGTTGCTGAGCCGTTCGCTGATCTCGCCGAGGTGGAGACGGAGCTGGTCGGTGCGCTTGGTGGCCAGCGTGTGCTCGTTCGCGAGGTGATGGGCGGTCCGGTCCTGGACGATCTTTAGGTAGCCGATCTGCTCGCCCGTCTCCTCGTTCTCGAAGCGCATCATCAGGCCCGACGCCCAGAAGCGCGAGCCGTCCTTCTTCATGTGCCAGCGCACGTCCTCGGCGCGGCCCTGGTCGCGCGCCAGCTGCATCTCCGTCTCTACCCGGCCTGTCGCATTGTCCTCGGGCGTGAAAAAACGGCTCGCGCTCTGGCCGATCATGTCGGCCTCCGACCATCCCAGCAGCGCCTCGGCACCGGCGTTCCAGCTCGTCACCGTACCTTGAAGGTCGGTGGTGATGATCGCGAAATCGGTGGCGCTGGCGAGAACAGCGCGCGCCAGCACTGCCTGACCGTCCGGAGACTTGGGCATTACGACTCAGCCGGATGCTTGAGGGTCTGCAGGGGTTCGCTCTTGCGCAGGAGACGCACGGCCGCCCGCACCAACTCACTAACGCTGTTGTAGTCGCCGCACGCCACGCGGGCGTCGATGTAGGCGTTCAGCTCGGTGTTGAGCGAGACGTTTCGGGATTGCTGGAGAGCCATGCGGCGGGCGCATCTATCGTCCCAGAAGTTATGTCAAATTTGGACATTGTCGCAACGGCCGCCGCAGGTCGCCGGCGCACGGTCGGCCTGATCGTAACCGGCACTCCGGCTCTACAGGCCAGGCTTCTCCTGGCGCGTCCGCGGACTTCCGGTCGGGCAGACGAGCGTGTCGAGAAAGGACGCTGCTCCGTCGCCATTGTCTGCTACCCGATCAGGCCTAGGCCGGTCCCGTCCCCGCAAGAGCGGTTGCGCGATAGCTACTTTGGAGACGAGCATGACCATACACGGCTGGCTCGGGCTTGGGTTCGCCGGGATGGCGATCGGCTCTCTCATCCAGCTCGTCATGGGCTGGAACAGGCGGACCCGGGATGAGGAGAACCACTTCCTCCTGCACTTCCTGGTCACGCTGACTGCTACGGCGTCGTACCTCGCCATGTGGCTAGGCCAGGGATCGATCCTGCTGGCGGACGGGCGGGAGTTCTACTTCGCCCGTTACGTCGACTGGGCGATCACGACGCCACTGCTCCTGTCGGGCCTGTGCCTGACCGCGCTGCACTCGCCCTTCCGGCGCTGGGCGCTGATGCTCGGCCTGCTGTTCACCGACTTCTACATGATCGTGACCGGCATCTTCGCCGGCGCGAGCCCGACGGGATCGTCGGCGAAGTGGACGTGGTACCTCATCAGCTCGGGCGCGTTCGTGTTCATCTACCAGTGCCTGTGGGGTCCGATGCGCGCCGAGGCGGTGAAGTCGGGTCCGCGTGCCGCGAAGCTCTACAAGACCAACGCCTCGATCCTCTCGGTCCTGTGGCTCGGCTACCCGATCATTTTCCTGCTAGGATCGGAGGGGATCAAGAGCATCGATCCCGTCGCGACGGCGGCGCTCTACACCGTGCTCGATGTGGTCGCGAAGGTCGTCTACGGCGTGTTCTCGCTTGCGGGCACGCGCAAGAAGACGACGGAGGAGCTCGCCGCGGGCGAGGTGCCCGGACATGACCTGCGTCCAGCACCCGTCGCCTTCCATGAGGTCCAGGCGGCGGGCGTCACGGACCGGGTCGAGCCGGGGACGCGCGCCAGCCCTGCCCGGCGTTGATCCGGCGCTCGGCGCCCGCGGCGGACAGGTCGGTTCACGCGAGCGTCGTTTGCGCAGCGGGCACGCTATCCTCATCCTCCGCAATCCAACTCCCCTGGAGTGCCGTAGCCGCCGTTCTGCTCGCGGCAGCGTCGATCCTGCTGCCACCCGCGACGGTGCCGCTGTTCCTGCTCGCGGCCGTCGCCGTCGGGCTTCCGCACGGCGGCCTCGACCACCTCGTCGGCCGCGCGGTGTTCTTCGGCCGGCATCGCAGGCGATGGTGGCTGCCGTTCCTGACCGGCTATCTGGGGCTCGGCGTCGCCACGCTTGTCCTCTGGCACCTGATGCCCGCCGCCATGCTGGGCATCTTCCTGCTGCTGTCGATCCTCCATTTCGGCGCTGAGGACGCGCAGTCGAGCGGCGACACCGGCGCGGTTGCGGTGGTCGCGCACGGGTGCGTCCCGGTGGTGGTGCCTGCCCTGCTTCATCCCGAGGCGGTGGGGCGGCTGTTCCGGCTGCTGGCGGGAGACGGAGGCGCGCACGTCCTTTGGTTCGCGTCGGGACCGCTGGCGCTGGTCTGGCTGTCGGCGATCGCCGGATGGAGCGCGCGATCCGTGTTCAGGTGCGGGGGACGCATAGACCCGGTCGGACTGGCGGGCACCGTCCTCCTGTTCGTCATCGCGACCCCGCTGGCGGCCTTCGCGATCTACTTCGCCGTCCTCCACACGCCGCGGGCGTTCCGCTCCCTGCACACGGAGGCCGGGCTGGACGACAGATCCGGCGTTCTTCGCCGGTCGCTTCCGCTCGCGGCGCTGGGCATGGCCGTCGGCGTCGCGCTGTTCGTGTTCCAGCCCGCCCACGAGTTGGACAGCGACATGGTGCGTACCCTCTTCCTGCTGCTGAGCGCGCTGACCGTTCCACATATGTGGCTGAGGTGGCTGGCAGGTCGACCCGGCCGCCATGCTCCCATTTGACGGCTCAAGACCAATCAGACGGTGCCTGAAGCCAGTGACCGTTCGTTCTCGACCGAGCCGGCGTCGGGCGGCACCGTCAGACGCGAGCGTTCCCAGACCAGCAACTGCTTAATGACCGTGCGCAGCGTGAAGATCGCGGCGAAGATGCCGATGCCGTTCCAGCTTCCAAGCTCAATCGCCTTCAGCAGGGCCGCGGCGCTCTTGTAGCCCAGCGCGCTCAGCGATCCGGCGATCACGATCAATTTCGCCTGCGCGATGCTCGCGCCGGTAGCCAGCCCGAGAAGGGCGCGCAGGACGGCCACGGCGATGATGACGGCGCCGCCGAACTCGATCAGCGCCGCGCCCGTCGCGACGAGGGGCAAGCTACTCGACACGGAAGCCCGGGGTCGCCGGATGCGCCCCCGGAGTGCTCCCATCCTGGCGAGCCTTGGCGCCGTCGATCTCGCGTTGCAGGAAGAAGTTGAGCGCCGTCCTCAGGACCGCGATGGCGGCGAGCTTCCCTATCTCGTCCCAGGTCGGCGCCACGGCGGTGCGCAGGATGTCGGCGGCCAGCGCGAACTCGAGCGACAGCGCCAGCCACCGGCCGAGCTTCAGGCGGATCTCCTCCTTGGCATCATGCGAACTCGCATCGCCGGTGTTCGGCTCGCGCGTGCTGCGCCGGACGAACAAGACGAGCGACCGTGCGGTCGCCTCGATTGCCGCGAGAGCGATGACGAGCGCGGCGGCCGCTTCCGTGCCGGACGCCAGCCACAAGGTGATCTGTTTCAACAGGTCCATCGCGTTCGAACGCCGCGACCATGCCCTGTATCCGGCAGGAACGTCCTCTTGCCTGTCCGAACGGCACTGGAGTGCGGAAGAGGCAAGTCCCGATCGCGCCGCGCCGAACCGCCGGCAGTCGTGAGGGGCGCTGGACGTCCGGTCGCTCGATCGACGGTCAGGGCAAGTCCACGCTCTCTCGGAACCGGCTGCTCAGCGATGTTCCAAACCTTTGATCCGGCAGGGTGACACAGCGGAGCCGAACCGCAGCTGATCGGTTGAGGCCAGGACGGCAGCTTGCTGCTGACTCACCGCCGCGCTGGCGGTGTCGCCGCTACGGCTCACCACGCCGCGCCATCGAGAGAGGAACATCCTATGGATCAGCCAGGCCTCAACGGCCGCCACCGCAACCGAGATGGTGAGATCAGCCGGAAGCACGGCAACACCAAGGTCGCAACCTTGCGAAGGATCTACGGGCCGGGCTTCGCGCGGCACGCCGATCCCGCCGACACGCTCGCCGACGTCGTGGAGAGGATGGACGAGCCGTCGCTGACTAGGCTCGTGCACGATCACGAGGCGGGGTCATTGCCGGACAAGATCAAAACGGCGGAGGCCTGAGGGCTCGGACCGATAGAGCAGTCTCGCCCCACGGAGAACGGGAATGAGCGAAGGTGTGTTGGCGAAGGTCGTCGACATGGTGCGGGGCAAGCCGGTGCGTCCGCAGGCGGTCGCCTTCGACGTCATCGGCACGCTGTTCCCGCTGGAACCGCTGCGGACAGGCATGGTGGCGCTGGGCCTACCTGCCGCCGGGCTGGAAAGCTGGTTCGCGGCAGGGTGTCGCGACGCGTTCGCGCTGGCGTCGGTGGGGCAGTTCGAACCGTTCGCGACTGTCCTGAAGGGCGCGCTCGATACGGTGCTCGCCGAACAGGGCCTGTCCCCCGCGCAGGCGGAGCGCAAAGAAGTGATCGACGGGCTTCAGACCCTGGATGCGCGCCAAGGCGCTCGTGAGGCGCTGGACCAACTGGTCGACGCGCGGATCCCCGCAATAGCGCTCAGCAACGGATCGCGGCAGGCGACCGCCGCGCTGCTCAGGCGCGCCGGGCTCGACGGGCAGGTTGCCCACATCGTCTCGGTCGATGAGGCGAAGCAGTTCAAGCCGCGCGGCGACGTGTACCGGCTCGCGGCCGAGACCGCCGGCGTGGCGGCGGACGCGCTCGCCCTCATCGCCGCGCACGGCTGGGACACTAACGGCGCCCACGCTGCGGGGCTGACTACGGCATACCTGTCCGCCGACTGCCCGTATCCAGCCGTGATGCACAGGCCCGATGTCGAGGCGAACAGCCTGCCCGCTTGCGTCGCCGCGTTGCTGGCGCTGTGATGTTTGCCTCCCTTTCCCTGGCCGCGCTGCTCGGCATCTTCGCGGTTGCGGCCGGCGCGATCTGGGTCGCTGGCGTCAAGCTGTCCGACACCACCGATATCCTGTCCGAGCGGTTGGGGCTCGGCCAGGCGCTGGGCGGCGTGATCCTGCTCGCCATCGCGACCAACCTGCCCGAGATCGCGATCACCGTCAGCGCCGCCGCCTCGGGCGAGGTCGGCGTCGCGGTGGGCAACATCCTGGGCGGCATCGCCATCCAGACGCTGGTGCTGGTCGCGCTCGACGTTTGGGGCGTGAAGGAGAAGGTGCCGCTCACCTACAAGGCGGCGAGCCTGACGCTGGTGATCGAGGGACTGCTGGTCGTGGCGGTGCTGATCGTCTCGGTCATGGGCACGCAGCTGCCCGGATCGCTGATCTATGCGCGGATCGGCCCGGCGGCGCTGCTGATCGCGCTGCTATGGGTGGTCGGCGTCTGGCTGGTCGGGCGCGCCAACAAGGGACTCGCCTGGCACGACAGCGCCGGCGACGCACCCGATACGCAG
>Ga0325401_1008038_pt1 | contig 10261 bp, 8 predicted proteins | sample PopdelMetagenome_FD_205666 | JGI IMG/M metagenome (GOLD analysis project Ga0325401, IMG submission 205666) | Populus deltoides microbial communities from Bellville, Georgia, United States - Xylem-PdKOR-R2 | ecosystem: Host-associated > Plants > Phyllosphere > Stem > Wood/Secondary xylem | place...
AAAAAAGAATGTTGTTGAAGAAGATGATAACGAAATTGAAGAGTGCGATGAAGCTGATGATAACAATTCAATAGAGGACGAAGATGAAAATTCCGACTAACTAAACATGTTATAAAACCTTATTTTATAATGTAATAATTTGAAACATCAAATATTTATTCTTCTTTAATGGTTAGCCCTTGTTATTGTGTTGTGTGTGCTGTAAGATTGCAATTCAAGATTTTTTGACAGGGTTACATAAAAAAATAAGAAAAATTTACAGTTCACCGACGGACTATAACCCGTCAGTATTTCACAGAGAGTTGCAAAAAGATTTACGGGATTGTGCCACATTCACCGACGACTTTTCTGACGGCCAATACTGACAGAATCACCGACGGATTGTTGCACATCCCGAAGCGCACGCATGTATGACACGTGTCCGTCTATGTGAATACAAATGGCTTTGCCGACGGCCAATACCGACGGATTGTCACACATCTCGAAGCGCACACATGTCTGACACGTGTCCGTCTGCACGAATACCGACGACTTTGCTGTGTCAAATACCGACAGAATCACCGATTGCTTACGCATGTCTGACACGTGACCGTCTGCATTAATACCGACGGATTTGCCGATGGATTGGCCGACGGATCGAAAAGTTTGGCGGGATTTTCAAACTTTTTTGGTGCGCATTTCAATTAATTGCCGACGGAATTACCGATGAAATTTAATTCCACCGAAAATAATTAATTTCCGTTGGTAATTTCTTCGGAAAAATTGCTATATACACCGCCCCATCCCCCCACATTGTTCATTTTCTCCTCTTCTCCCTTTCTCTTCTTCTCTTGTTTATATTTAGCTTTTAGAAGGATTTTATTGTTTTGGTGGTAGTTTTAAAAGGTATGTATTTTTTTTCTTTATCTTTGTATTTTTTTATTTTAATTATGATTATTTTTTTTGGTGTTCTTTGTTTTGTGTATTGTTTGTAGATAAAATCTTAAATTCAACACACTATTAAGGTAAGCATTTTTTATTCCCAAATTTATTTTGAATTGATATAGTGTTTTTTAGTTTTGTGTTTATGTTGAGTGTTGTGTAGTGTTTTTTAGTTTTTTAATTTTATTTATTAATTTTATGATATTATTGTTTGTATTGTTATAATTGTTATTGTTGAATTTATGTTAAAAATGTTAATTTATATATATAGAATTACATTTAATTAGTTTATCTTAATTTAGGATATTATTGTTTGTATTGCTATAATTGTTATTGTTGAATTTATGTTAAAAATGTTAATTTATATATATAATTGTTATTGTTGATTTATTTTAAAAATGTTAATTTATATATATAGAATTACATTTAATTAGTTTATCTTAATTTAGGATATTATTGTTTGTACTGCTATAATTGTTATTGTTGAATTTATGTTAAAAATGTTAATTTATATATATAATTGTTATTGTTGAATTTATGTTAAAAATATTAATTTTTATATATAGAATTACATTTAATTAGTTTATCTTAATTTATGATATTATTGTTTCCATGTCATTGTTATTACTTGTTATTACATTTTTATATTTATGTGTACATGTTAATTTCTATTTTGAGGTCCATTAGGGTCGATCGTGTTAGGAATGATATTGATTTAGTTATCTTTTGCTTTTGACCATGTAATTATTTATAAATTAAGAGTCTTGTCTCCTAAAACTTGAAATGTAATATTAATCCGTAAATTTGAATGTATGACTTTAATCTAATGTTTGTAACTCTAAGTACCAATTTAACAATGAATGTTCATAGTTGTAATTCTATATGATGTTATTGAATAAAATATTGTATTGATGATGATGAGTTGGGTTGAGATCCAGGATGATTGGATCGGGATGTGAAATAAAATTGGAAGTGTAATATGATTTTGTCGACAACTTGGGACCTCCCAGTACAGGGGAGACTCTGTCGAATTTTTTTTAAATAATCGAAGTTAGTTATGTAATTATTCGTATACATTTGTGTAGATGCGTAGAATGAAATCGACAGCACGTCGTCAGAAGACGGTTGCAGCTAGTTCTTCTAGCAGCGAGGAGGACGTATCCTTAGGTGCTGATCACGGCGAGGAATCTACGCCAACTTGTGATGCTGCCTCTTCTAGCGCGGTTTCACAGCGCAGAAGCGGTGTGCCTTCACAGCGGGGTCAATTCACCCGCAAGTACCAAGCACAATGGAAGGATGACCTCTCAATGTAAGTTTGTTTAGGTTTTAGTTTTTTTATATATATACTTATAACGGATTTTGCCACAACTAATTAATATTAATTACTACTTTTATTTAATTTCAGGTTCACAAAAATTGAGGCTGCAAGGACTATAACATTGGCGTTTAAATCGTCGATAGAGATTCCATTGTTTTAATGGAGCCAGGTTTCTAGACATCCTGAGTGGAAACCTAATATCGATGCATGGTTTAAGCGATTTCAGGTCGGTGTTAATTTTTAATTTCCAGCTTATTTTTAATAAATGATTTTTATAATTTTATATCTTGTATTATTTTTATTTTATATGAATTATTTATATACACAGAACAAATTTGAGTGGGATAGGGCAGACAACAATGTTGTGAGGAGGGTATGGGAGAATCACGAGGCAACTAGGTAACATCGAAAATAATATTTATTTTTGTTTTATAATTTTATGTTTTAAATTCTAATTTGTTACTATGGAAGTAGGTTGCGTGATTTTCGGTATGACACCCAAAAAAAATCAAAAAGACATGCGAGGGATAACGGTCTTGAAGGATGGAATGAGGTGGCGGTTTGGCAGGAATTCAAACTGCCATTCATCTCGGAGGAAATATGACGGCATATATTGAGCACGTGACCTTAGAGCGGTTCTCACGGCGCTCACAGTCCGGTGCTGACAACTGAAACCGGAAAATTCATGGTTTGGTGACCACGCACACTGGCGGATCCGTCCCATTCAACACACATGCAAAGCGGATGGTAAGATTAATTTTAATGAAATATATCATTAATTAATTTTTCATTCCTTATAATATATTTAACTTTCAACCTATTTTTTCCTTACAGGCTGCGCCTTTTGGACGTGAACCGAGTCCAATGGAGCTGTTTGTAGAGACGCATGTGCGGGGTCAAGACCGTCAAAAGGGGGTGCAACAGTTCGTGGACAACCGTGCATAGCACTTCGTGGTATGTTCGTTCATTCATTCATTTTATTTTGTAAGTTATTATTTTCTTGAATTGCATTTGATGATTTTTTTACCGATGGAATTTTCAGGATACCTATAATAGCCGGTTGAGGGAGAGATATGGGGACAATCCATCGACCAATCCAGATTTCGATCCAGATTTGTGAATGGAGGCGGGATTGTCTGGTGGACCCGATAAAAATAGGGTCTACGGGCTTTCCAATAGTACGGCTGAAAACTTGCGTTCAACTCGTAGTGTCTCAACTGTTCGAAGCTCTCCATCAGTATCGAACACCCAGTTTGAGGAGTTCATTGCGTTAAAACAACAATATCAACAACTCTTGACAAATTATGATGAGCTCCGTCAAATAGTCATGGAGATGAGATCAAAGATGGGTGACGATACTTGTGCAGCTTCTTTTTGGCCGTATGGTCCCGGGAACAACCAGCCTCCTCCTCTTCCAACTCCGCCGCTATTCTAGTTTAATTTTGTTTTTTAAACACATTAAATTTGTAATGAGTATTATTTAACATTACTTTTATATTTTTAATGTTTAATCCATTTTTATTTGTTTATTAATGTTTTTTATAATTAATAAATTATTTTTTATATATATTTTAAATACATACCGACGGATAATATCCGTTGGTATTTCACAGAGAGTTGCCAAACAATTATTATCCGTCGGTATTTCACAGAGAGTTGCCAAACAATTACCAGCCATGCCATAATTACCGATGGCATCACCGACGGATAGGATCCGTCGGTGATTAAATGCAGACGGATTTACCGACGGATAATATCCGTTGGTATTTCACAGAGAGTTGCCAAACAATTACCAGCCATGCCATAATTACCAACGGATTTATTCCGTCGGTAATGTTCCCGCGGGGAACTTTTTTTTGGCGTGCGCGTATCCATCTGTAAGACCGTCGGTGGGTGTTTTTTTTATTTGCGACAGACGAAAATGGGAGTTACCGACGACTGTTATACCGATAGATAACATCCGTCGGTGAAGCCGTTGGTAATTATTTCACCGACGGATTTCATTGCTGTTACCGACAGAATTAGTCCGTCGGTAAAACTGGATAATATTGTAGTGTCCACTCTCGCATGAAACATATAGCTATTGACTTCCACTTTGTACGTGATCATGTCAGCCAAGGTCTACTTCGGGTCTCTCATGTTTCTACTACAGATCAGCTAGCTGATGCTCTCACCAAGCCTCTCCCTCGCCAACGGTTTACTCTTCTTCGGTCCAAGATTGGTGTCTCTGATGGAGGCACCATCTTGCAAGGGCGTATAAGAGTAAAAGAATAAGTCTGCATATCTTCAGCAATAACTCCCTGTAACCTCAGGATATTTGTTTCCTTCTCTGTGTATAACTCTTTTTTCTTATTTTGATTGTAACTCTCATTGTAATCACTATATTAAGCATTGTTGTAATACAAGAAGATTATCTTTTCATAAAACACTACATTCGGGTCCTGATTTTATCAGTAATATTTTTAGTTTGCTAACAGGTATGGCATATTTTAATTTTCTTTTCTTTCCTTTTTTTCTTACACACGATTATGACATCTATGTTTTCCATTTATGAATGCTTTACTTTGGACAAGTTTTAGGAATGTACGGTGTCATAACCCAATTCTGGGTTATTCCCCCAAAATTCACTTTTTTCAAAATAAAAAATAAAAATAAATAAAATAAATGCCGGCAATGCGGAGAAAGCTGACCAAAAAAGGCTGCAAAAATAGGCGAAAATCAAGCTGCAATTTTCGGAGGAATTTCAAGGCCTAATTGTATCGCATTATGCCCAAAAATAGAAAAATACAAATTCAAAGGTCAAATTAAATGATTATTGGACGAATTTGCATAAAAATTAAGTTCAATGACATAATTAAATTTTTAATGGGCCAATTTGATTTAATCATGGGCCAAATTGAATTTTAATTATGTTTAAGAATTAATTTAGGTTCAATTGAAGGATTTAATTAAGTGCAAGGACTTAATTATACTTTAAGCGGGTCAAATTAATTTGCGGGCTTAATTGTTGAAAAATTAAGTTTGGGAGCTTAATTTGGACTTAATTGAAAAATCAGAATTTTAAGAGACCCAATTTAATTTTTACTAAGTGAATTGATTGAAATCAGGGGCCAAACACAAAACTTGAGGGACCAATTTTGAAGCCAAAAAAACTATTTTACCTATAAATAGCTTTCAATTTCAGCTAAGCAAGGGGGGCAATTTGAAAAAAAAAAAAAACAAGAAACCCTAAGCCACAAAAAAACCCTAAAAATCTATCTCTAACACAAGAGCCGCCGCCCCCACCCGGCTTTGATTTTCTTTCTCAGAAACCGGCCGCTCAACCCATTTTTGCTGGCTGCCTCTCCATCTTCTCTACCAAGACAGGGCCAGCATTTTCCTTTCAACCCGCAGCCGGTCATCTCCCATAGCCGGCCACTTCCCCTCTCTTTGCCAAAGACAAACCGAACCGACCCCCATTTTGGCTCCGACCATCTTCCCTTTGGTTGCTCTCACTCTCGGCCAAACAGACCGGCTCCCCTCTGCACACAGACTTTCTTCTCCTCTCCTTCGGCCAAAAACATCACCAGCCGATCACCGCACAACCCGTCTTCACCATATCGTCCTCCTCCCAACTCAGCCCTCATTTTCCTGTGGCCCTTGAACCACAATAGCTTCCTTTCCCTCTCAGTTGCAGGAACAAGAGACGAACTGAGTGGACACCCAGCTCCCTCCTCACTTCGCCTCAGCAGCAGCGTCTCCTCATCACAGCGGTGCGGTCTCCAGCTCCTCCCCCCAGCGGTGGCAGCAGCAGAAGCATCGCCCACAGGCGCGGAGCAGTCCGCTTTCTCCCTCCGGTGGCGCCTGCAGATCCAGCCTCTTCTCCTCCTCCGCGACAAATGAACACCAGCAGCAGCGCCATCCTTCTTCCCTCTCTTGGTCGACCCAGCCGTCCCTCAGCTCCACCACCAGATCTGCCATTGGCAGAAGGAGCAGCCACCAGGAGGAAGCCAATTACAGATCCAAAGTTGAAGAGAACTGACCGGAGGAAACAGATCTAAAAATAGAACAAAATAAAATCTGCTTGTTGTTGCGTTTTGTTTTGTTTTGCAGGTGATAGTGGCTATCAACGCCGGCGAGGAATGGAAGGGAAGAAGAAGCTGAGCCAGATCCTGTTGTTTCCAGTTTTTCCCAGCGGCGCGTGAACCCACGCGCCGCAGTTCCAACACGCCGCCAGCTGTTCCCGCCTCCAATTCCTGTGCAGAAGGGTTCCCTTGCAATTTCAGACTGTTTTGTAAAGTTTGAATTATTTGATGTAATTTTTTATTTATTTTTTTGAATATTATAATTTGTATTGTGGATGTAAAAAAAGAGAAAAAGAAAAAAACAACAAAAAAAAGAAAAAGAAAAAGAAAAAAAAGAGAAACAAAAATGTATGTTTGTATTTATTTCAGGGATTTTTTTATGATGAGACGGTAAAAGAATAAAGAAGGATTTAATATTTTGATCGGATCACGGTGTAAAAGTACAAACTTGTACGGAAGTTGTATTTCTAAAATTTGATGAAAAGATAAAAATTTTTTTAAAACTTCTTTAACACATCATAACCACGAAGCAGCTTACCTCAGGTAGGGTGCGTTAGGGGTGCTAATACCTTCTCTAATCACAATCAGTTTCTTACCTGTGAATCTCTGACAAGACCAGTCAACCTGAGTTAGTTGGCTTAACAGCGGAAGAAGCTGAAAGAAAGATAGAGGAGAAGCCAGGTGCTCAAATTCAAGTTGTTCAACCTGATTGCTTTGTGACCATGGATTTTCGACAGAATAGAGTACGATTACACGTTGACTCGTTAGGCAAAATCTAGAGAGCTCCTAGAATTGGTTAATCTTGCTTCTGTGGTCGAGAATGTACCGAGTCTATAAGTCGATCTTGATTGGCTATGTGGTTTACCTTGTGTTTGTAATAGGTACGTCAATTTGCCTGTGAATGTTATGTGATATCATTTTCTTCTCTTTTCATGTCATTCACTATGGGTTGTCTTTGAATAGGACATTAAATTTATGGGGTCCAAAATTGTCGGCATAATTGTTCAATATATGATTATAAGAAGGAAGTCTTGTTTCTTAAATCTCAAGGTCTCTTAAACTGAACTTGCTTGGATCAACCGAAACAAAATGATAATGAAATAGAGGAATCTTGCAAACTTTTGTCAGTGAGTGGAATGGGATATTGTTACCAAGGAGAGATTTTTCATCTCTGAAGTTTCTGTATGTATCAGAATGTATTCCCACTTCCAAGTAGGAATTCCAAGAGAACCTGAAATTCAATTGAATGGTGCCCACCAAGCCCAGTTCCACATTAAGAGCAAAAGGAAGCAGCACAAGAAAGATAGAAGGACAAGCTACACAAAATTATGGTGAATACGGTCATAGACAAACTTTAATTTTAAATTTTATTACTAAATATTTCACCACACAAATATTTTAACTCTAAAAATATCAACACTCTCTATTATAGATATTTTAAGTTGCTTTATACTAGTAAAAAGTCTTAAACAAAGTTGAAAAAGTAATAAAATACTTCTCAATCAAATAAAAAAAAGAATCCTAAATAAACTAGTAAAATATAGCAAATGTCAAATAGAAATACCGATTGCTACAAATTTTAACTCTAAAGAAACCAAGGTCTCTAGAAGCTTCTAGCAAAATTTTCACTTGATCCAACAGTTGGATTAAAATTTATGCATGTTAACATAAAATTACGCGTTAGAAAAAAAATCTCCTACATAAATCTCTCCATGTTAGAAAGAATTCGTCCTCGAGTTCTAGCCATCCATCTACCTATATTGCTGTTATTATGGACCATCTACCTTGTGCTCCAGTGACCTCTGATGTGCTGGCACTATATAGTTAGCCAATTCAAATAACGTTGGCTAGGAATCAATGCCTAAAACACTCTGATTTTTTGCAAAATCATTACTAGCCGTCAAATGGTTTGTTTCACATCATGCCCTTTCTCACATCATTTTGATTCTCTATATTCTCTTACTTCTCTAATTCGTTCTTCATAAACTGAGATAAAAACAACATATTTTTATCATTGGATTCAACAACTACCCCTTCTCTCCCGGTCTCTAATATTATACGTTTCCTCTTTATATTAAGAGTATACATATTATGTCATTTGTCATGCATGATATTTTTGTCAAATTATCATGGTCTACCTAACAATAAATTACATGCATCTATAGACATCACATCACACAAATCATCATCAAAATATCTATTGCCTTTATAAAATGAAATAAAACAACGTTCGTCCATCATTATCATGCTATATTGGTTTGGCCACTTCAATTTGTGAGGTTTGGTGTTCTTTTCTATCTTAAGTTGCAACTTCTCTACTATCTCGATTGACACCATGTTCTCACAACTGTCATTATCAATAATCAAATTGTATACATTGTCCTTTTCCACTTCCTGACATCATGGTGACCTTGAAAAAAAAGAATAAATAATTGATATCTTGTTTTTAGAGGGGAAAAATCTTTTTTAAGAGTTGCCACCTAGTATTATAGTCACCAGAAACCCTAATTGGTTAACAAAGATTTGATGGTACGCAATTAGTTAAAGTAAAAGGAAGATATTTTCACCCCTAAAGTGTCATACTTAAAGTAGACTGCATTGCTGATTTTGACTTAAATTGTTAAGGGTTTGTTGTGCTATACTATCGATGATTTATCCATAATATTTCTGACTCTGGAATAAGTGAATATTCAACTAAAAAAATACTTCAAACTCTGACGTTGGTAAGTGTTACATAATAAAAGGTTTTATATTTCTGACTTTAGCGTTAGTGAATATTAGGCTAAAAGTTATTTCTAAATCTAGTGCTAATATTCTTAATTCTAGCGTTAGTGAATGTTAAGAGCATTCTCAACTCTGGTATTGATGAATACAAATACCATTGACTCTAGCTCTAATTTTGGCATTGGTTGATATTGCTCAAAATTTAAAATTTTTAACTCTAACGTCAATGAATATATATATATATATATATATATATCACTTGTTGTGAGTCTATTAATGAAGGAACACAAGGTTGGGTTATTATTGTTTTTTGAAAATTTAAATATGTCCGCCAAATGATTCTTTTAATCCTGGCCAAGTTCAAACGACTTTATAAACTTGTTATAAAGTTCAAAATGCATGCAAAATATTTTTGTGTTTTGTTTTTATTTTTTTGTGACAATGCTTAAAAAAGTGCTAAAATATACATAAAAAAATGTGTTTTGGATTTTTTTATTTTTGAGAAAAACAAAACAAAGGTTTTTTTTTATATATTGCCAAGACATGCCACAATGATACTTTTTAAAAGGACTTGGCCATGCAATTTAAAAGAAAACTTGTCAAGAAAAAATGAGAAAATAAAAGAGAAATTTTTATAAACCCATTGTCTAAAAAAGATGTAACCTCAAAATTCAAATACCATTTAAAAACTAAATGTACATTATGCTCTGTTATACCAATGTAGGGAGCAAAGGAAACACGTTGAGTGCAAATACAAAAACAAAGGGCAAGGTTCCTAACTCCTGCACTAACTAAAAAAAATCTTTCCTAAAGGGAAGGATAGACTAATAAATGTCCTATCCTGGTGTTGTCATGACAAATAAACCATGTAAATTGCCGTTTAGGGCAAAATCAAAGGTCTCTTTTATTATCCATGAGGCCAAACTATAACTATGAAAGTCTTTTAAACATTACCTCCTGCTTCATGATTTGTTACCATGTTTGCTTTCTTATGGGATACATCAACAACATAAACAAAAGGGAGAGATACTGTGTTATGCATTAAATTTAATTTGCATCATTTTTTTGCAGGTGATCTTTCATGTACATCTCCTAAAGGCAGTTTAGTACATAATTTTCTTTTTATAGAAAAAACCCACTCATAAGGTAATGTATATATTGCATACAGGAACTCCTCTTATTCACCAAATAGATCTTACATGAGTTCTTGATAGGTCCTTGAAGAAAAGTAAGA
>Ga0325401_1008039_pt1 | contig 10261 bp, 10 predicted proteins | sample PopdelMetagenome_FD_205666 | JGI IMG/M metagenome (GOLD analysis project Ga0325401, IMG submission 205666) | Populus deltoides microbial communities from Bellville, Georgia, United States - Xylem-PdKOR-R2 | ecosystem: Host-associated > Plants > Phyllosphere > Stem > Wood/Secondary xylem | place...
TCTATTTTTGCTACCGATTAGATGTGTCAGTCATGAATTCATTGACCGTGTCGAGTCCATACGTCAGCTGTCACTCAGTTTTCAGTCACGATTTCCGGTCAACAACAACACAGTTTTCACTAACGATTCCATGCATCAACAAAGACTCAGTTTTCTCTGTTGATTTCATGCATCAATTGTGAATTTGTTTTTACTATCTATTCCATGTGTCATTCATCACCCAAGAACAGTTCACGATTCCATGCGTCAAACACGACTCAAATTTTGCTATCAAATCCATGCGTCGACCATGATTCTATTTTCGCTATCGATTTCATGCGTGGGTAGTGAATTATTTGACGTTGTCGCTTCCATACGGCAGCTGTCACTCAATTTTCATTGACGATTTCAAGGTCTACAGGGACTCTATTTTCGCTCATGATTTATGGCTTAGCAGTGACAAAGTGTTTTTGCCAATTCCGTGAGTCAGCCATGACTTTATTTTTGCTAATGATTTGATGTGTCGGTCATGAATTCAGTGACGCTGTCGATTCCATACGTCAGTTGTCACTCAGTTTTCTGTGATAATTTGTAGGTCTAGAGTCACTCAATTTTCGCTGATGATTTCTAGTAAGTACTGCTGTGGTTTTCACCGGCGTTTCCTTGCGTCAACAATCACTCTGTTTTCTCTTCTGATTTCATGCGTCCATCGTGATTTAGTTTTCGCTGTCGATTCCATGCGTCATCTGTCACTCAATTTTCAATGAAGATTTCTCGATCTACAGTGACTCAGTTTTCACCGACGATTTCTGCATGAGTAGTGACATAGTGTTTTTGACGATTCCATGCGTCATCCATGACTATATTTTAGGAATCCATGTCACGCGTCGGTTGGGAATTCATTTACGCTATCGATTCTGTACATCAGCTGTCATTTAGTTTTCAGTGATGATTTCTAGGTCTAGAGTCACTCAGGTTTTTCTAACAATTTATGGTCAGCAATGAAGCGGTTTTCACCAGCGATTCCATGTGTCAACGATGACTCTGTTCTCTTCTGATTTCATGCGTCCACCATGATTTAGTTTTCGCTGTCAATTCCATGCGTCATCCGTCACTCAAATTTCAATGAAGATTTCTCGATCTACAGTGACTCAGTTTTCGCCGAGAACTTCTGCATCAGCAATGACATAGTGTTTTTGACGATTCCATGCGTCATCCCTGACTATATTTTGGGAATCGATGTCAAGCATCAGTCGGGAATTCATTTACGTTGTTGATTCGGTACGTCAGCTGTCACTCAATTTTCAATGATGATTTCTAGGTCTTGAGTCACTCTGTTTTTGCTGACGATTTCTGGTCAGCAGAGACGTAGTTTTCACTAATGATTCCATGCATCAAAAATGACTCTGTTTTCTCTGCTGATTTCATGCGTCAACTATGAATTTGTTTTCGCTGTCTATTCCATGCGTCATCCGTCACCAAATAATAGTTCACGATTCCATGCGTCAGACATGACTCTAATTTATATTTTTTTTGATCAAATGTAAGAATATTATAGATCAAAAATACGCTGGAGACCAGCAATATAAGAAAAAGGGAACAAAGTCCCTTAAACAAAACATAATCAAGACAAGCTTGCTGAACAGAAATCAAAGGGAACAGGCTCCCTTGGACAAACCATAAGCAAGGCAAGCTTGCTGAAATAGAACAATCAAAGGGAATAGGCTCTCTTGAACAAGCATGAATACCATATGGTAATAAGCATACATAAAACATCTACACAACAGCTTCAGCAGACTAAACAGTCTGGACATTAGGGAGAGAACCTCACCCAAACAGACAAAGCCCCAACAAAGAAACAGACAAAGCCCCAACAAAGCAGCAGGTAGCAACAGAAAGAGGCGACCTTCATAGTCTACCCATAGCAGCAGCCTCTGCAATCCCAGAAGGCACAAGTCCTAGAGCAGCACAAAACCAGCTCGAAGATGCCAGAATACACAATCCATTCCAGCATACCGATGAGCAAACCATCAAAACAGAGACCCGACAAGGGTCAGAGACCACTCATCAGCCAACATCGCACGCAGAAAGCAGGGAATTACCGAGCTTCACCCAAGTCTCACCTGCAATATGGGGATAACAAGTTAACGACAGCTGCATCTTGCACTCCCAACAAAGGGGAACATGCAGGGGAAGATGGACTCATGGCAGTAAGCCAGAAGTAAAAAGCCAAAGAAGAAAGTCCATCTCTAGCAAACCATAATTCCAGCCAGCTTCAAGAAGCACAGCATACCAAGCTGCTTATAGCAGCATACCAACCTACATATAGCAGCAACTAAGAAGCCAATCACCAGCAGACCATCCCTACACCACAGCATGGATTGAACCCAAATATGAGGGGAGTGAACCTCACCCAAACTATTGGGATCCATAGCCACTATCAAGATAGGCCAACCAAATCAGACCTGCAGAAGAACCAAATGGAACAAGAGGCAGAAATTGTGGATAAGGGGAGATAACCTCACCCAAGCACACCCCAAACAATGCAAAGAGATCCTTTGCATCAAACCAGCAGCATCCAGTGACCCAGAAAACTCTGAGGAAGGAATACTACTGGAGGACAACCCATACAGCAACTGGGGAGCCAGCACACAGCACAGCTCCAACAAACCAACTCCACAACGTGAAGAAGCAGAGCTAGTAAAACCCCCAAATATAAACCTGTATATAGTAGCAACAACTCCCACAAGAGGATACAAGGTCATGTCAAGCAGCCAATCATAAGAGCCAAGATAACCCCAGCAATAAACAACTGACCACACAAAGCACACGACCAAACAGAACCTGCAGCTTCAAGAATCTCAGCATGTAAACTCTAAAGCAATGTTGTATTCAGCAACAACACCCAAGAGAGCCTATAGTAGCAGACCACAACCTGTAGTGTACCTTACAGAAACGACAACTCAGAGGCCAGTATCAGTAGAAAGCCACGACCAGTCGAGCAAACCACATTCACTCAGTAGAGGTGCCAAAGATGCCACCAGAACATGCTCCACCAAGCTCCTCTATTGCAAATAGCAACACAGCAGGAGAAAACCAACAGAACAACCTGCATGAATTGGCTGCCATTGGTACACTCCAGCAGACACTGGCATAGAATAGCAGCCAAGTATGGCATCCAACCATCTTCAACAACACTGCCAGGGAGCAGCCAGAGAAAACAGTTGGCATAGCAACGCAAACAAAACATAAAAACCAGCATCCAGCTTCAAGGAGCAAAGCAAACAGGGCTGCATGAAGCAGCAACAGCAGAGGACAATATCCACCAAGCAACGCCTCAGAATCTTGACCTGAGGGAACAAGACCAAACACCAACCAGCAAAATGGCAGGCAAAACAAGCATACTACAACAGCAGTCCAACTAGCAAGATTAACTTGCAGCAACAGCAGAGACACTATGGCTTGCATCCGGGATACAAACGGACGCATATAGCTAGAGAATGAGACCCAACTATAGCAAACCATCACTACAAGGAGTAGAAGAAAACAAACTAGCAATCTAGAGAACAGAGCATTCAAGAACAACTGAACTCAGGAACGAACACACCAAAATCATGAGGTAGACTACCTCATGTATATGCAGAGGGCATAACCCTCTAGCAAAACAGCAAAATTGTTACATAGGAGAAGCAGTAGGGAATGCCCTACCACTTTCAGTTTCAGAGAGCAATTCTCGCAATAGCCTTAGAACACGTTCAGAGTTACTTGAATAAGGAATACACCCATTGGCTTTAGCAGCTGAACCAACCAAGGAGAGAAAGACCCCAACGGTGGTGACCAAGACAATCTGCCCGCAAGCACTTAACAACAGATTTGCATCGTTGTTGCAAGTAAGCTTCAGACCCATGAAATGGAACAAATCTTCCTCCAGATCCCTCGCCAAGGAGAGAGTCACGCTCACAACACCAAAACCCATAATCGCATCCCTAGAGTAGGGCCCGCCAGCTAAGGTTTCAGGAGATGGAGATGTTGTAAGATTTAGGGAAACGTACTCGGCCCTAGATCCAGCACAAGCATCCACAACAAAAGACTCATCAGCAAAGGTTTTAAGGGCTGGGTACTTGTGATCTGGGGGAGACAAGACAAAAGGAACTTGATGTCCAGAAGGCACACCTAAGACCAAAATCGGGTGTCGAGAGACAATAATCAAAAACTTCTCTTGGAAGTTAAATCGAGAGAAGAGAGGCAAAAACTTTGAATTCACGATGGCCACAGAAAGGCCAACGGAGAAAGAAACCCATGAAGAAAGAGGCTTCAATCGGGTTCCCAAGAGCTGCAGCACACCATTGGGAGGAGAAAATTCCAAAAATAGAGGAGAGCATCTCTCTCTAGTTTCTCACTCTAGCTCTTTCTTAACATGACTCTAATTTTGCTATCGAATCAATGCGTCGGCTATGAATCTATTTTTGCTATCGATTTCATGTGTTTTCAGTGAATTATTTGATGTTGTCGATTCCATACGTCAGCTATGACTCATATTTCAGTGATGATTTCAAGGTCTACAACGACTTAGTTTTTGCTGAGGATTTATGGATTACTAGTGACGTAGTGTTTTTGACAATTCCATGCGTCAGCCATGACTCTATTTTTGCTACTGATTCAATGCGTCGGTCATGAATTCATTGACGTTGTCGATCCCATACATCAGTTGTCACTCAGTTTTCACTAACGTTTTCTAGGTCTAGAGTCACTTAGTTTTCGCTGATGATTTCTGGGTAGTAGTGACGCGGTTTTCACCAGCGATTCCATACGTCAACGATGACTCTGTTTTCTATACTAATTTCATGCGTCCATTGTGAATTAGTTTTTGCTATCGATTCCATGCGTCATTTGTTACTCAATTTTAAATGATGATTTCTTGTTCTATAGTGACTTTGTTTTCGCCGACGATTTCTGCATCGGCAGTGACATAGTGTTTTGGACGATTCCATATATCACCTGTGACTATATTTTGGGAATCGATGTCAGGCGTCGGGTGGGAATTCATTTACGCTGTCGATTTCGTACGTCAGCTGTCACTCAGTTTTCAGTGATGATTTCTAGGTCTAGAGTCACTCAGTTTTCGCTGACGATTTCTGGTCAGCAGTGACACAGTTTTCACTAACGATTCCATGCGTCAACAATGACTCTGTTTTCTCTGTTGATTTCATGCGTCAACTGTGAATTTGTTTTCACTGTCTATTCCATGCGTCATCCATCACCAACAACAGTTCACGATTCCATGCGTCAGACATGACTCTAATGTTGCTATCAAATCCATACGTTGGCAATGACTCTGTTTTTGCTATCGATTTCATGCGCGGGCAGTGAATTATTTAACGCTTTCAATTCCATATGTCAGCTATGACTTAGATTTCAGTGATGATTTCAAGGTCTATAGCAACTCAGTTTTCGCTGATGATTTATGGATCACCAGTGACATAGTGTTTTTGACAATTCGATGCGTCAGCCATGACTCTATTTTTGCTACCAATTAGATGCGTTAGTCATGAATTCATTTACGCTGTCAATTCCATACATAAACTATCACTCATTTTTCACTAACGTTTTCTAGGTCTAGAGTCACTCAGTTTTCGTTGACAATTTCTAGGCAGCAGTGACGCGGTTTTCACCGGCAATTCCATGCATTAACAATGACTCTGTTTTCTCTAATAATTTCATGCGTCCACCATGAATTAGTTTTCGCTTTCGATTCCATGCGTCATCCGTCACTCAATTTTCAATGATGATTTCTCGTTCAACAATGACTCAGTTTTTGCCGACAACTTCTGCATCAACAATGACATAGTGTTTTTGATGATTCCATGCGTCATCCCTGACTATATTTTGGGAATCGATGTTAGGCGTCGGTCAGGAATTCATTTACGTTGTCGATTTGGCATGTCAGCTGTCACTCAATTTTCAGTGATGATTTCTAGGTCTTGAGTCACTCTGTTTTCGCTGACGATTTCTGGTCAGCAGAGACGTAGTTTTCAATAACGATTCCATGCGTCAAAAATGACTCTGTTTTCTCTGTTGATTTCATACGTCAACTGTGAATTTGTTTTCGCTGTCTATTCCATGCGTCATCCGTCACCAAATAATAGTTCACGATTCCATGCGTCAGAAATGACTCTAATTTTGCTATCGAATCAATGCGTCGGCCATGAATCTATTTTTGCTATCGATTTTATGTGTCTGTAGTGAATTATTTGATGTTGTCAATTCCATACGTCAGCTATGACTCATATTTCAGTGATGATTTCAAGGTTTACAACAACTCACTTTTCGCTGACGATTTATGGATCACTAGTGACGTAGTGTTTTTGACAATTCCATGCGTCAGCCATGAATCTATTTTTGCTACTGATTAGATGCGTCGGTCATGAATTCATTGATGTTGTCGATCCCATACATCAGTTGTCACTCAGTTTTCACTAATATTTTTTAGGTTTAGAGTCACTTAGTTTTTGCTGACGATTTCTAGGCAGTAGTGACGCGCTTTTCACCGGCGATTCCATGCATCAACGATGACTCTGTTTTCTATACTGATTTCATGCGTCCACCGTGAATTAGTTTTTCCTATCGATTCCATGCGTCATCTGTCACTCAATTTTCAATGATGATTTCTTGTTCTATAGTGACTTTGTTTTCGCCGACGATTTCTGCATCGGCAGTGACATAGTGTTTTTGATGATTCCATACATCACCCGTGACTATATTTTGGGAATCAATGTCAGGCATCGAGCGGGAATTCATTTACGCTGTCAATTCTATATGTCAGCTGTCACTTATTTTTCAGTGATGATTTCTAGGTCTACAGAGACTCTATTTTCGCTGACGATTTATGGATCAAGAGTGACATAACGTTTTTGACAATTCCATGCATGAGCCATGACTCTATTTTTGCTATCGATTGGATGTGTTGGTCATGAATTCATTGACGCTGTTGATTCCATACGTCAACTGTAACTCAGTTTTCAGTGATAATTTGTAGGTCTAGAGTCACTCAATTTTCGCTGATGATTTCTGGTCAGTAGTGACGCTGTTTTCACTAGCGATTCCATGCGTCAACGAGGACTCTGTTTTCTGTACTGATTTCATACGTCCACCATGAATTAGTTTTTGTTGTCGATTCCATGCGTCATCCATTGCTTGGTTGTCAAGAGATCAATCAATTTATCTAGGTCTTAAGGGTGCCATTGAACTAAATCATTAATGCGGACATTATGATTGTTTATTTGTTAGGGTTAGTTATACGGTGGATCCATTAATTAACCAATGTTAAGAAAAGATGAAAATTCAGAATATAAATTGAAGTTTTGTTTCAAGAATCAGTTCTAATTTCCATTGGTGGATGTGTGCTTGCGACCAAGGTTTGTTTTCTTGATAAATTTTGGTTTCAATTGACTTTGTTTGCTAGTTTAATTTCTTCCATAGTTTAGATCATCACAAATCAAAACCCCCCAATTGCATAATGTATAAAAAATCTGAACTAAATCTTCATTGTGGGATCGACCCCTTGCTTGCTCTATACCATCTTGTATGCTGTGTTTGAAGCTAGGGTAATTAATTTGTGCGACCGCGACATCGCAACAAATTTTGGCGTCGCTGCCGGGGAGGTAATTTTAGTTGATTCTTGTGCTTGTACTGTTATTTTTATTTGTTGTGATTCAAAAAAAAAAGAGACAAAATTTTTGCTTGCGGCGGTACTGTTCACTTACGACATCAGTACTGTTCAAAAAAGATTTTTTGGTGGAATTAGGTATTGGACTTTTGTTTCCTAAAGGGAAACAACATTCTGAACAGGCCTAGTGGCATTCCACTAGCCCCACCCTATTGAGGCCAAATTCCACTGTTTTCTAGTGTTTTTAGGCAGTTTTAATTTTCTAGCGTAGGATTTCGTACAATTTGCATTGTTTTCGATCTCTTGTGTGGTTGTTTCTTTTGAGTATTCTTGATAATTTATGCCAGCAACCCATTCTACTAACCAAAGTCAAGTGCAATTGGATCTCAAAATAGAAAAAACTTTACGCAAGTTACGAAAGGAAGCTCGCCTCAACACCATGGCTATTGCATGACAACAAACACTCAAGGAGCTTGCTACTCCTAACGTGGAAAATCAGCCATTGTGCATAAACACCGACAATAATGTAAACTTTGAGCTCAAATCTGGTTTTATACATTTGCTACCAACATTTAATGGTCTTGCAAGAGAAGATCCTCATACTCATCTCAAGAATTCCATATGGTTTGTATTGGCATGAAACTGAACGGAGTTGATGAAGAACAGGTTAAGTTAAAAGTTTTCCTTTTCTCTTTAAAAGGGGCAACAAAGGCATGGCTTTTCTCCATTCTCCTAGGTTCAATTGGAACTTGGAATGGCATGAAGAAGATCTTCCTTGAAAAGTATTTTCCAGCATCTCGAGTTGCCAACATAAGGAAAGAAATATGTGGGATTCGGCAATCTCATGGAGAGACACTCTCCGAATATTGGGAAAGATTTGAGCAATTCTGCATTTAATGTCCTCATCATCAAATACCCGATCACCTACTCATTCAATATTTCTATGAAGGATTGATGCCTACTGACCGTAGTATCATTGATGCTGCAAGTGGAGGGGCATATTGGTAAATAAGACACCCGAGCCTACACGCCAATTGATCTCAAACATGTCAGCTAACTCGAAACAGTTTGGCACCCGTGGAGACTTCACAAATAAATGAGTAAATGAGGTAAGTATTTCTAACCTTGAGAATAAAGTTAATGATCTTACTTCTCTTGTGCGTTTTTGGCTTGTGGCAATGTACAGCAGGTGAAAGTTTATAGCATATGCTCCTTTCAAGGACATGCTTCAGATATGTGCCCAACAATGCAAGAAGATTACATTGAACAAGCTAATGCAGTTGATGGAGCATTCAATGGATAGGCTCAGCGTAAGTATGATCCTTTTTCCTACACGTACATTCCTAGATGGAGAGATCATCCCAACCTACGGTATGGGAACCAGCCTCAACAAGGCAATCAAGGCTGACAATTCCATCCCCATGAATTTCAACCCCAACAGAATTATCAAGCAAGACAACCCCCTATATTCACAAACTCCAATGTTATGGGGTCGTCATCTAGTGATGATTTTTGTGAGATGATGAAAACTTTGGCTTCTAACACTGTGACCTTGCAACAAAATGTCATGTCTTTTCAACAGGAAACAAGGTTAAGTATTCACAACTTGGAGAAGCAAATGGGGCAAATAACTTCAAGTGTGGGGAAATTGGAAGCACAAATGAATGGAAAATTGCCCTCCCAAGCATTGAATCCAAAAGAGAATGTTAGTGCGATCATGCTGCGAAGTGGGAAAGAACTTGAAGAGAAAAGGTCGAAACAAATTGAGATGGAGGAAGAAGAAGAGATAGAAACTGAATTGAGTACAAAGAAGGAACATCCTCCTCCTCCACAAACTGAAACAAAGACCAACACTTCAAAGGTAACTCCTCAATCAATGACTTCCAGTTTTAAAACAATTCCACCCTTTCCTGTGAGTTCTTCTAGGTCAAAGAAAGAGGACAAAGAAAAAGAGATTTTAGAGATTTTCAAGAAAGTAGAACTCAACATTCATTTGCTTGATGCTATCAAGCAAATTCCCAAGTATGCCAAATTTTTGGAGTTGTGTACTACCAAGAGAGCTTTCAAACTGAAAGGTTATAAAATGGTAAGTATGAGTGAAGTTGTATCTATTGTTGTTCAAAAGAATATGCCTTTGAAGTAAAAAGACCCAAGTGCGTTTACTATCCCATGTGTTATTGGTAATGCTAGTTTCAAAATGGCCTTGTGCGATTTAGGTGCATCCATTAGTGTTATGCCCAAAAATGTTTATGATTCTCTTAGTCTTGAGCCTTTGAATAAAACTAGCATTGTAATACAATGACACGACCAAAAGATTGATGTCTTCTCCTAAGTGCAGGAGTGTCAAAGTAATAAATAACCCGACAAGACCGGGGTCGAACCACAGGGAGCTTAATTGTATGAATTATAAGCAGCAATAATACAACAATAATAGTAAAAATAATAACAACAACAACAACAACAACAACAACAACAATAACAATAATAATACTAGTAGTAGTAGTAGTAGTAATACTAATAATAGTAATAGTAATAGTAATAGTAATAGTAATAGTAATAGTAATACCAATAATACTATTAATAATGATAATAATAAAGAATAAGAAGAAGAAGAAG
>Ga0325401_1008042_pt1 | contig 10260 bp, 13 predicted proteins | sample PopdelMetagenome_FD_205666 | JGI IMG/M metagenome (GOLD analysis project Ga0325401, IMG submission 205666) | Populus deltoides microbial communities from Bellville, Georgia, United States - Xylem-PdKOR-R2 | ecosystem: Host-associated > Plants > Phyllosphere > Stem > Wood/Secondary xylem | place...
CCACGAGTAGGCCACTCCGTTGATTAGGGGTTGCTGATCGTTGATCATCGCTTAGACGCTCTTGGCAAAGCCCACGGTGGCCACGATCTCCCGGGCCGTGCCGACGGGCACAATGGTGAATTCCACGTTGACGACGCTAGTGGCTAGCACGTCCTGCTTGGGGTCGATGTACACGTCACACGCCGAGATTTCGCCGCTGCTACCTAGGTTGGCTTCGAGCGTTGACTTGCCCTTGGCCTCCAGCTCACCCACGACCGACGCCCGGAGCGTGCCGTCGGCGTTGAGCAGCAACGGGCCTTTGAGCGAGGGCAACAGCGCCTGGCGAACGACGCGCGCGGACTTGTTTACCGTGCGCGTATTTTCCAGGTAAGCGTAGTCACTATCGACGGCCGTGCACGTGTGCGAGTCGTTCCAGAAAAAGCCGTCGAACCCGGTGTGGATGAGGGCGAACAAATACCCCTTGGTGTTGAGGCCATCCAGGTCGGCTGGCAGCAGTTCACCGACGGCTTTGCCGTTGGCCAGGCCTGCGCTCAGGAAGGCGCCATCACCTGCCAGGTTGAATTTGTCGAGCCAGCCGATGTTTTCGTGCACCGCGGCAAAGCTCACGGTACCGAGGGCGGTACCGATCGCCGGCACGCTAGGCTTCAGCAATTGATCCGTGCCGATCACGACGGAAACGAGTTCGGAATTCTGCGCACGCAGATCCAGCAGGCCCGCCAGGTTCGACGCCAGGCCGTGGCCGGCCAGCAAGATCGAGACGGGGCGGTGCTGGATAAATTCCTCCGCCGCCAGCGCCTGGGCTTTGGGAATAGCGGCCACCACGTCGGCGTTGAGGCCGCTGGTGATCGTGGCCACGTAGTCGGCTGCCGAGTCGAGGCAGATCGCAAGCTGCTTAATCTTGCCACCAGCTTCCGTGAGCAAGCGCTTGGCGTGGCCGAGGGCTTTGTCTGCCATTTGCGCCATGGTAACGGTGCGGGCACATACGTGCAGCCACAGTACCGCCCCTTGGCTCATGCGGAAGTACTCCGAAACGTGGTAGTGCAGATCGGCGCTGTTGGTGGCGTCGTATTCGGCATCCACCCCCAAGGCCTCCAGCTGACGCAAGGAACGCAGCTCGTAGGTAGTCTCCAGTTGAAGCCCGTTTACCACGGCCACCCCTTGCGTAATGAGCCCCGAAATACCGTCTTCGGTCGGTCGCTGCCGACCTAGGCCTCCGCGGGCCTTAATAATGCGGACGTCAGGCGTTGGCATTACTGGGCAGGGTTTTGATCAGTGCCTTCGGTTTCTTCGGTGGCTTCTTCAGCCTCTTCCGGGCGGGGCACGATCGTGATCGTTTTATCCTCCAGGAACTTCACGTGCGACTTGCACCAGCCTTCGTGGGTGAATACCTGGTCATCGCTGGAGACGTACAATTCGTCTGCCTTTGGATTGGCTTCGAAGTAGGCGGCGTACTTGTTGGTATCGTCCTTAGCGACCACCGTTGCCGTTTCCGTCTTGGGTGCTTTGGTCGTTTTGGGCGTTTTGTTCTGGTCCATCTTTACAGGTGAATTGTGCCGTGCCGGCAATGGTGGTAAAAAAGACGAAGGCGTATTTGAGGTAGCCGAGCAGGAAATCAGGTATCAGTTCCGGTTCCAGCTTCAGGGCGGCAATCACCGCCAGGCCGAACAGCGCTAGCTTTTGCAGGCGCCGCCAGAAGGTGGGCATCTCTGCCCGGAGGCGGGCGAGCAGGATCCTGAGCGCTGCCCATAGTTGAGCGAGCAGGATCTTCATCGGACCGGGCGGGTAATGCGCGAGACGCCGTAGAGCACTAGCCACGTCAGTCCCATACCTAGGAGCATGGATTGCCACCAGACAAAGCCGCGCGGATCGTACCAGGGAAAGTGCGGCGCCGGCGGGCAGGGCTTGAGCTGGTCGACGACGGTTTGCACCGGTGCTGAAGCCGTGAACCCCTTGCGCTCTAGCCAGACCTGGTAGGTGTTGCCGTCGCGCCAGATGCGGCCCATCACGCCAAGCGTATCGATGCACAGCGTATCGTTTAGCACCGGTCGCTTAGCGGCCCACTGCTGGATGCGCTGCCGGGCGGCTGCGCGCTGCACGCTGTCGAGTGCGGTTTCCACGTTGTTGAGCAGTGAGTCGAGTAGCACCCGGTCGCGGCGCTGCTGAGCAGTATCGGCCACGAAGATTTTGCGGATCTCGATGCGTGGAATTTCCACCCTCACTGTGTCGCGGATCGTATCGCGGTAGGCGACTTCCGGGTGCCGCTGGATGAAGTTGGCAATCTTCTGCTCAGCCGTCGTGGGCTTCAGCAGCGTGCAGCTGGCGAGGGCGAGTAAACTACCAAGTAGGAGCGCGAAGAAAATTCTCATTTGCTTGTCTGTTTGGGAATGCCGAGGGCGCCACGAATGGCCGCCATATCCACTTTCACATCGTTGACCCCTTGCAGCAACTCCTTTTGGGTTTGGTCCTGCGAGTTGAGCCGGGCGTACACATCCTCTTTCGTTTCCTTCGCCTCATCCATGTGCCGCGCCAGCGTCGTTTCCGAGCTCGTTAGCCGGTGCTCGGTGTTGATTGCGTAGCCGAACGCACTACCCGACAGCAGCAAGGCAATGCCGGTGGCCCACTTTACCCATTCTGCGGTCTGGTTCGTGCTCACGATTACTTGGCGACTGATGCCCACCACGTTCGAGCATCGAAAGAGGGGCAGGCTTTTTTGACATTGGGAAAGTCCCGGTGCCCGAGTACTTGAGCATGGGGGTGGGCTTCGAGCCAGCGGCGTACTACGCGCGTCATTTCAGCTAGCTGCCGCGGCGTGCGGTTGTCGACCGGGTGGCCACTCGCATCCACGCCGCCGATATAGCTGACGTGGAGCGAGGTGGCGTTGTGGCCGGCGACCCCGTTGCTTACTTGCGCATCCGGCAGCAGGCGCACGCACGTGCCGTCGGGCTGAATGACGATGTGATAGCCTGGGCTCTTCCAACCTAGGTTTTGCCGCCAGTAGCGCTGAATGGCTTCCACCGTGGCGGTCTGTGGGGTAGCCGTGCAATGCAGCACGATGTGTGTGATCGTGCGCATTGCTTAGGCTGCGGAGGCCTGGCGAATTGCTACGACGCCTTTTTTGTCAGTGCGTAGGATCTTCATGCCGAAGCGCACGGCGTTGTTCATCAGCGAACCTAGGTATTGGGCTTGCTTTTCGTTGATGTACACTTCCACATTGCCTTCCACGCGGCCGATAGCATCCTCGATCCAGATCAGCATGCCTTCGTTGTCGGTGGCGGCCAGAGCGGAGCCAGCCGCTTTAGGAGCACCAGCAGCGTTGAATACCGCGGCCGTGCTGCGCTTGTACCACTCGATACCCATCAGCGAGCCGATAGCGCCACGCAATAGGGCCGACTGGTTGCCGGTTTTTTCATAGTCGACGAAGTGCTCAATTTTGAGCAGTTCGCTTTCGTGGGTAGCACCCACCAGGCCGTACCGCTTGCCCTTCATATCTGTGCGGTTCAGGATCTCGCACGCTTTGATGATGTCGTTTTTCGTTACGGCTTTGCGGTTGCCGGTCAAGCCAGGCAGACCAGCGCTAACAGCGTCGCCTGAGGTCAGCACAATAGCGTCGGACGCCACTTGCGACATGCGGTTGAGGGAAACGTTGGCGGCCATTTGGTCGAGCACCGAACTGTGCAGGCTCAGCACGCTGGCGCGCTTGTCGTAGCTCACCTCCAGCAGTTCTTTGTCGCCTAGGCGGGTTGGTTTGGTAGCAAGTAGGCTAAGCGTTACGATTTCGTTGCCGCCTTCCAGCTCTTCCACTTCGAGCGGGAATACAGCCGGATCCACAATACCCGTGGGCATTTCCATTTCCTGTGGAATCTGGTAAGATGCGGCCGCGGTTCCAGGTGCATCCGCATCCGTGTTCAGCTTCTTGGTTCGCTTATAAAAGCTGTTATCCGGGAACAGGATCTTTTGCAGGTCGCGGGTAAAGATGCTGGTGAGCACGTCTTCGAACGCCAGGCCGGGCATGGCCACGGGGCGCACGCAGGCGCGCACCAGCTGCGCACCGAATAGAGTGCCACCGATCGCCAGTGGCGAGACGCCTAAGGTTGGCGCCAGGATGGCACCGACAAACAGGGCGAGAAAGAAACCGATAACGAGCTTACCGGCGAGAGTCAGATTTTTCATGGAAAAGAAGCAGTTAAAAGCAGCTAGGGTGAGCAGGAGAGGGGGCCAGGGGCTAGGGGCTACAGAATGCCGTTGATCAGGTTCTGGTAGCGGTCGGGATCATTGCGCTTGATGTCGAGCAGGCCTTTTTCATCTTCCTTGCTCCACTTGTCGAAATCCCAGTCGGCGCGCGCTTCGACAATCGTAGCAGCGCTGGCGGCTTGACCGTTGACGCGCTTGGCAGTGGATTGCCGGGGCGGCAGATCGTTGATGATCTTGGCCGTGTTCGTGAAGTCGGCGTTGAGCAGGGCCCGGAAATTGTCTTTCTGCGTGGCCACGATGCGCCCGGTGTTCACTGCATTGTTGATGACCTCATCAATGCGCTGCGTCTGACCGGTGGTGGCGGCTTGCTCCAGTTCCTTGATGCGCTTCAGCGCTTTTTCAAGCTCCGTTTCCTCTTTAGCGGGTGGCGCGTCCGTGGTTGCTGGGGTGGCGTTCCGGAGCTTTTCAATAGCTGCCAGCACGTCGGCTTCGCTGGCGTCAGCGGCCAGGGTCACGCCGGCTTTGCCGAGCGCGTTTCTTACTTCGTCGAGCTTCATCTCCTCGTCTTGTTTGGGAATAAGTGACATGTAGTACTTATGCACGTCGTCAGCCTGCATCGTGGCTTCCGCCGCCACCAGACCGGGTTTTGAGGGGAGGCATTCCGTGCAGAAGCCGATTGCCTGGGCTTGATCCGCCCCGAGCCATGTTTCGGCCTCCATCATCTGTTCCCACTCGTCCACCGTCTTGTTGGAGGCTGCCACGTACATTTCCGCCGTCGAGCGGTTTAGCGCTTCCTGGGAGGCCACGGCCTTTTTCAGATCCTTGACCTGCCCGTACACTTCGCCCGACACCTGGTGCATCATGAACTTGGCGTGGGCCTGACACTGGCGCACGTTGCCGGCAGCGAAAGGCAGCGTGGCTGCCGAGCCGACCAGGCCTTCGTTCACGGTCGTGATCCGGATCTTACTGGTAAGCATCCGGGCGCGCATCAGCTGCCCGGCCTGCCAGGAGCCGCCGGGTGAATTGATGCGCATGACCGCCACGCGAGCCCCGGCTTTCTCCAATTCAGAGAGAAAGGTTTCGAGCTTGGCCACGTGGCGCATCTCAATCGTCTCAAATAGAAGGAAGTCGCGCTGCATAAGTGCCCCAAAACTTCACCTAGGCAACGCACGGGGCAAATTGGCAAAAACAGCCACGGCAAAATTTTGCCGTGACTTACGGGTGAATTTTGCCGTGTTTACTGACTTCGAATTGTGCAAAAAAGGCGCTTGCGGCACATTTGAGGCACTTATGCCCTCCAATCCGAACGAAGAACGCCAAGACTCTCAGCGCAACCGGGCGAAAATCCAGAAGGAGATCGCCCGCATCATCCGCAAGGAAATGCGCAAGCCCACCGTGCAAGAGCTGGTGGAAGCCACGGGCTTATCTGATAAGACGGTCAAGAATCACCTCAAGCGGGTGAAGCTAGGCGACGGCAAAGCCAACGTGTTCCAGGCGCTCACGCCGCATGTCATTCTCAAGCTCTACGAGCGGGCGACGGGCTACTCCCACCAGGCCGTCAAGTTCATGACGGTTTCGCTGGGATCCGGGTGCGGTTCGAAGGTGGAGGAAATGGAATACACCGAGCACTACCCACCGGACCCGACCGCGGCCAAACTGTTCGTGCAGCTCGTGGAAGGTTTCACCGAAAAGTCGGAAACCGAGCACAAGCTACCGGGCAACTTCAGTTTCACCTACCAGGCGCCCGCGCCACCCGAGCCAGATGCTGGAAATTAATTTCAATCCATCCTGGAAGCAGCACCTCGCCTGGCAAGCGCTCGAAGACGACACCACCGAGGAAATTCTATATGGTGGGGCGGCTGGTGGCGGCAAAAGCTACCTGGGTGTTTGCTGGAAACTGTACCGCCGGCTGCGTTACGCGGGTAGCCGCGGCGTGACGGCACGCACGCGCCTGATCGACATCAAAGAATCCACCTTGGTAACCTACTTCAAGGTTCTGGCAGAATGGGGCCTGGTGATGGGCAAGGACTATTGGTACAAGTCGCGCTCCGGTGCTCCGGAAGCGCTCGTGTTCTCCAACGGCAGCCGCGAAATTTTCAAGGAGCTAGCCTACAACCCGAGCGACGAAGACTACCAGCGCCTAGGCTCTCTGGAGATAACCGACTGCTGGATCGAGGAAGCCAACGACGGCGTGCCCGAAAAAGGCGCCGACATCATCAAGTCGCGTATTCGCTGGATGCTGCCCGAGTTCGGGCTAATTCCGAAAATGCTCATCACCTGCAACCCTGGGTACACCTGGGTGCGGATCAAGTACGTTTTCGATGCGGAAAACAACCCCGTCGCGCTCAAACCCTACCAGCAGGTAGTTCAGGCCTTGGTGACCGACAACCCCGACAAAGCGTTCGTGGCCACCTACAAGAAAAGCCTGGAGCAGATGAAGGACTACGACCGTCAGCGCCTGCTACTCGGGGATTGGAATGCCGTGGAGCGCACTGGTGGGGAGTTTTACCCGTCGTTCGACACGCAAACGCACGTGGGCGACTACGACTACGATCCGGATCTGGCGCTGCACATCACGTTGGACTTCAACCACACGCCAGGCGTGACGCTGAACGTGTGGCAGGTGCGCGGGAAAGAGGCCACGCAGATTGACGAGTTCACGCAGGATAGCAAAACGACGGTGACCTGTCAGCGCTTTATGCGCCGTTACGGGGACCACCGCGCGGAATGCTTCGTGTACGGCGACCCGGCTGGCAAGCACGCGGATACGCGCACCGAACAAGGCAGTAACGATTATACCATCGTGCTGAAGGAATTGCGCAAACTGCCGAGAGTGACGATGTGCGTGGAAGCGTCGGCCCCATCGGTATCGATGCGCGGGCTCTGGATTGATGAACTGCTGGAGCAGGACGGGCGGCCCATCCTTTCGGCCATTGGTGCCGGCGGTATCGTGATCCGTTTCAACCGCAAGTGCAACGTCACGATCACCGATTACCAGAAGGTGAAAAAAGCCAGTGACGGCACCAAGGAAAAGAAGAAGGTCCAGGATCCGAAAACCAAGGTGAGCTATGAGCCGCACGGCCACCCCACCGACGCCAACGAATATTTTCTCTGCCGGTGCTTCGCCAATGAGTGGCGCGCCTTTCAGCGGCACGGAAACAACAAACCCGCCGTGGGCAATCGCGCCGACGTGCATCAACGCGCATTCTAGCTATGAGTTTTCTCACCGCCGACGATTACGGCCCCCAAATCAAGCAAGAGCAGCTAGACGTCGTGCTGCAGGGAACCGCCTCCGCCTTACCCAGTGCTGAGGTATTTGCGCAGCAGTTTATCGAAAGCTACCTGCGCAACCGCTACGACGTGGCCACCATCTTCGCCGCCACCGGGGAAGAGCGCAGCAAGCTGATCGTCACCTACATGGTCGACATCGCTTTGTACACCGTGCATTCTCGCCACGGGCGCGTGCAGATGCCCGAAAAGCGCATCGTGCGCTATGAGCAGGCCGAGGCCTGGCTGAAAGCCGTGGCGGCCGGCAAGATCACGGCCTCCCTGCCCTTGCTGCCGGTGAAGGAAGCACCCGGCCGCTTCAAATGGGGTTCCGCTCCCACTCAAACCCTCAGCTGGTAAGCTATGAACCTGCACCAACGATTACAGGCCCAAGTAAACGGCACCACCACGACCACTGTGCACGCCAAGGCGGGCCGGCGCTCGGTGAGTAGCCGCATTCAGCAGTACCAGACCGCGCGCTTACGCGCCGACCTAGGGCACTGGCGCATGGCACTTGCCAACTCGGAAAACAAAGCCTATCCGGACCGGACGGAGTTGTACCGACTCTACCGGGAAGCCGTCCTGGATTCGCACCTTACCAGTGTGACGGAAACGCGCACGCTCAACATTCTGTGTTCGCCCTTCAAGATCGTGAGCATCAAAGGGCAGCAAGAAGACGAGAAGCTGACGCGCATGCTGATGACGCCCTGGTTTTTCGAGTTGATGAAAGAAGCCATGGAAGCCATCTATTGGGGGCCGCGAGTCGTCGAGCTCGGGGTTCCCATCGATGGAGAGTTTTCCGGCCTGGAGGTTATTCAACCGGAAATGGTCGTGCCGGAATGGGGCCTGATCCGGGACCGGCCGGGCAGCACCACCGGCATTGCCTACCGGGAAGGCTACGAAGCGCAGTGGCTCCTTCAGCTAGGCAAGTCCAACGAGCTAGGGTTGCTGCACAAAGCCATTCCGCACGTGGTCTGGAAAAAGAACAGCATGCAGGCCTGGGCCGAGTACTGCGACCGGTTTGCCTTGCCCGTGCGCACGGTGGAAATGGATCTGAACGAACCCGATCGGGTGGAGGTAGAAAACATGCTGCGCAACATGGGCCGGGCCGCTTACGCCATCCTGCCACCTGGTGCTACCAACTTTCAATACCACCAGCCGCAAACCTTCCAGCAGGGCGTTTTCGCCGGCATGATCGACTTTCCGAATGCTGAGCTATCGAAGCTCGTTTTAGGGCAGACGATGACCACGGAAGATGGCAGCAGCCGGAGCCAAGCCGAGGTGCACGAACGCGTGAGCGAGAAGTACACCAAGGCCGACAAAATGTACGTGCGCAATCTGATCATGTGGGAGCTGTGGGATAAACTACTGCTGCACGGCTACCCCTGCGCGGGCTTCGAATTCAAGTGGGACGAAACCGAGCAGCTGACCAAAAAGGATCAGTGGGAAATCGTTGCCGGCATCATGCAGCATTCAGGCTACCGGGTGCCAGCAAAGTACATCGTCGATACGTTCGGTGTGGAAGTGGAAGAAAAGCCCGTCGAGCCCCTGGCAACCACGCCGCCAAACTCTACCAACCCTAAGCAACCCGTCGCGCCGGGAAAGCCATCGGCGCGGACGTAGCAGCGCTATACGCCCGCGCCTGCTGCGCTGACCATGGCCACGACCTGGCAGGCCTGCGCAATGATGCGCCCGATCCGGAAGCGACCCGGCAACTGCTGGCGGAGTTCCTAACGCTGGCTGAGCAAGTACACCTAGCTGGCAAGGTCGATGGTATCCAGCTAGGTTTGTTTTCCGCTACCACCAACCGTTTAATGCAGGGTGTACAGGTTGGCTACGGTAAACCCGACGAAAAGGCGCTCACGTTCCTACGTGATAATGTGCACTTCTTTTCGGCTGCGAAAACCAAGCACCAGGCCGTAGAGCTCACCGGCCTACTACTTGATGAAGACGGACAGCGTAAGGCCTGGCGCGACTTCCGGGAAGATGCGCTGCAGCTGCATGATCAGTACAACGTCCGGTGGTTGAGCACCGAGTACGAGCACGCCGTCGCCAGTGCACAGATGGCTTCGAAGTGGAAGGATTTCGAAGAGCTAAGCGCGCTCATTCAATACGAGACCGTAGGCGATGATCGGGTGCGGCCCCAGCATCGGGCCTGGGACAACATCACGCTGCCGGCAGATCATCCATGGTGGCAAACCCACTACCCACCCAATGGTTGGGCCTGCCGGTGCACTGCGATCGTGGGTGCACCTAATGCCAACAAGACACCGGACAGCATCCTGCCGGCACTACCGGAGCCGGATCCGTTCTTCAGCGGCAACGTCGGACAAACGGGCGTCATCTTTCCCATTGAGCACCCCTACTTTGCGGATCTGGATGATGCGCAGCAGTTGGAGGTTCTTGCATTTGCACGCAATCATGGCAGGGCGTAGAGTACTTGATCAATTGGAGCGTAACGCCACTGCCGTGGAGGCCTTTATGAAGAAGGCACCGCGGCAGGTAGGGCAGCTCGCCGTCCGAGAATTCGTCGGCAATTTCAAGCGCCAGAGCTTCCAGGACGAGACGGGCGCCGAATCGCCCTGGGTGAGTCGCAAGGTTGGGCGCTACCGGCGTAAGTCGGGCAAGCGTAGCAGCCGCCTGCTGCTCACCGCGGCCGGCCGCGACGATCGGGGGCGGGCAATCCTAGTGAAAAGTGGCGAGCTCCGCCGCTCAGTGAATGTAGAGAGCATCACCGACGACAGCGTGACGGTGGGCTCCGACTCCGAGTACGCAAAGGCCCACAATGAAGGGCACCAGTAC
>Ga0325401_1008044_pt1 | contig 10259 bp, 5 predicted proteins | sample PopdelMetagenome_FD_205666 | JGI IMG/M metagenome (GOLD analysis project Ga0325401, IMG submission 205666) | Populus deltoides microbial communities from Bellville, Georgia, United States - Xylem-PdKOR-R2 | ecosystem: Host-associated > Plants > Phyllosphere > Stem > Wood/Secondary xylem | place...
GTTTCCATAAAGAAGGATCATTCCATACCTATTGCTTTACAATCTTTTTAGCATATTCTTTTAAGCATGAGTTGGATCATCCATCTTTTAAGTGACTAAATAGTTCACAATATGCCAAGGGGCCAATATCTCCAAGGAAAATAGTTCCTTGTCCATAAAGTTTTCATCTAATGGAAAAGCTTTTTCATTATAAATAAGGCAACTAAAGTGGTTATTAACATTATTATCACTTCTTTTCTTATCTTTGATGTCTAAATTGAATTCTCATAAGAGAAGTATCCATTGAATAAATCTCAGTTTAACATCTTTCTTAGTGAGTAAATACCTAATAGTTGCATGATTTGAAAATATAGTTACTTTAATACTAATTAGATAAGAATGAATTTTTTTTTAAGCAAAAACAATTATAGCAGCTTTTTTACAGTTGTGGAGTAGTTTATGTTGTGCATCATTCAAGGTTCTTGATGAATGATAATGAGGAAGCTTGCCAACTCTCTACCCTAAAATTACTCTCTCACCATTATAACTCATATCGCACATTAACTCAAATGAAAGACTCTAATTAGGTAGTGGGATAATTGGAGTTAAGGTTAAGAGTTCTTTAAGTTTCCCAAATGCTTCCTTGCATTTTTCATTGAAATCAAGTGATACCTTCTTTTATAATAATTGGTATAAAGGTTTTGCAATCTTTGCAAAACCTTAAACAAATCTTTGATAAAAACATACCTGCCAAAGAAATGAATGAACATCTCTCATATTTATGGGAAGTGATAAAAAACGTACAAGATCTATCACAGAATTGTTTATTTGTGTCCCCCTCGTAAATATGATATGGAATAAAAATATACCCTAATCAAACACGAAATGACATTTCTCTTACTTAAACACAAGATTAGTTTTCATGAAGCATTTAATAACAAGGGTAAGGTTATCTAAATATTTATCAAAAGAATCACCATATACACTAAAATCATTTATGAAAACCACTATAATGTTTTCAATATAATCTGAAAATATATTCATCATACATAATTGAAAAGATATTGAGGCATTGCAAAGGTCAAATGGTATGTAGTTGTCTTTTAGTTTTTTAATGCAATCATGATCTGATTAAAACAATTGTAGGTATGACCAACCAACTTTTCTAACATTTAATCAATAAATGGTAAAGAAAAATAATTTTTACAAGTAGTAGAGTTAAGTTTTAGATAAAAAAAAATACACACCAACAACCAGTTTGGATATGAGTTGGTACTAGCTCATTTTCATTATTTCTTAGCATAGTAATGTTGAATCTATTTGAAATAACTTACACCTGTAAACCCATTTGTTGTCCAAAATAAAGTATATCACACTAACATCTAGAAATTTTGGAATTTCTTTCTTCACAACCTTTATCATAAGAGGTTGTAATCGACATTGAGCTTCTCTAATTGACTTTCCTTCATTCTAAGTGCATGCACATAAAAGACTAATCTCTTTTATGTTAGTTGTTGTCTAATGTATAGCTATTTTAGTTTTTTCTTTTAAAAAGTTGTGTGATTTTTTGTATTAATCATGTATAAATGTCTCCCTCACCTAAGTACATATATTTAAGTTGCTCAATGATGCAGGTAAAAGCTAGAATGACAACAAACAAACATAAAAAAGATGGATTTTTTATAAGAGAACAAAAATAATTGTAAATGTGAACCCTAAATTCATAATTTTATTTTAAATATAAGTCTAATAGTATCTTCCTTTTTAAGATTTACAAGGTCTTTAAATAAATCAGAAAACCCTATCTTCACTAGAAAATAAATCAAAATCCAAAAGCATAAAGGAAATTAACATTAAATCCAAAATAAAATTAAAAAAATCAAGGAAAATAACAAAATTAGCCCAAATAACATCTTTTAGACCTAATTTTATAATATCCAACAATCCAATTAATGCAAAGCCATTTTTTATAAGAAAATAGCATGTATAATCGATTGGAACATTTTGAGCCCGATGCAACAATGAATATCTTATTTGGTCTTTTTAAGCTATTACTCTGATTTGGAATGACCAAACCTTCTCTTAAGCTTAAACTTGTTTCACTGGTCTATAAAACCATTTGTTAGGTCATTCATATAGTTTGTCTATGACGGATCTCTATCTAATTATTATATACCCTCGTCTAAATGCTTGAAACCTTTAGTATTCACAAGCTTGGCTGCATCACTAAAGAAGAGGCTTAAGTTCCAAGGTGGGGGCTTCTATCATAGAAGATAAAAGTTTCTTATTAGATAAAGGCAAAGAATAAAATAAGCATTATACCTCTTTAAAGCTTTTGGAAAAAACTTTAAAGATTCCATAACATCCTCTATATTATCACATAATTGCATGCCCCCTAGCTCTTTTAGATCTTCTAACTCAAAGCTCTTATTAATAATAGTTTCCAAAGCATCCTTACTAGTTAACTCAAAGAGTTATTACACTAAATAATCAAGTATGTCAACTAAAAAACAAGGATGTAAATCACTTAAATACCTTATTACCTCAAAGATATTGAAATGTATAACTTCACCATCAAACTCCATTATTAGGGTTCCATCATGAACATCTATTTTGGTTTTGGCAGCTTTTATAAATTGCTTTCCTAGAAGTAATGGTGTTAACCTAAAGTATGGGTCATTCTTCATATCAAGAATATAGAAATTAGTAAGAAAGACTAACTTATTTACTTGCACTTAAAAATCTTCTAAAACTCCATTTGGATATGTATTAGACTGATCAACAAGTTGAATAACTACAATAGTTTCTTTAAATGAACCTAGATTTAAATAAACATAAATATATTAAGGCATGATATTAAGAGGCGCCCCTAAATCTAGCATGGCTTTTTCAAAGTTGGTGTTACCGATTGAGCATTGTATAGTGAAACGTTTTAGACCTTTACATTTTGAAGGAATCTTTCTTTGCAAAATAGAGGATACATTGTCCCCTATATTTATAATCTCATCACCTTTTAGCTTGTGTTAAGTGGTGTACAACTTCTTAAGGAACTTTGCATAACATGGTACTTGCTTAATGGTATCTAAAAAGGTATATTGACTTGAACTTGGTAATTTTTTTTTTAAATCTCTTTTTCATATTCCTCATTCTTAGACTTTGAAAACTTGTTTGGACAAGGTGGAAAATAACATTAGTACAAATAAAAACCTTAAAAATTCCTTTAAGTAACAACACCCTTAATGGTTGGAGTATTTTTTTATGATGGATGACTTTTATTCTCGTCAAGAGATAAGCTTTTTGGTTGTTTTGTTTTATTCTTAATTCCCTCACCCATCACCCTCTTTGGTGCTTTTAGTAGGTCCTCAAGTTGTTTCCCACTCCTTAGGTCATAACACTATCGTTTTCTCTTGGATTGATCATAGTTTGGGAAGGAAGCTTTCCAGATCATTGTGCTTCTATTATTCCCATGATACTAGACAATTGCTCGCTTGGTTTTTCAAATTCTTTATAATTGTTCTTACTTTTTGATGAAATTATAAGGAAATGGTAGCTAAAGACTTGACTATATCTTTTAGATACATACTTCGAGCTTAAGGGATGGATTGTGGCCATGGTTGATTGAAACCTGTTAGATGATTGAAATTAGCATTAGGTGTAACTTGTTGATGGTTTTTTTAATAGTTAAAATTAAGATGATCTCTTCATCCAATATTATAAATGTTAAAGAAATGATAATATTTTTATTTTTTAATACTTGTTACCCTTGAAACCCTTCTAAAGCATTGACTTGGTCCAAATTATCCTTTTACAAAGATGGACATATATCATTTAAATGGCTTATCAAAGATCAAACTCCACACATCCTTGATTATTTAATAGTAGTTATGACCATTTATTGAACTTGAGAAGATTAAAAAGTTGCTGCTCAATAATAGATGTCACGCCCACCTCATTCACGTTTCTTGGTGCTAATTTTGATTGGTTATTAAGCTATTATAAATCGATCATCATATTAAAAACGAAAGGTATAAACAACCACTCATCTCACATTTCTTGGTGCTAATTTCATCTCATCTCACGTGGTAATGTGTTAGATGGTAGATAATACAACCACTCATTCATGTTATTTCCTAAAAAGAATGGAAAAGCTCTCAACTTTACTTTTCTTTCTAGAGTTTTCAATTGGTTTTATGTTTAAACATACTACATGGAACTTATTATGATGCTTGTTTGGATCTTCACCTGCAAAACCAAGAAAAATTGGTAAAAGATGAATCATTCATAATTTATGTTCAAAAGCAACATTAATTTAAAGATATATAATCAAAGAAGTTACTGGTCGAGAGCTGGTGTTGCCATCTCCTTGCGAGTTTGGTTATTTGTTTCCATCTCTTGCTTTTCTAGCTTTGTTGGTGGACTGGGTTACAGGGCAGTATGCAATGCTTGAGAATACAATGATGTAGTGGGAAATAATCTAATGGCTCGCTTGATCTTTGAGTAGATGATGTGAATCTCAAGACTCTTTTAATTCAATGATATATCTCTTCTTTAGTAGATTCAGCCATTCATATAATACTACAACAAAATAAAACTAAAATCTAATTAAGACAAATTTAAAACAGAAAACTAGACAAATAACAAATTAATTAGGAAAAACAATCCTCAACAACACGACACCAAAACCTATACTCTAAAAAAATTACATAAATTAAATCCTTGTACTAAATGATATAGTTATTGAGTATGATAACAAAAAGGGTCATTCTAACATAAGATTGTTCATAATTAACAAGTTATTGTCTCAAGATATATATATATATATAAACCCTAATATTATTAGTAAGTAAAATAAAACTTAAAAACCTATCTAGACTTAATAAATCAACTAAAAATTGCAGACACATTAAAGACACCTTAATGTAAATTGCACATAAAATTTAGGGTGATTTGGAGTTGATTTGGTATATTTTTAAAAATATCTAGAAAACTAAAAATTTCAAGAACAAGTTTCTAATAAAGTTTAAAACTTGATGAGAAACATGGTTAAGGAATCACTCTGCATTTCTAAACATGAAATACAACCAATAATCAGAATTATTCTTTCACTTTCTTTTAAATTCAACAATTATAAATTTGATTATCTCAATCTTTTCTTGCTTTTTTATCAAGTAAAATAAGCTCTCTACTTGATCTTTTCTCATTAAACAACATAGAATAAGCTCTCTAAATTCAACTTAATAAAAGGGATAAATCGAGAAAGATATAGGTTGAATCAAGAAACAAACACACAAGCTTGGTTTATTAGTCTTAAGTTTTATTACACATGCAATCAATTGAATATCTACCATGATCTATTATCACAATTTGAAGCTTAACTTTAGAATTATTGACAAAACAAATCAAAATTTTAAAATACCAATCAAATCACTATCATATTGACATTGTTGCTCACCTAAATCAACAAGATAGTAATTTTTAATTATGAAATGAGTAGAATATAAACAAATTCAATGGAAAAGATAAAAGAAAATTATGAAATTTATTGATTGAAAATAAATATGTTGAAAGTTTGAAACCAACCTTAACCAAAGAAATAACAAGTTACACATGCTTAATTGATTAAACATTAAATTTATAGAGAAAACTAACAAAAAGCAAAAGAGAAAAGAATTGGATGAAACTTGGTTATGGTGGTTGAACCTCCTCTGTAAAGCTTCTGCCTCTCTTTTAATTCTCATGTGCGTTCTTCACCTTGTCTCTTTACCAGCTCCTCTATTTATAGTGGTTTTCATGTTTATTTTCTAAAAGTCCTAGTTCAAGTTGAATTAAACTAAAACTCATGTTTATCTCTTTTCATAACTCAATTTTCTGATTAAATGATATTATTGAACCAATAAAATAATTTTATATGGCTTAAATAATTTGATCAACAAACAAAATAAACAGATGATATGGCAACTAATTTCTTATGTTTTGCATTGGATTTTCATCCATCCATTATTAAGAGACAACATTTGGGCTTTTAAGCTATTTTGTCTTAGGTTTAATTAGGGGTGAGCAAAAAAACTAAAAAACCGAGAAAACCGAAAAAAAATAACCGAAAAAACCGAACTGTGAAAAAAAACCAATTAAACCGATTAAAATTTTAAAAAAACTGGCCGGTTCGGTTCAGTTTTGATTTTATAAGCCTAAAACCAAAAAAACAGAACCAAACCAAACCCAAACAAAAAACAAATCGAGCCAAACCAGCAAAAAACCGAGCCACACCGAGTCAAAACCGAGCTAAACCAAAAAACCAAGCCAAACTATTTTGAACCGGTTTTGTCCTAAAAAACCGAACCGAACCAAAACCGGTCGGTTTGAACCGGTTTCGGTTTTTTTAAAAAAAATTCGGTTTGGTTAGTTTTTTTTATATAAAAACCAAACCGAACCGAAAATGATCACCCCTAGGTTCAATGGTATAAATTAAGCTTAAAACTCTTTTTTTAAAAAAAAATTCCCTCCAAAATGCTAAAAAAAATAAACGTAGAGAAATTAATAGAAAATGATGTAAAATTCAACACTTGTGACGAATGGAGCAAAATCCACCTCCTACCCGATTATTCCATCCCTAATCAAATCCCCCATATCAATATAAAGTTATTATCATTATAGAAATTGGTATTGCTTATTTGTTATGAGATAATCCTTTAAACTGAATTTTTTTTTTTTTTTTATGATTCATAGATGAAAGATGAAGATATAGTTTATTTTTTTAATTTAGATTTTATTTTTTTATTTGATTTTTTTATGAAAAAAAACCACTCAGATCCAATATCAACTGGATAGACAGAGCCATCCACTCAATTAAATCTTACTAGATTGGAGATCCAAATAGGCGATGGATTTAGATATTTCGAGTAGGTGATGGACGGAGCAAAATCCAACTCCAACCCAATCATTGTTGTCCCTAATTAAAACTCCCATATCAATATAAAGTTATTATCATTCTGGAAATCAATTGATAGTATTGCTTATTTGCTATGAGATAATCCTTGATATTTCTCCATGGCAGCATCCAGCGAGCTCCCACTGCAAAAACCCATCTCGTAGATCAGTGCCACGAATTTGATGCTTACTCCTTCCATCAAAACTATGCAGAATTGAGACTTGGAATTCTAAAGTCATTTATTCAGGATTGTAAGCGTAACCAAGTATTTCCCAGCTCCAAACAGGTCAATCATACCACATTTATGTTGAATTCCTAAGCAGAATATATAAACTTGTGAAATTGTACTGTCTGCATCTACCACAACAAAATCCATCAGACCATTTGGTCTTATCGCGCAGGGCGCATGAAAGCCAATTAGTGCATGCATCTGCACCTGCATACGTGTGCAACGCCACACAATGAGCAAGCGTGCAACACTTTAATGAAACCTGAAAATGCGATTAACATTTCACAATAGTAAAAAAAAAGAGAGAAAAAACGCCAGAAAAAAGAGAATATTTGAGAACAAAACTGCAGAAACCCATCAGCTCATGAAAGAAAATGTGCGATGATATGTAATCCAAAGAATGGAGTTTGGAGAATAGAACATTGCTGAAACAGCCTTTTGAGTGTCTTAGAATGGTTCTAACTGGTCAGATGCATACCATTCACTGCAATCGTCTAGCATCAAAAACTTTTTCTTATTGCCCCCCAATCATGGAAATCTGACTTCTCTCGCAAGATTTAAAACACTCCAATTTCCAACATGGAAGCTGATTGATATCTTATTATCAAAAGGTCTCAATCCAAAACATCATCAGCACCAGAGCTTCTAGCCCTTCGATAATTTTCAAAAACATCATCAGCTAGATTGTCACTTGTGGAAACAAGATCTCAATAAAGGTAGGTACCTCTATTGCAAATTCAAAACTGAAGCCAAGGAAATCGAAATCATGTCACTGCCTTTACATAAGCAATTAAAGAACCTCTAGGCAGCAAGGCGTCTCTGATACATCATCTTAAACTATAGAGATGCTACACCGCAAAAGTAACATAAGCAATTAAAGAGCAATCAAATCCCATGATCTACAGGCATCGGGCGGTCATAGCTGCAACATAGCATTGTTAGACAGTTAAGAGGCCAGGGTGGTTTTTCAACTCTTGTTCAACTGCTGTATTACCATTCTTCCAAGCCTGTTAGATTCATGACACCATTCAGATAATCCAGTGAAAATGAAAACCACCCTACTTCCCCTCTCACAATTGTGCCCTCACCCCTTGTACTCAAGCATGTAATTATTTGAGCGGAGCTTATCAACTTGAACACGAGGGCAGTTTACCTTATGTCATGGAACGCAACATTATAACAAATACCTATGCTACCTCTATTTTTTTTCCACTAGTCTTGCGTAGAGTATGACTATCTGAAGCAAGAACCTCTAAAGAAACTCCATACAATCAGCATCAAAAAGGAAGATTCTAATGGAAATGCTAATTCTGTAGCCTACAAAATTAGAGTTAGGAGTTGAAAATTTTATGTAAGTTTTAATTTGCATCAATAACACATAAGTCTTCAGTTCACCTTTAGTAACCACTGTCATGACAGATAATAGATCAAGTGCCATACTACTTGAATATCCTCCCACATCAGTTAATAGCCCTTGTTGACAACATTTGTATCCAATAGTAAGACTTGTATTGGCAAATTCTTAACCAATGTCAAGCATAATTCATGCCCATATAAAAGGAAGGAATTACAATAAATGAACTTCGGTTTCTACCTTTCACCACAGCCAACATCAAACAGCTAGTTTATAAAAGAAAAGGACTTCCTACTCTTCCCTCAAAATTTCAATGACATCCAGGCACAAGTCACCCGTAATTGCAGATGAGATAGCACACCATTAACCAAAAATGATGCAACCAACAAATAAACATAAAATATGAGACTCCATCATCTCCAACATTAATCTGAACATAGGAAAAATAAAAACATATCCACTTCTAACTGACACAATAAAAAACTTTCAATTTTCTCTAATCACTAACCAATGATCCATTCAACAAAGAAAACATTCCTCAAACAGATCATGCAGTCATCTAATAATCAAAAGGCAGCTCATACGCATAGAACCAAATCACAAACTATTCATTTAAAAAAATGAGAAGAATTATATACAATATGTACATTGCATTGTAGAAAAGATGTTCTATAATACCCTTTCAGTTACCGAATTAGCAAATGGTACCCAATCTCAAAGGCACCACTTTCCCTCTGTCGGTATCACCAATGCCATCAGCCACAAGCCTAACAACCTTCTTAAACGCAAAATGCACGCAATTCGACAAGGCAATCCAATAAATCACCTCATAAACAAACCCGTAAGCAAAATCCGAAGACCGCGAGGAATACCACCCCGAAGATTCATCCCAATCATGCCCTCCGAATTTATCGAAATTCCACCCCCTGCCGCCGCCGCCACCAAAACCGCCCCAGCCGCCTCCACCGCCAAAAAAACCATACTCCTCTCCGCAATCGCCGGCATCTCCATAAGTTTTCGATCTACTCCTGGTCCGCCGCCGTTTCCGGAGGATGGTGCGACGGGAGGTTTTGGATTTGACAGGCGGCGAAGCCAAGACATCGACGATGACAGCGCAGATTTGGGAGGATTGATCTGCGAGGTTGATGCGGTTTTGGCGATGGAGGAACAGCGAGTTTCCAGAACATAGGGTTTGTTGTGCAGCTATGGTAGCTGTATCGGCGATTAGCGAGATGTTCATCGTGAATTTATTTTTTTTCCCAATTAGTTAGAGTTTGGGAATTTGATTTTCCGGGAAGATAAATGGGAAGGAATGTTGAAATTGAAACTGAAACGGACAAAGAATTAACGCGTGGCGTAGCGTGCTGGCTGTTCTTTTTGGACTCACAAGTAACAACGTAAGAAATATTGAAACGAACTGATGTCCTGATTAGGAAGAGTGTGATTTAGAATTGTGTTATTTTATTTTAAAAACATTTTTTTAATATTAGTACACAAAAAAATTAAAAAATTAATTTTATATAAAAAAAATTAAAATTTCTAAAATAACATCATTTCAAATACATTCACAAACGGATATGAATTAAAATCATTGTTATTAAGCCGGCTAATTCAGCATGTAATCTTCAAATCATCTTGTTAATTTATTAATCTAACACCTTATTATCATGATTTATTTTGGATTATTTTGGATATTCATTGGAAGATTTAAGAGTCGATTATATAAAAAATTAATTTTTTTATTAAAAATAATATCACTTTAAAGAGAT
>Ga0325401_1008046_pt1 | contig 10259 bp, 12 predicted proteins | sample PopdelMetagenome_FD_205666 | JGI IMG/M metagenome (GOLD analysis project Ga0325401, IMG submission 205666) | Populus deltoides microbial communities from Bellville, Georgia, United States - Xylem-PdKOR-R2 | ecosystem: Host-associated > Plants > Phyllosphere > Stem > Wood/Secondary xylem | place...
GACGCCGTCTTCACCGGCATCGGGCTCTTCGTCTTCGACGTGCCCTTCGCCCTGCCGCTGGCCGTCCTCATCTTCTTCGCGGCGTTCATCCCCATCGTCGGCGCGGTGACGACGGGGGCGCTCGCGGTCCTCGTCGCCCTCTTCGCCAACGGTCTGACCAACGCGCTGATCATCCTCGTCATCGTCCTCGCGGTGCAGCAGATCGAGAGCAACGTCCTGCAGCCCGTGCTCGTCGGGAAGACGCTCGCGCTCCACCCCGCCGTCGTCATCGGCTCGGTCACGGTGGGCGGCACCCTCTTCGGCATCATCGGCGCCTTCCTCGCCGTGCCGATCGCCGCGGTCGGCACGGTCGTCCTCCGCTACGTGCGCGAGGCCGTGCGCGGCGAGGAGCCGCAGAAGGACCACGGCGACGGCGACGGCTCGGCTCCTCTGGGCGGGGAGACGGGGAAGAAGGTCGACGAGGCGTCGAAGGAGAAGGACGCCGACGCGCGCGACGTCGTCGACCAGCAGGCCTGACGCGCCGCGTCGGCGTCGCCCTCAGACGGCGACGTCGACGCGGAACAGGCGCCGGGGGTCCTGCAGCCGGGCCGGCGGCAGGACCGCCGACCGCGCGACCCGCCCGCCCCACCGCACCGCCCGCCGGTGCGGGGCCGGGGCGCCCTTGCGCGGCACGAAGGTGTAGTCGCCGACCACCTCGCCGACGAGCAGCGCCTGCTCGCCCTCGATGGGCAGCCCCACCTCGTCGCCGACCGCGACGTCGTGCACGAGTGCCTCCAGCTGCCGCAGCTCCTTGCCGGGCCGGCGCTCGGGGTGCACCCGGCGCAGGAGGGCGCGGACGTCCGCGGGCGGGACCTCCTTCGGCTCCTCGTCCTTGGCCGCCGCCTTCTCGGCGGCCGCCGCCTCGGCGAGGCGCTGCGTCTCGGCCACCCCCTCGACGACGTCGACGTCGACGCCCGAGCCGGTGGACAGGCCGATGACGCCGTCCGCGAGGAAGGCCACGAGGGTCTCGGCGTCCCCCGGACGCACGACCCACAGCGGACGGCCCTCGGGCCGCTCGACGGGCGCGGGCTCGCGCGGCTCGGGCCAGGAGTACGGGAGGTCGTCCGGCTCCTCGTCGCCGAAGAACGGCCGGTAGGTCTCCGGCTCCTTGCGCAGCAGCGCCGAGCGGTGGCTCTGGTGCACCGCCTCGTCGCCCAGCCAGGACGGCAGCAGGCCGGCGGCCGCCAGCTCCTCCTGGGGGACGCCGACGACCTCGGGCGCGAACTCGCCGATGAGCTCCGCCGTCCCGTCGGCGTGGCCGCGGCCCTGCCAGGCGTCGACGCACGCGAGCCCGTAGGAGACGAGCGCCGGGGTGCAGCCGCGCCACATGAGCACCGCGGGGTGGCTCGCCCAGCCGTAGTCGGGCAGCTCGAGCGCCCGGAGGATCTGCAGCGTCTCCACCCGCTGCTTGCCCAGCCGGGGGGAGTCGAGCACCTCGGCGCTGCGGGCGAAGTCGGCGTAGGGGAGGAACGTCTGCACGGGGGCCATCTTCGTCGGGACGGGCGTCGCCCGCGCCCGCGGAGCCGGGGCGACCGAGGCAGCCGTGGGTGTCGCCGTCGTACCGTCCCGGCGTGGACGCCCCGACCGCCGCCGCCCTCCGCGCCGCCCACCTCGTCGACGCGCCCACGCTGGCCGGGCTCCTCGTCGGCGACGCGCCGCCGGTCGTCCTCGACGTCCGGTGGGCGCTGGGTGCGCCGGACGGGCGGGCCGCCCACCGCGCCGCGCGGGTGCCGGGCTCGACCTACGTCGACCTCGGGACCGAGCTGGCCGGCCACGGGGTACCGACCGACGGCCGCCACCCGCTGCCCGCCGTCGCCGACCTGCAGGCCGCGGCCCGGCGGTGGGGCGTGCGGGCGGGGCAGGCGGTCGTCGTCCTCGACGACGTCGCCGGCCTGTCCGCCGCGCGCGCCTGGTGGCTGCTGCGCTGGGCGGGCCTCGCCGACGTCCGGCTGCTCGACGGCGGCCTCGCCGCCTGGCGGACGGCGGGGCTCCCGCTCGCGTCGGGCGAGCCGGTGGCGCCGGCACCGGGCGACGTCGTGCTCCGCGGCGGGGCGCTGCCGACGGTCGACGCCGACGGCGCCGCGGCCCTCGCCGCGCGGGGGCGGCTCCTGGACGTCCGGGCGGGGGAGCGCTACCGCGGCGAGACCGAGCCCGTGGACCCGCGCGCCGGGCACGTCCCCGGCGCGCTGAGCGCCCCGACGGCCGAGACGCTCGACGCCGCAGGCGCTCTCGTGCCGTCGACGACGCTCGACGAGCGCTTCGCCGCGCTCGGGACCGCACCGGGGGAGCGGGTGGGGGTCTCGTGCGGGTCGGGCGTCACCGCGGCCCACGCCGCCCTCACGCTCGTGCTGGCCGGCCGCGAGCCGGTGCTGTTCCCGGGGTCGTGGTCGGCGTGGGCGAACGACCCGGCCCGCCCCGCGGCCGTGGGTGCCGACCCGTGGGGGAGCGAGGGCCCCACCTCGCGGTGAGGCGGGCCCGGTCGGCCCCGGTCAGGCGGGGGCGCCGGCGAGGGCGCCCGGGGGGCGCTGCATCGGCGGGACGTCGTGGCCCGGCACGTGCGGCACGGGCTCGGAGAGGTCGGCGCCGAGCGCGACCTGCCGGTTGTCGGCGTCGACGTGGACGACGCGGGGGGAGTGGCCCGCCCGCTCGGCCTCCTCGAGCTCGACGTAGCTCATGATGATCACGAGGTCGCCGGGCGAGACCAGGTGCGCCGCAGCGCCGTTGATGCAGATCTGGCCGCCGCCGGGCTCCCCGAGGATGACGTAGGTGACGAGGCGGGCCCCGTTCGTCACGTCGACGACGTGCACCTGCTCGCCCTCGACGAGGTCCGCCGCGGACGCCAGCTCGGCGTCGATGGTGATGGAGCCGACGTAGTCGAGGTCGGCCTCCGTCACCGTCGCGCGGTGGATCTTGCCGTTGACCACTGTGCGGCGCATGGGTGCCGTCCCTCCCGTCGTCGGCCCGTGCCCCGCGTGCTGCGGGGCGTCTCCTGGACCCGGGGAGCGTAACGACCACGCGGCGCGAGGCCTTCCGCGGCCGCGGACGCCACGGCCGCCGCAGGTCGCGGGGGCCGTGGCGTCCGCCGTCGTCGCCGGGCCCACCGCCGGCACGGTGACCCCGGCGCGCGCTCAGCGCACGCGGACGCGCGAGACCTGGCTCCAGGTCGCCAGGGAGGCCGAGGAGAACTCGCCCTCGGCGTCGTCGAACACCATCGGCCCGATGCGGCCGGTGACGGTCGCCATCCGTCCGTGGGAGGAGTAGGCGGAGGAGTAGACGACCCCGCCCTCGGTGTAGCGGTTGGACCACCGGTCCGAGAAGGTGTCCTTGCCGCCGCGCAGGCGGATGTCGACGGCGGGGTTGCCGAGCGGCGTCCCGTGGTCGGTGACGGCGAGCGTCCCGGTGATCCGCGCGTTGCGGTTGCGGGCGTCGGCCACGACGGTGAGGTCGCCCTCCTCGATGGTGCGGGAGGCCACCACCTCGCAGAGCGGGCCCTCGGGCTCCTCGGGCTCCTCCCCGTGGCCACCGCCCCAGCCGTCGTCGGGCGTGACGCCGGGGGGGCACTCGAAGTCGGTCACGTCGCCGTAGACGTAGGTCTCGCCGCCGTCCGACGGCCTCTCCACCGTCAGCCACCCGTCGTGGTAGTTGCCGAGGACGCCGCCGGGCAGGCGGCCGACCTCGCGCCAGCTGATGCTGATCTGCTTGCCGGACGAGGCGTTCCGCTCGTTGACGGGCGGGCCCGTCGGGTCGTCGACGGCGGCGGCCGGCGACGCGGCGAGCAGGACGCCGAGGACGGCCGCGGCGGCGGCGGGCACGAGGCGGCGGGTCGTGGGCACGGTGGTCTCCTGGGGGTTGACGGGTCACGGGACCCCGACGCCCGGCGGACGCGGGGGAGAAGGTGCGGGGGACGAGCGGGTCAGCGGCGCGTGCGCAGGCGGGCGACGACGAGGTCGCCGAGCCGACGCCCCTGGTCCAGCCCGGTCTCGATGGCCCACGGGTAGTGGATGCCGCCGAAGAGCCGTGAGCCGGCGGCCTCGAGCGCGGCGTCGTCGAAGGAGGAGAAGGAGCGGGGCGCGTGGCCGCGGACGACGGCGGTGTCGTCGACGAAGGGGCGGACGCCCAGCAGCTGCGTGAGGACGAGGGCGGCCGCCGCGGAGGACACGGAGTGCCCCGAGGTGTGCTCGGGGAACTGAGGGGTGTTGACGAAGGAGGTCCACGTCGGGTCGACGTAGCGCTGGAGGTAGGTGATGGGGCGCAGCAGGTTGCTGCGGTACTTCTCCGTCCAGCAGGCGAGGAAGGCGTCGTGGAGGGTGACGCCGAGCCGCACGTAGGTCTCGAGGACGCGGTCCAGCCGCAGGCCACGGTCCCGCGTCGCCTTGCCGGCGATGAGCATCCAGTGCCCGCCCGGCAGCCCGGTGGGCGTCCCGGTGGGCGGCACGAAGGACCCGGGGTTGTCCGTCCAGAAGCGGGCGATCACCCGCTCCTCGTCGCCGTTGGCGCGGCTCTGCGCGTGCACGGCCATGGCCTGCGCGTGGAACGCCGAGCCCGGCCGGTCGGAGAAGGGGACGTGCGGCTCCGGCGGCACCTCGTCGGTGGCCCGCAGGACCATGGGCCGCACGAGGTGGCAGTGCGGCTCCACGGCAGGTCGGTAGTTGGGCGGCGTCGACTCCCACAGCCAGGGCTCGCCGGACGGCGGCACGTAGGGCAGCCGCGACGCCTCGGCGTGCCCGTCGGCGCGGCGCCAGGAGCGCAGCCGTTCGGCCACGGCGCGCCCGTGCGCGGCCGACCGGGCCACGGTCGCGGCCGGGACGCCCGCGGCACGGCGGCGGCGGAGCACGGTCTCGTGGGTGGCCAGGAGGAGCCCGGCGGTCGCGGGCGAGCGCAGCGGCAGCAGGTCGAGCAGGCAGTCACGGGCGGCCGTGCTCACGGCGACGTCCCAGTCCAGCGTGCCCCGACGGCTCACCGCGGCGGGCGCGGCCAGCCCCGCGAGCTGGCCGCCGAGGCCGCGGTGGGCCGGCATGCCGAGCACCGCCGCCTCGTACATGGCGACGGCCAGGTGGGCGTAGGCGCGCGCCGCCGTCGGCGGCGTGAGGTTCTCGAGCATCACCGCGTCGTAGCCCGCACCGACCCAGGCGTGCGCGACGTCGGCCGGCGTGCCGGCGACGGCGGCGTCCGCCGGCCCGGCGACCAGCAGGGCACCCGCCGTCATGCCGAGCCCCGCACCGACGCGCAGCAGCGTGCGCCGGCTCGTGACGACCTCGTCCATCCCGACCCCCCAGGTCCCGTGCCGTCGCCGCGCCCCGGAGAGGGCGTGGCAGGAGCATCCGACCGGTCACGCTCTGGCACGGTGGGGCTTTCACGGTGGTCGTTATCGGACCGAGACGCTTCCCGCGGACGCCGATAATGGAGGTTATGACACTAGAGAGGTCGGCCGCGTCCGGAGCCCCTCCCCGGCGGTCGGGAACCACGGCGCACACCTGCCGCGTCAGCAGCGGCATGACGACGACGTCGCCCCTCGCCCGCGCCGGCGTGCTCGTAGCCGTCGGGACGGTCGTGGCCCTCGCGGGCTGCGGCACGCCCGACGCCGTGCCCCCGGCCGACCCCGGCCCGACCACCGTCCGCGTCGAGGCGACCCGGCCCACGTCCGGGACGTCGGGCCCGCTGCCGCCCCTGCCGTCCGCCGAGGAGGTCGTGGCCGCCCGGGACCCCGAGCACCCGATCGACGGCGAGATGGGCACCGAGCCCGAGGTGCGGAAGGGCTTCCCGGGCATGACGTCCGACGAGGTGCTGTCCACGCTGCGGGCCCAGATCCGCGTCGGTGACGTGGGTCGGGCGCTCGACGAGCTGGCACCCGCCGACTACGCCGACGTCGGGCTCGAGGACGGCGGCGTCTCCCCCGTCATCTTCATGCTGACGCCCCGCGGCGTGGAGCTCGCCGAGGAGGTCGCGCGGCTGTCCGACCTCGACGCGGAGGTCCGGCTCACCACGACCACCGGCGCCGCGCTGGCCGAGGCCTCCGGGCTGCTGCAGGCGGACGAGACGCTGCAGGACCTGGATCTCGACGTCCGGCCCGAGGTGCACGGCCTGACGGTCGACGTGGAGCACGACGACCACGCGGCCGCCGTCGCCCGGGTCCGCGAGCTGCGCCCCCCGCCCCCGTCGACGTCGTACCGGTCGACGAGGTCGTCGAGCCCGTCATATGCAACGCCGTCGCCTGCTACGGCCCGGACGGCGAAGTGTCGCTGGACGAATGAGGGGCGAGCCGATAGTGCCGCCCCAGGCGATTGGGATGCGCCGCGCGAGGGACGGACGCCGCCTTGACCGCACTCGGCAATATGACGGCAGAAGAATTCATTGACGTAATGCCATATTATCGGTTAGACGCCAAAGGGGCAGCGCCGACCTTGCGCACCCCTCCGCCGGCGTACCTGGTCGCCTTGGCACACCCGCGTGGCGATGGGCACGGAAGGGATCGCTGCCGGCTCGTCGTCTTGGTTCACGTCCGTGTGTTCCGAAGACCGCGGAAGGTCCTGCAGGAGGTGACTCACCAGCAGACCTCATCCTCTTCGCTGGTCGAGGTCTCGCCGGCGTCGAGTTAACCTCGCGTTCGCACGCTGGTCGTTGCGTGGCCTCCGCGGGCGCTGGGGTGGTCTTGGCAGGCGGAGGCATGATGCGGTCGACCTTCTCGCCGGTGGCGGCGCTGCGGGTGCTGTTGTGCGTGGTGGCGGTGCTGACCGTGGCGAGTACCTCGTTGAAGGTCGCGGCGGTCTCGACGGCTTCCAAGCCCTTCGACGGCTTCGACCGGCTGGTGCTGCTGCTCGACGTCGACCTCGAGGCGAACGTGCCGTCGTGGTTCTCCTGCTCGCTGCTCCTGGGCGCCGCGGTGCTGCTGTGGGGGACCTCCCGTGCGGGCGTCGTCTCGGGCGACCGGTGGAGTAGGCACTGGGCGGTGCTGGCGGTGGTCTTCGTCTACTTGTCGTTGGACGAGCTGGCGGGGCTGCACGAGCTGGCGATCCCGGTGGTGGACCGGGTCCTGGACGTCGGTGGGGTGTTGACCTTCGGGTGGGTCGTCGTCGCAGCGCCGCCGGTCGCCGCCCTCGCGCTGGTGTACGTCGGGTTCCTGCGCGCCCTCCCGCGTCGAACGGCCGTCGGGCTGCTGAGCGCCGGTGCCCTCTACGTCGGTGGCGCACTGGGCGTGGAGCTGCTCGGGGGTGGGTCGTGAGCACGGTCGGCCGCGAGACCGTCGCCTACGCCTTGACGACCTCCCTCGAGGAGCTGCTGGAGATGCTCGGCGCCACGGTGCTGGTGTTCGTCCTGGCTGACCACCAGCAGAGGTACCTGCCGTCCACCGCAGATGTGCCCGTCCTCGTGCGGCCTTGAGGGCCTGCCCTCGCCCGAGCAGCCTCCCGTGCTGACTCTCGGACGCACGGAGCCGCCGTCGCGGCCCGTGCGGTCGGCGATGGTGACGAACGCGTCGCTGTGGCAACAGCTTCGCGCACGAACGGATGAGGTCTGCCGAGCGTCGTCAACGGTGACGTTGGCACCAACAGAACCATTAGCACCAACAGCCGTGGCTGAGTCCGACCGACTACGGCCGGTCATCGACAGCAGGCCGACCAACGCTGACTGCCGGCGCACGCGCCGGCGTTCGAGGCAGTCACCTGGGACGGGCCGGAGACCGTTCTGCTGCCGGTCACTCAGGGGTGCTTCGACCTATTGATCCTGTGGGTTTCCTGAGCGCAGGGGCTCTTCTCGGGCCGAACTGATACCTGGGTGGGTCGCCGGCGCCACGATCCCGGCCATGACGCCTCCACGCGCCGCCGCCTCGCCCGCCGACGAGGTCGGGAAGCTGTACCGACAGGTCACCGCAGCCATGGTGCTGTCCCTCGCCTGGTGTCTGGGGTTGCTCTTGGTCATCGACCCGTGGGTCACGGTCACCAAGGATGTGGCCGCCTTGTACGGCTCAGAGGTGGGGGGATTCTCGGCCTTCGTGCCGGTCATCGGCATCGTCGCGGGCGTAGGAGTCCTCGTCTGGCTGGCGTCGCTGCTGGTCGTCAGGCGGCTGGCCGGGCGGCTGGACTCCCCAACGCGGCGGCTGCTCGCCCTGGCCTGCTCCACCGGCATGTTCGGGGCGGCCGTCATGGTGACCACGCTGCTGTACCCCTTCGTGGGTCTGGGCCTGTACAACCGCGCGGAGACCTTGGGACTCGCACCCGCCGCGGCCTCCGTGAGCGCAGCGGCCGTGGTGACCTTGGTCGCGGGGATTACCGCGCTCGTGACCACGGCGGTCGTCGCGGGCAAGGTGCCAGAGCCCACCCCGGCGAGCACCCGCGGCCGGGTGCGCCCCCTGAGTCCTGAGGTCGGCCGGTGACCGCTCCGCGCCGCCCTGGACGCTGGAGCACCGGGGTCTACGCCCTCACCCTCGCCGTGCTGGCCGTGACAGCAGCCGGTCTCACCGTCTTCAACGTCTACGCAGGTACGGCCGCCGGCGGCTACACCGCCATGGGCGTCGGCGGGACGCTTTTCCTGGTGGTGTGGTGCCTGCTGCCCTTCGCGGCCATGGTCGCCGCCGCCGTCACCGCCCACCGCTCGTTCCCTCGGGTGCTGCCCGTGCTGCTCGCAGGAAGCCTCGTACTGATCTACCCCGTCGCGGTGACGACGTCGTCCTACTTCGACCAGCCGCTGGTAGACCGCAACGCCATGGGCGGCGTCTTCGTCTCGGTCGCCCTGTGGCTCGTGGTCATCGCCACCGTCGCTGCCGCAGCAGCTGTGGGGGCCGTGACCCAGCGGCGCTCCCCCGCCCCGGTCCACTGACTCGTCGTCGACCGGTCAGCTCTCGATGTCGCCGAAGGCCGACGGTCGCTGAGCGGTCAGCGTCCCGCTGGAACCACGACGAAGGCCCTGCACGCATCAGCATGCTGAAGCCATGACAGTGCTCCTGCTGTTGCAGCTGGCGGTCCTGCCCATCTCGGCGCTGCTTGTCGTCGTCGCGCCCGGTTACACCATGTGGCAGCACCGTCAGTGGCCCGCCCTCGCGGTCGCCGCCTGGGCCGCCGCACTGTGCCTCCTCGTCGTCTGGGTCGAGGCGGGCTACCGCTCAGGAGTGGCCGCCGACGAGAACGGCACGGTCGGCAACATCTACGACGAGCTCCAGTGGCTGCTGGACGCCGTCCTCGCAGCGGGAGCCTCCATCGCCCTAACGCTCAGCCGCGCGGGTCGCACGGCCTCCGCCTGACTAACCAGCGTCCCGTTGACGATCGTCGTCCGGTCAGCGTCCCGCTGACGATCCTCAACCGGAGCAGCCAGGAGCGACCTGGTCATGCTGTCCGGGTGGACGGTCCCGTCTGGCCCTCGGCGCCCGAGCTGCAAACCTCCCGGCTCCTCCTCGAAGCGCTGCGCGTCGAGCACGCCGACGAGGCCGCCGTCGCCTTCGCCGACCCCGCCCTGCACCGCCACACCGGCGGGCACCCCGCCGGCCCGACGAGCTGCGGACCCGCTACACCCGCCAGGTCGTCGGCCACTCCCCCGACGGCCAGCACGGCTGGCTCAACTGGATGCTTCGTGAGCGCCGCTCCGCCCAGCTCGTCGGCACCGCCCAGGCGACCACCAGCCAGGCCTCGGACGGCACCCGCAGCGCCGAGCTCGCCTGGGTCGTCGCCACCAGCCACCAAGGACAGCGCCTGGCCGCCGAGGCCGGTGCCGCCGTCGTTTCCTGGCTGCTTCGCGAAGGCTTCACAGGCCTGGTCGCGCACGTCCATCCCACAACGTCGCCTCGGCCGTGACTGCCTACCGGCTCGGCATGACCCCGACGCCTGCGCTCCTCGACGGTGAGGTCGAGTGGGGCAGCCGGCTCCACCACCTCGCCCGCTGACGATCGCCATCCGGTCAGCGTCCGGTGAAGCCCCCCTGCCGGCGGGGTGAGCTGCGGACCGGGTGCGCCGGGCGACGTGCTCGGGTAGGACCGCACGCATGGACAAGCCGCTGACCCCCGAGAAGCACGCCGTCGTCGACTACGGCTTCCTAGCCACCAACCTCGCCGCGCCGACCCTGATCGGTGCCGGTCACCGCACCCGGGTGCTGTTCGCCGTCTTCGGCGCGGTCCAGGGCACCCTCAACGCCTTCACCGACCAGCCGCTGTCGATCGCCCGGCTGGTGCCGTTCAAGGTGCACGGTCAGATCGAGAAGTTCAGCCTGCCGGCCTTCGCGCTGCTGCCGCTGCTGGT
>Ga0325401_1008048_pt1 | contig 10258 bp, 5 predicted proteins | sample PopdelMetagenome_FD_205666 | JGI IMG/M metagenome (GOLD analysis project Ga0325401, IMG submission 205666) | Populus deltoides microbial communities from Bellville, Georgia, United States - Xylem-PdKOR-R2 | ecosystem: Host-associated > Plants > Phyllosphere > Stem > Wood/Secondary xylem | place...
GTGGCAGTAATCTCTCCCATAAGTGCACATGGTGGTAGAGACTTTTGGAGCCACTTTGAAGCATCTCAGCTGAAGGAGGATGCGGCCACCTATGAAAGGTGAAGACACCTTAGATGGAAGGTGTGTGAGGGCCATGATAGGAGCCCGGATCAGACCGCCCCATGACAACGGGCGAAGACACCTTAGAGAAGGTGTGAGGGCCGTGATAGAAGCCCCAGTTCAGACCGCCGTATGGTTACGAGCGGAGACACCTAAGGAGAAGGTGTGTGGGCCACGATATGAGCCCAGTTCAGAACAACCCCAGAGCCAATGTAATGGCTGGATATAAGTGGACAGGTGTATAGCCAATGAAGTGGCTATGATGAGTATGGAGACAGATGCAGGATTGACTTTCATGGATATTGCCCCCATGCTAAAGATCAATGAGCTAGAAGACATTTGCCTTGGACAATAAGTGTGTGACTTGTGGAGCATTAAGACGCGGCTGCTATGAAGAAGCAGAAGGGCATGCGCAGGTTCCGGGAACGAGTTGACTCTTGTCAAGGTGGTGAGCTCAGTAATGGCATTGTAATACTCAGAGTATGAAGACAGATATGGATCAACCTTTAATGGGCTGCCCCCATGGTTAAAGGTGGAGAGCTACCTGGACTCTTACGACTAAGAGCGAGAGACTCACGGAGAAGTAAGGCATGGTTCCTAGGGTGGAACAGAGGGCAGGCGCAACTCCTGGATGAGTAGACTCTTGGAAGAGTGGTGAGCTCGTGATCACATTGAAATACTCAATGACCGTCGCACTTGGGAATATTCGTTTGAGGGGGTGTTGTAAGCCTTGGTGTAAGGCTTGAAAAATCATTCCGGACCGAGCATGGTTGATATGCTCGAAGGGGAATGTTGTGTTGAAGACGCTCTCAGAATGGTAAGCTTGGAAGAGCTGCAGAATGCAAGCTTGTGCTGAAGAAGCAATAGGACAATTGCCTACAAATGGCAAAGGGGGTGATTGTTAGGATATTGCCATTTGTGGCAATACCCCACCACCAAGCAAGTGGAAGCATGAATTACGGCATAATTCATGCCATGTATTATGGCTTGTTTGTCCCCTCCATGTGCTGGAGAAAGTTGCTAAGAAATGCCTATAAAGGAGGCTTATATTTGAGAGCAAGATAGAGAGAGAATCGTGAGTGTGTGCAAGAGTGTGGAGAGAAAGAGAGCTGCAATGGCAGCAGCCTTGCTGCCATTGCAGCAGCTGCAAGTGCAGTAAAGATGAGCTGGAGTAGAGTAGAGAGAAGTGATCCTCCTCCTCCATGTATTTGTTTTGTATCCTTTCTCTAATCTCTAAATAATATGGACTCTCTCCCGTGGATGTAGGCGGTTTTGCCGAACCACGTAAAAATTGTGTCAGTGTGCTTTACCCTAGGATGAGCAAGTATCAGTACACCACCGGTCCGTGCATGGGGGAGCCGGATTCCCCAACAAAAATGTCAAAGGTAAATAGATGGTATAACCTACTATAGATCACGTCACTCAACAGGCAGAATCACATTCACCATCTTTCTTCGCATCTCAAAAACATCAGTACTAGAATTTTTCAGAAATTAAGCACGTATTCGATTGGTTATTTGTGTGCACACGAAACATGTTACCATTGACACCCTAACAAGCCATTTTAGATGTCTGAAGATTCCAGAACATCATGTTCTTCAGCAGAAAAGAAAGGGCTTTTTTTTATTCACTTGAAGACTATTGGCTTCTTTCCTTTTGATTTAAAAACTAATTTTCATGTGTTATTTTTCTCAATTAATATAATGTTCTTATCTATATCAATTTTTTATTTTTTAAATCTTACCTTTTCAAACACTATAGGTTCACATATGAAAAGATAACAATATAATTAATGTTAGATTATTATCAATTGAATTAGTTATTTCATACAAGTTAGCTCTTTATCTTTCTTGGTGGATTAGGTAGGCTACCGCTACTTGAATTTCCATAAGAATAATAAGATAAATGTGAAGTTAAGTTCATTAGTTGTTGTTGAGGTGTAACAAGTTTTTGATGACCTTCATATCTCTCATTTTTTTTTATCAAGAACAAGTAGAAAAGTCATGCTTTTTGTCGCACCCGACATCACGGCGGCCCTAAAAATAATCCTAGATTATGGAAAAAGAACAGATATCTGACATCTTGTTCTTTTAGGGGAAAATGTCTTGTTTAAGGAGTCGCCACCTAATACTATGGTCACTAGGAACCCTAACTGGTCAACAGAGATTCTATGGTTCGGGATTGGTTATGTAAAAGGGAAGATATTATCACCCCTTAAACATTCTGCTTAAGGCAAACTGCATTGTTGGTTTTGTCTTCAATTGCTAAACATTTATTCGCTTATGCTATGATGATTTGTTTATAATATTCCTAACTCTGACGCTAGTGAATATTCGAGCTCGAATAATTCCAACTCTAGCGTTCGTAAAAATTCGTAGCTACAAAAAAAATTAGATCAATATTTTTATTCTCTACTCTAACACCAGTGAATAAATAAATAAATAAATAAAATTTATTTTTATACATGCACATATATATATTTTTTATTTTTCTAGCTAAATAAAATAAAAATACAACGAATAAAAATAATATAAATTTAAACCGGTATTTTTATTCCCGACTCTGGCGTCAGTGAATAAACCAATAAATTTATATTATTTTTATTTATGCATACACATTTTTTTTCTGTTTTTTTATTATTTTTTTTGGGCTGGGCCCAGCTTAGCCCACATGGGCTGGGCTGGGCTGAAGAAGAAGAAGCACGCGTGAAGTATATTCACACATGCATGAATAGTGTGAAGGTAATTAAATTACCTTCACACTGCATTTGAAAGTTTTATTGAATGCAGAGAATGGAAACTTACCTGTGCAGCGGAGGACAGCGACGAAGACGATGGCGCAGTGGCTGTTTTCTTTTGTTTCCCGGTGTGGCTCCACTGTCTTTGGGTTGTTCTTTTTCTCTGCGTATGATGCTCTGTTGTTCCCTTGTTTGGGTTTTTCTATGGGTTTTGCTCCAGTTCTCTCCTCTGGTTTTCGGTCCCGAAAATCCCCGTCTTCGTCTATGTCCTGGCTTCCTCCTCTGCCGGTTCACTTTCCAGCTTTTCCTTCTTCAGTTTTTCCTTCCTCTCCCAGTTTTTTTCTCTGTTCTTGCGTTTCTATTTGTTGGGTTTTTTACTTACTCTCTGCTCTCCTCTACTTTCCTCTTCTGTTCATATGTTGTGATTGAATTCTGGGACTAAACTAAAGATGGGTTTAGCTCTCTGTTTACTTCCTTTTGTTCGTGGCTTTTTCTTTAGCCTCCTCTGTTTCTTTGAGAAGAAACAGAGGAATGCAAGTCTGCTCTTCTTCCTCCTTTTCTCCCCCTCGGTTCTGTCCTTCTTTCTACTGTGTTTTTTCCCCTCTCTGATTCCCCTCTCACCAACCTCTTCCTCTTCAGTGCTGCTCGGTTTATATAGGGCGGGTTGATAACGAGTGGTAGGCTAACGGTCGGCCACCATTAAGGCGCCCATAACTGAAGCCAACAGATGATGATTACTGCTGCAACGTTCCCCCCGCCATTACTGCAGAAACGGTCACTGGCTCAAAGGAGAAGAAGATGAACAACGTCCCTTTCAAAATGAAGCCGTTTAGAGATAAAAGGTGACCATTTTACGTTTTGACCCCTGCAGTTTCAAAACTCTTGTAATTAAGCCCCTGGTTTAAACTGTAATTGACCCCTGCATTTCGGTGCCTTTTACAAGTTAATCCTTTGAATTTATTCTGATGCAATCGTGCCCCTAATTAACCCCAAACTTTGCTATTTCTTCAATTAAGTCCCTGATTTCAATAATTTAATTAAATCCAAAGTCCAATTAAGTCTAAAACTTATCAATTCTCCAATTAAGCCCCTGATTGGATTAATTAAATTAATTCCAAGCTTAATTAAGTCTCCATACTTATCAATTCTCCAATTAAACTCTTGATTGGATGAATTAAATTAATTTCAAGCTTAATTAAGTCTCAAAACTTATCCATTCTTCAATTAAACCCTTGACTTGATTAATTAAATTAATTCCAAGCTTAATTAGATTAATTCCAAAGTTTAATTAAATCCCAAAACTTTTAATCATTTTGCCCTTAACCCAAATTTTAATTCATTCTTCATTTTTACATTTTACTTGTTTTTTTTTCATCATTATTATTTTGTTTCATCATTTTTTTATCCTTTTCGATAAATAAAATAATAATAATAATTAAAATAAAATGGTCAAAAATTAGGTTATGACACTTTTCATCTTCATTTACCATCCAATTCCATGCTTCTTCTTCATCAAATTCGACGTCCCTACTAATCATTATCTTTTTTTTTTAATTGGGGTTCTAAAGCTTGTATCCTTTGAACTTTTGATCATTTCCCACAAAGATCATCTTTTTGCTCTCATCATCTAGCTTGGTCCTTACTTGACTATCTACATGCACATAACCAATGCTTCTAAACATCTTTAAGTGAGTAGCACTTGACTTTCTTACATTCCATGCTTTTTGTGGAGTCATGGCGTTCAATTCTTTTATAGAACAACTATTTGACAAGTAAACAACCTACAACTTCAGCTCCAAACTCATTTGGTATTTTTTTGGTTTTGAGCATGTTTCTCGCCATGTTAAGTGTTATAACCTAATTTTGACCCTCTTTTTTGTATATATTTTGAAAAAAATTACAAAAATCCAAAAAATATTTCTTTTTAATAATTTCATTATTTTCTTATTTTTTATTTAATTTTTATTCGTGAAACAAATCTTGAAAATCATAAAAAAAATATACAAAATACAAAAATAGATAGGGTTTGAAATTGGATACATACTCAAGTACCATAGGCAAAAATGAGGCTTCAGATTTTTTGGGTTATAATTGAGGTTTGAATTGAAAAAGAAATTAAAGAAAATGACTTAATTGGCTAAGTTGATTTAATTTGGCTAAGATTGAAAGACATATGAAGTTCAAGGTTGATTTAGCCAAATTAGAAATTAATAAAGGACTTAATTGAAGAAGAAAATCATAATTGAAAGTTAAATTGATTAAAATAGTATAATTCTTGGAACCATTGTTAAATCTTAATGTCTAAATGGATTCAATTAAAGATACAATTGAAAATGAAAAGATGATTTAGGGCAAATTAAATGAGATTGGAAAAATTCAAAATCCACTTACTGTAATGAGAACAAAGTATGTTTATCTGAATTTTTATTTCAGACCATTTCAATCCATTTGATTCAATTTAGTCCAATTTGATTAATTGATTTCAATCATATTAGTCTAATTGAATTAATTTGATTCAACTTAATCCCTTATTAATTCATGATTTCTTTCCTAATTGTCCAAAATCCTAGTTTCCAATCAATTAAACAGCAAATTATAGCCAAAATTTATTGTCTATAATCAATTATTTAGCAATCAAACCCATTTTGATCTCTCAAATCCAGCTCCAAAATTTTAGCCCCAAATTGATTTCTTCAATCAATTCCCAAAATCCTAGCCTTTCCTCTCTTCATGGTCCCAGGCCAGCTCCACCCTTTTCCATTAACCCAGACCAACACCCACCTTTCCTCCATAAAATCCACCAAATTCAGCCCATTCTTCTTCCCTGAACAAAACCCCGACCACCAACGTCCAACCCAGTCACTCTCCATTCACCCAAAACAAACACCATCAGAGAAAGAACACTGAAAAAATCCAGTTCCACAACCAGCACAATCAATTTCCCACAACCACCATCAACACAGCGGTGATCTTCCATCCCACCTTCTCAAAACCGATCCCAATCTTCCCGCTCTTTCAACCACACTAGTCAATCAAACCCATCCTCTCTTCTACTCGCAATCAGCCACCATCACAATCCTTCTTCGCACAGTCCAAACAAAAATCAAAATCATTTACAGCCTCTCAACCGTGAGCCCCCAGAAGCCTCTCCCACGGTAGTGTTCAACCCATACCAGCCTTCCCTCTCATTTTGGCCATCCCACACCGATAACCACCCTGTATATATCCTGCAACAACAATTGAATTGAATCGAATCGAATCATATAAAAATATAATAGTTTAAAAGAAAATTCCATTTCTTTGTTTGAAGACAAGGACAAAATAACCCACACCGAGAACCACCTTGTATAATGGTTTTTTTTTTCCCATCAGATTTCTTTTTTTAATTTCGAACACAATAATGGAATTACAACATTTTTTAGTACATAATCTTCATAAAAACTAAAATTATTAGGATTCGAGTCTACTTCACTAAGAAACTGTTAGCTATATAATTGTTAGGCTACAATTTATTACTTGAATAAACAATCTTGCTGCTTCAAAGATTTGCGTACTCTCCCTCTTAAATTTGTCCTTTGCGTATCAATGTATGCAAGTATGTTTGGTTAATAAAGAGACATGATGATTACGAATGAGAGGGGGGGAAAAAACCCAGTTTTTCATCTGCTAGGGGTTTTTTCTCCTTTTGCCTTTAAAAAGATATATTTAGAATTCCTTATACATTACTAAAAAAGAAGAAGAAATGATGTTAAGCTGTTGCAAGTATGTTTTAAAAAAGAAGGAAAAAATATGTGATCGAGGACATAAATCTGACTAGGATAAATAAGTTGACTTTAATTTAATTAAACAAAAAAAAAAGGTAGTAGATGTATTCATTGCTTATTAAATATAGAAAAACAAATTAGGATAAAAAATTGACATAAAATAACTAATTTTAGTCAACTTAATTAGTATGACAAGCTTATAACATGATAATCTAAGTTAAGCCAACTCGAGATATCTCACTTAACCCGCGTTAACTTTTCAAACTTGTGATCCGACTCATTAAACTAGAGTATCCAATCTGAAAAGACCATAAAGTCCAATTCAAATCAATTGACTATTAAATGATGAAATTGGTTTTTTTTTTCAATTATATATAAGATTTTAAAAAATAACAATAAAAAGAATGAGGATGAAAATTAAAAAAAATAAATCTTTTTTATTGAAGGGTGAAATTGAAAAGAAAAACTAATTTAGTAAAAGGATAAAAAAATCAAAAGAATAAGCATCAAGACATAAAAAATAAAAACAATATTTTGATTGAAGGAAGAAATTGAAAAGAATAACAATTTTTCCAAAAGGGCTAAAATTAAAAATCAAAACAATGAGGATCAAATTAAAAAATATTATACCATCAATTTGAATTGTAGAAAAAAAAATCAAAAACCAATAAAATTTTTACAAAAAGTTAAGGAAAAAAAATTAAAAATCAAAAGAATAAGGATAAATTTAGAGAATATAATATTTTGTCAATGGAGATTCAAAGATGAACTTAAAAGCAAATAAAACTTCTACAACATATCAAGACTAAAAATAATAAGGATTAAAGTTGAAATACCAAGAATATAGAGAGCTAAGTTGTAATTTTTTATCGAGAAGAGAGAAAATAAAAATAGATTCACTAGTGACATTTGTCACACCAATATGAATAAGAAACAATAACGCTTTCAACAATAAGATAGAAAATCATTTTTAGACATTGGGAGATGTTGCACACACTATCTAAAGTACGCAGGTCCCTCTCTTGCACCTCTTGGTGCCATACACATGCACCCGCCCTTTTTTATCTAACCAAATACAAAATTACCCGAAGTTGACTTTGTAATTATAGAAAAACCATTGTGAAAAACTGAAATTGCCCCTTGACTCTAGTTTTTTTTTTAAGGGTATTTTCATTGTTTCACTTTGAATTTTTTTTTTTATATTTTGTCAAGTACCAAATTTCCTCTCAGTTTAAATTATAATAACAAAAAAACTATTATGAAAATACAGAAAACCTTTCAACACCAAGTTTATTTATTTTTTTGTTTTTAAGGATATTCAGGTCATTTCATTGTACAATAAAAATGAGAAAATATTTATTTTCTCCTGCTCTATTTGATTATGAGAAATGGACCAAGTGAAATTCAATACACCTAGAAACTTGAGTTAAGTTTTTTAGATGAAGGGGAAAAAACACCATTCTACCTTTCTAATTAATAATAACAATGAATTTGAAGCTACAATATTTTTACAAGGAGTTTTAACTCTTTTTAATATAATTTTTCTAAAAAATTATTTTTCCTTGTAGAGATATGTCATTAATTATAATAGTAGGATATTGATTTGTTGATATGGAGGCTAAAAACCGTGAGGAGATGATAAATGAAATTCTTTACAACTCTATATTTATATAAAATGATAAAATAACCTTATTTGACAATTATTATTATTTATTTGAAATTGATGATACTTGAAAAGAAATTATCGATCTACGTCTAATTATAATAAGTACTTAATTAATTATATAAGCGAAGCATAATATATAAAAGTTTTATATCAGTCATAATGTTAAATCTTATAAACAAAATAGATGACAATGGATAAGGGTTGAGGTTTTAGAGATTAATTGCTCCCATCATCTTTTGAATTATTTCAGGTTTTAGAGATTCAGGCTCCGCTTGATTTCTGGTTTTAGACTAAAGCAATTTAGCCATGAATAGAAAGTGCTTCCATAACGGTTTTTCAAGTTTGTCAAACACGTAGGGTTTGCTTGAGAAAAATGAATAAAATGAAAGTCGGCTGCAAGATCGTAATCTATATATATATATATATATATAAACAAGTTACTAGATTAGTGGTTTGTATTGCGTTGCGTCAGAAAATATTGTTCAAGCATTAATAACAAATTTTCTAATAAAACAATTTAATTATAAACTCAAAATATAATATATATTGAATGATATTTTTTTAAAATATTATTACGATGATATATTGGATAACATTTTTTTCTCACATTGCGATTACGATATATTGGATTAATTCGAGTTAATTTGTCAAATCTACGACTCAGGTCATAAGACAATGATAAATCTATAAAAAACAAATAAAAATTAATTATAAAAATTTGATTTCTAATCAACCCAATGTTAAAAGATAAAATTAAAAAAAATATTAAATTAAAAAGGGACAAAACAACTACCTGAGTCAACCAAGGTTAATTTGTTAAATTCACAACTTGGGTCATGAAATCTAGATAACCCCGTAAAAAGCAAATAAAAAAAAATTACAAAGACCAATTTTCAATCAATGTTTAAGGATGAAATAAAAATAATAAACTAAAAAAAAAACAAAACTCAAGTCAACTTAGTTTAATCTGTTAAACCCACAACTTAAATCATGAAACTTGAATAAATTCATAAAAAGTAAATAAAAAAATTATGAAGCATCACTTTCAAAAAATTTAATGTTGTAGGCTAAAATAAAATAAAAAAAACCCATGAGACAAAGATAAACTACACATAAAGCAAATCTTAAAAAAAAAAACTATGAAGCCCGATTCCGAAACAACCTAATATTAAAAGATGAATTTGAAAATAAAAATAAAAATAATAATATTAAGTTCTTAGAGGGTGAAACTAAAAAAAAAATATACATTCAATTTAAAAAGGATAAAAAAAGAAAACAAAGTCAACCTGAATCAACTTGCTAAACTTGTGACTTAATGCAATATGATATATATACATGTATCAATATTGACATAAAACACTCGTGCGCGCACATATATATGTATGTATAATATTTATAATTTTATCATTTAACACACACTTTAAATATATATTAACTATTTTATTTTTTTATTAAATAATAATAATAATAATACTTAGATAATGAGTTTATGGATTTTGTTTTCCTGATAGATAATAAATAAAATATGAATATTAAAAAATCCAACTAGTGGTTACTCGAAGAACAATTTATTTGCAAAGAATTGTTTTTTTGTTAAGTAATAATCAATTGATTACTAATTGATTCACTACTGGACCTACCAGATTGAACTACCTAATTTTAAATGCCTAACTTGATATAAAGTTGAATAAGACCACTCCACTAATAGCACACAACATGAAAAACCATGCAATTTCCTATCAATAAGATTTGTTTCCCTACAATCAAGAATTATATAAATACCTCATCAAGCCTCCTGTCTTCTCCATCAAACCATCCTTATCAAAAACCCTCTCAGCCTCGCCTCCTTCAGTAGTTCAATCTTTCTGAGCTATAATATCTTGCTTGCATAGAGTTTATAATACCCACAACATGAAGTTCCTTAAGCTACTCTTTCTTCTTGCTATGCTCATTTCATTTTCAGCCATCACTCTTTCTGCTACACCAACGGAA
>Ga0325401_1008050_pt1 | contig 10257 bp, 9 predicted proteins | sample PopdelMetagenome_FD_205666 | JGI IMG/M metagenome (GOLD analysis project Ga0325401, IMG submission 205666) | Populus deltoides microbial communities from Bellville, Georgia, United States - Xylem-PdKOR-R2 | ecosystem: Host-associated > Plants > Phyllosphere > Stem > Wood/Secondary xylem | place...
CCACCCGCAGCAGCAGCCCCTGCGGGGAGGTGCCGGCCCGCCGGGCGGTGACCGCGGCCGACCAGCTGAACAGGCCCGCGCGGTCGGCCAGGTCGCTGAGCAGCAGGATGACGACGAGGAACCCGGCGGTCGGCCCGATCTCGCGCACCGTGTCCCAGGACTCGCCCCAGCCGACCACCCCGACCGCGGCCAGGACCAGCGCCCCGGGGACGGCCACCACGGCGGCGGGCACCCGGGGTGCGTCCACGACGGCGGCCACCAGGGAGGCCACCAGCCAGGCGCCCGACAGCACGAGGGCGAGCACGTCGACGGTCATGGCCGCACGAGGAGGTAGACCGCGACGGCCACGCCGAACACGACGATGAACACCCGCAGCGGGGTGCTGGGGATGCGCCCGGCCACCTTCGCGCCGAGGTAGCCGCCGAGCAGCGCCGCCGGTGCGCAGACCGCCACCACCAGCCAGTCCACAGGGCCGAAGATGCCGAACACGACGACGGTGGTGCTCGCGGTGACCAGGGCCAGCACGCTCTTGATCGCGTTGGCCAGCTTGAGCCGGCCCAGGCCGACGGCCAGGACGGCGGTGAGGATGACACCGAGCGCCCCGCCGAAGTAGCCGCCGTACACGCAGGCCAGCAGCACCACGGCGTACAGCCACAGCGGGTCGCGGCGCTCGCCGTCGGTCTCCGTCGCCTGCAGGCGCCTGGTGATCAGCGGCTGCACGCCGATGAGCAGGCTGGCCAGCAGCACGAGCACCGGCACGACGGTGTCGAAGGCCGCCGAGGGGGTGGTGAGCAACAGGATGCTGCCCGCCGTCCCGCCCAGGACGGCGACCGCCGACAGCGCGACCAGCCGGGTGCGCTGGCCGCGGTAGTGCTCGCGGAACCCGACGACGGCGCCGAGGTAGCCCGGCCACTGCGCGACGGAGTTGGTCACGTTGGCCGCCACCGTCGGCAGGCCCAGCGCGACGAGGGTCGGGAACAGGATGAGCGACCCGCCGCCGGCGATCGAGTTGATCCCGCCCGCCAGCAGGGCCACCCCTGCCGCGACGAGGAGGTCGAGGGCGGACACGAGCGGCGAGCCTACGGTCGTTCCCTGGCCCGCACCTGCCGGTCGACCACGCCGCGCGGACGATCAGTGTGAGCAGCGGCACTTCCGCAGGTCGGCACCGCCGTCCCGGGCGCGGTTGGGAGGTGCAACGACCGGGCATGCTGGGCGCCATGCGCAAGTGGTGGCCGCTGGTGGCGGTCTGTGCCGGCACGTTCATGCTCCTGATCGACGTCACGATCGTGAACGTCGCCCTGCCCGACATCGCGACGTCCCTGGGGACGTCGTTCGACCAGCTGCAGTGGGTGGTCGACGTCTACGCGCTGGGCCTGGCCGCGCTGGTGCTGGGGGCCGGTTCGCTGGCCGACCTCTACGGCCGGCGCCGGCTCTACCTGGGCGGCCTGACGCTGTTCGCGCTCAGCTCGCTGGCCTGCGGGCTCGCCCCGAACGCCGAGCTGCTCATCGTGGCGCGGGCGGTGCAGGGGATCGGCGCCGCCGCGATGTTCAGCACCACCATCGCCCTGCTCAACGCCATCTACCGCGGCCGCGACCGGGGCACCGCCTTCGGCATCTGGGGCGCGGTGGTCGGCGCGGCCGCCGCGGCCGGCCCGATCCTGGGCGGTCTGCTCACCGAGCTGTCGTGGCGGTGGATATTCCTGGTCAACCTGCCGGTGTCGCTGTTCGCCGTCCTGCTGACCCTCAAGGTGGTCGAGGAGTCGCGGCAGAAGGGTGCCCCGCACCCCGACGTCCCGGGCATCGCGGCGTTCACCGTGGGTGCCGGCGCGGTGGTCTACGGCCTGGTCGAGGCCGCGGCCAACGGCTGGGCGCCGGTCGGGTCGTGGGGCCCCATCGCGGCCGGTCTGGTCGTGCTGGTCGGCTGGGTGCTGCTGGAGCTGCGCCGCGAGGCCCCGATGCTCGACCTGCGGCTGTTCCGCACCTCGCGGTTCACCGGCATCATGCTCGGCTCGCTGCTGCTCAACCTGGCCGCGTTCGCCAACTCCCTCTACCTCTCGCTGTGGCTGCAGTCGATCCTCGGGCTCAGCCCGCTGCAGGCCGGCCTGGTGTTCATCCCGCTCTCCGCGGTCAGCTTCGTGACCGCCGCGATCGCCGGGCGCCGGTTCACCGACCGCTCGCCGCGCATCGTGCTGGCCGTCGGCCTGGCCCTGGTCGGCGTCGGGGTGCTGCTCATGGCCCGGGTCGACGGCGGGGCGAGCTGGGGCGTGCTCGTCCCGGGCCTGGCGGTGCTCGGCCTGGGCGTCGGCATCTGCAACCCGGTGGTCACCTCCGCGGCGCTGGCCTCGGTGCCGCGCGAGCGCAGCGGCATGGCCTCCGGCGCGGTGAACACCGCTCGCCAGCTCGGCTTCGCCGTGGGCGTCGCCGTCCTGGGGTCCGTGTTCGCCGCCGGGGCGAGCCGGGCCCTGACCGACGGCGGTGCGCCCGACCCGGCCGGGACGGCGTCCGCGCTGTCCGGCGGCCAGGCGCAGCAGATCATCGGGTCCGCGCCCGAGCAGTCGCGCGCCGGGCTCGCCGAGCTGCTGGGCGCCGCCTACGCCGACGGCCTGCGCGACGTGCTGCTGGTCGCCGGGGCGGCCGGGCTGGTCGGCGCGCTGCTGGTGGTCCTGCTCGTGCGCGGCCCCGCCCCCCAGGGCGACGGCCCGCGCGAGGGCGCCGAGCAGGGTGGGCAGCGGGGGCGGACGGACGGCGAGCACGGCCGGCACGAGGCCGAGGGCCAGCACGCCGCCGGCCGGCACGAGGCCCCGCACGCACCCGACCACCTGCCCGAGGCCGACGCCGAGCCCGTGCGCTGACCGGCGCCGGGCCCGGCGCTGCGCGACACTCGGCGCGTGCCCGCACCGTTCCCCACCGACTGGTCCCGTGCGCTCGTGGTGGCCGCGCACCCCGACGACATCGAGTACGGGGTGGCCGCCGCCGTCGCCGTGTGGACCGCCGCCGGCAAGCAGGTGCACTACCTGCTGGCCACGCGCGGCGAGGCCGGGATCGCCGGGGTGCCGCCGGCGGAGGCAGGCCCGCTGCGCGAGGAGGAGGAACGCCGCTCGGCGGCCGTCGTCGGCGTGACCGAGGTCGAGTTCCTCGACCACCGCGACGGCACGCTCGTCGAGGGTCCGGCGCTGCGCCGTGACCTGGCCGCGGCGATCCGCCGGCACCGGCCCGAGCTGGTGGTCACCCTGCACGGCGGCGACACGTGGACGACGCCCGACGTCACGCCGGCCGCGTGGAACTCGGCCGACCACCGGGCGCTGTCGCGGTCGGTGCTCGACGCGGTGGCCGACGCCGGCAACGAGTGGATCTTCCCCGACCTCGCCGAGCAGCCCTGGTCGGGCACGCAGTACGTGGCCGTGCAGACCATCGGCGAGCCGCCGCACGTCGTCGACGTGACCGAGGGCGTCGAGCCCGCGGTGGCGTCGCTGACCGAGCACCGGCGCTACCTCGAGGTGCTCAGCCCCGACGTCCCGGTCGCCGAGCAGGCGCGCCAGGTGGTCGACCAGGCGACGCTCACCGAGGACGGCGGCCGCCGCGTGGGGTTCCGGCTCTTCTGGGGCTGAGCGTCAGGCCGGCGGCGGGGGCACCGCGCGGACCCGTCGCCGGCGCGACCGCCGGACCACCGGCACGGCGACCGCCGCGACCAGGGCGGCGACGACGAGCCAGGGCAGCAGCACGCCCAGGACGACCAGCGCCCCGCCCAGCGTCGCGGTGAGCGCACGCCACCCGGTGGCCAGCCCGCCGGTGAACCCCGGGTCCTCCTCGACGGCGGCCGCGGTGGGCTCCACGAGGTGCACCGCGAGGGTGGTCAGCTCGACCTGGTCGGCCAGCGCGGTGCGCTGGGCCTGCAGGGCCTCGAGGTCCTGCTGGCGGGTGGCCAGCTCCTGCTCGGCGGCCAGCAGGTCGGCGGTGGTCGCCGCCCCGGCCATGAACGACTCGAGCCGGGTGACCGAGGTCTGCAGCGCCGAGATGCGGGCGTCGAGGTCGACGGCGGTGCCGGTGACGTCGTCCCGGACGACGGAGACGCTGGTGAGGTCGCCCAGCCGGTCGAGCTCGTCGAGCACCCCGGTGAGCTCGTCGGCCGGCACCCGCAGCACGAGGTCGGCGACCGAGGTGCCGCCCGACCCGTCGGGCAGGGTCTGCTCCGAGCGCTGGTCGACGCGACCGCCGCGGTCCTCGGCCAGCTCGCTGATCCGCTGCGCCCCGGCGGCCGGGTCGTCGACCGCCACGGTGGTGTCGGCGGTGGTGACCACCTGGCGGTCGGGCTCCTCGGCCGCCCCGGACGCGGGCGCGGCGAGGTCGACGGTGCCGGGGTAGGACCCCGCGGAGTCCTCGCTGCCCACCCCGCCCCCGGAGCAGCCGCCGAGCAGGAGGGCGCCGAGCACGGCGGCCAGGGCGAACCGGTGACCTCGCATGCGCTGGGACCGTAGGGCGCCCGGCGGGGCCCGGACCAGGTCCGACACCAGATCGTGACGCGCGGGCAGGCGAGCCGCTGGTCCACCATGACCGGGTGACGACGACGCGACGCGCCCTGGTCATCGGTGCCTCCCGCACCCTCGGGCTGGGCCTGGTGGGGGAGTTCGCCGGCCGCGGCTGGCAGGTGACCGGCACGGTGCGTGGTGGTGCCCGCACCGGGCTGCACGAGCTGGCCGAGGCCTCCGGCGGCCGCGTGGTGGTCGAGCAGGTGGACATGACCGTGCCGGCCGACCTGGCCGCGCTGGGCGACCGGGTCGCCGGCCCGCTGGACCTGCTGCTGGTCAACGCCGGGGTCACCGGGGACGACGTCCCGGTGGGCGAGGTCGACGCCGCGGAGTTCGCCCGGGTGCTGACCACCAACGCGTGGGGGCCGATGCAGGCGATCGAGGTGCTGGCGCCGCTCGTCGTCCCCACCGGCACCGTGGCGGTCATGTCCTCCCGGCAGGGCAGCGTCGGGCTCAACACCCGCGGCGGCCACGAGGTCTACCGGGCGTCGAAGTCCGCGCTCAACCAGCTCGTGCGCAGCTACGCCACCCGGGCCGCGCCCGGCCACACCCTGCTCTGCCTGCACCCGGGGTGGGTGCAGACCGAGCTCGGCGGGGCCGGTGCGCCGCTGACGGTGGCGCAGAGCGTCGCCGGCCTGGCCCGCACGATCGAGGCGCACGCCGGCGAGCCCGGTCTGCAGTTCCGCGACCACCAGGACCACGTCGTGCCCTGGTGAGGGTCAGCCGACCAGCTGGTCGCGCACCGAGCGGGGCTCCCGTCCCAGCAGCTCGCGCAGCAGCGGGTCGGTGCCGGCGAACAGGCCCGCAGCTGCGGCCTCGTACATGCCGAGGGTGAAGCGGGCGACGTGGGCGGGGCGACCGGCGTCGGCCTGGGCGGCCGACCAGGCCTCCGGCCCGACGACGGCGAGGCCCACGGGCCGGCCGGTCACCTCGCCGGCCAGGGCGGCGACCTCGTCGAAGGTGGGCGCGGCCGACGCGGTGAGGGTCAGGGGGCCGTCGTACCCGCTGCCGGCGGCCAGGACGACGGCGGCTGCCTCGGCGGCGTCCTCCCGTGCGGTCCAGGAGACCGGGCCGTCGACGGGGACGACGACCTCGCCGGTCTCCTTCCACGGGCCGGCCAGCCAGTCGAGGCTGTGCGCGTAGAAGCCGTTGCGCAGCGACGTCCAGGCCAGGCCGGAGGCGGCGAGCACCTGCTCGGTGCGGGCGTGCACCACGGCGGGGGCGAACGGCGAGGGGTCGGCGGCGCCCTGGTGGCTGGTGTAGAGCACCCGGCCGACCCCGGCGTCGACGGCGGCCTCGACCGCGGCGGTGTGCAGGGCGACGCCGTCGGCACCCGGGTCGTTGGAGGAGACCAGCAGCAGCTGGTCGGCCCCGGCGAAGGCGGCACGCATGGCGGCCGGGTCGTCGTAGCCGGCCCGGCGGACGGCCACCCCGCGGTCGGCGAACCGCTGGGCGCGGGCGGGGTCGCGGACGACGACGGTGACCTCGTCGGCGGGCACCCGGTCGAGGAGGTGGTCGACGGTCGCGCCGTTGAGCGCGCCGGTGGCGCCGGTGATGGTGATCATGGCTGGACTCCTGGGATCGCTGCTACCTCGATGGTGGTATCGACGCTAACAGTTGATACGGAGCGGCGCTATCGTCCTGGCATGACCGCGAGCACCCGACCCCGCGCCGACACCCGGCAGGCGATCGTCGAGGCCGCCGTCGCGCTGCTGCGCGCCGGTGGTGCCGAGGCGGTGACCACCCGGGCAGTCGCGGAGTCGGCGGGGGTGCAGGCGCCGGCGATCTACCGCACCTTCGGCGACAAGGACGGCCTGCTCGAGGCGGTCGCCGAGCACGAGCTGGCCGAGCACGTCGCCGCCAAGGCCGCCGTCGTCCGGTCGGCCGGCGAGGACGACGTCGACCCGGTCGCGGACCTGCGGGCCGGGTGGCAGGCACAGGTCGAGTTCGGGTTGGCGCACCCGGCGGTGTTCGCGCTGCTCAGCGACCCGTCCCGCGCCGGCCGCTCGGCGGCGGCGCAGGCGGGCCGCGAGGTGCTGGCCGCGCGCGTGCACCGGGTGGCGCTGGCCGGCCGGCTGGCGGTGGGCGAGCAGCACGCCGCCGAGCTCGTGCACGCCGCCGGCACCGGGCTCGTGCTGACCCTGCTCGCGCTGCCGGCCGACCGCCGCGACCCGGCCCTGGTGGACGCGATGGTCGACGCGGTGCTGGCCCACGTGCTGGTCGACCCGCCCGTGCCCGGCGCGGCCGGGGTGGTGCCGGCGGCCACGACCCTGCGGGCGCACGCCGACGACCTCGAGGTGCTCAGCCCCGGCGAGCGGTCGCTGCTGGCCGAGTGGCTGGACCGGGTGGTCACCGCCGGGCGGTAGTCTCACCGGCACGACGGACGAGTCGGCTGGGCGGTCGCGTCGGCGGGGGAGACCCCGCCGCCGAGGAACGTCCGGGCTCCACAGGGCAGGGTGGTCGCCAACAGCGACCCGGGGTGACCCGCGGGACAGTGCCACAGAGAACAGACCGCCAGTGCTCGCGCTGGTAAGGGTGAAACGGTGGTGCAAGAGACCACCAGCGCTCCGGGTGACCGGAGCGGCTCGGTAAACCCCACCCGGAGCAAGGTCAGGAAGGTCCAGCGGTTCGCCGCTGGTCCGCGGAGGCGTTCGAGGGCTGCCCGCCCGAGCCTCCGGGTAGACCGCTCGAGCCTGCGAGCAATCGCAGGCCTAGATGGATGACCGCCCATCGGGACCGCCGCGAGGCACCCGGGGACAGAACCCGGCGTACAGGCCGACTCGTCCGTCGCCCTACGCTGACCAGCGGATTCACGGGGCGACTTCCGTTCCGGTCCTCAGTTGGTCCTCAGCGCCACCGAGAACGGCGTCAACAGCGGCCCTCGTGTGGTCGTCCGAGTCGGGCCACAAATGGCTGTAGGTGTTCAGCGTCTCGGCGGCCGAGGCGTGGCCCAATCGGGCCTGCACCGTCTTGACCGACTCCCCGTGCCGGATCAGCAGCGATGCGTAGAAGTGCCGCAGGGCGTGGAACGTCGCATCGGTGCCGACCACCTTGGCCGCCGGCTTCCACACCTGCGCCGAGAACGCGGTGCGCCGGATCGGATCGCCTGCCTCGGTGGTGAACATGAGGTCGAGGTCGCTCGACACCTGCCGGTAATTCGCTAGGTGGGCGGCCAGCGCGTCGACGACGACCTGGGGGAGCGGGATGGTCCGGTTCGACGCGTCGGTCTTGGGCGGTCCCAGGACGGGCGGCCCGCCGGGCAGCAGCACCAACTGTCGGTCGACGGTCAGGGTGCGACGGAGGAAGTCCACCCGGTCGACGGCCAGGCCCAGAGCCTCGCCCTGCCGCAGGCCGGTGCCCGCGGCGAGGGTGATGAGTGCTCGGTAGAGGGGGGAAACGGCGTCCTCGAGGCCACGTACAACCTCGACAACCAGCGGCTCGACGCGCGACGGCTGAACCTTCGGCAGCTTGGTGCCCACGCACGGCGACGTCGCAATCCGGCGGTCGCGCACGGCGGCCTTCATGACTCCGGCAAGGATGCGGTGAACCACGCCCACCGTGGAGGACGCCAGGACGCCGCTGAGGGCCTTCACGAGCTGCTGCACGTCACCGGGCCGCACCGACGACAAGGGCCGGTCACCAAGGGTCGGGTAGACGTGGCGCCGCAGCATTGTCTCCACGTGCGCCGCAGTCGTCGGCCGGTGCGGCTGACCGGCACGCCACTGCTCCGCGAACTCCCGCACCGTCATCTTGCCGGCCGTCGGGTGGACGTACTGACCCGTGACCGTGGCCGCGACCTGCTCGTCCAACCACCGCCGCGCATCGATCTTGCGGGCACGAACGGCCGCCACCTGCGGCCCACCCGGCACCGGGCGGTGGTCCGGTCAAGATCCACTTTGCCCCCACCCCCCACCCGACCGCGTAGTGATCACTGCGGGGGCATCTTGAAGGGATCAGCCAGGTGGGTTGGCCCTTCGCGCTCTCCCCGCGACACGTCGTCGTGGCGGTCGTCGCGCCGCAGTCGAGCCGTTCAGGTGTGGCCGTCTAGGGCGAGACGGCCGGGCTGTGGCTGGGGCGGAGCGGTCTGCGCGTGGGCTCGCTGCTGGGGTCGCTAGTCGCTGCCTGGCCCATTCATACAGGCCTCCGCCGGCAGCTCCAGCCCCGGCGCCGGCGATGAATGTCCAACCTGCCTGCTGGCTCAGCTTGTCTTGGCTTACTGTCTCGTAGGAGGCGATGAAGTCTGTTCCCCGATCGACGTTCGTCCACCCGATCTCGCTCGGCCCATCAGTGCTGGGAGTGGCGTAGGTCAGCCTCGATGCGGCACTGAGGTCAGGAGCCCTGACGCTCAAAATCATGGTGTTTTTGTTGAGGAATCCGCTCCATTGCTCGCCGCTGTGGTCGCCCACGTCGTTTGTCAGCTTGGGCAGTCTGAGCGGGCAAACCGGTCCTGCAAATGATCGGTAGCGATCCAGACCCTGGCTGCCTTCGGTATGGAACGTCGTCGCTAGCCGAGGCAGGGTCACCAGACTCTCGGCACCACTTGAAACGCCGGAGATGGGATTGCGCAATTGTGCGGTCATGGAGATGTCGACAGGCCGAAGTCCCGCCTGTGCCACACCAGTCTCGGCGTCGCGATCTTCGCGAACACCGAATGTACGTAGAACGACGGCTTGAGCTGAACCGCTTGCGAACTCGCATCCTGCTGATGCTCTTTCGAACGTCGCATTTGGATTAAGCGAATAGCTCGTGGCTACTGTGAGCGCCTCGGGGCTTTCAACCGAACTCTCATTGACCTGCGCGGTGCCGGTAAGTAGCAGCATGAGGTCGCCGGCATCCTGACCTGCGCTCGTGTCGTACCACAGCGTCCCCTGCAGTCGGATGCGGTCTATCGCACCGCCAGTGCCAGATGACGACTCGTAACTGACGAGCATCTGCGCGTCCGTCGCTTCCGCATTGCTAAGAATCGTGACCGACCCAGAGGGGGTGCTGCCCAGCGCGATCTGTTCGGGAGTGAGACTGCCGTTGGCCTGCTGGTAGATGTACGCGGCGATGAGTCCGGTGATGATGGGAAGAGCGAAGGCCCACGTGATTCCTCGCTTCGACTTGGGCGAGTCCGTCTTCATCCACCACTCTTCCCCCGGGGGTACCGCAGCCGCAGCTTAGGGGGAAGTTGCCCGAGCGTGCGCCTATGGCGAACAGGACTGTCTCGGTCGCAATCCGGGCGGACATCGCGCAGTACGTGGCCGGGATCCGGGCGGCTGCAGCGCAGACAACGCAGTTCGGGTCGCTGGTCGACCTGCATTCGAAGAAGTCCCGGGCCGGGCTCGAGACGATCGGCATGGGCGCGACACTGCTGGGTGGCGCGATGGTGGCCGGCTTTGGGCTGGCGGTGGCGAAGGCCGCGGACTTCGACAAGGCAATGAGCGCGGTGGGTGCGGCGTCGATGGCTTCGGCTGGTCAGCTGGGGTTGCTTCGGGATGCGGCGCTGGAAGCGGGCGCGGACACGGCGTACTCGGCGACTGAGGCTGCGAACGCGATGATCGAGCTGAGCAAGGCCGGGGTGAGCACCAGCGACATCCTGTCCGGTGGGCTCGACGGGGCGCTGTCGTTGGCCGCTGCCGGTCAGCTGGAGGTGGCGGACGCTGCGGAGATCGCGGCGACGGCGCTGAGCGTGTTCGGGTTGTCAGGTTCGCAGGTGAACCACGTCGCTGACCTGCTGGCGGCTGGTGCT
>Ga0325401_1008052_pt1 | contig 10255 bp, 11 predicted proteins | sample PopdelMetagenome_FD_205666 | JGI IMG/M metagenome (GOLD analysis project Ga0325401, IMG submission 205666) | Populus deltoides microbial communities from Bellville, Georgia, United States - Xylem-PdKOR-R2 | ecosystem: Host-associated > Plants > Phyllosphere > Stem > Wood/Secondary xylem | place...
CCTCCCGCGCGATCTCGTCGACGGTGGTGGCGTCGATGCCGTGCGCCTCGAACAGCGCGAGGGCCACCTCGCCCACCTCGCGCTCGGTCTGGGCGCGCCGCCGGTCGCGCAGCGACACCGGTTCCTCGGACACGCGGTCGAGTCTAGGGAATGTCGCGGGTTGGTGTCGTGTTGGCACTCACTGCCAGGATGGCTCAGAGCGACAGACCGACCCACGAGGAGAACGATGACCACCGAGGTGGCAGCCCCCACGACGTACGACGGACCGCCGGCGGGCGGGACCCCCGGCGCCGGGGTGCCGGGCGCCGGGCGACTGATCGCGCTGCTCGTGAGCGCGGCGTTCGTCGTGATCCTCAACGAGACGATCATGGGCGTCGCCCTGCCCGACCTGATGGCGGAGTTCGACGTGCCGGCCACCACCGCGCAGTGGCTCACGACGGCGTTCCTGCTGACCATGGCCGTGGTGATCCCGGTCAGCGGGTGGCTGCTGACGCGGCTCCCGCTGCGCACGGTCTTCGTCCTCGCGATGACGAGCTTCACCATCGGCACGCTCGTCGCCGCGCTCGCGCCGGTGTTCGGAGCGCTCGTCGCCGCCCGCGTCGTCCAGGCCGTCGGTACGGCGCTGATGATGCCGCTGCTGATGACGACCATCCTCACGATCGTCCCGGCCGAGCGCCGGGGTCGGATGATGGGGACGATCTCGATCGTCATCTCGGTGGCCCCGGCCGTCGGCCCGACGATCTCCGGGATCGTGCTCGACCAGCTCAGCTGGCGCTGGATGTTCTGGCTGGTGCTGCCGATCGCGGTGCTCGCCCTCGTGGCCGGCACGGCCTGGATCCGCAACGTGACCGAGCCGCGCCGCGCGCCCCTCGACGTCGCCTCGGTGGTCCTCTCCGCGCTCGCCTTCGGCGGGCTGATCTACGGCCTCAGCAGCATCGGCGAGTCGACCTCGGGGCACACCCCGGTGCCGGTCTGGGTGCCGCTGGTCGTCGGCGGCGCCGCGCTCGCGACGTTCGTGTGGCGCCAGCTGTCCCTGAAGGACCGGGCGCTGCTCGACCTGCGGGCGTTCGGCACCGGCACCTTCACCGTCGCGGTGCTGCTCGTCGCGGTGAGCATGATGGCGCTGTTCGGGACGCTCATCCTGCTGCCGATCTACCTGCAGAACGCGCTGGGGCTCTCCACCCTCACCACCGGCCTGATGCTGCTGCCCGGCGGGCTCACGATGGGGCTGCTCGCCCCCGTCGTCGGTCGCCTCTTCGACCGGGTCGGTCCGCGCCCGCTGGTCGCGCCGGGGGCGCTGGTCGCCAGCGGTGCCCTGTGGGGCATGACCTCGCTCGACGCCCAGTCGGGTCAGGCCCACGTGGTCGCGCTGCACGTCGTGCTCAGCGTCGGGCTGGCGTTCATGTTCACCCCGCTGCTCACCAGTGCGCTCGGCTCGCTGCCGCAGCAGCTGTACTCGCACGGCAGCGCCATCGTCGGCACCGTCCAGCAGGTCGCCGGCGCCGCCGGCACCGCGCTCTTCGTCACCGTCATGACCCGCGCCTCCACCGCGTCGGCCGCCGACGGTGTCCCCGCCGCCGAGGCCGTCGCCGAGGGCGTCCACGCCGCGCTGATGTGGGGCGGCGCCATCTCCGCCGCCGCCGTGCTCGTCGCCCTCGCCGTGCGCCGGCCGCGGGCGGTCACCGTCGAGGCCTGACGGCGAGCGGCGCCGCGTCAGAACACGTTGAACGGCCGGAACTGCACCGAGATCCGGGGCCCGGCGTGGGCGACCTTGGGGACGGCGTGCTCCCAGGTGCGCTGGCAGCTGCCGCCCATGACGACGAGGTCGCCGTGGCCCATCTCGATGACGACGGGCTCGGCGCCGCCGAGGCGGGGGCGCAGGTGCAGGCGGCGGGGGTCGCCGACGGAGACGATCGCGACCATCGTGTCGGTCGTCTTGCCGCGACCGATGGTGTCGCCGTGCCAGGCGACCGAGTCGCGCCCGTCGCGGTAGTAGCAGCACCCCGCGGTGCGGAACGGCTCGCCGAGCTCCTCGGCGTAGTGCGCCGACAGGGCGTCACGCGCCTCGGTCAGGCGGGCGTGGGGGAGCTCCTCGCCGATCATGTAGGTGTGCAGCAGGCGCGGCACGTCGACGATCCGGTCGTACATCTGACGCCGGTCGGCGCGCCACGGGACGTCGCGCACGAGCGTCTCGAAGACGTCGTCCGGCTCGGGGAGCCAGCCGCGGGCCACGTCGACCCAGGCCCCGCGGGTCAGCTCGTGGCGCTCGACCGGGTCGAACGAGAGGTCCGCCGACTCCGACGGTGCGAAGAGCGTCGACTGGAAGTCCATGCACCCGATCGTACGCCGACGTCGAACACGTGTTCGACCGCCACTCCGGGTCAGTGGTCAGGGGAGCGAGCGCTTGATCTGCTCGACGGTCTCGTCGGCGAGCTTCTTGAGCTTCGGGCCGACCACGAGCGGCGCGACGACGTTGATGATCGCGCCGAAGTCGAAGTCGGCGCGGTAGTGGATCTCGGTCCCGCCGCCGGCGGCGGGGGCGAAGGTCATCGTGTCCTTCGTCGTCGCGCTCTTGTTCTCGCCGCGGAACTGCACGCGGCGCGGCCGCTCGTGCTCGGTCGTCGTGTAGGTCAGCTCGACCTTGCGGCCCATGAACTCCGAGGTGTTGGCGTACGTCGTGCCGACCCCGCCGTCGCCCGCGGTGCGGTGCGTCTCGACCGTGCCGGGGTCCCACTGCTCGGTGTGCGAGAAGTCCGAGAGGTAGTCGAAGACGACCTCGGGGGACTGCGGGACCGTGAACGTGCGCTCGACGTGCATGGCGAGGTGGTACCCGAACAGGGGGCCGGCTGGTCTGAGGTGACCAGGCGAGAATGACCGTTCGGCTGCCCCCTGGGGTATCGGATTCACCAGACGGGTCGGCCCGGTCCCGCTTAACCTCGGAGCATGACCGAGGTCCTCATCAAGGATGGACGTGCACTGAAGCACGTCCAGGTGCGCGAGTACGTGCGCACCCTCGTCGCCGGCATGGCCCCGGGCTCGCCGGCCCCCTCCGAGCGCGAGCTGGTCTCGCAGTTCGGCGTCGCGCGGATGACCGTGCGCCAGGCGATGGACGCCCTGGTCGTCGAGGGGCTGCTCGAGCGGATCCCGGGCAAGGGCACCTTCGTCGCCCGCCCGCGCCGTACGGCGAGCGCGATCACCAGCTACACCGAGGAGATGGCGCGGCGCGGCATGCTCGCCGAGTCCGTCACGCTGCTCGCCCGGCGTGAGCAGGCCGGCCCCGGCGTGGCCCGTGCGCTCGCGATCACCGAGGGCGAGCCGATCGTCCACTGGCGCCGCCTGCGCCGGGCCGACGGCGCCCCCATGTGCCTCGAGGACGCCTACCTCACTGAGTCGCTGCTGCCGGGCTTCCTGCACGGCCAGCTGCCCACCAGCCTCTACGACGCGCTCGAGCAGCGCGGACTGCGCCCCACCTGGGCCGAGGACTCGATCAACGCCGACCTGTGCCACGGCGACGAGGCGGGCCACCTCGACATCGAGGCGGGAGCGGCCGTGCTGCGCCACTCGCGGCGTGCGCTCAGCGGCGACAAGGTCGTGATGGTCTCGCGCAGCGTCTACCGCGCCGACCGGTTCACCCTCTGGGTGCAGATCGGCCGCGACGCCTGATCCGAGGTCCCGCTCGCCCGGGGGCCTCTCAGAGCCCCCCGAGCGGGGCGACGACGTCGCCCGACTCCTCGCAGACCCACACCGGGTCGGGCCCACCCAGGTCGGGGGAGATGTAGAGCGAGTGCTCCGGGCCGGGACAGCTCAGGCACAGCGGCCAGCGGCCGGCGAGCTCGAAGAGCCCGTCCTGGACGTCCTGGGCGACGAGACCTGCGACGTAGACGGCCCCCTCGGGCCACTGGTCGGCCCACCACTCGCGCGACGAGACGGCGTCCTCGAGCAGGGAGACGGCCTGGGGGGTCGCGTGGTCGCGGGCCTGGAGGTCGGAGAGCACCCGGGCTCGGGCGTCGAACAACGGCACGGTGTCCACCCGCCCATTCTGTGACCCCCCTGGTGAAGTCAGGCGCGGGCCGCGTCTCCCGGGTCCTCGTCGCCGCCCGCGGCACGCGTGGTCCCACGCGGACTCGGGAGACACCGCCTACTGTCGTCCCGTGCGGGTGCTCCTCGAGGTCACGGTCGCGCACGAGCGCGACGTGGCGGGGGCGCTCGAGGGCGGTGCCGACCGGCTCCTCGCCACCGCCACCGAGACCGCGGTCGTCTCCGCGATGTGCCGCGAGGCCGGCGACGTCCCGGTCTTCGTCGGCACCGGCTCCCTCGAGGCCGCCCGCCCGCTGCTCGACGTCGGTGCGGCCGGCGTGGCGGTGGGGTTCCTCGACGACGACCTCGAGGTCGACCTGACCGCCTGCGCCTCGGTCGCAGACGTGCGGTGGCTGTTCACCGCGGTCGACGACACCCTCGACCCGCGCCGCTCGTGGCGCCGGCTCGTCGGGCTGCCCGGGCTGGTGGGCGTGCGGTCCGCCGGCGACCCGCGCGGCATGGGGGAGGGCTACGACGCGCTGCTCGCCGCCGCGGAGGCCGACCCGGCGGTCGCGGCGCTGCTCGTGCCCGCCGGCGGCCTGGTCGCCGAGCACGTGCCGTGGCTGGCGCGCGCCGGCGTGCGCGCCTTCGCCGTCGACGCCCAGGTGCGGCCGGGCGGCTCGGCCAGGGCCTACGTCGCGGCCGACCTCGTGCGCTCGTGGCGGCTCCTGCTCGACGCCGCCGGGGAGCGCCTGTGACGCTCATGATCGACCCGCCGCTGGTCCCCTCCCGCGGCCGGATGTGGTCGCACCTGGCCAGCGACACCTCCTACGACGAGCTGCACGTCTTCGCGCGCGAGCTCGGCATCCCCGAGCGCGGCTTCGACCGCGACCACTACGACGTGCCCGCCGAGTGGTACGACCAGGTCGTCGCCCTCGGCGCCGAGCCGGTCAGCTCGCGCGAGCTGGTGGCGCGTCTGCGGGCCGCCGGGCTGCGCCGTCCCAAGCGCGGGTGAGGCCCCGGCCGCCTTGTCTGCCCCGCGACGACCGGGTTCGATGGGAGCGGTGGAGCCCCCCGGAGACCTGACCGACCGTTGGCCCCTGCCCGGTGCCGAGGAGCTGCGCGACGCCGTGCTGGCGGCGTACGCCGACCCGAGCCGCGGCTACCACGACACCCGCCACCTCGCCGAGGTGCTCGACCGCCTCGACGAGCTCGCCGCCCACGGCGCGGCGTACGACGCGACGCCGGTGCTGCTGGCCGCGTGGTTCCACGACGGCGTCTACGACGGCGAGCGCGACGCCGAGGAGCGCTCGGCGGTCTGGGCCGAGGAGGCGCTGGGCGCGCACGCGCCCGCCGAGGTGGTCACCGAGACCGCCCGCCTGGTGCGCCTCACCGAGACCCACGAGCCCGAGGACGACGACGCCAACGCCTGCGCGCTCTCCGACGCCGACCTGGCGATCCTGGCCGCGCCGCGCGAGCGCTACGACGACTACGTCGCGTCCGTGCGGCGGGAGTACGCCCACCTCGACGACGCCGTCTTCGCCCAGGGCCGGGCCGCGGTCCTGCGGGCGCTGGCCCACAAGCCGCACCTGTTCCACACCGCCCACGCCCGCGAGCAGTGGGAGGCCCCGGCCCGCGCCAACCTCGACCGCGAGCTCGGCGAGTTGATGGTGCGCTCCTAGGACGCGTCCGCGCGCACCGGCCCGGGGCCCATCGCCCACCGGATCGTGCCGGTCGCCAGGGTGCCCAGCACCCGCACGACGGTGCGCTCGGAGACCGGCAGCCACGGCAGCCGCAGCGGCCACCGGGTCCACGCGGGCATCAGCCCGACGGCGGCCGCCGCGATCACGGCGTACGCCGGCCGCGCGACCAGGGGCAGCGGCGGGGTGAGCAGCACGTAGCGGATCGCGGTGCGCGCCTCGGGGGTGCCGCGCAGCTCGGGGCGGAACTCCTCGAACGCCGCCTCCAGCTCCGCCTCCGTCCGAGGCGGGTCGACCACGCCCAGGCGCTCGCCGACCTCGGCGAGCTGCGCGACGTAGGTGTCGCGGTCGGCCTGGTCGAGCGGGGCGGCGCCGTAGACCTGGTGTGCCTGGAGGAACGACAGCGCCTCCGCGACGTGCACCCAGCGCAGCAGGTGCGGGTCCGAGGCGGCGTACGGCGTCCCGTCGGGCATCTGACCGACCACCCGCTCGTGGATGCGGCGCACCGCGTCGACGGCGCGCTGGGCGTCGTCGGCCGCGCCGAACGTCGTGACGGCGAGGAACCGGCTGGTGCGGTGCAGCCGCCCCCACATGTCGCCGCGGAACCCCGAGTGCTCGTGCACCGCGAGCATCGCCGCGGGGTGCAGCGTCTGCAGGAGCAGGGCCCGCACGCCACCGACGAACATCGACGCGTCGGCGTGCACCCGGGTGATCGGGCTGCCGGGCTCGAACCAGCGCGGCCCCTCGCGCAGGTGGATGCGGTCGCGGTGGCTGGCGCCGTCCGGACCCGCCACCCGCGCGAACAGCGCCTCGCCCAGCCAGCCGCGCACGTCGGGGACCCGGGAGGCTGCCTCACTCATGCTCCGAGCCTACGAGCGGGGCGGGTGCCCTCGGACGGCTCTCAGGTCTAGATTGCGTCCCCTCCGCGTCACCACCTCGTCCGTCAGGAGACCGCATGATCAGGAGAAACTTCGTGGGCGCCCTCTCCGGGCTGCTCGCCGCCGGGCTGGCGGTCGCACCGCTGGGCCTCACCGCCGACGCCGCGCCCGCGGCCCCGGCAGCGGCCCCGGCAGCCGCCCCGGCAGCCGCCCCGGCCGCACCCGCGGTCGCCGCCGTGCCCACCCCGCCGCCCCTGTCGTGGGGCCGCTGCGAGGACCCCGGCCTGCGCAAGGCCGGAGCCGAGTGCTCCCTGCTCACCGTCCCGCTCGACTACGCGAACCCGGCGGCCGGGACCGTCCAGGTCGCGGTGTCGCGGGTGCTCGCCTCCCGCAAGCCCTACCGCGGTGCGGTCTTCACCAACCCCGGCGGTCCGGGCGGCGCCGGCCTGACCCTCTCGGTTCTCGGCCAGTACGTCCCCGACAAGGTCGGGCTCACCTACGACTGGTACGGCGTCGACCCCCGCGGCGTCGGCGACTCGGTGCCCGCCCTGACCTGCGACCCGTCGTTCGACGGCTGGGACCGCGAGCCCTACGTCCCCAGGACGCAGTCGATCCTCGACTACTGGCTGACCCGCTCGCGGGCCTACAGCGCCGCGTGCGCCGCATCCTCGGCCAAGGCCCTGCTGCCGCACATGAAGACGACCGACACCGTGCAGGACTTCGAGTCGCTGCGCCTGGCGATCGGCCAGGCCCAGGTGACGTGGTACGGCTTCTCCTACGGCACCTACCTCGGCCAGGTCTACTCCACGCTCTACCCGGGCTCGCTGAGGGCCATGGTCCTCGACGGCGTCGTCGACGCCGCGGCGTGGCCGACCGACACCGGGGCCGCCCAGACGCTCGCGTTCAACAAGAACTACCGGCCGTTCTTCCGGTGGGTGGCGAAGTACCACGAGGTCTACCAGCTCGGCCGGACGACCAAGCAGGTCGCCCGCGAGTACAAGAGGACGCTCAAGGCGCTGACCCGCAAGCCGCTGTCCCGGAAGCGGATCGGTCCCTCGGAGTTCGACGACGCCATCACGCAGGCGGCCTACTACAACCTGACCTGGCTCGACGTCGCCGGCGCCTGGTCGAAGGCCGTCAACAAGGGCAACGGCAAGCCGCTGGCGGGCCTCTACGGCTACGACCCGAAGGACCCGCAGGCCGACAACGGCCACGCGGCGTTCCTGGCGACGCTGTGCTCGGAGGTCGCCTACCCGCGCGACGACGCCCAGATCGTCGCCTCGTCGTGGCAGCTCTACCAGCGGGCGCCGTACTCCACGTGGAGCAGCACGTGGTTCAGCCAGCCGTGCTCGTCGTGGCCGCTCGCGGGCCCGGCCGCCGTCACCGTCACCGGCGCCTACACGGGTCCGGTGCTGCTGACGGCGGAGAGCAAGGACGCCGCGACCCCGGTGGCCGGCGCCTACAAGACGCGTGCGCTCTTCCCGAACTCCGCACTGATCGTCCCGAAGGGCACCTCGCACGCGGTGTCGCTCTACGGCACGGCCTGCGTGGACGACGCGATCGCCACGCTGCTGAAGAAGGGCACGCTGCCGAAGCGGAGGTCCGGTGACCGCGCCGACGTCACGTGCCGGGGCCTGCGGCCGCCGGACCCGCTGGCCGGTGAGGCCGGTCGCGTCGCCGCGCTGCGTCCGCTGCCGGCACTGCCCTGACCGATCCCGCTCCACCCGTTCCACCCGTTCCGGCCGGCGAGCCCGTCGCACCTCGGTGCGGCGGGCTCGTCGCCGTCCTGAGCGGGTCGGGTGTTCTCAGTCGGTCCTCAGGAATATGGTGCGAAGACTCCATCCCCTCGTCACCAGGAGTTCGAATGATCAGGAGAACCCTCGTGGGCGGCCTCGCCGGGCTGCTCGCAGCCGGGTTGGCGGTCGCCCCGCTGACCCTGAGCGCCGAGGCCGCCCCCGCGGTCGCGCCGGCGCTCGCCCCCGCGGCGCAGGCGGCACCCGCCGCGCTGCCTGCCGTCCCCACCCCGCCGCCGCTGTCCTGGGGCAAGTGCGAGGACGAGCGCCTGCGCCAGTCCAAGGCCCAGTGCACGATGCTCACCGTCCCCCTCGACTACGCCAACCCCTCGGCCGGCACGATCAAGCTCGCCGTCTCGCGGGTGCTGGCCACCAAGAAGCCCTTCCGCGGCGCGCTGTTCACCAACCCGGGCGGCCCGGGCGGCGCCGGTCTCCAGCTGTCGCGCTACGCCCCGCTCGTGCCCAAGAAGGCCGGGCTCAACTACGACTGGTACGGCATCGACCCGCGCGGCGTCGGTGACTCCGAGCCGGCCCTGAGCTGCGACCCGTCGTTCGCCGGCTGGAACCGCAAGCCCTACACCCCGACCTCGCAGTCGATCCTCGACTACTGGGTCACCAAGGTGCAGAACTACACCGCCGCGTGCGCCAACTCGCCCGCCAAGGCGCTGCTGCCGCACATGAAGACCACCGACAACGTGCAGGACTTCGAGTCGCTGCGCCTGGCGATCGGCCAGGCCCAGGTGACGTGGTTCGGCTTCTCCTACGGCACCTACATCGGCCAGGTCTACGCCACGCTCTACCCGACCTCGCTCAAGCAGATGGTCCTCGACGGCGTCGTCGACCCCAACCGGGTGTGGTACCAGGCCAACTTCGACCAGGACTACGCCTTCGACAAGACGATCAACCGCTTCTTCGCCTGGGTCGCGAAGTACGACGACGTCTACGGCCTCGGCAACACCAAGAAGAAGGTGCAGAAGCAGTACTTCCGCACCGAGCGCAAGCTGACCAAGCGCCCCGCGTGGAAGAAGCGTCTCGGCCCCGCTGAGTTCAACGACGTGATCGTGCAGGCCGGCTACTACAACGTCACCTGGCTCGACGTCGCCTCCGGCTGGTCCAAGCTCGTGAAGAAGGGCAACGGCAAGCCGCTCGGCCAGTTCTACGGCTACGACCCGAAGGACGAGCAGGCCGACAACGGCTTCGCGGTCTACCTCGCCACCCAGTGCACGGACGCGCCGTGGCCGACGACGCTCGAGCAGTGGCTCGGCGACGCCAACGCGGTCGCCCAGAACGCGAAGTACCTCACCTGGAACAACACCTGGTTCAACCTCGGCTGCCGCACCTGGCCGGCCGCGTCCAGCACGCCCACCCAGATCACGGGCGCCTTCACCGGCCCGGTGCTGCTCACGAGCGAGACCTACGACGCCGCGACCCCGATCTCGGGTGCGCGCGCCGTGCGGGCGATCTTCCCGAACTCCGCGCTCGTCGAGGGCAAGGGCGGCACCACGCACGCCGCGTCGTTCTACGGCGTCAAGTGCATCGACAACTCCATCGCCAACCTGCTCAAGAAGGGCAAGCTCCCCAAGCGCAAGGCCGGCAACCGGTCCGACCTGCGCTGCCAGGGGCTCCAGGCGCCGGACCCGACCGCCAGCACCGAGGAGTCCGGCCGCGTGGCCGCTCCGCTGCGCTTCCCGTTCGACCTGCGCTGACGCACCACCCGATCCACCCGACGAGCCCGTCGCACCTCGGTGCGGCGGGCTCGTCCGCGTCTGCACGCCGGTGGTGGAACGGCGAGCGTCGTCCGCCGGTGGTCGAGCAGCGATCGTCGTACGTCGGTGGTCGAGCAGCGAGCGCCAGCGAGCGTCGTTCG
>Ga0325401_1008053_pt1 | contig 10255 bp, 8 predicted proteins | sample PopdelMetagenome_FD_205666 | JGI IMG/M metagenome (GOLD analysis project Ga0325401, IMG submission 205666) | Populus deltoides microbial communities from Bellville, Georgia, United States - Xylem-PdKOR-R2 | ecosystem: Host-associated > Plants > Phyllosphere > Stem > Wood/Secondary xylem | place...
AACCACACAAAGACAAATTTCAGCCCATCATCCATTTAAGCCAGCCCAGAAAGAACAACCTGAAACTTCAAACGGCACCGTATTACAGCGTCATCGCCGCCTTCATTTTCCTACCACCAATCCAATGTTTTCGCAATAAAACCACAAAACATCACAGAACTTTCAAATTCAGTTGGTCTTCTTCATGTCCCAATTCTCCTTTCACTGAGTCAATAAAGGTACGGCGTTTTCCCCTCTTTCTCTTTCTCTCTCTCTCTTTCTAACACTGCTTGGTCGCTGAGAAATTCAAGAAAAGACAGAAAAGGATCTACCTTTAGGAAGAATATTAGGTACCCATTATTTAGGACTGTGAAAACAGAAAAACCCATCTTTCAATTTGTGTCTGATTTTCATTTTTCGTTTTAATTAAGGTGAAACTTATGTGGTTGTATTAGGTAACTAGCTGGTTAGTTGTTCTGTTTGTTGTGGTCATATGTTTTCTTTATTCAGTGGTTGGGTTAAAATTCAATTGGTGATGTTTTGTAGCTTAAGATGTGGAAAAGTCGCAGTCTTGGTGATTGTGGTGGATTATGGATTAGAGAAGGGCTGGTGTGTTGTGCTTTTACTTGGGTTTTGGTTGAATTGGGATTATATGAAAAGAAAAGGTATTTTCAAGAGTTTTTCAATCTTTTCAAGATGGGATTTTTGTGGTTTTTTTGAACCTTAATTTTGAGCAATGGAAATGATTCAATTAGCCTTGTTACTGTACTGATTTTGCTTTCTGATGTTTGCTTCATTATGTGGAATGTGCGAATTTACTCGTGAAGAATGCATTTCACTTCTTGGAATGAAAAGTTTCCTTTCTTTTGGCTTTAGTTATCTGGTTTACAAGCTATGCAGTTCATTACGGTGGAACTTATTTAGCATTTGATTTCACTTGGCATCTTTCATCTCATTTAATTTTAACAGATAAATTGACAGGTTATTTCTCCTTTGTTGCTGAGATGTTGCCCTTTTCTGCAAGTAATATCAGCTCTGTGCCTGTTTCTGTGCCAGGTTCGTGTTCCCCTAATTTAGTGCTTGGAAAATATAATGTAAATGTTCATAGTGACTAGTTTTTACTTGAGAATTGTGGACCAGACACCAGTGAGCAGGTATTTGATGCTATAAAATGTGCATGCCAGTCAATTGGATTAATCATGTTGATATGAGTATAATATATTGAATATATATCTGTGGATGATGCTCAGCTACCAAGCACTTTACAGTTTTGAATTGTTTGTTGAATTGTGAAGCTTAAATGCACAACATGAATAAACAATTTGCAATAGTAATAGATCCCCGCTCCATCCTCAACCCTAGTATGGCTTGGTTACCCTGTGCCTTTCTAATAATTAGCTAGCCCTTGCATTTAAACTTATTGGGGAACTGATATTATATAGTGGTATCAAGCTTTGTTTGAGTGTGGGTATGCGTTAGGTTGTTAATGCCCTAGTGCAATGGATAGTATCTATCCCCCATGATCCCTGACAGTTCTCTTGAATGTTGTCAATCAAGGCTATTCCCCAACCCCCAAAATTCCTGATGGTTCTTTTTGCAAGTAGCTTCTTCTTGTACATGATAATAAAAATTTAGTACCTGGCAAGTTATTTGGCTAAATTTACTAGGTTGTTAGATTGATTCTGTGTTGATTCTAAATACTGCAATTTGTAATATTCTGCGCACAGCGAAGACAAGGGGTCAATGCAAGGGCCAAATTAAGCAAACAGGACAAGGTCCACTTGGACTTGCTACACAATTACAGCCTATTGATAGAATAAAACCCTTTGTACATTCAAGTAGAAAGCGATCTGCTTCTATTATATGTTCTGCTGCTATGGTAAGTCTGTTGTTGGATCTATTACTTCACTTTATACACGTGTGCTATATTTTGAATGTAGGAAGTTTTAATTTTTTTCTCAATGATTTCAACATAATGAGCTCTTGCCTTTTATTAATAGTCAACTGAATCAATGCAATTGGTCAGAGAAACCTTTTCCATAAGTATTTTTTCTGTCTTCTATTAGCACTTTACACAAGTTGAACAGGCAAAGCCATGCTATAATAGCTTTCTAAAGCAAGAAGCCTGTAATTTTGTTGTTCCCTAGGTTGTAGAGGTAAACATTTTGCCACTGGGACAGGGATTTATGGGTATTGCTGTCTGAACTTCTTGTTCCTTTAATTTTTTTGAGATGTGTAAGTTTGCTGAAGGAGAAAGAATATTGCAAGTTAAATATGCAGAAGAGTTGGCCTAGAGATGCTCAGTTAACCTTTCCCTTCTGTAGTTTGTTTAGGTGATTTAGAAGCAGATTAATCTATCAATTTCATGGGAATGTATCTTGATAAAACAAGATGGAAATGCCAATCCTAGAAAAACCATGGAAATACGAGTGTTATACATATGCATGCACAGAGATGTTGAGTATTCATTTTTCAAAAGTATTCTGATTCAACAATTTAAGAAATGAGGGAGTACAAGGTTTGAACAAACTTTCTTTCTCCTGCAGAATGCAAGATGCTCTACTTCAGGGCAAACTCAAACTGTTCTCAAGGAGACACCTACAATTACCAAGGCTCCTGTACGAGGTAATTGCTATTTGCATATTCAACTGAATTGCCAAATTGCTTAGTGAATGAGGTTCAGCTAGCTTTTGGCACACAAGTTCCTTGGGATGTGAAAAAGCACAGTGATGTACATGCATTGATTGTACATGTCCATTTGTATTTCCTTCATTGACACAGCATCTATTTCCAGTTATCAACGAGTCCTATTCCTGCTTGTTTGCAATATTCATTTGTATGCTCTATTTGAATTGTTCATGAGTGTCCTAGGGATCGATGTCTTCTGGAAATGTGTCTTGGTTGCTCAACATTTTTCTTTGTTTGCATGGTAAATATTTAATGAACTTCATTTTTTGGTTATTTAGAATTCACATTAAATGTGCTTTTGTTGTTTTCCAGTTTGTAAGTTTTCTATACAACTGTCTGTTGGATAATTTATTTTTGTTGCTACACATCATATTTAAGATGACTCATACTGGTCAATTGAACTCCAGAACCAACTAAGACACCTCAACTTGATGACGGAGGACCTGGGCTCCCACCCCGTGATGACGGTGATGGTGGCGGTGGTGGGGGTGGAGGAGGAGGAAACTGGTCTGGTGGATTCTTCTTCTTTGGCTTTCTTGCTTTTCTAGGGTTCTTAAAAGACAAAGAGAGCGAGGGAGACTACCGGGACAGCAGGAGAAGATAAAGAAAAAGGATGTGGAATCAATAAATTTTTTATGCACTTCAATTCTTATATGTCCTGTGCTGAAATTTTTTGGGTGGACGGATAGCTATTAAGCATAAGCATGAGATAGGACAACTTTTGATGTCACTTACATCAAAGCAGGAAATTGTAACGCTATGTTGTATTGTTTCTGTTTCAGTTTTCCATTACCTCTAAAAGGATTTGTTTTACTAACCTATAATAAAAGCTTTCTGTTAATTCACCGTTCCGGTCATTCTAAGATGTTGGACATGAAAACTGGTGCTCATGCACTTCACCTTCCAAAGGAGTACATATGAAGCCATCCTGGACTTAAATCTGAGACCTCTTGGTTCAACTACTCCGCAAGGTATCAGGCCAAAAAAAAGGCGAAGAAGTATCAATATCTAGCTTGACGGATGAAAAATACTCGATAGGAAAGGTGAGACTGGTCACACCAATGACCTGTGATGGACATGGCATGTTCAATAATAGACAGGATTCAATAATAGACCCTGTCTGAACTCTGAAGAAGGAATGTTAAAGAAAATGTAAATTTCGAAGGTTAACCAACATGCACATAGAGCCTTGATCGAAAGGTTCGTGTAGCTAATTCACAAGTCCAGGTAATGTGAAATACCACTACCATTCACCAAGCACTCTCTCCTAACCTCCCTAGTTAAAGACTAGGGCTATATCTGCGTTAGAGGTAACAAACTGCCACAAAACCTTCTCTACCTTGTCTCCCAACACATCCTTGATAACCTTGCAGAGACCCTCGAAGTTCTGCTTCAACTCTTCCTGCCTTTTCTTCTCATCTTCAGTCTGATCAAGTTTCAGGCCCTCCTTGGTAGCAGAGACAAGCTTCTTGCCCTCAAATTCCTTGAGCTGGCCAACAGCATACTTATCAATAGCATCAACCATAAAGAGAACTTCATAACCCTTCTTCTTCAACTTGGAATGGAGACTTCTCAACAGCCTTCTTGCTCTCGCCAGTGATGTAGTAAATGTCATTCTGGCCCTTGTTCATCCTGGTCACATAGTCCCTAGTCAGCTCATCACCACTCTTGGTAGAGTGATATATGAGCAACTCAGCAAGTTTTGACTTGTTTTGGTAATCCTCGTGGATACCAAGCTTGAGGTTCTTAGAGAAGGACCCAGAGAACTTCTTGTAATCCTCCTTGTTTTCAGCAATCTCCAAGAGGAGCGCAGTAAACACACTTGATCTTAATTAATGTACAGGTTTAAACTTGTGGCTACCAATTGGGTTTGTTCCTGAAGGCCCATACCCTCCATTAACCCAAAAAAGCCCAATTCAGTGCCATCACTGCTTTCGCCTTTCTGCTATTTCACGCTAAACATCATCACTCCCAAAAACCCTAAACCAAATCCCCCCCCCCCCCCCCAAAAAAAAAATGCCACCAAAAGCATCGAAATCCAAAGAAGCACCGGCAGAGAGGCCGATTCTTGGCCGATTCTCGTCGCACCTCAAGATCGGCATTGTAATTATTCTCTCACCCCTCTCATTTCCCCTACTTTAACCTCTTTTTTCGTGTTTCGATGTGTAAAATTGTTTCTTTTTTTGCTAGGTTGGATTGCCGAATGTAGGGAAATCTACCCTTTTTAATACTCTGACGAAGCTGTCAATACCGGCTGAAAACTTCCCGTTTTGCACCATTGAGCCTAATGAGGCTAGGGTTAATATTCCTGACGAGAGATTCGAGTGGCTCTGCCAGCTGTTTAAGCCGAAAAGCGAGGTTTGTGTACTTGAAGTTGTTGAATATAATTTGTGGGTTTTTTCGTGCTGATGATATTAGCTGTTGAATCTGACGGATTAAGCAGGGTTATTATTGCTGGATAATGAAGAAAGAAATGAGAAAATGTGGAATTTGATGGAAGTGATGGGGAGAAAGTGAAAATAATGAAAACTTAGTACTGGGTTTTTTAAAAAGATAACATTTTTTTTCTGTTCGGAATCTTTATGCTTTTTTTTGGATGGGACGTGTTGAGATGAGATGATTAGTTCCATAATGTTCGTTCTTTTATTTAAATACTTCATATGCTAGAATTGTGAATAGGCTGATTAACATGGTTCTTATTGCTGAACTGTGAAGAAAAAATGAGGGTATTTCTAGATTTGGTTGAAATCATGGGGAGAAAATGGAAATAATGACAATTTATTCCTTGTTTTTTCTTAAATGCAATTTTGTTGGTTAGAAGTAATATTTTGGATCGAATACGATGATAAGTTACATTTTATGTTATTCTTATGGTTTTAAGTACTTTATGCAATATATATTGAAATTTTTAATGCTCAGGTTTCAGCATTCTTGGAGATTCATGATATAGCTGGATTGGTTAGAGGTGCACATCAAGGTCAAGGATTGGGGAACAGTTTCTTATCTCACATTCGTGCTGTTGATGGCATTTTTCATGTTTTGCGTAAGATATTTATCACTTTTTTTATAATTAGATTTCTGTTATTCAAATAGTGCAGTGACTTTCTAATTTTTTTACTGAACTACTATTCTCTTATGGAAATTGACAATAAAATGTGCGTCAAAGAAGAAATATTCTTCTTAGAAAATATGGTGCTTTGCTTTTTAAGGGGAGAATAGTAGAAAACTTTTCCATTGGATAGGGTTAACCGTTCTATTTGCTGCTGTTATATTAGAAATTAGAAATTAGAAATTGGGTTCAATCTAAACCTGATATCTGAGAATTTTTTTCCTGCTTGTTGTACATGGGTGTTAAATGTGCACTTGATGTGGAATTTATTCATATCTATGCATGTATAATAGGAGCATTTGAGGATCCTGATATTATCCATGTTGACGACATTGTGGATCCGGTTAGAGATCTTGAAGTTATTAGCGCAGAGCTACGACTGAAGGTATGTGATTTACCCACAGATACTGTTTGGCACTTAAATAATGCCCATAATTATGAATTGAACATCTAAATGACTGTTTTGGAATTTTATTTTTGATTTTAAAGTATGCTCCATCATGCGTTTTGGAATGGGATGTGCTATAAGATACTGTGATGTATTTTTGATCACTCAGTCTTAAACCTATCAGTCAAAATGAATTAGATTTTTAAACCCTGTATGACTGTACTGTAGGATATTGAGTTCATAGAGAGGAGGATAGAGGATGTTGAGAAGAGCATGAAGAGGAGCAATGATAAGCAGTTAAAAATAGAGCTGGAGTTGTGTCAAAAGGTATGTATTCTCGTGGCTGGAACTTTGTATAATATTTTACCTTGAATCTATCAGCTAATCACATGCTGATGTGAAGGGCCTGTGTTTATTCTTCATTTGCATATGTTGAATGATGTCTATTGGCTTTGTATATATGCTCCCTCAGTCCCATAATAAATTTCTTCATTGTTTTTACACAAATTTTTAGGAATTGAATAAATTAATTAATGGTGTTTATTTTAAAAATGTGATCCCACCTTTACCCCTAATATATTTATATAGTTAAATGTTTGTTTTGAGTAAATTTGATAGATGGTAAAGGGTAATAAGGGAAAATGAGTGAAAGAAGGTAATAATTATACTTTGACTTTTAGAATGGGCATTTATATTGAGACATCAAAAAATTGAAAGTAGGACACTTAATATGGACTGAGGGAGTATAACTACTGGTTTATTCCTTTAAATGATTTCAAGCAATGATGGTGCGTGTTAGGTCAAGGCTTGGCTTGAGGAAGAGAAAGATGTCCGTTTAGGAGAATGGAAAGCTGCTGATATCGAGATATTGAATACTTTTCAGTTGCTTACTGCCAAGCCAGTTGTCTACTTGGTAAGTTTTCCACCCTCCTTTCATTTTAGGCTCATCTTTTGCAGTTTTGATGATCTTCTTGGGTGATTGCATTGAATTTGCAGATTAACATGAATGAAAAGGATTACCAAAGAAAGAAGAACAAGTTTTTGCCCAAGATACATGCATGGTATGCCCTTTTTTTTACCTCGTATTTATCATTTCAAGCTATTCATGTATGTTGCTATGAAGTCTGTCACTCCATTCCCTGCATGTGACTTAATTTGCGTCATGTCTTCCTTGACAACCCCTGTAGAAATTTATTGTAGCTTGTGACAGTTTGATTGTCAAATTTCACTGGTGGTCTCTGATCAGCATACGCCCTTTTAGATTGTGTTCCTACAAAAGAAATAAGTTGTTATTGATTTCTTTTGTAGGGTGCAGGAACATGGCGGTGAAACCATTATTCCTTTCAGCTGTATAGTAGAGAGAACTCTTGCTGATATGCTACCAGATGAAGCAGCTAAGTATTGCGAGGAGAACAAGTTACAAAGGTTGGTATTGAGGAGCCAGTGGCTTGTAAATATCTCTTAACTGTTTGTTTTTTTTTCATTTGAAGATCTGTATATTAATTTGAGAGAAAAAACAGTAGTGTGTTCTCAAAATCTAATGATCATGCCCCCCCCCAACTCATATTTTGCTGGAAAAAGTTTCTGGAGTTTGCAATGTGAAGTTTTCTAGGAGTGTTGTACTTTTTTTTAATTACATTGTGCTTTTTATGGTATTAACTTGAAACAAGTCCAACTTTCCTGCAGTTGCCTTCCAAAGATCATAAAGATTGGATTTTCAGCAATTAATCTAATTTACTTTTTCACTGCTGGCCCTGATGAGGTAACGTATACCTAATACCCATACAATTTTTGTATTGTTGTTAAGTTTTACGGAAAGCTTTAGCTTGAAAATTTATTGCAATTGAATTGAGTATGCAGGTATTGGTTTTTTACTTTTGTTTGCAGCTATATGACACCTTATCTCCAAAATATGTTCTGAACTTCCAGTGCCCATGGCATCTCACAATAAAGGCATATTGTGCATTTGTATGCAGTTTCCTGATAATTGTTAATGCAACTGTTGACATGTAATTTACAATTTCTCAGATCAGTAATTGAAATTTTTCAGTGACAAACTATTTCTGCAAGTATTGGCCAATCATTTATATAGTTATGTTCACAAACTTGAAGTGTAGCCTTGGAATCTCTGTTGTTAAAATTTTAGCCCGTTCAACTAAATGTTTCTCCACATTGGCGCTTTAGTTTGCACTGTGGATTGTGGAAAAATTTATAAGAAATTAACTTAGTTGCTACGTTTTGATCTAAATTGTTAGATCTTAGCAGATGGCACCTGTACATGGATTTTCTTTGAACATCAGTTCCAATTATTACTGCCTATTTCCCTCTTGGTCATGATTTTCAAGCTCTCATTAGTTTCTCATAATCTGATTGTAACACTGTTAGTCTGGGATCTGGTTTTTTGTGTTATACTAAATTTTTATTTTGTAGTGCATGTTTTCTTTCGTCCGCAATGATAATTATCCTTCTCATTGATGGCATATATTTTTCATGATAGTCCTTCCTGTGTATGGCTTAATATCTTTACAGCCAGCTGTCAGTGGCCTCTGTTTTGATAAGTTAAGCCTAATGTCCTCAATCACTTGCTCTTGCAGGTGAAATGTTGGCAAATCAGACGACAGACAAAAGCCCCCCAGGCTGCAGGGACTATCCATACTGATTTTGAAAGAGGATTTATATGTGCTGAGGTTTGTTTCTTTTTGGATTCACCACTTTCAAAACTGAGTCTTTAACAAACTGCTCAATAAATTTATAATCTCAACTGTGTGCCTTTCATTATTTCCAAGTCAATTAATGGTCTTGATGCATATTTGTTTTTTATCAGTGACCACTGAAAATTCATCGTTGTGATTTCTTATCTTTGCATTTCCTGATAATGCTTAGGTCATGAAATTCGATGATCTGAAGGAGCTTGGTAGTGAGTCAGCTGTTAAGGTATGCGTTTTGAATAAAACATTGTTTGTTTGCTGTGAGAGCCTCAGGGGTTTGGGGGGTTGTGAATGATAACTTCCATATTTCAATATATTCCCTCGGTAACCATTTGGAGTCAGAACTGGACAGACTAATAGGTAAAAGGAGAGATTAAGAGATACAAAAAAGGAAACAAAACGAGATACTATTGTCTGTCGTGGAAGCCTACAATATGCAACATGATGAGCAGCCCTAGAATCTAGTGCACGGTTGTAAAACTGATGACATGAGGATGAATATGTCCAGAATACATCAAAAATATGCACCAAATAAACTACATGATATCAAGTGATCATTGGCTGTAGAACCATTATGAAATCAACTAGTGTGTCCTATTAATCCAACAGGTATTCGAATTTGTTGCATGTATTATAATTATGTGTGAAATGCTCATGTTGTACAGTACTCTTCCGAAAAGATCACATGCATGTGGTGGTGGTAGTGGTTTTCGTAGTATGGTTGATGTTGATCTTGTTGCCTCATTAGCCTTTGTTATTGTGAGCTTTTAATATGGCATCTATTTGAACTTGAAATGTGACGGTAAAGGAAAATTGTAGTAAAGTTCCCATTAATGACTCCTACATTGGTACATATTTATATGCACCGCACCCCAGCTGTACAAAATATGCAGGCTTATCCTTTTTATTGACGAATTGAATCTCTCTTGCAATTTCGCTCAGGCTGCTGGGAAGTATAAGCAGGAGGGGAAGACATACGTTGTCCAAGATGGAGACATAATATTCTTCAAGTTCAATGTGTCTGGGGGTGGAAAGAAGTGAGATTTTATCCTTCAAATCTTCCACTGCAATGATTTATGTATTTTTGGTGGCTATGCTAGAAATTTGGTTGGTGCTTGGAAAAAACACTTGATTTGAGCGGTCATTTATGTGACTGTAAAATCACAACATCACAGCCCAAATCAAATGATTTAAGAAATGTAATTTATAATCAGAATCATGAGCTCATGGATTTATGGTGTATTGGCATATATCTTCTGTTTTGATACATCTAGTCGAATAGTACCATGGGAGGCCATAAAATGGGATCAAAGAATTCATCGCCATATTGCCTTCCACAAATTTCTCCTTCATGAACTTCTTTTGCTATGATGGATGAGTGAT
>Ga0325401_1008059_pt1 | contig 10249 bp, 9 predicted proteins | sample PopdelMetagenome_FD_205666 | JGI IMG/M metagenome (GOLD analysis project Ga0325401, IMG submission 205666) | Populus deltoides microbial communities from Bellville, Georgia, United States - Xylem-PdKOR-R2 | ecosystem: Host-associated > Plants > Phyllosphere > Stem > Wood/Secondary xylem | place...
CATATTGGAGACTACTAGTTAAAGAAAGTTTGTCATCTTCGTCTACCTTTGTATGGTCTCCAACAAGCCTTTTAAGATTACTTTTAGGTTATCACATAGCTTAAAGTATTCCTCAGTCTACAACGTGACATGATCATACACTGTTTTGTCAATTGGTTGAAAGTCTTGCATTTTATTGCACTCATCTTCGTATAAAATATATTGTTCGCATTGTTATTTAGTTTAACAATTCGAGGACCACTCATTTTGAGGCTAAACTATATAGTTTTAGAATCTGTTTAGTATTATGATAGTAGTTTCTTTTTATTTAAAAATACATTGAAATAAAATATTTTAAAATATATTTTTAACATCAATGTTAAATAATATTTATATACACTTATTTATTAAGGATAGAATAGTATTTTCAGTTTAACCTATATATACTTTCTTTTTATTTAGGTTAATACTAAGCACTCATAATAAACAGATCATTGAGAATTTTATCCTTTTTTTGTGTTTGATCTTAATTATTTTAACATAGTATCAAAGTTGGTTTTATGGAACGAGGTTTAATCTTGAACACAAAAGTTTTTGGAGTGATATTTTGTCTTCCTCTTCTGCAAAATTTGGTATTTCGTCAGTTTCTGTAATTATTTTGGTATTTCGTCTTCCCTTTAGCTTCTGCAATTTGGTATTTACGTTCTTTTTCTGCAAATTTGTTTTGTGTTTTGGAGTAATTGTATAATTTCAAGAAGATATTTGTTTAGTTTGTGTAATCTCTGTTCAGTTTCTGCAATTTGGTAATTTATTTTCCACTGTTTTTGCATTCTGGTTCTCCATGATAGTTGATTGTGACTATTAAAAGAGATGATTTGCTTCAGTCTGTGAGTGTGATGTTGGATGGGAAGAACTATTCGTATTGGAGCTATGTAATGAAAAATTTTCTTAAGGGTAAGAAGATGTGGAGATATGTCAGTGGAACTTATGTGGTACCTAAGAATATTGAAGATGGAGATACTGCTTCGATAGATGCATTGGAAGCAAACAATGCAAAATTCATTACTTCGATCAATAATTTTGTTGAGCATTCTATAGGTATGCAGTTGTCGAAGTATGAGACAACAAAGGAGGTATGGGATCATCTGCAACAATTATTCACACAATCAAATTTTGCAAAATAGTATCATTTAGAGAATGACATACGAGCTCTTCACTAGAAGAATATGAGTATTCATGAGTTCTATTCTGCCATGACAGATCTTTGGGATCAATTGGCTCTTACATAATCAGCAAAATTAAAAGCAAGTGGTGCTTATATTGAAAGTAGAGAGCAGTAACGATTGGTATAATTTCTAACAGCACTTCATAGTGATTTTGAAGGACTTAGAGGTTCAATACTGCATTGCTCTCCACTACCTTCTTTTGAGACTTGGTTGTCAGTTAGTTATTGACTGAAGAAATACATCTTCAGTCGTATTCTGAAAAGGATATTCTTTTTGCTTCGAATCCTTCTATACTAGCATTACCCTCTAAGCAATTCTCCAATCACTACCATAAGCCTTACACAAGGGTTGACTTCAACGAGTGCAGTTTTTGTAAGCAGAAAGGTCATTAGAAGACTCAGTGTCCTAAGTTGAGACAGTAAAATCAAGCTTGAAAGCCCGACAGCCAGTCACAATCTAATGCTAATAGACCACCTTAATGTTATAAACCACCACATCACAATTCGCAGCAGTAGCTTTTTCAAGCTCTATTATCGATCCTAGTACTTTGGTTGAGCAATTTCATAAGTTTCTCTTCTTGCAGCCACAAGCAATGTTCGCTTCTTCTTCCATAAGTCAGTTGCCTCATAGTTCCTTAGGTATGTCACATTCTGAATGGGTTTTGGATTCTGGTGCTTCACATCATATGTCTCCAGATTCTTCGTCTTTTACCTTTGTTTCCCCTTTACCCTCCATTCTTGTTATGATTGCTAATGGCACTCCCACGCCTTTAGCAAGTGTTGGTTTTGTTGTCACACCTCACTTGTCTTTTCTTGATGTCTATTTTATTCCAAACCTCAAATTGAATCTTGCTTCTATTGGTCAAATATGTGATTTTGGTGATTATTTAGTCATTTTTTCCTCTTTTTTTTTTGTTGTGTACAGGATCTATAGTCTCAGAAGCTAATTTGGACAGGCCGTAGGGAGACTGGACTATACATTTTGGATGAGTTAAAAGTGTCAATTCTCGCTGCTACTTCTACTACTATTGATTTGTCTTCTTTTCATTTGAGTCCTTCATCTTCTAGTTTTTATTTATAGCATTCTCGTCTAGGACATGTTTTGTCTTCTCATTTGAGATTTTTGACATCAACAAGAGCTTTAGAAAATTTAAAAACTTGTGACATTTCTGATTGTAGTGAATGTAAACTAGTAAAATTTTCTGCTTTACCTTTTAATTAAAGTATTTATGTTTCTTCTTCACCGTTTAACTTGATTCATTCTGATATATGGGGACCTTCTCCTGTTACCATAAAAGGAGGGTCTCAATATTATGTCTCTTTTATTGATGATCATACTTGTTATTGTTAGGTTTATTTAATGAAACATCTTTCTGAATTCTTTGAGATATATGCAGCTTTTCGAGTTCTTATCAAACCTCAACATTCTGCTGTGATCAAATATTTTAGGTGTGATTTGGGTGGGGAATACACTTCTAATAAATTTTATCAATTGCTTACCTTAGATGGAACCATCCACCAAACTTCATTTATGAATATTCTTGAGCAAAATAGTGTTGCTAAAAGAAAATATAGACACATTGTCGAAACTACTCGTTCTCTCTTATTGTCTGCTTTTGTTCCTAGTGAGTTTTGGGGAGAAGATGTTCTTGCTGCTGTAAGTTTAATTAATACAATTCCATCTTCTCACAGTTCAAGTCTATCTCCTTTGAAAAGTTATATGGGTACATCCTTGATTATTCTTCATTTAGAGTTATTGGTTGTACTTGTTTCGTTCTTTGTCCTTATATAAAACACAGTAAGATATCCTCTTGATCCGCTATTTGTGTCTTTCTCAATTATGGTGAAGGTAAAAAGGGGGTATCGTTGTTTTAATTCAATAATTCAAAAACTTTATATGTTTCATCATGTTGTCGTTCTTGAGCATATACCTTTCTTTTCTATTCCATCCACTACTCATAGTCTGACTAAACCTGAAGATTCTGATAATAATAACTCTACAAGTACTGATACTTTACTCTCTAACACACCTGAAGCTTCATTCTCCTTTATAGCCCCTCAAGCTTCATCTGAGATTGTAAATCCACCTCTACGTCAGTCCATTCGCATTCATAATTCCACAAAACTACCAGATTTTACTTATTCTTGTTATTCTTCATCATTTAGTTCATTTTTAGCTTATATTCATTGTTTATTGGAGCCCTCTTCCTATAAAGAGGCAATTCTTGATCCGTTTTGGCAGCAAACTATGGATGAGGAACTTTCTACTTTGCAAAGGACAGATAATTGGGATCTGGTTCCTCTACCTTCTAGTAAGAGTGTTGTTGGTTGTCGTTGGGTGTATAAAATAAAGACTAATTCTGATAGGTCTATTAAGCGATACAAAGCTAAACTGGTTGCAAAAGGATACTCTCAACAATATAGTACGGATTATGAGGAAACATTTGCCCTTGTTGCAAAAATGATTACTATTCGTACTCTTATTGTTGTAGCTTCGATTTGTTAGTGGCATATTTCTCAGCTTGATGTTAAAAATGCCTTCTTGAATGGAGATCTTCAAGAAGAAGTTTATATGGCACCCCCTCTTGGTATTTCACATAACTCTGGATATGTTTGTAAGCTTAAGAAAGCATTATATGGTCTCAAACAAACACCCCGTGCTTGGTTTGAGAAATTCTCTATTGTGATCTTGTCTCTTGGCTTTGTTTCTAGTAGTTATGATTCTACTTTTTTTATTAAGTGCGCTAATGTAAGCCATATTATTATGTCTTTATATGTTGATGACATAATTATTACTGGTGATGACATTGATGGTATTTTAAGTTTTGAAGACAGAGTTGGCTAGACGATTTAAAATGAAAGATTTGGATTATCTTCGATATTTCCTAGATATTGAGGTAGCATACTCACTTAGAGGTTACTTTCTTTCTCATTCAAAATATATTGTAGATATTCTTAAGCAAGCTAGACTTACTAATAACAAGACTTTAGATACTCCTATTGAGGTTAACACAAGGTACTCTTCTTCTTATGGTTTACCTCTAATAGATCCTACTTTATACCGTATTATTATTGGGAGCTTGGTATATCTCATCAGTACTCGTCCAGATATTGCATATGTTGTTCATGTTGTTAGTCAATTTGTTGCTTCTCCTACTATTTTTCATTGGGCAACTGTTCTTCGTATTTTACAATATCTTTGGGGTATAATTTTTTAGAGTCTTTTACTTTCATTCACCTCTTCCTTGGAGCTACGTGCATACTTCAATGCTGATCATGGTAGTAATCCCACAGATCGCAAGTCTGTTACCGGGTTCTGTAACTTTTTAAGTGATTCTCTTATTTCTTAGAAGAGCAAGAAATAATCTATTATTTCTCAATCATCCACCAAAGCAGAATATCATGCCATGACATCTACTACCAAAGAGATTGTTTAGTTATGTTGGTTACTTGTTAATATGGGAGTTTTCTTTTCTCATCACACTCCTATGTATTGTAATAACCAGAGTTCTGTTCAGATTGTTCACAACTTGGTTTTTCATGAGCGAACTAAACACATTAAGATTGATTGTCATCTTACTCGTCATCATCTCAAGCATGGCACTATTGCTTTGCCTTCTGTTCTTTCTTCCTTGCATATTGCAGATTTCTTTACCAAAGCGCGTTCCATCTCTCGTTTTCGTTTTCTAGTTGGCAAACTCTCGATACTTGTAGCTGTCGCATTGTGAGTTTGAAGGGAGATGTTAGATAATATTTATGTTAACTTATTTATTAAGAGTAGAATAATATTTTCAATTTAACCTATATATACATTCTTTATATTTAGGTTAATACTAAGCACTCATAATAAACAGATCATTAAGAATTCTAGCCTCCTTTTTGTATTTGATCTTAATTATTGTAACAATCAACATATCAAAATGATTTGAAAATACTAAAAAATTAATTTGAAGCAAAAAAAAAAATCAATTTTTTAAAAATACAAAAACAAATAGGCTTTCAGCTACATCAAAGATACTTTATTACATAAGCTACTTTGTTTTAGCACAATCATCTCTTGAGTTGGTCACTTATTCTAATGCAAGTTGGGTTAATGATCCCACTAATCATCACTCAACTAATGGATATTGTTTCTTCCTCGAGGGTTCAATCATTTCATAGAAAAAAGAAAAATATATTTACATCTCGCCCTGCTATAGAAGTAGAACATCATGCTTTTACAGATATATGCTTTGAGTAATTGTGGTTGTGATGGCTTTGTTAAGATAATCAAATTGTTGTTTTATCAAAGAACTAAGTATCAGGATTTATGATCAATGCTCAAAATTAAGAATACACGTGTTTCGAAAAATTGACTACACCCATAAAACAACTAATTTTACTCACAAGAAACAAAATAAAAAATTAGACCAATAAAAGGGAATACTCTCTAAACTCAACTTACAAACTATTTACAAAAGACATGATATTTTATCATATTGCAACAGAATGATTGGTTGTATAATAGAGAGATTTATTTATTCGCAATTGATGTACTATTTCTAATATATTGCAAATGGATAAATTACACTTGCATATATGTGCTTGTAAAATTTTATAAGTCTACAAACCCGCACGTGTTTATTTCTTTGTCTTTCCAGCAATTCCCAACTAAACTCGCACGACAACGCCTATCCCTTAAGTGAAGACAACAAATAATTTATTATGATCTTAAAAACCCCTATCCCTTGATGGTTATTTCATCTATTTGCTCTTATACGTGAATGATATATTGATTGCATCGAAGAGCAAGGTTGGGATTGATAGACTGAAAGCTCAACTGAGAATTGAGTTTGAAATGAAGGATCTTGGAGAAGCTAAGAAGATTCTTGGCATCGAGATTCAGAGGAATAAAAGAAAAGGCATAATCTATTTGACACAGACCCAATACTTAAAAACAATTCAACACGGATTTGGGGTAGATGGTAAGACCAAGCCTGTAAGCACACCTTTAGCTCCTCATTTTAAACAAAGTGCTTCAATGTCTCCACACATAGAGGAAGAGTACAAGCATATGGCTCAAATTCTATATGCAAAAGTAGTTGGTGCATTAATGCATGCAATAGTTTGTACGAGATTAGATATTTCACATGTTGTCGTATGGTGAGCAGGTATATGCATGATTTGGGAAAGGGTCACTAGCAGGCAATGAAGTGGATTCTACAGTACATTCATGGCATAATTGATATTGGTTTAAAGTTTGAGAGGGACGATTGACTCGGATAAAATTTAGTTAGTTATATGGACTCAGAATATATTGGTGATTTAAATAAGCGTCGTTCCACAATAGGCTATGTGTTTACACTTGCTAAAGGGCTTGTAAGTTAGAGATCAATGTTACAATCAACAGTAGCTTTTTCATCAATTGAGGTAGAGTACATGGCAGTAACGGAAGCTTTCAAGAAAGCTATTTAGTTACATGGTTTGATTGAAAACTTGGGAGTTGTTCAAGAGCACATGGATGTCCATTATGATAGTTAAAGTGCAATTTGTCTGGCAAAGAACTAGGTTTATCATTCTCACACCAAGCACATTGATGTTTGGTTTTATTTTGTTCGAGAAATTATGGATGAAGGGGATATTCTGCTATAGAAGATTGGTACTGCAGATAATTCAGCTGACAAAATGTGTCTCAAGGATCAAGTTCCAACATTGTTTGGACTTGGTCAACATCTCTTGGTGTTGAGCACCTTTAGGGTGCAATGCTATATGGCGCATTAGAGGCAGCATTGATTGATCACGAGAATTGGATGGAAAAATCTCGCTAAGGTGGAGATTTGTAGCAAATTTATGTCAATATTTTTCAACCACCATCACATATGATAGATACACTAAAGTTAGCCCCAATATTGATTATGATAGTTAGCAGTTGTTTGGTATTTGTTGGTTAATGTCAAGGCTCTCATTGCTTCTATAAATGGAAAGACAGAGCAAGAGAAGATAGGAAGACAGTGCAATAGTGAGAGTAAGAAAGAGCAGATTTGAGATAAATACCGATATAAAAGTGAAACACTAGGTTTTTGGGATTATACTAGGGTTAAGTGGAGTGTTTGTATTATTCCTCTAATTATATATAATCTGCTGCCTCTATGGACATACTCGATTTAAGGAACCACATAAATTTGTTTGTTTGTATTTTATTTGTGTTTGTTTTTAGTCTAATATGCACAACAGTCATTGTCATTGGAGCCTTACTAGATCAAATTACTTACCTCAACTTGTTCCTTCTTAGCAACATCAGATCAATCCTTAGCAGCAGCACCAGTTTTTAGCCATAATGGTTTTTGGCTTGTGATTATCTGCTTTAACTATATTTTTTTTAATATATTGATGTTAAAAATAAATTTTAAAAAAAATATTATAAGAAATAACTAATACCACAATACCAAATAATTTCTTAATCATCTAAAAGTTTGAAGATTAAAAACATAATTATACTATTATAATCCAGAATGTTTTACACCATTTAGCTCTCTAGAAATATTGACCGCATTTGTCAAGTCAGCTATCCAGCTTGAAGCGCTGTCCATCTTCCATTAAAATTTCTTTCAAGTTCAGCAAAAGCATTTCCAGAGCTCCCTCTGTTCATCTACATCAGATGGGTCTACAAGATAATAAAAAAACTGGTAAAACAATCTGCCCACATGTTCTCTTGCATTCTAGTATCTTCACCGGTTCATCCACACACCACGGAGAAGATGCATAGTTTTTTGAGAAATATCACTACTGAAATTCTTGACTCTTCAATTGTTCTCAACAGTGTAGATTCAATTTCTTCACCCCTTTCAAAATCATTATCTATGAAAGTCTTGATTTGTTTACGACGTAAGGCATTATAGAGATGACTGGTAAAATTTTCAAGGACATCCTTGCCTCTAAAACTGAGGAATACATCATACTTTTTAGAGATGATTATTTTTGGTTTGATTTGATTTTTATCAGAAAAAATAATCAAACTGGTTTTTTTAGAAAAAACCAAAACCAGTTCAAACCGACTAGTTTTGGTTCGGTTATTTTAGAACAAAAATCAGTTTTTTCGGTTTGGCTTGTTTTTTTGTTTGGCTCGGTTTTTTCGATTTAACTCTGTTTTTTCTGCTTTGGCTCGGTTTTTTTGTTTGGGTTCGGTTCGGTTAGGTTTCTGTTTTTTTGGTTTCAGGCTTATAAAACTAAAACCGAACCGAACCAATTGATTTTTTTTAAATTCTAATCAGTTTAATCAGTTTTTTTCATGATTCGGTTTTTTCAAAAATAAATTTAGTTTTTTAAGTTTAATCAGTTTTTCGGTTTTTTTCTCTCCCCCAGTACTTCCATTGTTGAGCAGTTGTAGAAGAAGATGTCATATCCGACGTTCACGAGCTTGTGCAGAAAATCACTTGTAATTTGAATACCATCTTAAATTTGAATACCATAGAGTGGAAAGAAGAAAAGATTTTGGACTTGAAAGAGTGGATACAGGAAAGAGGGGCTCGGCAGCAACTTTCTTGTTTGAAGTTTTAGTCAGCCAAGTAACCATACAAGTTTCAAGTTTAAAAAAAAAAAAAAAAAACCTTCCACTTAAAATTATATTATAAAATAATATCTTAAATAGCGTAATTTTTTAGCTCGAGATAGATGTATTCCAGTGCTGCTACGCAAAAACAGCCCACCAGAAGAATGGCAGGTTTTACTTTAAAGGTAGCTCAGAGAAGGAGGCAGAGGGAGCTATTGTATTTTGTGATATACGGCCAGCAACAATATCTAACAAAACAACGAATCTACCATCACAAAATAATATTAAGAATATTGTTTTATTTATTTTATTTTATTTTTTTTGGATTCGAGGAAACCTCACCCCCCAAAAAGCGTATTTTTTGAGCCCAGGTGAGGGAGTAAAACCCCAGCTGTCTTAGGCTCTTACAAGAGATACATGCCCTGACTCCAACTATTAACTATGCTTATATAAAAATGGAAAAAAAAAATTTAGCTCATTTTTAGGAGTTATAATAAATATATGTGGCTTTTGTATTTTCTAACTATTAATTATTGATTCACGAGAATAGTACAAAATAATAAACAAATGATTAAATAATACACATGAAAATATATGCTACGAAAACTAAGTATATATCAAAGCAAGCTAGCATCTACCTTCACAAAATCAATTACCTAACCTTTGGCTCGACTCTCTTATCATATTTCTGCTTACAAATTTGACAATGGATAGATATCATGCAAAAGTTTTTCTAGCATCAAACAAACATTTTGCATATATATATATATATATATATATATATATATATATATGATTTTGATTTATGGGATTTAAAATTTAGAGTTTTTTGTTTTTTTTCTGGTTACAAACTCCTTTTATTTATTTATTTCATAAGCATAGCCCATGTTATGGCATTGCACATTTGCTTTCATATAATGGAGAACTATAATTCTTTTTCTAATTTAATAAAAAAATTATCTGAGTATTATAAGGTTGAACTACACTATATTTCTCTGATAACATACAAATTGTCCCATTTATATTCACCAAACACATCTATCACTGAGGTAAAGTGGTGTAGCTTAGCTATGATGGGGCTAAAAGGTAAGACAATTCCTATTTAATTATTGGTCAAATAGTTTACTGGCGAAGGAGACATATCTTAAGAAAAAATTTAAATAATTTGTATAAAATTTAATTTTTTTAATATATTTAATTATTTTCAGATTATTCAAAAAAATATTATCATTTGTTAACATATATATCTACTCAAAAATACTTTCCAAAATCTGAAAACAAATGTCAAATGTCATTGGTCTCTCTCTTAACTAAAACTTTCACGCTATTAATATCTCAGCAAATTGTTTAATTTAATATAATCTAGAGCCAAATTTATTATATAATATAATTATAAAATTATATTATTAATTGATTTTCTTAATTTAAAGCATCAAATATTAACTCAAGATAATAAAAAATAACGATGAATTGTCGTATATCCAAGTTTCTTTCAAATCTCAAAAGCAACCAAGAAT
>Ga0325401_1008061_pt1 | contig 10248 bp, 6 predicted proteins | sample PopdelMetagenome_FD_205666 | JGI IMG/M metagenome (GOLD analysis project Ga0325401, IMG submission 205666) | Populus deltoides microbial communities from Bellville, Georgia, United States - Xylem-PdKOR-R2 | ecosystem: Host-associated > Plants > Phyllosphere > Stem > Wood/Secondary xylem | place...
TTTTTTTTATATATATATATATATATATATATATATATATATATATATATATATTACCTTGCCATAGAGTTCTTGAGGTGTCATAGAAAGATCTCAATGTTTGATTGATGTTAAATTTTGTAAAACAAGAGATGAGTTGTGAAAAATAAATTTAATCTATATAAAATATATAAATAAATTATAAATAAATTACATTAACTTTATAAATAAATTAAACATACCCAATATAATTTAAAAAATAATCATTACTTAAAAAAAAGCCAAATAAGCAAAAACAAATCACAAAAAAAAGTACTAATCAAAACAAAAATGCAAAAATTATTTCAAAAAATACATAAAAAAGTAGTATTTAAAAAAATAAAAAATAAAATAATAAGGCTAAGCGCGGTGGGTGTGGGAAGCCAGGCTAAGTGCTTGGCCCACCAATAAAAGACCTGCATGCAGACCTACAAGTTCAGGCTCACGCAAGCAAGCCTTTTTATTTATTTTTTTAAGTTAAACAGGTTGATGACGTATGGTTCACTTCATCTGTTGACAAAAAAAATAGATAACGTGTTGTCTATCATTCCTAAAAATCCGATCATTGTGGTGGCTGAAAAAATAAAATTTTTGTTTTTTCAACTCAAAAATCTATTTTCAAACATTTTGTTACCCGAAATACCTAAGTAATATCTTTGAAACCTTGTTACATCAATCTATAGCCTCTAAAAACATTAAAAACTACCCCAAAATTCATAATTAACTCAAGATAAAAAAATCTTTCTAAATTCAAATATATTTTTCTTAGTTTCTTTCAAGATAAAAAATTTATATAATCTTTTCATTATATGAAACTATTTCACACAAAAACATATAAAAACTTAATTTTTCTGCGTTGAAATCTAGCAATAACCTCTTTACCCTAAAAAAAAAAAAAAAGGAGCTGAAAAGAAGTGAAAGTAAAGATTGGGTTTAATAAATATGAAATAGCCTTTATGTGTGGTTTATTGGGTTGAGTTTGCAGAAACGAACGTAAAACTACATGATTTAAAGACTCGGGACGCGTATCAAAGACGTCATTCAAGAAGTAGAAAAGGTAATCCTAGGCAAAGTCCCTGGTCCAAGTCAACTCTATATCATTTGTTAGGTCATAGTAGATCAAGAGCCAGGAGTCTTCTAGGGCTTTTTTTAATCTCCAATATTTATTCGGATCTTCTGCTAGGTGTTCTCCGTCAGCCATAGCCGCCGCCGCCGCCCCTCTCTCCTCTTCATCAAAGTCAACTCTACTTTGTCTTGTCGTATTATTAACGAGATAGACCCCTCCTGCCTTGTATGCCACTCTCCAAGTAAAGTCTAAATCAAAACCGTAAAACAAGCTCCATGGACATTGTGATTTTTAAAATAGTTTTTTATTTTTTATATTTTTTAACATTTATATATTAAAAAAAATATTTAAAAACACAGGTAGAAACACTCGCAGACATGCCGTAGAAGTGTAGAACCCTTGACTAGAACAATGGAGGGGGTAATTCCATTGTTCGTCTACCAAGTTTTCTTTCTTCGTCAATCAAGTAGATAAAATATTTCTTGAACTTTTTTCTTGCCAAAACTTTCCAATGTGACAATTAAGAACTGATTATCTATAGTCCATCGATTTCCCCTCAAGATAGGGCGCCGCCTTGACCACCTGAGTCTAGGTTTGGGGTTTTTTTTTTTTAAAGGGAAAGTTCCCTTTAATTGTTTTATAGAAAAATGTAATTTTGTTGGTATTATATTACTGTTATAATTATCATAAGATTTAAATAAAAAGTGAGTTAAATCTAATTGAATCAAAATATTAGGATGAATGTTTACAATGGTACCTTTTTCGTTATTTCAAGCCCCGAATGGAACTAATAGGTGAATCTAGAAGCCAAATAACCTGGAATATGGACCTGTTCGGATTGAGAAAAAATAATAATAAAAATACTATTTGATCTGGTCAAAACTTGATTATCAATTTATTAACTTTTTTTTTTATCAAAACAATTTAATTTGATTTTTTTTTGTTATTCAGAGTTTATCTTCCGAACTTGAATCTTATTCCAAGTCAATTTTTGGATTGAATTTTAAAACTATATTATAATTTTTTTATGTGTCTTAGTCTTAGAAATCTTTTGTTATCACCAATTAATGGGAACAAGTCAGCAATATTAGGTCCCATTGATGGAAGAATGAAGAATGCAATTAGATATCAAAGTCACTAGCTCTACGAGGATAGATCCAATGACTTAATCACTTGAAATCTTAATACAACTATAAATCTATTCCTCAATCTACGATGGATTCATGAATAAATCTGCAATCAATACAAATAAAAAACAATAAAAAAACCTCAAAGATCGAGGGAAAAAACCAAACAAGGCCATAAATAATTTAAATTCATTATTTTGGACATTTGAATACATCAAATCTAGAAATTAGATTTAGAATTATTAAAAAAGAAAAGAAAAGAAAAGAAAAGAAAAAAAGTAGGGAAAAGAAAGAGAGGTTGCTTCTTTGACAGCAACCCAAAATTAATGTGTGTTTTTTTAAAGAGTAACTGTTTAGAGAAGGGAGATAACGAGAGTCTTTTTTTCTTTTTTTTTTTGTAATACTTCAAAACTTTAGTTCCCTCCAAACTATATCGTAATTAATAAATAAATCATATTGTTAAATAACATTATATCATTTTGACTGGTTAAGAAATCCCATTCCGTTTAAAAGAAGGTTTTGTTTTTCAATTTTTATAAACAAAAATAAAGGTTTTTATTACACTTTAAAAATATTCTTTCAATATTTTCAGGTTTAATTCATAAAAAATATAAAAGATCTTATTTTAATCATAAAATATCATATTTTTGGATTTAATGTCCTGTGTTTGATATTGTGCTATATTATTTTTTTTAAAAGTATTTTTTTTGCTTGAAAATATAACAAAATAATTTTTTTATTTTTTTTATTTTCAACATCATCATATTAAAATTATTGAAAAACATTAAAAAACATTAATTTACTTATAACCTAGAAAAAGATTTTTTCTAGGTGAAGAACAAAAACAATAACCTTAAAAAAAAAAACCCTTCAAAAAGAACATTGTTCAGAAAAAAAAAAAACGTTATTTACACTGTGAACACAAACTAACCAAACCTAACAAATTAATTAGAAACCAATTAGTTTTATGTTGACTGATTGGAGAATACTAGTCTTTACCAAATCTGGTTAGTAGATTCCTCCCCCATAATAAACGGTAAGAGATATAAAATGAAGAAAATGGAGCCGAGGTCGTCACTCTTGGAAATCACAACGAATTTCATTTTTATATATAGGCAAGAAAATTCTTTATATAAACTTATCTTGCTTTGATAGTTTTTTCCTTCTTCTACTTTTTACTTCCAAATGATCACTACATCACATGACCATGATCTTTCTTCCAATTCAAACTTGCCCGTAAATGGCGACGAATCTTTTTTAATTTCAAGAATCCAACATCTTTCTTGGTGCGTGTGCTGCGGCATATTTTATAAAATTCCTAGAGCGCAGATATGTAATTATCAGCCAAGGAAGTCAAGGCATATCATCTTGTTTAAAGGTACAAGCACCTCCTCAAAGCAAGAGTAACAACAATTATCAGCCAAAACAAGTCCAAAAGCTCAAATGAATGCAGACAGACTGTTTCTGTATTCTTTGCTTTTGATACTCCAATTCGTTTTTTGTGCTTCCAAGGACTCCATAAACACCACCCAAATCATCAGAGATGGCGATGTTTTGATTTCCAGAGGAAATAATTTTGCGTTAGGATTTTTCAGTCCGGGAAAATCTAGCAATAGATATCTTGGGATTTGGTACCATAAATTACCTGAACAAACAGTAGTGTGGGTGGCAAACAGGAACCATCCAATCACCGGCTCCTCAGGGGTTTTGTCATTTGATGAATATGGAAACCTCAGTCTCTATAGTGACGGCTATCGAAATGTTACAGTATGGTCTGCAAATGTTTCAGGGGAGGAAGCTGATACTTCTGTAGCTCAGCTTTTGGATTCAGGAAACTTTGTTTTGGTTCAAGAAAGTGGAAATATTTTATGGAAAAGCTTCGATTATCCAACACACTATGTATTGCCAGGAATGAAACTTGGGCTGGATCTGAAAACAGGTCTTGACCGGTTCCTGACATCGTGGAGATCAGCTGATGACCCTGGAATTGGAGACTACTCATATAGGGTCAACCCTAGTGGATCACCACAAATCTTTCTCTACAAAGGCGAAAAACGTGTCTGGCGAACTTCCCCTTGGCCTTGGAGACCACAGAGGAGGTCATACAACTCTCAATTTGTAAATGATCAAGACGAGATAGGCATGACAACTGCTATCCCTGCTGAGGATTCTGTTATGGCGAGACTACTGGTGGATCATTCAGGATTTGTTAAGGCAGTAAAATGGCATGAAAGCGATGGCCAGTGGAAGGAGACGTGGAGGGCACCACGGTCTAAATGCGACTCGTATGGATGGTGTGGTCCGTATAGTACTTGTGAACCTACTGATGCTTATAAATTCGAATGTTCTTGTTTGCCTGGGTTCGAGCCCAGGAATCCAAGTGATTGGTTGCTGAGAAATGGGTCTACCGGTTGTGTCAGGAAGCGGTTAGAGTCTTCATCTGTATGCAGGAATGGAGAAGGGTTTCTGAAGGTAGAAATTGTATTTCTTCCTGATACTTCTGCAGCAGTCTGGGTGGATATGGATATGAGTCATGCAGACTGTGAAAGGGAATGCAAGAGGAACTGTTCATGCTCTGCATACGCAAGTGTAGATATTCCAGACAAAGGCACTGGTTGTTTGACATGGTATGGGGAGTTGATAGATGCAGTTCGATATAACATGAGTGACAGATATGATCTGTATGTTCGAGTCGATGCACTTGAATTAGGTACTTTCTTCCTGCTTTGTTTCGGTTACTGCCATTTGAAACAAAAATTCTGAATTCCTCACTATTTTCACTTTCATGCAGCTGAGAATGCGAGGAAATCAAATGATTATCTTGCAAAGGAGATTCCTGCCATTCTAATTCCCACTGTTTTTTCAGCTTTGCTGGTCATTAGCATAGTAGCTTATTTTTGGCGTAAGAGGAGAGGAAATAAAGGTAGGACAAAGCAAGAACTACTACACATGGTAGAGTAAGGAATTAGGAAAATATTAAAATCTGAAATATTACTTTAGCAGCATAAACACAAGGTTGTTATATGCAATATTCACAGCAGTTAGATGTTCTTATCGACTGTCAGTGTTACCTGTCAAAAACTTTTTTGGCAGCGGGTTACTTGTAATGAAGCTTATACATGTCCAACATTTTGTACCTTTCTTAGAAATATATTATCCTGCTTAATTTTGTGATTATATCTTCAAAATAGGTACCTGGGTGGCAAATGAACTCCGTAGAAGTAGCAGTGATCAAGATTTGCCACATTTCAAACTCAGCACAATATCTGCTGCAACCAACAATTTTTCTCCAGATAACAAACTTGGACAAGGAGGTTTCGGCTCAGTCTATAAGGTCATCTCCTATGCATTATATCAGATGTGTGTTTTGGTCTTTGATATGATTCATTTTGATGATTTTTGCAAGTCCTTGAACTGATTATTCTGAGTTGCAAAAGTTGACTCCTGTAATATGATTTTAGGGTGTGCTACCTGATGGTGAGAAGATTGCTGTAAAGAGACTATCAAACAATTCAAGACAAGGGATAGAAGAATTTACAAATGAAGTTAAGGTAATTGCAAAGCTTCAGCACCGAAATCTTGTGAAACTTGTAGGCTATTGCATTCAGGGAGGAGAACAAATGCTAATATATGAGTACATGCCAAACAAGAGCTTGGATTCATTTCTTTTCAGTAAGTTTCTTATCGAGATTTGACAGTCTACATCAGTTTAATACAGTTCAAATGAAAAGGTGAAATGTTTTGTTACAGATGAAACAAGAAAGTTGTTCTTGGATTGGAGCAAAAGGTTTGACATTATTGTTGGTATCGCTCGTGGAATCCTATATCTTCACCAGGACTCAAGGTTGAGAATCATTCACAGGGACTTGAAATGCAGCAACATTCTATTGGATGCAGAGATGAATCCAAAAATCTCAGATTTTGGAATTGCTAGAATATTCAAAAGCGACCAAATTCTGGACAGCACAAAAAGAGTTGTGGGAACATAGTAAGTATATTTACTCACCCAGAGAAATAGATTAATAGAATACCACGCACGGATTTTCATCAAGAATGATAACATTAACTGGCAATCTTTCACATTTTTCTTGTGCAGTGGCTATATGTCACCTGAGTACGCAGTGTTCGGAAAATTCTCGTTGAAATCAGATGTGTTTAGTTTTGGGGTCATGTTACTGGAGATTGTAAGTGGAAAGAAGAACAACGAATTTAATCCTCAAAATCCTGCCCAGACCTTGATTGGACTAGTAAGAAACTTCTAGCACTATACCATAGCGTTAAATTTTGAACTCCTCCTGTATGCTAATGCTATGAATCACACAGGTGTGGGGCCTGTGGAAGGAAGACAGAGCATTGGAGATAGTCGATTCATCACTTCAGGTGTTGTATCATCCTCAAGAAGCTTTGAAATGCATTAAAATCGGTCTTTTGTGTGTGCAAGAAGATGCCATGGAAAGACCATCCATGTTAGCAGTTGTTTTCATGTTTAATAGCAGCGAAACCACCATTCCTTCTCCGAAACAGCCTGCTTTCACTTTCAGAGAACCTTGCACTGGTCCTCACGTAGCAGTGTCTGGCTGTTTGAATGTGACAATGACTGATATTGAAGGTCGTTAGTTAAAGATGTGCACCTACTTTTATGGCTTTGTACTTTAGATTCTTGAAGTAACGGGCTCTGCAAGTTGCCACTAAATATTTGTAATTATGCTAGCTTTCACTCCCTTCACTTATTGAAGGACTAATTGAAAATTGTTATAGAATAAACTGTGATCAGCTTACTGCACTTGATGAGAAAAAAAAAACCCTGATAAATCGTTAACGCAAGCAAAAAAGGAGTAAAAAACACAGCAGACAAGAAGTTGACAGAGAGTTCTTAAATCAGAACAGGAATCCTAGACCAAAAGCACTGTCTAACAACAGGAGACAAAAACAGACCACTAACAGAAACTTTGTGGGTCACGAAAGTTTTTCTGAAATGGGTTCCTCAGAATATTAGGGTTTACAAATATTAGGAGGATGCATTACAAGAGTTTGTTGCACTTCTTAAAAAAAAAATTTAAAAATTTTCTGAGGGTATTTTTTTATATGAAATTTCAATGTCAGAGTGATACAGATGACTTGTGAGCTACCACATTTGTTTAAATAGCAGTCTTTGAGAGGCTGCTAAGGATCAGTCAAGAATTTGAACATGGAATGCAACGTTTGTTATTACATTATTTATATGCATGCATACAAACTAGAGTTCCCCTTCTACACATACATGATGTAGGAACAAACTGTTAGTTGCTCCTAAAAGCCTACACTGATAGTAGGGGATAAATTTATTCCTATATCCCACTTGATCATTATGATCATAGCATCTCAGTTGAAATTCCATCATGGATCTCATAGCGGGCCGCCCCCAAGAGAAAGAGAATGATTGCCATAAAAGAAATAAACTTTCCCACTACCATAAGTTTAGGCTTTGGGAGCGATCGTGCAGTTTGTTCCTACATCAATACCTCAGTTCCATCAAGCTTCAGCTTGATTAGAATTACTGCTAGTTAGCAAAGTAAACTCCAATAGAGGGCATCCAATCAATGGATCCTCAGGGTTTCTCTCCATCAAGAAACATGGAAACCTTTTTCTCTATTGTGACTCTGACCAAAGGTTTCCAGTATGGTCAGAAGATTGTGCTCTTGGAGATACTTGTGAAGCTCAGCTCTTGGATTCGGGAAATCTTGTTCTGGTCCAGGCTAGTAAGGGAATTGTGTGGCAAAGTTTCAATTTTCCTACAGATACCATGCTAGCTGGAATAAAACTTGGATTGAAAAGGAAAACAGGTCAGGTACTGTTCCTAACGTCATGGAATTTTAGCAGCGGGTACATCGAGTGGAGAAAAGCTTGATCTGCTGTAGTGTAGCACATCCATGTCCCATTGTCAGCCTTTCTTGAGGAAAGGCATTCACAAACGTTTTCCCAACATTGAATTGCTACTAATTAAGATACTTAGATGGAAAACGAGCCTTGAAAACAACAAATCTTAGCCCTCCAAACTACTATCATAAATATGATATAAATAAAATATTAAAAGAAGAATTCTAATTATATGAAAGCTAGTACAGTTCTAGCTCCTGCATCAAAAGGAATGCAGGTTGTTTAGGAGAAGGAATTGTTTTTTCACTACTTGACGTAAGAACAAGAGACCGACTTGTATGCATTTCAAGCCCTTTAGGGGAAAATATAACTCCTCCAGTGATGCAACAACTATCTCCAATGCATCGTCAGAAATCTTTGTTATTTAACTTTTCATTGAATTGGATTGTTCGTGCATGGTGGTGGGTGTTAAATCTCAAATCCCCAATTTAGCAACAAGTATTTTCATTACAAATCTAATGGAACTTCATATTAGCAATTTTTCAGACAGCACAGCTTCAGCTACCAGCGAATTCAGTAATTGTCACCTCATTTGCAGAACAAAGTCCATCTTCTACGTCTGATGCTATATCAGGAAATTTATCAGATTTTCTAAAGAGGAATGCAGGTTCTTTTGGAGAAGGAATCTCTGTTTTGTTACACAGCATAAAAACAACTGCCAACATAGATGGTCTGTCCGTGGCATCTTCTTGCACGCACAGGAGACCGATTTGTATGCATTTCAAGGCTTCACGCGGATGATACAACTCCTTCAGTGACGGATCCACTATCTCCAATGCTTTGTCTTGTCTCCACAATTCCCACACCTGTAAATAAGAGCAGACAACATCTAAAATTGTGAACATTGAAATTCAGCCAAGAGCACAAAAGGCTATCTTATTACTCGCATATCCAATCTGTGATGTTTTGTATTAAAAGAAATAGGAAAAGGCAACAAAGCCCTGGAAGGCTTAAAGAGTAAGTATAATTAAATGAGGGGTATTGTAATAATTGAATAAAGAGATGATAAATATAAATAGGAAGAAAGAAAAAAGAAAAGAGGTATCTGAAATTTTAGTGTGAGGGACGGCAGGAGAGAAGGGAGAAAGAAGAAGAAGAAGAGAAAAGAGAGAAATTAGAAGGGAAATACAAAGGAGTTAAAAAAAATACGTTTAAAGGTAAGATTTAGGTTTATAAATGTATAAATGTGTTCTTTGAACTTTAAATTTCGGTTTTGATGAATATTAGAGTTTTGAAGATTGTGTTTTGAGTTTGATTGATAAATTAATTTGAATGTTATGGGTTCATTATTATGGGTAATTGATTATTTAGTTGATTATGGAAGATTGCAGTTGTAGGTAAAGATGATGATCTTGAGTTATGATTTGTGTAAATGGTGAATTTTGAGTTAGAAATCTGGAAAGAACAGTAGGTTTGCTGTTGAAATTCTAGGTTTGAGGTTGAAGATGATAAAATTTTGGTTTGGTCCCTCAATTTGTGAAAATTACAGTTTAGTCCCCAAACTTTGAAAAAATTATAGATTGGTCCCTGGAGCATATTCCGTGATTCTGAATAGAATAAAATATGAATTATGGGCAGAATTCTAGTATAGTTATGAATTTTTAACAATTTCAATTTGGTCCTCCAATTTGACCCTTAAAAATATGATAAATTACAGATTAATTGGTCCTTAGTTATAATATTAGCTTTTGCGGATTGATTTGATGAATAATTGAGGGTTATTTAGTGAATTATAATCAAGTCTTATTATTTGTTTTTTTATGGATTAGATTTCGGGAAAACCGTTTAATTTTTTGGTTTTTGAGAAAAATTAACTAGTTAGATCAAAAACATATAGGGTTACAGAATACACCTTTAGCTAAGTGTATTAAATAGGTTAAATGTTCTTTCGAGTCGTTCTTGAATATGTCTCCTTTGTATTCAGATAATCCTGATATTCTACCGGCGGGACGTCGTAGGATTTCCTTCAGTATTTGCTTTTGAGTTCTGTTTGCTTTCGAGTTAGGTGAGTGGATAATTTTCCATATGCATGAAAATATTATAATTATTTGATTTGTTAATATGAATTGGATTATGCTTCTTGATAATATATATGTTGATTATTATCCTTGTTATGATAAA
>Ga0325401_1008062_pt1 | contig 10247 bp, 10 predicted proteins | sample PopdelMetagenome_FD_205666 | JGI IMG/M metagenome (GOLD analysis project Ga0325401, IMG submission 205666) | Populus deltoides microbial communities from Bellville, Georgia, United States - Xylem-PdKOR-R2 | ecosystem: Host-associated > Plants > Phyllosphere > Stem > Wood/Secondary xylem | place...
AAATGGGAGACCCTCTAATTTGCTACAAGAATTCAATTTCAACTAACATTGAAAATTATTTTTCAAAAATGCCTCCTCTTTCTTTTATTCTAAAAACCTTACAAAATAACTTCTCATTCTCTGCCAAAACCTCCCACTCTCTTCTTTGTCTTTATACCCAAAGCTAACCAGACCTTGATTTCAAGATCATATATCATCTTGGTAGGTTATTGTAAAGAATGTAATGTGATCCGATCTGATCCATTTGACATTAGCAATATTGTAAACTTGATATGAGCAACATAATCACCTTTAATATTACCATCTAGAGTCTCAAATAATAAGTATTATAGTAATAAAAATAAACTTATAAAAATACAAAGAATGTAATAAAACAAATTAGATATAAGACACTTTTTACCAGGCTTCTCATGAAGAACATGATAGAGTTGCAGAAGATTATGATTCACACATTAAACTAATTCCAATTGAGACCTTTACTCTTTAAAAGCTTGATTATAAAGAAAATTTAAACAATAATCTAAATTAAAAAGAAAAAAAAAGGCTTCGAAATAGTAAGTTACAATATAAGAACATATAAACCTTGTAATGAATGGCATGACAAGAAATTTTTGATTAATTTCACTTAAACTAGATCTAGAAGATTTCATTTTCAAGTGTCAACTCTCTTGTCTATAATAGTGTTTTTTTTTTTTATTGAATAACTTTGGCTGCAAAATCAATAAAACATAAATATAAGCATTTAACAGCAAAAAATTAATAACAATATTATATAAATTGATTCAAGAGTAACTCAATTATTACCGTGCCTTTCCCTGTATTTGTGAATATCCACAAACTTATTTATAAAATTATCAAAAACTTATTTTAAAGTTAAAATTTATTATTGCATGATTTGTATGATGATATATTTTGAATCATTAGAACTAAGAATTATAGTATCTTTATGAATTATTAATATTGTCAAAATCATGTTAGGCTTATATGGTCGTTAACTTCAAGACCCGTGGGATTAGTAGAGGTGCGCGTAAACTGACCCGAACACTCACGTTAATATAAAAAACAAAAAAATCATGTTAGGCATTGACTTGTCTACTTTATATTTATTTTCTTTAAATTTAATTTGAGTAAAATGTTAGAATTTTCATTGGAATATTTCTAGAATTCCTTTTCTTTACATTCCAATGAAAAGATTAATTTGATCGAAATTATTTTTTTTTAACAAATATATTTTTTGAATATTTTTCAAAACTTATTTAATAAAAAGTTAATATGAGACAAGTCTATTTATATATTCTTTAAAATATCTATATTTTATATCATTTTAAATAAATACAATGGTCCTTGTAATATATATTTTTTAATTTTTGTAGCAAAAAATTTCTAAATTAAAATCAAAATAATCATAAATGAGTTCTTTGAAGAAATTATCTTAAAGCCAGTACATTATTTTCCCCTCCATTGTTGAGACATTCCCTTCCCTTCAAGCCCGAGTTCTATATTTAGCCATCCAATCAATAACATGATCCATCCCTTTAACCATCTATCTGTATGGATTACTCATCTTTCACACCAACAAACATTATAAATCATCATGGTCATGATTAATGACGAAGATAGCAAGGGTTTATGTGATCATCTCCAAATCCAAGACAAGGAGAAAAAGAAAAGAAACCCAACACAACAAAAACAAAAGCAATTACATTAACACGTTAGAACTAATCTTTTGTTCCCTGGAGACCCAAGACAAGAACTAATCTAAAAGGAGCACAGAAGCAAAAGCAATACTACCTCCCTACATGCACAAGAGGGAAAAGAAGAAGAAGTTGATACATAAATGTTTGATGTTTGTTCCCTGGAGTGTATGTCTTTCAGAACACGTAAACAAGTTAAATGTTTGTTGGTTCTTTTAATATACGAGGATCTTGTGGGCAAAAAGTCATATACACAACACACACATTGTTTTTTTTTAATGATTTAGAAAAGTTATCCAATCAAATGTGAAACAAAATAAACAAACCCCCCATTTATTTCTTTTTATTAGACATTTTCTTCTTGCTAGATTTTGTTTTGACTTGATTTGCTTAAAGGAAAACACTAGTTTTAAAACTCACACTTTGGTTTTGAAAAACGAAAAAATAAAAAGGTAAATAAAAAGATTTTGATTGAATTTTAATGAAAACATTTCCTATTTCCTATTCTAATTCATTTATTGGGATTGATTTTTATTTATTTATTTATTCTTCGTTGGTTCGGTGCGTGAGGCGGCCAAAGAAGAGATTTTTAATTATAGAAAGGAAAAAAAAGATGTCCTTTCGTGAGAGATTTATTTCTCTAATATAGTATATCACAACTCCTATCTAGGGTTCCTTTTTGTTGTTCGATTATCTTCCTCTGCTGGGTTCTCTCTTTTTTCCTTCTAATTCCTCAGTTTTGCTATCTGGTTTGCTCGGTTTCTTGTCTTTCTCATCTGGGTTGCTGAGTTTCAATTTGGAGTGTTTTTAGGTTTGGTTTTGAGCGTTTCACACGAGAATTTGGGGTTTTTTTTGGTGATTTGCTCAGTTGGGATCCATAGATTTGTAGCAAAGTTTAGGGTTTTGCTCTTTGATTTTATTGTGTAGAGGTTTCTAGGTTTAAGGAAGCATTGCGTAATTGCTCCTGCTCTTGGGGAAAGCGATTTCGTTGTCGATTTTTTCAAACATATATTGAGGGGTCTTGGCATGTATGCATGATGTTTCATGCTCAAGGTCCTTTAAGGAATCATTGCACTCTCCTTGCTGTTCTTTGTGGTAAAAGTGGTGAGCAGAAACTGCCTCTCTCTGATGATAAACCCAGATACCCTTTACCGGAACTTGAATCTACTGGGCGGCTTGAGGTATGTCTTAAAATTTTTGGGCTATAAATCAGCGTTTTTGGTTATGGGTTTTCTGAGTTTTAGTTAAATTTTATGTGTGAAGATTTGATGTTTGTTACTGTTTTTGTTTGAATGCAGGTTCAGGTACTGAATAATCCGAGCACTGATGAGTTTCGGCAAGTGCTGCAGTCTCTGGAGCCCAGCATTGTGTATTTTCAAGGTGAGCAGGTTGAAGATAGAGAAGAAATTGGATCTCTAAGATGGGCAGGTGTTGGTTTGTCCACTCCAGAATCCTTATGTGGATTATTTGGTTCCACGTTGCCTCCCACGGTGAGTGATGGTCATTAAGATGTTATTATACTTCTTGCTTCTTGTTTATAATGTCAGTGACATGAACTCCATTGTCGATCTTCCAGTCCTGTCAGATATAATTGTGCAGCTTGCAACATTAATCATAGCATTTCACTGAATCTACCTTCAAACGTATGTACAGGTTTATTTAGAGATCCCCAATGGTGAAAAGTTGGCCGAGGCCCTTCACTCCAAGGTTATATTAATCGTCAATAGTTCTGTATTTCTTTTTCTTGTTTTAAGTTATTGATATTATTGTTACTTTGGGGAAAGATTTATGCTGAATTTTTTTTTATGGAGTTACTGGTTAAGCTAATTATAAATATTTAAGAGATGGTGCATGGAATTTGAAGACCTGTATGTATGTATATGTATGTATGTATGTATCTATTGTTTGTCTGATTTCTTCTCATGAATCATTGTTGAACCAGTGTTTTCATGTGGCAGGGAGTTCCATATGTTATATATTGGAAAAGTGCCTTTTCATGTTATGCTGCTTCTCACTTTCGTCAAGCATTGTTGTCAGTGGTTCAAAGGTATGCTTTTCTACTCTTACATCAAGATTATCATTGTACAGTCACCTTTTCTAACATGTGTTGTTCTTTTAGTTCCATCTTTATCCTTAATTGTTTTGATGGCTCTATCTAATATGTGGTCTAGTAGTTATTGCTCATGGATCCACGTTTTGAAGCAGTGACAAATTGGTAATTGTGGAAGTATTTGTTTGGGTGCAAATTATTTTCCCATGAGATTGTGGACCAGATGTTGAGCTTTACATGTTGAAAACATGTTTGGTTGGTGTTGACCAGATGTTGAGCTTTACATATTTTGACTATTTGTTTGGCTGGACTAATTATCCCTGACAGAGTAGTGGAACGTGCTTTTCTTTATTTTGTGAAAATAAGTAAATAAATGAATATTTCATATCCTCTTTTGTGTTCTCTTGTGCATTGCAGTTCTTGCAGCCATACATGTGATGCATTCCAACTTGCTCATGCATCTTTTAGGCTCTACTGTGTACAGAACAACAATACCCCAGCTTCCAATAGCCAAAAAGGTGGCGGTAAACCTGGACCGCGGTTACTTGGGGATCCTCCGAAGTTTGATATTTCTCTCCCTGAGGCAGATGATCAGGGTGAAGAAGGCTCTTCTGGGGCTCTTCCTGCTATAAAAATATATGATGATGATGTGACCATGAGGTTTCTTGTTTGTGGACTGACAGGCACATTGGTATGTTTTGATTTACATAATTCTGAGTATTTATTCTCTTGTTGCTTGGTTGAATATATCATGGTAGCATCACTGGTTACAATCTTCACTCTCTTCAGGATGCATGTGCGCTGGGATCTTTGGAGGATGGGCTCAATGCTCTCCTGAACATTGAAGTGAGTTCATTGCTGGCTTTTGTATTTATTTCTCGAGTTCCTCAATTTCTAGTCAGTAAGCATCTCTTGGGTCTAGATTATTAAACCACGAAGATGCCAAGGATATTACCTGTGATATCATTATTCCCATCTTTCTCTCTCTCCATATAAATGCACCTTTTACTTGTCATCAGAACAATCTTAGTTATTCATGGATTTTTCATATCTAAATTTATGAGACATGATAAATACCATACTTCTTCACTCAGTCCACATAGAATTGAAATGTCAAAATCACTAAATTAGAAGTATTAAATGTTTTAGGCATTAGCTGAGATTTATGTCACCTTTATGAGTGCAAGTATATTGGTTGGTTAGCCATTCTATTGTTGAGTATGACAGTGTAACAAGTTCCATCGTAATCTATGTTCCAGCAGTTGTTATACTGGAAAATGCTTTTATATTTTCTATTTATACTTAAATGCTATCACTAATTTATATTTCTTCATTTGAGTTATCTCTTCTATTTTGTATTAAGCAACTTCTTATTTATTTATTATTTTGCAACGGTGTGCATTCAGATTCGTGGGAGTAAACTTCATAATCGCACAAGGTACTGAATGATTTTTTTCCTAGTTGCTTGTTTCTTTGCCCTTTTATTTTATATTGCTACTGACATGCTAGACTTATGAATGTACATATACATGTGGACACATGCACCATTTTAAGCTTAATGTGACATTAGTTGTGACTTAATCTAAATTATTGTTGCAATCAATATAATGCACCTTCTATGTTATTAAATGTCTTTTAGTCTCACTGCTTTCTGTTTCTATTAGCTTAGCTCACAAATCTCACTGTCATTTGCAGTGCTCCTCCTCCCCCTCTTCAGGCAGGGACATTTTCTCGTGGTGTAGTGACAATGCGATGTGATTTATCAACCTGTAGTTCTGCTCACATATCACTACTAGTGTCTGGCAGTGCACAAAATTGTTTTAATGATCAGGTAAAGATAAAATTTCTCTGCAAGGGTTGATAGTGGGCTTGCTTGTATGGTCTCTCTGAAGTTCTTATACTTGCCCAATAACTTCTGGTCCTTTCTTTTTTTGGTTGGGTGCTGTTGCCTCAGCTTTTAGAGAATCATATTAAAAGTGAGCTTATCGAGAACAGTCAGCTAGTCCATGCATCGACCAGTTCTGATGAAAGCAAATCACCTTCATCTGAGCCACGAAAGTCTGCATCCATAGCCTGTGGGGCAAGTGTTTTTGAAGTTTCCATGAAGGTTCCTACTTGGGCATCACAGGTAACATTGTCTCACAGCCTTCCTATCTGTTCCTATCCTTGAAAAAAAAGTCAAATTTCTGATGTAGATAATTCATTTGATGGATGAAGAAAAGAAGTTGCATTAATACATTCCTTGGATGAGTGATAAATAATACCAATAAAGTATCATATAGTTTTGCAACAATAAGCTGTTGCTTAGAGTAACTGATGGATAGCTGTTTGGTTACAGTTACTTACACAAATTTTTGTTTAAGTCTTTTGCTTAGGTACACTGATCAAGCAATATGAGTTCTATAGCCTTGACTTATGGAATGCCATTGCAGGTTTTGCGGCAGCTGGCCCCAGATGTCACCTACCGCAGCTTAGTCATGCTAGGAATTGCTAGCATTCAAGGACTGTCAGTTGCTTCTTTTGAAAAAGATGATGCTGATCGCCTCCTTTTCTTCTGTACAAAGCAGAGCAAAGATCCCCATCCACGCAACCCCGTTCTCACTAGGCATCCTAGCTGGTTGATTCCTCCTGCCCCTTGTCGAAAAAGATCCGAGCCTTCCCGAGAAACCAAACCCTTGACTTTTGGCTGTGGAGGTGAAAATGGAGGAAATTTTAAACAGAAGTTGTATGTTGCTGCAATGAGGCCAATACCTCACACTCGTCGTCATAAAATGCTACCATTTTCTGGATTTTTGGAGGCAGAAAGATATGATGGAGAACAAACAAAACCTAGCTTGCCACCTCCACCGAAGCATAGTGTTGTTGGGCCTGCACCTGTCACACATCGAAAATCATTGTCAAACTCTTATCAGGCTCAGCAGATTATTTCTCTAAATCCACTGCCTTTGAAGAAACATGGTTGTGGCAGATCTCCAATACAAGCTTGCTCTGAGGTAGATGTCATTTTTAAATTCACAAATTCTGTTTTTTTTTTTGCTTACAATGCTTTTATGAATTTTATATGCTTAGGAATGGTTTCATTTTATCTTAATTTGTAGATTGCTTATCCAGTCATTTGTTTCTTGAGTTTATAACTTAGACATCCATGCAGGATTTGATGTGTAATATGTTTGAGGTTATTTGTTTCTAAGTGTTGTACCTCAGAGACACGGATGGTCCTGGGATTTTGATGCGTGGCTAGTTTAAGTACTGTCAGTAGCCTGGTGTGTAATTTCTTTTCTTTTCTTTTTTTTTAACAGAACTTCTATGATGTTTGGTGACCAACCAAGCAGTCACTGACCATCTTTCTGTGCTATTAAATTTACTCCATTAAACAAGTTTGTTACGATACTTGAAAGTTTCTGCTTCATATGTACAAACTATTCTGATAATCCAATGCAACACATTTATCATCTTGGATCTGAGAGTTAGATTTCCTATAATCCTATTATATCTTGTGGTTTATATGCAGATTTTTGATATCATAATCATTCTTTAAACATCTTTCTGCTTTGTTTTATTTTCTGGCAGGAGGAATTCTTGAGGGATGTAATGCAGTTCTTGATTCTTCGTGGGCATTCTCGTCTTGTTCCTCAAGGTGGACTGGCTGAATTTCCTGATGCCATTCTCAATGCAAAACGCCTCGACCTTTTTAACTTGTATAGAGAGGTGAGCCTTTTTATATGCTACATTATGATTCAAATCTGCAGAGGTTGTAGTGCTGAAAGATGAGAAATACTGGGTTCTCAGGTGGTTTCAAGAGGAGGTTTTCATGTTGGGAATGGAATCAACTGGAAAGGACAAGTTTTCTCAAAGATGCGCAATCATACGTTGACTAATAGAATGACTGTAAGTTTTCCAACTTCTAATTCTTCTTATTTTTGTTCGTGGTTTTTACAGTGTTGTCAAGAGGCGCTGAGGCACTCGCCTAGGCGCTCCAGGCAAGGCGAGGCCCTAGTACCTTTATTGGCCTCAGGCATTGGATTTCAATGAAGCGCCGCCTAGGCGAGCGCCTTGTGAGTGGGTGCAAGGCATTAAGGCTAGCACTTGCTTGAAGTTCTTTTTTTGATGGATTTTTCTTTTTTTTTAACTGATTTATGTTTTGACCTATTTGTCCTTTTTCTTAATTGATATTTAATTTTTCTTTTTAATCTATTTGGCTACTTACTACTTTAAATTATCTTATTTTTTTTAAGGGTGAAAAATATAACTTTATATGACCATGTTATGGTATTTATATTTTCTAATGATCTATCTTAATTGGGAAGATATATTTATTAAATTTATATAATATAATATAATATAATATAATATTACATTTTTTTTTTAAATTTATAGCACATTGCCTTGGTTCATTCGGGCAAGTGCCTAGGCGTGTGCCTGGTGCCTCAGGCATTTTACAAGCTTGGCTCTCTTTAGCCCCTTTTGCCTTTGACAACACTGGGTTTTTGAGATGTCTTATGTTGGTTGAGTGCTTTAAAGTTGGCCACAATATTGGTGAGGTGGACCTGAATTGCGTATACTGTGACTATGCTAAAGTTACAGCTAAGCAGTGCGGAACCACATTCCTTTTCTGTTGAACTTTGGAACCTTTGGGATGTATGTATCCATCTCAAATATATGGTGCCTTTTGGTGTTATTTTCTGTAGATTTTAGCATAATTTAATTGTTTGTTAAATGTTTTCTGTTTGATATTTCAAATTTGTCACATTTTCTTGTTTGTTTAGCTAACATCTTGATTCTGGTAACATGCTCTGTTGCTTTGCCCCCAAGCTTTCTTCCTGCTGCCTCGTAATTTATTTTCTTCAATAACTACATTTACATGCCATTATTTTGGTATCTGCTGAGTCAGCTTTTATTATAAAATCTCCGTGTATAGTTTATAGCTATGAAAGTAGCATATACATCACATCATATTTCCTTTTGTGGATGACCAAATCAGAATGCCTGTAATACTGATGGGAATGGGCTTTCACCACATTATTTATAGTAAATGATAGACTTCAGCTGAAAGTTGTTCTGGTGGTTCCATAAATTTATTCTGTGCATGATCATTTCTTGCTTTCTATGTCTCATGATTTCTGCTTTGTACAATATTGAACTGCTTATTGTGTACAAGTTGGAGTAACTTCCTCTTTTTGCTCCATGCTTAATAGGGTGTTGGCAATACACTGAAAAGGCACTATGAAACTTACCTTTTGGAATATGAATTGGCCCATGATGATGTAGATGGAGAATGTTGCTTGTTGTGTCACAGGTCTCTCTCTCTCTCACTCTCCCTCTCCCTGCATGAGTGCGTGCATTTGCACTTGAAAATACAATGTACTGACACTAGAGTTATCATATTCACAGTAGCGCAGCTGGTGATTGGGTTAACTGTGGAATATGTGGTGAGTGGGCTCACTTCGGCTGTGACAGGAGGCAGGGACTTGGTGCCTTTAAGGTATGCAATTGATCAAGCTTCTTTGATGATTAGAATTGTTGCTTGAAATTAAGTGTTTCAGATAAATTACTTGAAGCAGATAGAAGTTGTTGATTGAAACTAGGGCTATGATTGAACTTGGGACCTGGTCTTGTTGTAAAAGATATATATATCTTTTACTTATGTAACATAGGGGTCATCATCGGTGAAAGAACGAATTGGCAGTCTTTAAAAAAGAATTGAGCATCCATTTTTTAGATTGATTGATCGAAAAGTCTTCAGGACTGTTATTTTTATTTGTTTTTGTTCGCATGAAATGCAAATTGCATTGTCGGATCTTAAATTTTACTCGATGTTTTTTGGTGGTGAATGGCAGGACTATGCTAAGACAGACGGGCTGGAGTATATTTGTCCTCACTGCAGCATCGCAAATTTCAAGAAAAAATCCCAGAAAAATGCAAATGGATATTAGCAAGCTGGCCTGAATTCCCAATGTCTCTCTCTTTCTTCTTTATTTGTGGTTTCTTCTCCCACAACATAAATGCATGAGATAAAAAGAGTAGGAGGAATGTAATTATAGTAGTGTTATCTAGCCCATTGTTGTTTCCATACAAGATTAAGCCATCAAGAAGCCAACCCAAATTCCCCCCACACCTGTCACATGCTCTGGAAAGGCCAATAAACTAGTTGCAGAGTATAATTCTTTTCTTCTTCTTTTTTTCTCCTGAAATTTAATTTGATCAGGTAGTTTTGTCGAATATTTAAATTTAAACACTACAGAGACCTCTTTGGGCCGTTCTAAACTTTGCGATCCGCCCGACTATCAATAATCCTGCAGCGTCCTAAAGCGCTCGGCATGGAATCCCGATCGACGCCTGACTTCATGCTTAGCCTTCTTGTTTATTAGGGTAATGCTTCTATGTTTTAATCTTGCAGCCTCTTGGCATTGTTTAATATTAGTATTCCATGTTTTTTACGAGGTATTTTATTGGGATTTGGACAATGAATGCCTTTTATTTATTTTTTACGAGGTATTTTATTG
>Ga0325401_1008063_pt1 | contig 10247 bp, 7 predicted proteins | sample PopdelMetagenome_FD_205666 | JGI IMG/M metagenome (GOLD analysis project Ga0325401, IMG submission 205666) | Populus deltoides microbial communities from Bellville, Georgia, United States - Xylem-PdKOR-R2 | ecosystem: Host-associated > Plants > Phyllosphere > Stem > Wood/Secondary xylem | place...
TAACTTGATTTATAAAAAAATATTTTTTATTTTAGATAGAAAACACTTTTAAGAAGTTATAAGAAAATAAAAATTATCTTATTATTTGTGGATTATATTATTATTTGTTGATTATGTCGAATTTAATCCTCAATCTTTTAATTACTATATATTTTGTTTTGAATATTTTATTTTTTAATTTTTTCCCTTAAAATTTGATTTTTATATCAATTTTAGTTTTTATTCTTTTAATTGTTATTTGTTTTTTTCTTATCTATTTTCTTTAATTGATATATTTTATCTATTAGATTTAGTTAATATTTTTTTTTATTTCTATTTATTTTATTTTAAGTAATTTTTGAAATTATTTTTTTTTCAATTTTATTGTCTTTTAATTTTTTTATTTATTAGATTTGATTTTAATTTTTTTAATAATTGTTTTTAAAATTAAATGTTAATAAATCATTTTCAACATTACGGTGTTAGCGACGAAGGGATTGTTTGCAGGAGAAGGTTGCCCAGTTAAGATACGAAGAGGAAGCATGTCATTTCACTTTCTGGTGGGAATACCTAATTAAGAGTAGAGCGACCGCCAAGATTTTTTCATAATATAATAAATATTAAAAAATATTTTGCGACTTACTTTTTGGGAATGGGGATTCTCATTCTCTGCAAGATTGCGTTTGCCGGGAGTCGAACCCGGGTCTATTGCTTGGAAGGCAATTATCCTAACCGTTGGACTACAAACGCGCTTGTTGCTTGTCTTTCTATTTCAATTATATATTTCTGCGAAGCATCATGGCAACTTGAGCATACCAAAGTAACTTGTAAATGACCTTTCAATCTCACTCTTCGCTTACAACTCTCAATTACCCATCCACCTCTGCCCTACATAATACTCCTAACATGTTCGATAAAACTCCTCAAAGTAGCTTTTGCTATGGAAATTCCATGATCAGAGCTTGTGCACAGGCTCACATATTTGAAAATGCATTATTAATAAAGATAAAGATTGTTAATGGTGAAATCAAGCCTGATAGTTTACTTTTACGTCGCTAATTATATGAATGTCTATGGGGATGTATTCAGAATTGTTCATGGAGGAGCAGCAATAGTTTCTAGGTTGGAATGGGATTCTGTGTTTCGTAGTGCCATCTTTTTGAAAAATGGGTTTTGTTGGTGAAGCAAGCAGGGTGTTTTCTTGGGGAGGGGGGGGGGGGGTTTGAGCCGGATTTAGTATAGTGGAATTCTATGAGGATTTTGTATAAAGGGTTGCAATTTTTTAACGAAGTGAGATGCAGTGGAAAGCATAAACCAGTTGGGAATACTTTTGTTGGGTTAATCTCGGGGACTATTGGATTCTAGCTTGCTGTAAGTTGGCCAAGGAATTTGTGCTTCAAAAGTGGTTTGTAGGCACTGCGTTTTGTGATTGAGCATGTATTCAAGATTTAGGTGCATGAATTCTGCACATATGGTGTATTTAGAAGTTTAGTTTATCTGATTTAGTAATATGGTCTACTTTGATAACTGATTTTAGTCTAGAGAATACAAGAAGCCATTGCTTTTCTACAGGAGTCAGAATTTGGAAGGTAAGTAGCCAGATTCTGTGTTGATTTCTAGTGTATTGGTGGTAGCCACTCGGTTGGAAAATGTAGGGTATGCTACTGAGATGCATGGTTATGTACCATGGACATGGATTTGAATAAAATATTATGGTTCTTCCTGCTCTTATAGATATGTATTCTTAGCGTGGTTTTGTGGGTTTGGGGCTTCGTGTCTTTAAGACTATCCCGAACAGAAATATACTTTCCTACAAATTCAATAATCTTAGCTTAGGTCTTGGCTTCCACGTCCTTGCTTCCCAAGCTTTTGAAATGTTTTAGGAGATACTATAAATCGGGTTTAAACCATATCAGACTACTTTCTCTCTTTGCCTGTTGCCATATTTGCCTGGTTAAAGATGGCTGGGAGATTTTTAGGAGGATGACAGGATGAGTTTTGCTCCCACGATAGAATTGAGCATTATTTTTACTTTGCAAAGCTTCTCCGGATGGAGGGGGATGTGGAACATATGTTATTGTCTTTGAAGCAACCATTGGATTCTGGCATGCAGGTAGCATTGATGCCATGGTGTAAATGGTAATGGGAATTCTAAGTTGGGAGAAATTGTAACCCAGAAGCTTTTCAATTATGAGATGAATGTGGCGCTTACAAATTTATGTTTTCGAACATTTATGATGGGGATAGGAGGTTGGATGGTGAGTCATATATAACAAATGCTGAAGGAAAATGCCCGCTATTAGTTGGGTTGGAGCTGAAAAGATAAATACGTTTTACTGAAAATTCCTTTTAAAATCGGTCCAGATTCCCACTCCTGATGCCTTTGTTTATTTCCACCATCTAGCAATCTATGATAAAGGTCAGAGCTAACTACCACATTCTCATTCAAAAGCTCATTATGATTTAAAAAAAACAATATGAATATTAGCAAAGTTGGCTCAAACTGGAATGCAGATTTTTCTTTCCTTTACATTTCTGTTACTTGTCTAGATGGATGTATTTTGAATTGGAATAGTTGGTTTGAAATAAAGATAGTCTCTTTGTGCGCATGCCTTTCAGAGCATCCTTTATATTTTCTTAAGAGTAACATGTGTTGTGTATATTTTCAACCAACGCCTTTACAGGGGGGGGAGTTTCAATAATTTGTGCTCAGTCTCTTGTTTCCACATTCTCATGAACAATGGTAACAATGACTAAAACAAGAAACAACAACAACAACGATGATGACAGCAATGATATAACAAAAAACTCTTTTGCTAACACTTTTATGGGGACTGAGTCATGCAAAACAACTGTAATGATGTAAAATGCAACTTAGTGCTCTTTTTCTGCTGGTTCATGCATTAGGATCTGATTGGTTTTGGATATATGGTAAAATGTTTGGTATCAAGCTGTTTAATTCACCATGAATCTCAAAATAGCACTTGCCAAAATTTCCCCTTAACTATGATAGGTATCAGATAGATGACATTAACACATGAATACATTAATGAAAGGAGGTTACTGAAAATAGTGGCCTGTTCTGAATACACTACTGTTTAATATGTAAATTAGAACCAACCTGCATAAAACTGTATATTCATCTGTCACTGGGGGGTGGAGGGTGGGGGAAAGTGCTGAATTGCTCATTGAACATAAAAGCTACCACTGATGTAGGGATGAATGTTTTCTTTGGAATGTGCCTAATCTTGTAAAAGCTACCATTGCTGTAGGATTCAATCTTTCTGCATGTTCATCAAGCAAAGGCAGTAAAAGCAATTGCTCTAATGCGGTGACAAATTGCAAACCTTCAGGGGGCATCCTCATATGTGAGCAGCTATGGAAGTGAAGGTACTGTAATCTTGGTAGTGCTCCCTTCTCAAGCTAGGTCCATTCCTCAAGAACATGAAAAGCGATGATGAGAACCTCAAGCTTGGGAAATCCGCCAGCCTTGCAGAAGTCTTTCCCCAGCTACCTTCCATCATAAGCATACCACAACATTAAATTTTTCAAATTAGGTAGGACCTGAAAAACTGATGTTGGATTCTCAGATAAATGTGAATAACCTAGCCTTGGCTTTGTAAGACTATTGATTGAACCAGGCCAGTTTGGTATTTTCTCTAGAGGTCCTTCTAGCCAAAGTTTTTGTAGAAGAGGCGGTGGTGACAGTGAATCCCAGAGGACAAGTTGCCCTTGGTCAAAATTATATTTTGCTTCTAGAGACAAGGAAAGAACCCTGCATCTCCATTATGGAAGCATATAGCTTCCTTGCATTCTCTTCAGCAACATCCATCACTCCCAGCCTTCTGAGCTGTGTCAGCTTACCTAGTTCTCCTTCAATGTCACCACCAGCATGTACACCAGTGAGGATGAGGAGACTTCCAAATCTACTTATTCCCTCTGGTAGCTTCATCCCACTAATTTTTTTTGTTCTTTAACATTTAGAAGTGCCTCAGTCTTACAAGCTTTAGGATCTCAATTGATATTTCTTTCAAGTCCCCACACCTTCTGATATCCAAAGTCTCATAGCGCTCGCAAATTACCAAGTTCGCCTGGAAGCTTGTTTATGTCATTGTTTTTCAATCCAAGAATGTCAGGTGAATCAAGTCTTCTACTTCAACTTGTAGTCTCTTGATATCTTGGCATCTTCTATATCTAGCACCTGCATAAATTTTGCCCTTTTGAAATTCAGCCAGCCATCTTCAGAAAGTTCTTGCTTCCCAAACAAGAATATAGACCAGGGTCAGATATTGTGTAAGCTCTGTGCAACTTTTGTCATATCTGGAGTTAAGTACAGCGTGCTTTATGTGGGATGGAAAATTCTGAATTGGGGTGAGCTGTTATGTAGCTATTGCAAAGAAACACACGTTAAGGAGAGGAAACAGTGACTTTAGTTCCATTCTCTTGGTGTTCATCATCTACTGGAACCATTCCCTGGCTCACCAGTTCATTAATATTTTATTCTGCATCCTCCTATATTTGACCAGCTTTTTCTTGTATCAGACCTTTGGCTACCCAACAACCGAATCAATCTCCCCTTAGCTATGTAGTAATTTTCAGGGAAGATGCAACAATACATCAGGCAAGATCTAAGGTAATAAGGTAAGCTATTTTATTTTAATCTGAATGAGACAGAGGAAGACTCAGCAGATGTCTGACCTTTTTTTTGATGAGATTGTTATTTGTTACCTTTATTCTCTTGCTTCTCTCCTTCACCAGCCATTGAATCAAGTTCTGTCTGAACTTCTACTTTTTCATGAGACTGTTCTTTGTTATCTTTTCTTTTTTTTTTTACCCGTCCCAACTTCAATGGTGCTTGAATTCATGAATTCTCCCATTCCGTGAATGGTTTCGGCAAGTCTAGATTTTACCTTATGCAATTCAGTTCTGAAGCAATCTGTCAATGTCAACCCATATTGCTGATCTATCTGAATAACAAACTAATTGATGTGATCATCCAAGTCATCATGTAAATTCTTAAGTTCAGTTTCCTAGCTAGAAAAAGCAGCATTGCCTTCTGTATTTCCTCTATCTCTGTAGAAACATCTGATCTCCATGATTGTTCCTTTTATCCTTTCCATTTGATCTTCAAGTTCGGCGAAGGTTTCAGTCTCTCGAAGTAATAGAGACTCCAGACTCTTCCATTTCTTGAGAACACTGGGTTTTCTCAAAGTTAAGAAGATATTAAAACGTAGGTTAATGATTTGTGTTTTATAGGTCATTCTCCTTTTCACTGTTTCTTAGTCTACAATGGTGGCGAAAGGCATCAACGAAAGATGAGAAATTCTTGACTTTTATGCCTTTGTGATCAAAATTCTGTTGGCATATTGCCAAATAAACTTTGCAGGATCCGTCAATCTCATACAAAAATTGAATGATGAAGATTTTAACGAGATTATAATTGTGGGTGCATGAAATGGCGGGAACGCAAAACCTGAAGGATGGAACCCTAATCACCATCACCATGAAAGAGCAGTGGCAGATACATCACTCTCTCTTCTTCATCTTCCCTTCTCTCCCATCATCAACATGTCACACTCTCCAGCCTCAGCCTCTTTATTCAAGATGGGTGCATGAAAGACAATCCTTTTGGTGTTTGGGTCTCTGCTTCTTCAATGGCCTCTGTGCAACTCATCTTTGATAAAAAAAAAAAATACTGTCACTTTTAAAGGCAAAATTTATGTGGGTTTTAGTGTATTCGCCTATTCTTTCTATTTTTTAGTTGCTCATGTTTCTTCTCTCTAAAATGGTCTAATAATGCTAGTTAATAAAATTGATTTATGGTTTTTGGGATTTCTGTGTTTTGATTCTAGATTTAAAATGGGATTTTTCCTTTTTTGTGTTGTTTTTGTTGGATTCCATTTTTATGGCCTCATGTTATAACAATGGACCATACCAATTTATGGCTACATTTTGGTTGTGGGTAAAATCAAACCGAAATGGAATTGGAATTACCCTCTTCATTTGCATCTAGATTGATTAATTTTATGCTTTGAAATTCATTAGTAAACAGAGAAGTCCATGTTAATCACATTATTTTACTGTCTATAAATTTATCTTAATTATCTTTCTTTATTGACTTGGTTGAATATGCTAATGTGTCTATATCTGACAGGAAGAACACTAAATCTCCAAGCCGGTTTTCTTTTGGCCTCAGGTGTCATGCTTGGAGGCATGCCCTGTTAGAGGTAGCAGAGCTGTATTTGCTAGTTACAGAGATGGTTTAGGCCAGACAAATTTCTTTCCTATGATGCGTAAGCTAGTTGTTGCATGGTTGGGTATTTTGAGTTTAATATGAAACTTTTGACTTGCAAATAAATTAGTTAGAAAACCTACATATAAAATCCAGCTTTTTTCATTTGTTTGTTGTTAGCTCTTGTTTGTACTTGAAATATTTTTTATGCTTTGCTATCAATTACGTTTATTACTTGTAGGTCCAAAAGCTTGCCATGTGCTTTTTAGCATTTTCTGACTCTGAAGCATTCATGTGTATTTTTTTTGAAGGTGTGCCTTCCTCTTCCCAATGTTATACCGGTATGTTTTATGGAGGACTTTAGTGCATATAAAAAGAGTTAGATATGAAAGAAAACCATTTGGAATAAGGTTATTTGCTGCTTGGTACATGAACAGTAAGGGTATAAAGGAAGGGAATGACCCATTCGTGATTTGTTCAAATTTCCTTTGGAACCCTATTACTGTGTGATTGTCTATCATTCGAATGTTTTTGATGAAATATTTACTCCACGTCAGTTGTATAGCATTTGGAATACTTTTAAGGTATAAGAAACAAAAAGTTGGACAAAGTTGTGGTAGAGCCATCTTCCAATTATTTTGTAGGGATTATGCTAAGTTTATGCCTAGAAAAACTGCTTAACCCAATTTATCCTCCAGACATCCAAACACAGATTGTATAGCAATTTATTATCTTCAATAAGATTAAGGCTATTTGAATCAACTGGTAATTTGCAATTTTTATTCTTCTCTGGAAAGTTTGAAGGATATCAGAAATGTTGGGCTTCCAAGCAGCAAACTTGGATCAGATGTTTCACCTCCATCTGAGCATATCTCTTCAAATGGAATTCAGGACAGGTAATGAATAAATCATGTCTGCTAATGCATGATAGTGGACTTGTGTCTTTAGATAATCTAAAATTACATTAGAATTCACGTTGTAAGATTGAAATTGATGCTTATAATCTTTATTCAGAACTGCTGAGAAATTAAGCAATGCAAGTCCTGTCGGCATATGTGATCGTCCAATACAGTCTTTATCCAGTATTGAAAGTTTGCAGTGCACTTTCCCTTGGGGCAACTGCACCTGCTCATCACTCAGAAGCTGCATGTGTGACCTTGCCTCCCAGCTTTTCTGCTCTCCTATCAGACTCTTTGCACGGAGGCAAAACAAGGTACAGGGATCAATATGGTCATGACCCTTGCTTCACCATATAAAACATGTATTATTGATAGATTCTTCCTTAACTATGAGCGACCTGTTCGCTTATTGAAAGTCCCAATGTTAAAATGGCAGAACTACCAACATTACCTATAAAGCATGACTTCCAAATGACAGTACTTTCTCAACTCTGATCCATTTCACTGGTAGCTGCTTGTATTACCATATAACTCCTCTTCGAATATGAACCTCCAATACAGCCTTCATCAAACTATGGAAGCACGCAATACACATATCCTAAGGTAGCCACTCTTGCATTAGTTGTGGCATTACTACATCTCAGCGCCTTTGAATACTATCTGTATTATATTCAGTCTTTGCTAACATTAGTTGTCTGAATCATTTTGTGTTCTTTCATCTACTTGCAGGGTTGCATGACAGGTTCTTCTTTCAATGGTTAGTGAATTTCTTCTATTTTCAAATTGCACTCTTGGAGCTTAAGCATGCACCACTTATGATTTCACTTGTGTGCAAGAAGTCCATGTCCTAAAAATTTCAGACCTATGTGTGGCTCTGAGAAACTTTGGACAATAAATATGTAAGGACATACAGTTAATAGCTCATAAACTTTTTTATGTCTGACTCGTTGCTGCTGCATCCCAAATTTCTTTAATGCGTTAGTTCTTCCTAACTTTTTTCTTATGAGCTTATGATCTTTAAAGGCTTCTTGTTTTTCTATTTATCTTTGCCAACTGCTGGAGAGAGTCAATTGCCAAAATTAAGTTAATGGCCAGAAGAGCCCTTTTAGTTTTTCTAGTCGGCATGTAGTAGTGAAAAGTACCTGTGTAAATCAAACTCAATAGAACTCAGGCATGCCATTCATTGAAGTGCGGTACAAAGGTCATAATCAGTTCTGAAGTTTTCCTATTCTTAATGCTAATTTTATTTTTATTTTCATATTATCAACAGATATGTTGAGCAAACTTGAGATGGTCATGTGGAACTGGGAGGAGACTTATCATAGTGAATGCTACTGGTTTTGCTGCAACTAAAAGTTTTGAGGTTATTTAGCTGGGCATGTTATGTGAACATCAAAATCAGATTAACTGTCAGACCTGCCTAGGATTGTATACATGATTTAAGCTCACTAAAGCATGTAAACAGTATACGAAACAGCAATGGTGCTGAAAATCTTCACTGCATACGCTCAAGTAATGTATACTGCACTCTCTTTGCTATACTTGGAATGTTGGATTTGGCTTCTTGACCTGTTAATTGTGGTATGCCGGTCATTCTGCCATGAAACTGCTTGTTGATTCTAATTTCTGTGCTATCTATTTGCTGAAAGTCTTGCCTTTTCTTCCTCTCATTTTTTTTTTTAATAAAAAACTTGCTGCATTAAGTTTCTGTTAAATTTTCACGGCTGAGAATAGAACTTTAGAAGTACAAGTTGGGAAGCTTTCAGGGCTAGCAGCCTCGGTTAATAAGATGGGTTTGTTTTGAGTCTCTCGCGTCTGAAAACTTGTTGAGGCGAAGCTCCTCTCTTGTCCATTGTCAGTCTCATTGATAATTCGTTGTGCTTTACCAAGACTGACTTACGGGCGGGCCTTTCATCTTGTGCACATTCTGAAAGGGTTTAAACTGCAAACTAGCATTTAGCTGGTACATTAAATATCTCCTTTTCCTGTACTAATCTGTATGTTGTTTACAGAAAAAAGAATCAGAATCTTGTTTGCTGAATATAAAAGGGGTTAAGATTATAGGTTGTCAGCTCATTAGAAACCCCTTCAGGTAGCTTGAGAGGCTCATTAATTAGAGAGCATTATAGCAGAATGATGGGTTTTTTAATGCACTATCAAAGTAAGGACTTGGAAGCGAGAATATATTGTTTAGGACAGCCCATAAACGTTAACTAAGCTTTGTTTAGCTCAGTGTAAGACCATATAATAACCAATGAGCTCAAGCTCATCCCCACTTTGAGCCCCGCTAGCTGGGAAGAAAATCAAGTATTTCATCAATTCTATGGCGATTTCTTTTTCTTTCTTCTTTTTAACTTGAAACCGAGTCTCTGCTTTTGTTTCCGAGGATATCATTGGAATACCATATGCTAAATGATAGCTTGATAAGTTCAATTGCTTTTGGAACATAATCTATCTAGTGCTGCTACTCTGCATGCAATGTACCTGATAATCTATGGACTCAAGATAATTATCATATCATTAAAGCCACCAACAAGTTTTTTAAAAAGAAGTTGGCACAATATTATTTTATTTCTTGTCAAGAATAACCATAATTTTGGTTCAAAATCAAAGGGGCCACTACTACTACTATGTTTGTATTTGCGGTTAGAAAACATTTTTTAAAAATTTTGAATTTTATTTTTGTTTTAAACTTTTTTTTAATGTTTTCATATCGTTTTGATGTGCTAATATTAAAAATAATATTTAATATATTTTTAAATAAAAATATTTTAAAAAACAACTATTCAAAACACTATCAAAGTTTCTTCTATTGCGACACAAGATCATACATGGGCCATGTCATCTACAAATGAAGCATGTAAACAAGCACGCAGTATGGGGGTATGAACATTCTCAAACATTCTCTTTTTGGTATGAATTCATTAAAATTATCTTCAATAAAGTGTTTCTCAAGCCGGCAGGCGTGCAAAAATGGCAGTCTCTTTAGTCTTGACGCTCTCGACACAAAACAAAACAAGTTGAATGAATAAAAGGGAAGTAGAGGTGAAGAATTTAAAAATAATAATTAAAAAAAAAGTATTCGGGTATGTGGTATATGTAGTTGAATGAGAAGAGTGAGTGAAGAGGAGGCAGTA
>Ga0325401_1008073_pt1 | contig 10240 bp, 8 predicted proteins | sample PopdelMetagenome_FD_205666 | JGI IMG/M metagenome (GOLD analysis project Ga0325401, IMG submission 205666) | Populus deltoides microbial communities from Bellville, Georgia, United States - Xylem-PdKOR-R2 | ecosystem: Host-associated > Plants > Phyllosphere > Stem > Wood/Secondary xylem | place...
ATCTGTTATTATAAAACATGCTCTAGTTAAGGAGTTATTGATACTTCAAGTGCAAAATGATGATATAAAACCTTGATAAAAATATACTTTCAAGTACTAATCACAATAACACCTTAGTTTTGTATCAGACAATCAAACAATGCATCTTACTTTAGGTAGGGCGTATTTGGGGTACTAATACCTTCCATTTACATAATCAGTCCCCATGCCCGATCTGTGAGACAAGTTAGGGTTCTAACTGACCAAAAATATTAGGTGGCAACACCCATTCCAATTTTTCACTAATAAAAGACAAGGAATTGTTGTCTTCCTGTATTTGCCAAATAGATAAAATACACTTTATGAGAGTGGATTTTTCGTCGCGATGTCGCATACGTGCGATAAAATTGCGACTCCATCAAGGACCTTGTGGACTAAGCTTTGTTTTTGTCTAATATTTATGTTTTGTTCGGTTTGCGTGTTTTCTGTTAATAAGCTTATTTTATTTATTTTCTTACACGCTTTAATTTTTGTACATATATGTTCATGCATTGTATAGAACTGTCTTATGCATCACATACTTTAATTTTTGGAAAGCACACACAAGATTCTAAGTTTGGTGGGGGATTAGCGATCTGCCCTATGACTATTGGTCGGGGTTCAAATGCATGAAACACCCAACTCATATCTGAGTGTCTACTTGGTAATGGTGGGCATACGTGCCTTAACCATTTCTCGCAACGCCTCTATACTGTCTTTATGAAGATCGTCACTAGGCAGATATGAGACCCTTTTTCAGACTTGATAGTCAACCTACCCTTTGTCTCACTAATGAATAGAACTTGTCCTTAGATTGTGTGTGTTACCTTTTGTTTTGCATCAAAGTAAACCCTTCCTGAAGTATCTTGAACTCAAGACTTGTGGTTGACACAATGGCCGTTACTTAGGAAATTTCGATTGTAGAGCAAGAATCAAAATTCTTGTATCATCATACAAGGGTTACAACCATGTGTCAACCTTAAAAGGGCAAGCTCATCGTATAGAAACATACTCATACATTTATCATACATGTTGTCAAGTTGAAACATAGGCCCCCCACCCAAGATTTGCTACACCTGAAAGATGGAAAATGAAGAAAAAGCTAAGTTGGAGGCCTATTATCAAAATGAAATTGAGAGCATCTAAGGTCAAGTAGCTAGACTTACAGATCTGCTTGAACAAGTGTTGAGCTCTAAGAATGGAAAAGGGGATTTCTACACAACCTCCTATGAAAACACCATCAATCCATGTCCCTTACACATCTCAGAACTTAAGGGCAGACTCAATAACTGGGAATCATTTTGTCCCTTTCACTACTGTCTATCCAAGTCAAGCTTGATAAATGGACCTTCTTACAATAGCTTTACCAATCCTATGGGCCATGATAAATGGTTTGGCCTAGAAGAAAGATTGAGAGCGGTTGAAGGAAATAATTTGATTCACCATGTGATAGCAGTTGAAGATTGTTTGGTTCTAAATATTATGGTGTCAAAGGAGTTTAGAGCGTTGGACTTCGTCAAGTATACCAGACTAGAATGCCCATACACCCATCTCCGGTCATTCTACAACAAGATGGCTAAAATGATCCATAATGATAAGATGCTAATATACTTTTTCCAAGATAGTCTCACTGGATCTGTTTTGAGCTGGTACATGAGACTAGACAATATCAAGATCAATATATGAAAAGACCTAGTAGATGTCTTCTTGAAGCAGTATAAATTTGATCTGGAAATTGCTCCTGACAGAACCATCCTAATGGTTATGGAGAAGGAAAACCTAGGGTCTGTGAGGGCATATGCGCAAAGATGGCGAGATAAGGCAGCATGTGTTCAACCTCCACTATTAGATATAGAAATGGTGATGTTGTTTGCCAACACCTTTCAATCTTCTTATTATGTGCATTAAATAGGAAGCTCATCTCAACATTTCCATGAAGTTATGAGGATTGCTAAAAGAATTGAACAAGCTATGAAGACGGGAAAGATCGAAGGTTCTGTCATGGATTCCAGAACAATGATGAGAGATGATTCTAAAGGTGGGAAACCTTATTTATATGGTCTAGGCAGGTCTTGTTGTAGCATCAACTGCTCAAATGTTTTTGTCAAAGGTTGACATTCCTATGCGACTCGAGTTTGTCTACCAGTATCTGTTAGGCTCGAGACTTATTGCCCCAACTCCGTCAAATCTCATGCAACCACCGTTTCCTATCTGGTATAATCCAGACAAGAGATATGAATATCATGGTAGGGTTTTGGGCCATTCATTTGAACAGTTGCAAGAATTTCTAGAATCGAGTCTGAAGGATAGTGAGCAAGAGGCGAGTTGTGTTTCTGAAAAATGATGTCATTGGTCATATTGTCACCAGAACAACCTCAGAATGATAAGTGATCAAAATACTTTTCAAAACATAGATATTGCCAGAAAAGCTGATCCAATAAGGGTGTTAAATTGTCAATCATTTTGTTATGGAATTTTACTATTCTGCATTTTGTTTGGGATCACATCTCATTCTTTAACAAAACATGTCTTTTCTTTATCTCTTTGTTGTTCTGAAGTTAGAAGATGTTTGGCATTTTATTTTTGACAAAATATTTTGATCATATTCCAATATGCGATTAAAGCTAATCAATCCTGAAAGATTAAAAATGTTTTGATTGCAGAAATAACTTGATATTTGTTAAAATGGAAAGATAAACAACAAGAGGTGACTGAACAAATTTTGAGCCCACACACAAAATTGAACCACACAGCTAAGTTTTAACAGTATGCATCATGACACGTAGTGTATTCAGTAGTTATGGACTCGTGAATCTTGACATTAGACAATGTCAAAATTTATTGGTTCTAACCGACCTTGCTTGAAATGAGAAAAGGTCATCTTTGTTTTATCTTTTCACAATACTTGAAATATATCCTTGCAATCCTATTTTGAGCTTGATAGAATATTCTTTTCAAAAGAAACTCTAACCAGGATCACACCCCATACTATGGGAAAATGAGAGATTTTTGTTAGAAAAGGAAAAAGACAAAAGTGGAATCAATGGTAAAAAGAAGGCTAAGAACAAAAGTCTAACGTTTGAGAAAGAGCTAAAAGAAAAAAGACATAGATTGGGGGCATGTTAGAAAACTATGAGAAAGGCTATGTGAAAGCCATAAAAAAACGCGGAAATTATCTACACTTAAAGGCAAGTCAAAGATAAAGGAAGGAGAATGCCTATCAAGTTTAGGAAGAGAAAATGAGGTTTCATGGAAAGCCACAACACACATTAAAAGGCAATGCCAAAAAATACTAAGTTACAAACATTGTCATTTGATAATCAATGATAAAACCTTTAATGTCTTTAAATGATTTAGATTGATTATTCATCAAAGAAAAGTTTGATTTGCATTATGATTTATGTTAAGGGAATTCTGATCTTTAAAGTTAACATGGTTATATGTCATTTCCTCTACAAAGACAACAACATAAAATGAGTTATGAATAATTGATGTTGATCCTAAGTCCTTGAAACCCTCAAACACCTTTTGAGCCTGTGACATTCCTTTTTTTTTCAGAGCCATGAACCATAGCATCATTACATGCTTTAAAAAGCTCTTTTTAATCAAGTAAACAATCTGAACTGATAAATAGAGCTGTCAAAACTTGAAGAGCTTTTCCATAAGAGTCATGACTTCATGAATTAAGCTATTGTTATTATGCATGTTAATAAAATAAGTGCTAAAAAAGAAACAGTCTTTCTTGATAAAGCCTCAAGTTTTGACTTGAGCATCTTGTTTCTTGAAATTCCTAGAAGGTCATCTCATCATATGATGCACCAATGATATAAAGAAACATAGAAAAGGCCATTTTAATCTTATAATGGAGTTTTCAAAATACAAGATAATTAAAGGACTACATTGAATAGTGTGTGTTGGATCTTGGACAAAACGAGATTGATTTTCAAAATACTTTCAAAAATTGACATCTCTTTGATTTCATTTCAACAACTAGACTTTGATTAGACATGATCTTTGAAATATGAGAACTGATTCTAGAACAAGAAATATTGTCGAATAAGAAGAACATCGATCGAGTTTGCAAAATCCTTGACAGAAATGACATCAACTCTTCTCGACACTCCTTGAAAAGTTGAGCAGCCGGGGGCAATACAGTGGACCCTAAAAAGGAAAATGAACAATATTCAGATTAGTCGGGGGCAAAGAAAGATGATCAAATGATGAATCAGTGAACTAAGAACAATGTTGTTCAAAGAAAGATAATCAGAAGAATGAGCACATTCATATTAATTGAGGGTGATGTTGTTCAAAGACAGTCCATAATCTAGTAGACTCCATAAACAATTGAGAGTAATGATGCACTTGAAGGATATTTTCATGTCATCATTTGAAACATGGTTATGACTCTCAACTGATGTTGTCGTACGGTTGCATTTGAATGAAGATAAAAAATGCACACCACCAAAACTGACTACGGGGACAAGCTGGTTTAAAGCCAAGATGCACTTCACCGCATAAATATGGGTGATGAACATCATTGATGATGTCGATGCATTTCTTTTCACAATTTAATTAGATGAGCCGAGAGGGATCTATTGAGAAGAACATGAGCATACAACAAGAGCCTTGTACTGCAAGCTGTGAGATACATTTCTGGGCAACTTGATGATTCTATGAGGGTAGATGATAATATATACTTGAAGGGTAGGTCTCAACTGGAGGCAAGTTTGTGGTTGATTGGCAATATAAGATGAGGTCGACAATAGAAAACCTCTTGATGAGTGTTGGCACGATATACACAATCAATGAGAGAACAATTCTCAAGAGAATGCAGAAGATGAATGAATGGTTAAGCTCATTTATGATGAATCAAGCAACACCACACTTGGGGGGCACGGTTGTTGCCAATGTTTTATATATAAAATGCCTTGATATTTTTTATTTTATGTTTTGAAGACACTTTTGGATGAAAGATGCAAAAAATGAGTAAATTGAAGGTAATTGGCAATTTGACCTTTAGTCGATGTTTTGTGCAAAGCGTGAGCTCTAGATGTCAAAATGAAGTGATTTCAGTGGCATTAAAAAGCTAACATCCATACCTTTCTGGACATCTGAGGCAAGAAAATTAAATAAGGAAGAACATGAAAATCGCAGCCTTCAAAGTCAAATCTTGCAATCTGCCAACATTGACCTTCGGCCATTCTGACTTCAATATCTGGAGCTACAGAAGTCCAATTGATGCAAAATCAATTTTGTTCGCTTCCTGACTCAAATAACTATCAACGCACCAAATGCAAGCCAAAAACAATGTCATATGAGGGAGATATGATTTTTCAAATATGATAACTGAATTCTGCCAACAAACAGGTTTCGTGAAGAAACGAGTCCAAATTACGTTTTGAAGCATCTAAACCGACATCCAAGCTTGTATTTCAATAATTTAGCTCCTCTAAGTCAAAGTTTGAAGATTCATGAAAGGTTATTTCTCCTTTTTTATAAAAATAGTTATTGAAGTACTTAAATGTAAATTGTCTACTTAAGGGAGGACTATTTTATAAAATAGAGACTAGATTTCCTAGGATATAAAAAGAATGAGAGAAAGAAGGGGGCAGCCAGCCAAGAAGAGAAAAACGCCCCCTTCCTCTAAGAAACCTGAAATCATGCATTCCTCTTTCTTTTTTGTTAATTGTTCAACAAACGTACAAGGCTAAACTCTTTTTCTTGGTTGCAAGGACACGGAAACCTTCGGATTTCAATAACTGTGAGATTTATTTTACCTTTTCTTTTTAGTTTATATGATGAATATGTTTGTTCTCCTATGCTTATTTTTCCTATGATTGTTTATTTTAATTGCTAGAGCGGACTTTAAGTTATTATTGTAGACAATCTATTGCTAAATTTGATATCAAAATCGGAGTTATGGTATATGAACTTGTGAAGCAACTGAGTTTACTAATTGTGGCGGATCTACGTTGTCACACCCGACATCGCGGCGACCTTAAAACTAATCTTTGGAAGGAACAGATTTCTGGCATCCTATTCTTTGATGGGGAACGGTCTTGTTTAAGGAGTCGCCACCTAGTATTATGGTCACTAGGAACCCTAACTGGTCAACAGAGATTCTATGGTTCGGGACTGGTTACGTAAAAGGGAAGATATTATCACCCCTTAAATGTTCTGCCTGAGGTAGACTGCATTGTTGGTTTTGTCTTAAATTACTAAACATTTATTAGTTTAGGCTATGATAATTTGCTTATAATATTCCTGACTTTGGCGCCAATAAATATTCAACTACGGATACTTCAAACTCTAGCGTTGGTAAATATTACGTAGCTATAAAATAAATTTAGATCAATATTTTTATTCCTGACTCTAGTGTTAGTGAATAAATAAAATAAATTTATTTTTACACATGCACATATTTTTTATTTTTCTAGCTAAATAAAATAAAATACAATGAATAATATAAATTTAAACCGATATTCTTATTCCTGACTCTAGCATCAGTGAATAAACCAATAAATTTTATTTTTATTCATGCATACACATTTTATTTTTTTTATTTTTTACTTTTTTATTTTTCTATTTTTTTTGGGCTGGACCTAGCCAGCCAGTGACCTGGCTGGGCTAAGCAACACGCGTGCGCTAACGCACGCCTGTTGCTACACTGTGCAAGTGAATTAAAATTCACTTGCACAGTGTAAATGCCAATTAATTGAAATAAGGCGAGAAGAAGAAGTCACTTACCTGGTCTGCTTGAGACGATGGCGAAGCTCTGGCTGGCCGACGCTACCTCCTCTCCTCTACTCCTTCTTCTTCTTTGTTCTTGTGATTCTGTGAATGGTTGGTTTCCGTGCTTCTGGTATTTGATCAATCTCCTGTGCTCCCTTCGATTTTCGTTTGTTGTTTGCGGCTGCCGAAGTTGTGAAGGAATTTTGCCTTCCCTTTCCTCTGCTTCAATCTGCCCTTGTCTTCCCCTGAATTTTTCGTCTGGTTTCTTCCTATGTTCTTTGCTCTGGTTTTTGGGTCCTTCTCTGGTTTTTTTTCTTTTTCTTCTTCTGTGTTTGTTCTCTGAAGACGAAGGTGAAGCTGAGGTACGCTAGCTTTTTCTCTGGTTTTTCTTCCCCTCTTCCTTCTCTCCTTCTCTCTGTGAATTTGTGTTTTTTTTACTCTGTATTTATGCTCTGTTTTTTTTAGCTCTGGATCTTCCCTTCTTTCTCCTTGTTTGTGTCTTCCTCTCTGTCCCCTGCGTCTTCTGCCTCTCCCCTTTTGCTGGTTCTGCCTTTTTTTCCTCCTATTCTGGGTCTCCTTTTCTCTCAGTTTTTCCCCAGTTTTTCTTCAATTTTTCTTTCCCTGTTTCTGTTTCGTTTGCTTCCCCCCCCCTCCTCGTTTGTTCTTTCTCTAGCTTTTATAAAGCCAGAGAACGTGGTAATGATCTTAGGAGTGAGCCATAAAAACTGGGGACTTGGACTGCATCGTGTCCCACGCCGCTGCTATTGCCGACCGTTACCATTACTCCTGCAATAACGGTTCTGAATGTCTTTATTATCATGGAAAACACATGCATTCTCTGGCTATAAAAGCCACAGAAGGGACCGAACACAAGGGGAGGAAAAACCAAGGAGAGGAGAAAAAACACAAAGAACAGAAGGAATAGAAGAGAGGAACCGAAGAAAAAAGAAAGAAAGAGAGAGAACCAAAGGAAAACAGGGGAGAACAGAGGAGGGAGAGAGAGAAGAGAAACATAAACAAAACATACCACAAAGAGAGAAGACACAGGGACAAGGGGAATGAAACAAAGACACTGACAGGGGGAAGAGCAATCAAAACAGAAGGAGATAAGGAAAAAATAGAGGCTTGAGCCTCTGCATAAGGAAAAAGAAGAACAATCACCGTCACAGCAGCCACCATCATTTTTTTTGTTATCTCAAACCACCGCCAACAACAGCGAACACGCTCCTTCACTCCAGGTTATCTTCTTTCCTTCTCTAATCCGTCTTGCTGGTCTGTTTCATTTGCATGCAGAACGTGAGCAATTCATGTTCTGCAGCAAATGAAATATAATTAGTCGGTTATTGTGCTGCGCATAGTAACCAGCTAGTTATAATTAATTAGTTATTATGCTTAACACAGTAACCAGCCATCTTCTCGGGCTGGACTTTCGTAGTCCAGTCCACATGGTTGGGCTGAGTCTAGCCTTGTAAAAAGAAGGTTTTTTATTTCGACCGGTTCTGGTCTAGTTTAGGCCAATCTCGGCCAAGATTCTTTCTAGACCAGGTCCGACCCAATCCAAAAAAAATTCAAAAACAATCCTTTTGAAAAACTTTGTAATTTTCTCGCGTATGTTTCTATTAATTTTGCTTAATACTGGATTGTATTTTTATATCGTAAAGATACAAATCCAATATTAAAATATCTGATTTTCATCAAAACATTGCAAAAATTTAAAAACAAAAAAAATATATTTTTATTTTCATACATACGGCCAAGTCTCTCAAAAAAATCATATTGTATTTTCATACGAAGAAAATTTCAAAAAAAAATGGTTTTAACATGCATTTTGTTTTTAATAATCAATTTATTAAAGTCATGAGAACTAAGCCAATATTTCAAAATTTTAAAAAAAAATCATTTTATTTTCTTTTAGTATTTGAGATTACGAATTTACGCGTAAAATGTATTCCTGATATTAAAAAGGTATTTCTTTTGTTGACATAAAATGGTTAAGTTTTACCCGATAAGATAAGGATCGCCTTACCGATGAGAACTTTTTTTAAACCTTAGGAAGACCAAAAATTAGAACACACAATAACACCTTAGTTTTTTATCAAACAATACAGCTTGTCTTAGGTAGGGCGTATTTAGAGTGCTAATACCTTCCCTTTACGTAATCAGTCCCCGGGCCTGATCTCTGAGACCAGTTAGGGTTCCTAGTGACAAAAATATCAAGTGGTGACTCCCATTCCAATTTTTCACTGATAAAAGATAAAGAATTCTTGTCTCCTTATATTTACCAGATAGATAGAATACACTTTATAAGAGTGGATTTTTCACCGCGACGCCGCATACATGCAATAAGAACAACATGTTTAAATTGGATTATTGATGTTAAAGAGTTTAGTTCTTTTATACATTAAGAACCCAACTTAGTGTTGGTATCATGAGAACACCTTATTTTCAATTCTCTTATCATATAAATTATGTATTTTTTGGCAGTGCAAACTACTAATAAACAATAACACAGTTCCAATACCAAGTCCAATACAGTTTATTAAAAACAACACCTCAAATCCTTTTAGATTTAAACAATACAAATTCTATCATTGAAAACCAAGTCATTACTAGCCTTCCACAATCTCTAGCAAGTTCAACAAAAGAATCTCCCTTCACCAAATTTAAGAACCTTGAAGTCTACAACATCAAGTTTTATATAAGAAGACTTATCTATTGTTTAGGTGTGTTGCCGCATTATTCCAATTTGTTCATGTTTTCTCCTATATGTACTTGCCATAATGAAATCATCACTTATATATATATATATATATATATATATATATATATATATATAGAGAGAGAGAGAGAATAAAAAAAAATAAGGCTTTAAGCCTTTAACAAAAATACCTAAAAAAACATTGTAATAATTGTGTGTGTTGAAATCTATGGAGAGAATAAAAAATAAGTTAATTTGCCTGAAATTAAAAGTAATGCAAGCTTAAATTGAAATTAAAAAAAAATATTGCATCACACAATACACAAGTTTATTCAAAATATCATGACTGTTGAATTTTACAGCAAAAAAAAATATATATTGGGTTACAAACTAATGAGTCCAATCTAATAATCAGCAGGCATAAGCTTAATACCTAAAACAGTCTTAAGACATTAATTCTAGATCAAAACAAACCTAAACTAAAACACTAGTCCTAAACTGAATGTAAATATCTAAATAATGAAATGAAACAACAGATAAAACCATAAAATAATTCAAATTAATATAAATAAACAATTCAACCCAAAATTAATTTGTTATTAAATACTCTAGCCTTTTGTTTCTTATTTAGCTATGATAAATAAGGAATCCTTGTAAAAAAAATTTTTTGAAACATTAAGGAATCTTTGCTGTATTTGGAAATATATTATTTTTCATTAAAGATCCTTTTAGAACTAGGAGAGTCCTATAAATAAACTGTTGAATATTCTTGTATTATGAGGAAAATAATTT
>Ga0325401_1008075_pt1 | contig 10240 bp, 10 predicted proteins | sample PopdelMetagenome_FD_205666 | JGI IMG/M metagenome (GOLD analysis project Ga0325401, IMG submission 205666) | Populus deltoides microbial communities from Bellville, Georgia, United States - Xylem-PdKOR-R2 | ecosystem: Host-associated > Plants > Phyllosphere > Stem > Wood/Secondary xylem | place...
ACAACGAGGATGCCGTCGGCGCTGTCGCCGCAGATCGACGGGTGCAGCACGCTCACGGGCTCGGCGTCCCACGCGCACTCGACGTAGCACTCGTCGGAGACCAGAAGCGTGCCGCGCTCGCGGCACCACTCGACGACCTTGCGCAGGTGCTCGGGCGGCAGCACCCGCCCCGTCGGGTTGGAGGGGCTGTTGAGCCACAGCACCGCGGGGCGCTCGGGCCCGATCGCGGTCAGCGAGTCGGAGGCGAGGTGGCGCGCCGCGGCCAGCGCCGCGCCGACCTCGTACGTCGGGTAGGCCAGCTCCGGGAAGACCACCAGGTCGTCGGGGCCCAGGCCGAGGTGGACGGCGAGGGAGCCGATCAGCTCTTTGGAGCCGATGACCGGCAGCACCTGGTCGAGACCGAGCCCGGTCACCCCGTGCGAGTCGGCGAGCCAGTCGAGACAGGCCTGCCGGGTCTCGACGCGACCGATGGTGACGGGGTAGCCCGGCGCGTCGGCCGCCGAGCGCAGCGCCTCCTGGACGACCTCGGGGGTCGCGTCGACGGGCGTGCCGACCGAGAGGTCGACGATGCCGTCAGGGTGCGCGCGCGCCGTCGCGGCGTGGGCGGTGAGCTTGTCCCAGGGGAAGTCCGGGAGGCGGGTGGAGACGCTCTCCCCTCCTGGGCGCGGCATTACTCGTCGTGCTCCTGCGGGGGCAGCGCGGCGACGAGCTCGTGGTCGTGGTCGATCTCGCCCATCTTGGCGGCGCCGCCGGGCGAGCCGAGGTCGTCGAAGAACTTCACGTTGGCGTCGTAGAAGCCCTTCCACTGCTCGGGGACGTCGTCCTCGTAGAAGATCGCCTCGACCGGGCAGACCGGCTCGCACGCACCGCAGTCGACGCACTCGTCGGGGTGGATGTAGAGCATCCGCTTGCCCTCGTAGATGCAGTCGACGGGACACTCGTCGACGCAGGCCCGATCCTTGAGGTCGACGCACGGCTGCGAGATGACGTAGGTCATCGAGGGTTCCTCCTGGATCTCGGGATGCGCACGCGGGTCCTCAGCGGCGCGGACACCAACCCTAGTATCCCAAGGTGCCCGCCCACACGCTCGGTCCGCATGTCGTGGGCTCGCGGATCGTCGTGCGCCGCGTGGTGAGGGGCGAGACCGGGCCCTCCGGCGGCCCCGCGCTCACGGACCTGCTCGGCACCTGCCTCGCCTGGGGCGACGACTCGTGCGTCGTGCAGCCCGACCGCGGCGGCGAGCCCGTGACGATCGCCCTCGCCGACGTCGTCTCCGGCAAGCCCGTGCCGCCACGCGCCTCGACCCGGCTGCGGGTCTCCCCCGCCGAGGCCCAGCGCCGGGCGATGGCGCTGTGGACCGACCTCGAGACCGAGCCGCTCGGCGACTGGGTGCTGCGGCGCTCGGCCGGCTCCACCAACCGCCGGGCCAACTCCGTGCTGGCCGCCGGCCCGAGCGGGCTCGCGGACCCCGCCGCCTACGACGCGGTGGTGGAGTTCTACGCCGGCCACGGGCAGCGCCCCATCGCCGCGGTCCTGCCCGACTCGGACGAGGACGCGCTCTTCCGCTCCCGCGGCTGGGGGCTCGAGAGCCACGACGCCGACACCGTCTTCGAGCTCGCCGGCGTCGCCGCCGTGCAGCGGCGCCTGCCCCGCGACGTGCCCGAGGCACGCCTCGAGGGCGACGACCGGCTCGTGACCGCCTCGCTCGAGGGCGGCGCCGCGACCGGCGTGGCGGCGTACGCCGACGACTGGGTGGGGTTCCGCAGCATCGAGGTCGACCCCGCCCACCGCCGCCGCGGCCTCGCCGTGGCTGTCATGGCCGCGCTGGTCGAGTGGGGCGCCGAGCGCGGCGCCACCACGGCGTACCTCCAGGTGCTGGGCGACAACGAGCCGGCCCTGGCGCTCTACGACCGGCTCGGGTTCGTGGAGCACCACCGCTACCGCTACCTCGCCCCGCCGGTCTGAGACCACCGCTGGTCGAGCAGCGAGGAGCGCTGGCGACGAACGTCGTCGAGACCACCGCAGCCCGGGCACGGCCCCAGCCACAGGTCACCAGGTCTCGACGACGCTCGCTGGCGCTCGCTGCTCGACCACCGGTAGGACCGGTCTCGCTGCCCGGCCACCAGGCAAACCGCACCGCTGGTCGAGCAGAGAAGCCCGCTAGGGCTGAACGTCGTCGAGACCACCGCAACCCGGGCAGAGTCCCAGCCACAGGTCACCAGGTCTCGACGACGCTCGCTGGCGCTCGCTGCTCGACCACCGACGTACGACGCTCGCTAGCGCTCGCTGCTCGACCAGCGGTGAGACCAGCAGTGGGACCGGTCTCGCCGCTCGACCGGTAGTGACGCCTCAGCGCTCGGTGAGCACCGCGATCCGACCGAGGTCGCCGGAGCCCCAGCAGACGTCGGCGGTGCAGTCGATGGTGTCCAGGCTCTTGTTGTCGACCTTGCGCCAGGTCAGGCCGCCGTCGCGGCTGACGTCGCTGCCGGTGAGGCCGACGGCGACGAAGGTGCCCTCGGTGCCGGGCACGAGCGCCACGCTGGAGCGGTAGCCGCGCAGGGCTCCGGCCTCGGCCCAGGTGTCGCCACCGTCGTTGGAGTACGCCGCGGCGCGGGCGCCGACCTCCGCGTCGCCGAAGTCGCCGCCGACGGCCATCAGGTGACGGCGGTCGAGGGCGAGCAGGCCGTTGATGCCGCCGGTCTCGCCGGCGGCGATCGGGGTCTCGGTCACGCTCCAGGTGCGGCCGCGGTCCTCGGTGTGGAAGACGCGGGCGGCCGGGCCGCCGCCGCCGAACCAGGCGTCGCTCTTGCCGGCCGTGACCGTGCACTGCCCGCTGGCGGCGAAGCCGGCCTCGCCCTTCAGCGCCGCCGGGCCGGGGCGCTTGTCCCAGCTGCGGCCGCCGTCGTTGGTGACGAGCACCGCGAGCCTGCCGTTGACCGGGTCTCCGACGGTGATGCCGTGGCGGCGGTCCCAGAAGGACATGCAGTCGTAGAACGCCTTGGGGTTGCGGTTCTGGTAGCCACGCTTCCAGGTCTTGCCGCCGTCGGAGGTGCGGTAGATCCGCGAGTCGGTGCCCTCGCCGACGGCCAGCGCGACGGCGTTGCGCGAGTCCCAGGCCTCGATGTCGCGGAACTGCAGCGCCTCGGTGCCGGGCAGACCGGGCGAGACGTCCTGCCAGGTGCGCCCGCCGTCGGCGGTGCGGATGATCGTGCCGTCGTACCCACCGGCCCAGGCGACCTTGGCGCTCACGGCAGCCAGACCGCGGAAGTGGGACTCACTGCCCGTGTCGGTGTCGCGCCAGCGGTAGCCGCCGGCGGCGTCGGCCGCGGGCGAGACGGCGACGACGGCCGGGACGGCGACGAGGACCGCCGCGACCGAGCCGAGGAGGGAGAGCAGACGACGACGAGGTGTGCGACCCGAGACCATGCTCGGCAACCTACTGTGCGGCGGGCTGGCAGACCACCGCACCCTGGGGTGCGTACGTCGTGGTCACGGTGTCGGTGCGGATCGGGGTCGGATCGCCCACGCGGCTGACCGTGCGGACCAGGTCGACGCTGAACCCGTCCTCACCCGGCTGGGCCACGCAGGTGGGGCTCGCGTCGACCACGGTGGGGCGCGGGACGCCGGCGTAGCGCGCGCCGACCGTGGCCGCCACGTCGAACTCCTTGGTCGACCAGGCGTCGACCGTGACGGCACCGTCGGCCACGCGCGCCGAGAGCAGCACCGCGGCGGTGCCGTCGTTGCGCAGCTGCAGGTCGGCCCCACCGGCGGCGAAGGCCGCGTCGCGCCCCTCGGGCAGAGCCGCGCTCCAGGTCGTCGGGGCGGTGCGGGAGACGTCGACGAGGCCGGCGGTGGAGCCGGTGTTCCAGACGGCGGTGGCGAGGCGGTCGCCCGAGCCGCCCGGGTCGCCGACCCTGGCCGCGAGCGAGAGGGTCTCGCCCGGCCGCACGACGGCGCCGTCGAGGCGGGCGACGGCGTCGGTGAACGTCGACCCGGCGGTGGCGGGCACCGGCACGCTGGAGGTGGCGACGAGCTCGCGGACGCCGAGCGCCTCGACGTCGGCGGTCTGCACCGCGGCCGGGGCGACGGCGCCGGTCACGGTGACGGTGCGGGCGTCGCCGGAGGCGACGACGGCCTGCTGCAGCGCCGCGGCGAGCGCGGCGGCGTCGTAGGTCGTCCCGTCGACGGCCGGCACGACCGTCGGCGCGCCGGTGGCGAGCGAGAGAGAGGCGTCGACCGGGGCGACGGCGTAAGCCGCGGGGTCGACGAGCGAGGTCACCAGGGCGGGGTCGACCTGCAGGGCGAGGACCCCGTCGCGCGGGACGATCTGCAGCACGTCGGCGTAGTCCTGCGGGCCCAGCGTCACCTGCCCGGTCGCGAGGACGAGCGTCACCGGCGCGGCGAGAGCCGGGTTGGCCAGGGTCGCGACGGCCTGGTCGACGTCGGCCTGGTCGATGTCGGGCACGGTGTAGAGCAGCGGCAGCGAGAGCTCGTGACGTCCGGCGGAGAACGCCGCCACGACGGCCGCGCTCGCCTGCTCGCGGTCGAGCGTGGCGCCCTCGCGGGGCGTGGTGAGCTCGATGCGTCCGCTGGTCACGTCGACGCCGCCGTCGCGGGCGGGCTCGCCGGCGAGCCCCTCGACCCGGGTGAGCAGCGCGTCCATCGCGGCGGCGTCGACCGAGACCACGGGCTCGAGGTCGGAGCCTCCGGAGTAGTAGCCCCACAGCTGCTCGGGGTCCCAGGTGCGCGGGCCGAGGGCCTGCGCCACGGAGGCGACCGTGTCGACCGAGAGCCCGGCCTCGGCCGGGGTGACCTGGGTCGTGGTCGGCCCGACCTGCAGCGTCAGCGGCGCCTCGAGCTCGGGCTGCACGCCGGCGGCGAGCGTGCGGGCAGCCTCGTAGCGGTCCATCCCGCCGACCGCGACGCCCGCGATCGTGGTGCCGCGCGGCAGGTTGCCGCTCGCACCGGCGTACGCCGCGACCCAGCCACCGCCTGCGAGCAGCAGCAGCGCCAGCACGATCACCAGCACGGCCCGGCCGCCCTCGGCCTCGTGACCGACCCCGCGGCGCTTCACTCGGCGTCTCAGGAGTCCCACGAGGTCACTCTAGGAACTCTGGTCACTCGGATCGTGGAGATTCACCGCCTAGGCGGTGAAACTCCCGCTTCCCGGACGAAACTTCGAGCGGGAAGCGGGAGTTCCGTCGGGTCAGCCCCGGTGCACGGGAACTGCCCGCTCGGAACTCCCGCTGGGGGGTCGGTATTTCGCGTGGGAAGCGTCAGTTTCACCGGGTACCCGGTGAAATTGCCTCCGCCGGATCCGGCCCAGCGGACCGGCCGGGCCGGGGCAGCGTGGCGACGCAGAGGACGAGGACGACGAGGCCGAGCCCGAGGACGACGTAGCCCGAGGCGGTCGAGCCGACGAGGAAGTCGCCCTCGCCGCGCGTCGTCGAGACCAGCGCCGTGACCGCGGCGTACGCCGCCCCGAACGGCAGCCGGGTCGTCCAGCCGGCGGGGGTGCAGAGCACCACGGCGACGACGGCGACGACCGCCAGCACCGCGCCCCACCACCACTGGTGGACGGCGACGGCCGCGACGGCGCAGGCCGCTCCGGCGAGGACCGAGAGCGGCAGCAGGCGGATCGACACCGGCGCCCGGCCGCTCAGACGTCGAGCCCGGCGAACAGGTCGGTCTCGAGGCCGTCCTCGCCGAGCGGGCCGGGCTCACCGGCGACGATGCGGAAGAACTCCTCGCCCCAGACCGAGTCGCCCTTGTTGTTCGACAGCGCGAAGAACGGGCCGTCGAGGGTGATCTGGGTCGGGTAGGCGCGCATGGCGGCCATCTTCTGCTCGGCGTAGGAGCTGCCGTCGACCACCGCGGTGAGGAGCTCGTCGGCGGTCACGAAGTGCGGCAGCGGACCGTCGGGGTCCATCCCCTCGAAGGACGTCGTGTCGCCGGCCGCGCGCAGCGCGTGCAGCCCCTCGCGCATCCGCGACTCCGACATCGCGCTCCAGTAGACCTTGGCGATCCGCCACGGCTCCCCCAGGTCGGAGCGGTACGACGGCACGGCGGCGAGCTGGGCGGCGTACATCGCGACGCGGTGGGCCTGGATGTGGTCGGGGTGGCCGTAGCCCCCGAACTCGTCGTAGGTGACCAGGACCTGCGGGCGGACCTCGCGCACGACCTGCACGAGGTCGTTGGCCGCCTGGGTGAGGTCGGCGGCGGAGAAGGCGTTGTCGTGGACGGTGTCGGCAGCGATGGCGTAGCCGTCGGCGTGCCACTGCATGCCGGAGTCGCGGTACTTCCCGAAGCCGCCCAACCAGCGGTGATCGGTGATGCCCAGCGCGGTCATCGCGTCCGCGATCTCACCGCGGCGGTGCTCGCCGAGCCCGTCCTCCTTGTCGGCGGCCAGGTGCTCGAGCTCGGGCACAAGGATCTCGCCCATCTCGCCGGCGGTGCAGGTGACCAGGGTGACGCCCGCACCCTCCGCGGCGTAGCGCGCCATCGTTGCCCCGGTGCCGATCGTCTCGTCGTCGGGGTGGGCGTGCACGAGCAGCAGGCGGCGGTCCGGAGCGGTCATGTCTCAAGACTAGGGACGAGCGCCGACAGCTCGCGGAGGAAGGGCCGGTCGCCGTCGAGCCAGTCCACCTCTCCCAGCTCGTCGGGCCCGAGCCAACGCAGCAGGTCGTGCTCGGTGGCCGTCGGCTCCCCCGCCTCGAGCCGCACCACGGCGACGCGCAGCCGGTAGCGACCGCCCGGCCCCACGGGCTGCTCGCCGGCGAGCCAGCGCACGACCCGCACCCGGACGCCGAGCTCCTCGGCGAGCTCTCGCACCAGCGCCGCGTCGTTGCTCTCGCCGGGGTCGACCTTGCCGCCGGGGAGCTCCCAGCGACCGGCCGCCTCGGGCGGCGTCGTACGACGGGCCGCGAGCACGCGCCCGTCGCGCACCACCGCGGCGCCGACGACGACCTGCGGAGAGCTGTCGGAGGCCATGCCTACATTGACGAGGTGAGCGACACCCCGCCCCCGGTCGACCTCCACCTGCGCCGCACCGCCGAGAACGTCGACGAGATCGACGCGCTCGCGGCACGCCTCGGCGGACGGGTGCCGCTGGAGGCGTTCGTCGGCGACCTCGACCGCCGGGCGCGGCGCACCTGGGCCCCGGGGCGCGCCGTACGACGCGCGTGGACCTGGGACGCAGCCGACCGCCGCGACCCGGTGTGGTGGCCGCAGGGCATCTCGACGGCGACGGACGCGGACGTCGAGGACCTCGGCGGCTCGCGCGACCTCGTGGTGGTGTCGTGGTACTCCAAGCAGGGCGGCTCGCGGCTGACCTTCCTCGACACCCGCCGGCGCCGCTACCGCCACGTGCTGCTGGTGCGCCCGGTCGTGCGCGACGGCGTGGCGGGGGTCGAGCCGCTCGAGGTGCACGCGGGCGGGCTGGTCTGGCACGGGCCCTACGTCCACGTCGCCGCCACCGCCCGCGGGATCGTGACGTGCCGCGTCGACGACCTGATGCGGCTGCCGGCCGACGGCGGTCTGGGTGCGGGCACGGGCGACCACCGCTACGTGCTGCCCGTGCGCTTCGCCTACCGCGCCGAGACCGGCGAGGGCGTCGAGCGGCTGCGCTACTCCTTCCTCTCCCTCGACAGCGACGCCGACCCGCCGGCGCTCGTCGTCGGCGAGTACGGCAACGCGAAGCAGACCCGGCGCCTGGCGCGGTTCCCGGTCGACCCGACGACGCGGTTCCTGACCGAGGAGGACGGGCTCGCCCGCCCCCTCGACCTCGACGACGGCGGGGTGGCCCGCGCGCAGGGCGCCGTGGTCGCCGCGGGCCGGTGGTACGTCACCACCTCCCACGGCCCGCGCGTCCCCGGCTCGGTCCACGTCGGGCGCCCTGGCGCCTTCCGCCGCCACCGCTGGGCCGCCCCCATGGGCCCCGAGGACATCGCCTGGGACCCCGACTCCGACCTGCTCTGGTCGGTCACCGAGCACCCCCGCCGCCGCTGGGTCTACGCCATGCCGCGGACCTGGTTCGACCGGCACTGAGCCGCCGCTCCCCCCGCCGTACCGCCCGGCTGCCCGTCGTACCGCCCAGCTGTAACGCGGGGTTAGGGACTGTTCCGACCCGTCCGAACGGGTCGGAACAGTCGCTAACCCCGCGTTACAAGCGGAGGGGCGGGGCAGGGCGCGGGGTCAGGAGGGCATGGGGCGGGGCACGAGGGCGAGCTGGGTGCTCTGAGCGACGAGGCGGTCGGTGGAGTCCCAGACCTCGCAGGCCTCCTCGAAGAGCCCGCCGGCGAGCACCTTGGTGGCGTGGCGGATGCGCAGCCAGCCGGGGGCGGGACGGGCGCGGACGTACGCCGTGAGCTCGATCGTGGGCGCCCAGCCCGGCAGGCCGAGGTCGAAGGTGACCGGCGGCAGCACGTCGACGGCGGTGAGGAGCGAGACCACGTCGGGCTCTCGGCCGTCGTTGAGCCGCCACCAGCTCTGCACGAGGCCGGTGCCGGCGGGGGTGCCGCCGCCCCAGCCGGCGTGGGAGGGGTCGAGCCGCAGGTCGAAGCGGCCGAGCATCGGCACGAACGCCTTCACCTCAGCAGGGGCGTCGGCGGAGGGGAAGCACTCCTCGAGCGGTGGGAGCGAGAGGGGCTCGACGAGGCTGCGGTCGGAGGCGGAGCCCCGGGCGGCGAAGCGGTCGAGGTCGCCGCAGGTGACGACGGCGGCGATGCGCGTGGTGCCGTCCTGCACGAGCTCGACGTCGGCGGTCGCGACCGACCCGCCCTCGCGGCGCACCGCGACCAGGACCTGGGCGGGACCGGGGACGGTCGCCGACAGGAAGTGCGCGCTGGTCGCGAGCGGGTCCGGCTTGGCGGGCAGCGCCCGGCGCAGCGCGCTCGCCATCAGCGACAGCAGGAAGCCGCCGTTGATGCCGCCGCCGACGGACCACCCGGCGGGCACCTCGACGTCGTAGCGGCCCTCGCCCGCCGAGGTCGCAGCGAGGTGGCGGTCGTACTCGGGGATCACCCGGACGAGGCTAGAGCCGGCTCCCTAGGCTGGTGAGGTGAGCCTCGCCGACCGCACGGACACCGAGTCCGAGAAAGGGCTGGCGGCGTTCTGGACGGCGTACGTCGACGCCGGCAGACCGGGGCTGCGCTGGGCGCTCGCCCACGCCCGCGAGGTGGGCGAGGCCGTGCGGGCGATCCGCGCCCTGCCGGTCGTCACGGCGAGCCCCGGCGACACCCGCGCGGGCCGCGCGGTGAGCGAGGTCGTCGCGCGTCGGGTGAGCTACGGCGTGGCGGCGCGGCTGCTGGGCACCGCGGTCCTCGAGGTGCCGGCCGACCCCGAGCAGCACCTCGTCGGCAAGCACGCGGCCACCCTGCGCCGCAAGATCCGCGCCGCCGAGAAGCACGGCACCACGGTCCGCCCCGTCGACGACGAGGCCGAGCGCCGCGTGCTCGTGAAGGCCGCCGACGACGCCGAGCAGGAGCACGTCGACCCGGGCTACCGCGTCGAGGACCCCGACAACGACGACCTGCTCGCCTACGACCTGTGGCTGGTCGCCGAGGACGCCCACGGCACCCCGCTGCTGCTCGCCGTGGCGCCGTACGACGGGCAGCTGGCGGTGCTGCGCTACTTCCGCACGCTCGGTCGCAGCGACGAGCACAGCGACGCGCGCTACCTCGCGACGAGCGCGCTGGTGCGGGCCCTGGCCGAGCGCGGCGTGCGCTACCTGCTCGACACCGCGACCCCGCCCGAGCAGACCAACGGCCTGCGCCACTTCCAGCGGATGGTGGGGTTCCGCTACGCGCGGATCCGGCTGCGCCGCTGAGCCCGTCGATGGTCGAGCAGCGAGCGCCAGCGAGCGTCGTACGCCGGTGGTCGGGAGGTCGCGCTGGCGACCGTCGTGCGCCGGTGGTTGAGGAGGTCGCGCTGGCGACCGTCTCGAAACCACCCGACCTGCAGCAGTGGTTTCGAGACAGGACGTCGTCCTTCCTCAACCACCGAGAAGTCGCCTACTGGTAGACCCGCACGTAGTCGACGACCAGCTCCTGCGGGTAGACCAGGTCCTCGGGCACCTCGCCGCCGAGCACCCCGCCGATGGCGAGGTTGAGGATGAGGTGGAAGGGCCGGTCGAACTCCCAGTCGCCGCGCTCCTCGGCCTCGTCGCGGGTGATCCGGCCGTACTCCTGCCCGTCGAGGTACCAGATCGCGCGGTCGGCGTTCCAGTCGACGGCGTAGGTGT
>Ga0325401_1008077_pt1 | contig 10238 bp, 10 predicted proteins | sample PopdelMetagenome_FD_205666 | JGI IMG/M metagenome (GOLD analysis project Ga0325401, IMG submission 205666) | Populus deltoides microbial communities from Bellville, Georgia, United States - Xylem-PdKOR-R2 | ecosystem: Host-associated > Plants > Phyllosphere > Stem > Wood/Secondary xylem | place...
GGCCGCGTGCGACCGCCCCGTCACCCCCGAAGTCTGGTGGCCCTGGCCACCGCTGCCCTCGCCGTCACGTCGCTGTCCACCACGGGCCTCGTCTCTCCAGCCCAGGCAGCCAACGGCGGTCCGACCGACCCGGTGGCAGGTCTTGCAGACCGGGTTGCCTCGCCGGCCGTCGCCTCGGACGCGCCCTTCACCCGCACCGTCACCTGGCTCCTGGACCAGATGACGCCAGCCGAGCAGATGAGGCTGATCGAGGGCAGTTGGGCCAACAAGACCCAGACCGACACCTCGCTCGACCCCGACACCCACAATCAGGCCGGCTACGTCCGGGGCATCCCCCGCCTCGGCGTGCCCGAGGCCCGGCACGCCGACGCTCTCGGCATCGAGGGCTTCGCCGACAGCACCGCTTTCCCAACCCGCCTCGGCGTGGCCGGCAGCTTCGACCGCGACCTGCTCGCGCTGATGGGACAGACCGAGGGTCGCGAGGGTGTCGCAACTGACACGGACCTGCTGTACGGCCCCCAGGTCGACCTGGCCCGCACCCCGTCGTGGCGACGCAACATGACGGCGTACAGCGAGGACCCCTTCGTGGCCTCGGAGCTCGGTGTCGACGAGATCGACGGCATCCAGTCCACCGGACTGATGTCGCAGGTCAAGCACGTGAGCTTCTACAGCGGGCAGGACCAGAACACCCCGTCGATCGTGGGGGAGCAGGCCGCGCGCGAGATCTACCTCGCCCCTGCAGAAGCGGCCGCGAAGCGGGCTCACGTCTCGTCGATGATGTGCTCCTACGCCACCTTTCAGATCAAGGAGTACGAGCCCCGGCCCGACTACGCCTGTTCGAATGCCGGGATGCTGAACGGCATCATCAGGGGCGAGTGGAACTTCCCCGGCTGGATCACCAGCGACTACGGCGGCGCCAAAGCCCCCTCAGACATCCTCGCCGGACTCGACCAGGAGTTCCTAAGCTCGTTCCTGTCCGAGGCCAACCTCCTCAAGCTCATCGACCCGTCGTCGGCCCAGTACGACGCGACCTACGCCACCGCCGCGCGCACCTCCGCGGCGCGGATCCTCTTCGGGTACGAGCGTTTCGGCATGCTCGACAACGACCACATCCCCGCCGCCCAGCGCTCGGCGGTGCCGCAGACCGGCGACGTGGACGCGAACGACAACAGCATCGACGTCGACAAGGCCGCCGGGATCGGGGTCGCGCAGCGCCTGGCCGAAGCCGCCGCGACTCTGCTGAAGAACGACGGTTCGACCCTCCCGCTCTCGCGGACCAGCTCCGTGGCCGTCGTGGGACAGACCAGCGACCTGCTGCCGGCGAGCCCCGGCGGTGAGCGGGCCATCGGGTTCGGAGACCGAGTCAACATCACGCCTCTCGACGTCATGAAGTCGCTCGGAGGCTCGAAGGTCACGGCCACCCCTGGCATCGACAACCTGGGCCAGACCGTTCCCGCGACCGCCCTGAGCACCGACGCGACCGGCGCCACTCCGGGCCTGACCCGCACCTCGGTCAACCCCGACGGCACCGCTGGCCCCACGGTCACCGACCAGGTCCTCGACGGTCGGCAGTCCTCCCTGATCAAGGGCGCGAAGTACACCTGGACCGGGTTCGTCGACGTCCCCTCGGGTGACACCTGGAAGCTCTTGCTCCAGCGTCCCTTCGGCACCGACCTCGGCGACGACACGAAGTACAACCAGAACATCCGCAACGCGAGCAACAGCACCGTCAGCCTGTCGGTTGACGGCACTGCCCGTACGCTGAGCAATCCCGACACCAAGATCCTTCAGAACGCCTACCCCTCGTTCGCTACCGGCGCGGCAGGGGTGCAGACCCGCGCCGACAACGGGCAGTACCTCGGCTACGAGAACGTTGCGACCACCCTAGAACTGACACCGGGGCGTCACGCGGTCTCGCTCACCTACCAGCCACGCACCACGGCCGCGGTTACCCCGACGCTGCGCTTCGCGTGGTCGCCCACCAGGGCAGCCGTCACCGCTGCCACCACGGCAGCCGCCGCCAACGACGTCACCGTGGTCTTCGCCGACGACGACGCCGCCCGCACGGGCGACGGAGTCTCGCCGACGACCGACGTGGCGCGGCTCAGCGCCGCCCAGGACGACCTCATCTCGAGGGTCGCCGCCGCAGCCCACGCCGCGGGCAACAAGGTCGTCGTCGTGCTCAACACCGGCAACGCGGTGCAGATGCCGTGGGTCGGTGACGTCGATGCTGTGCTGGAGATGTGGTACCCCGGTCAGGAGGGCGGGACCGCCACGGCGCGGACGCTCTACGGGCTCACCAACCCCTCGGGGAAGCTCACCCTCACTTTCCCCGAGAGCAGCACCACGTCCCTTTTCGCCGGGCACCCCGAGCGGGGGGCCGGGACCCAGGACCCGGGTGAGGCCACCAAGACGATCAAGTGGACCGAGGGCCTGGACATTGGCTACCGGTGGTACCGCTCGGCGGAGAACACTAGCGACTTCAAGCCGCTTTTCGCGTTCGGCCACGGGCTGTCCTACACCTCGTTCGCCTACTCGGGTCTGAAGGTCACCAACGCCGCCAACGGCGGCCTCGACGTCACCTTCTCGGTCAAGAACACCGGTCAGGTCGCAGGTGGCGAGTCGCCGCAGGTCTACCTCGGCCCCTCGACCATGCTGCCGGCTGACGTTGAACAGGCCCCCATCCGGCTCGTGCAGTTCGACCACGTCGACCTGCAGCCGGGCGCCTCGACGGACGTGTCGCTGAACATCGCGCCGCGCGAACTGTCGTCGTACTCAGTGGCGCAGAAGACGTGGCTCGTCGGCGAGGGTGCCCGCACGGTGTGGGTCGGCGCTGCCTCCGACGACCTCCGGCTGACCACACAGGCCACCGTCATCTCGGCGGTAGCGGCGCCCAAGGTCGCTACTCAGCCGACGGGGTCCCTCTCGGTCACGGCCGGCCAGCCGGTCACCTTGATGGCGCAGGCCACCGGCACCCCGGCTCCTAGCGTCACGTGGCAGGTGAGCCGCGACGGCGGGACGTCGTGGACCACGGTGCCAGGTCAGACCAGCACGACCTTCACCACCACGGCCCGCGGCGTCGACTCAGGGGCTCGCTACCGCGCGGTGTTCAGCAACGTCGTCGGTGACACCACCGCCTCCGCGACCACGGTCACGGTGACGAAGGCCGACGCCTCGCTCAAGGCCAAGCTGAAGCGGGCGACGGTCAAGCTCAACAAGCGGGCGGTGGTCAAGGTCGCGCTGTCCGCTCCGGCCGGACTCCCGCTCGGGGGGCAGCTGGTCGTCACCGTGCGTGACGGCAAGAAGGTCGTCAAGACCGTGAGGGTCGCCGCGGCACCGAAGGTCAAGGTGGGGCTGCCCAGGCTCAAGCCCGGCCGCTACAAGGTGCGCGTGGCCTGGACGGGCACGTCCGACCTCGCCCCGGACGGCGACAAGCTGACGCTGCGGGTCGCCCCGCGCGCCTAGCAGACGGCGGTGTCCCCGTCCTCCACGTGAGGATGGGGACACCGATTCGTTCCGGGGCCTCAGACCCCGGTGATGGCGACATTCGTGCAGATGTGGTCACGCATCCGGTCCCGGGCCAGCTGCAGAGCACCGGCTTCGATGGCCTCGAGGATGAGCAGGTGCTCGGCGTTCCGCTCAGCGGCCATGCCTGCAGCGCGCGACCCGCCGAGCGTCCCGACCAGAAAGTCGCAGAGGTCCCACATCCCTGCACTGGCCAGCGCAGCCGGCCGTGATGCTGCCATCTCGTGCACGCAGCGGTGGAAGGCCCGGTTGAGGTTGAGGTAGACGGACAATGCGTCAGGGGTGTTTGTGCCCAGACCCTCAATCTCCGACCAGGTCATCCGCAGAACGTCGAGTTGCGCGGGGGTGCGGTGCTCTGCCGCCAGCCCTGCGAGCTCAGCCTCCGACGCCGCGAACGCTTCGAAGAAGTGGCGCACCTCGCGCTCCGAGAATTGCGCTACCCGGCAACCGCTCTGGGGCACGATCTCGACTAACCCGATGGCCTCTATCTGCCGCATCGCGGTTAGCACGGGTTGCTTGCTGACGCCCAGCTCCTGCGCGATGCGGTGCATCGACAGTCGTTCTCCTGGGGCCCACCGTCCGCGCAAGAGGTCACCCTTCACCTGCAGCAGCACGCGCTGACTCAACGATGGAGCCGTCTGCACTGCAGCCACAGCCCCGAAGTTACAAGCGTCGCCCCAGTGGCGGCCGGTAGCGGGTCGGTTCCTCCCACTGGACCAGCGGTTGGGCGGGGCGGGCGAATCCGGCACGGCGAGTCCCATGTCTGCTTCTCCTCCCGGAACTGCCGCGGTCGACCCGGCGCTGGTCGAGCAGGCCGCCGCGCGCCCCGGTGCGCGACCTTATTGGCCCGACCGACGTCGCCTCGGCTTACGCTGTGCAGGAGCGGAACATTGAGGCTCGTGCTCGCGCCGACGCGGAGATCCTTGGTCGCTAGATCGGCCTGTGCTCGCCCGCCGTGCAGCGGGGCTCGGTGTCGACTGCCCTGCATCGGCGTGCTGCTCGACGACATGCTGGTCGGATCCGAAGGCGTTGTCTCAACCTGGCGTTTCTGCAGCCAAGGTCGAGGCCGAAGTCGCCTTCGTGCTCGCGGCCGACCTGGCCGAGGGCCCGCAGGACGCCGCCCGGGTGCGAGACGCGGTCGCCTACGCGATGGCTGCTGTAGACATGATGGACAGCCGGATCGACGGTGGGACATCACCTTCGCCGACACCGTGGCCGACAACGGGTCCAGCGCCATGTTCGTGCTCGGCACCGAGCGCGTCGCTTGAGGACTTCGAGCCCGTCGGCGCCGAGATGGCCATGCGCATCGACGGCGACGTCGTCTCGACCAACAGCAGTGCCGCCTGGATCGGTAACCCGCTCGAGGCCCTGCGGTGGCTCGCGGTCAATGCACGCGACCTCGGACAGTCCCTCACCGCTGGCCGGATCATCCTCGCCGGCGCGCTCGGCCGGACGCTACCTGTGACATTCGACGCCACGGTAAGCGCCACCATCTCCGGTTCGGAACCGTCACCGCCCGGTTGAGTACGAACCCCAGCCTCGACCACGCCCAGGAGGCGACCCATGATTGAGCACCGCAAGACTAGGTTGACGTCATCGGGTCTGGCCACATTGGCACCGACTCGATGATCAAGGTGCTTCGACTCTCGCAGGCTTGGAAACTGCTCAAGCCGCCCAAGAGCCGACCCGCGACGACCCGAGGCGGCAGCTGTGGACAAGATGGCGACAGCGCTTTGACATCCTTGTTCCTGTCAGGAGATGTTGTCGCCTGTAGGCGTGTCGAGTCGGCAGCGGGTACCCCGTCGGATCTCCACAAATCAGAAGGTTCGGGGTTAAACCCTTCAAGCGCACAGCGTAATCCCGCGCTGACCTGCGGTGATGGCGACACCGGGGCCAATTGCCCTGCTCCGGATTGTTAAGCCTCGCGGCCCAAAACTGACCTGTCCCAGGCGCGGGGTGTCGGGTCGGCCCCATGACCATTGAAAACGCCGGAACCGTCTGATTCCGGCTTGTTGAGTTGCCCGTCGGGCACGGTGAATTCCGGTGTCCTTCAGGGCCCTCCGCTGACAAACGCACGAGTGTCGCTGGTACCTAGGAGACCCCATCCTAAGGTGGCGTTCCTCTCGGAGTTCTCGTGGTCGAATTCAGCGCAGTCATCAGCGGCTTGTGGCTACGGGACTTCGAATGCCAACGTCGAGACCGCGAGCCGGGTAGGGACGTTGCGATGCTGGGTTTTACCGCTGCCTACGAAGACACGGCGCGAGGTGCCGTCAACCTGCTCGCGCCCAGCGTTCCGCGAACGGTAGCAAGAGCTGTCACGCCAGCCGGCCTGAAAGAGAGTCCGGCGGGTTGGGGGCGGTCTTTCCGTAGTAAACGACGCCCGTCACCGGACGGCCGCCGCTGCAGCGTCTATCGAACGGGCAGGCCAACATGTACATCTACAACGGCACCCCGGGTGCCCTCATCTCTATTAGCCAGGTCGGCATGGTCTGGCGAAACCGGCCTTTACGGCGATGTCGTCACTACTGACGCCTACAGCTCGCCGGCCCAGAGGAGACGTGGACACCTGCGTTGGTGTTGGCGTCCAGATGCGTATCTCCGGTTGTGTCCACTGACACTCCACCATCACCCAGAAGGCAACCCCAACGCACCTCTCGACCCCGCCAACGGCAACCGCCATGCCATTGCCAGCGGTAATCCGATCAACAACATCGACGCGACGGGCTAGGACGTCAGCACCAGAAAGCCACGAGGGGTCTAGTTACCAACTCGGCCGCGCCAACCTGCCAGGTGGCAAAAGCCATGCTCGGCGCGGCACCTCCTAGTCGGTGCGTCCATCCCGGTGGTCCGCGGAATTCAACCGCAGCAGCACTGGCACTGAAGCCGGCCACGTTCGTCCTCGCTTGACGTGTCATAGGGTCGGGGTCTTAGGTCAGGGCGGGTTGTGACGATCCTGAACCTCTTCGCCGATCCGGCGCATGTGCTCGTCGAACGCGAGGTAGGCGAAGAACGTCGGTGCCTCCGTTGCGGGTGATGTGGTTTCGCGGGACTCAAGCTCGCCGCGGCACCTGGATGGGTAACAGCTTGCGTCGAGCGGCGGCAAACTGCTTAACTCTGGTCCCGTTTATGAAGCGACCGTAGGCGCGACCACCGCCAGACGGACGCAGTTGGTGGTGATGCGGCGCACCTGGTGACCCCTAGGGACCTGGGCCACGAGCGCGCCCTTCGCGGCTTGCCAGGTGCCGCCGTTGTCCATGCGGACGGCCTCCGACGGGCTGCTCGGCGCGAGTAGCGATGGGTCGGTGGGGCCGTGGATCTCCACGCCGTCGACGTACGACAGCCCGCTGACACCAGCCGCGGGCATGCCGGCTTCGATCCGCGTTTGCGACGCGCCCACCCCTCCGGCAGGGACAGGCGGGAGCGTTGTGGGCCGCGTCAGATGTATCCGGGTCCAACGTCGACGGCTGACACAGCAACTTCTAGCCCGGCGCCTTCGTTCGCAGTGTCTGAGTCGAGCTCCTCTTGGCGCATCTCGACGGCCGACTCTGCGGTAAGAGGCCCCATCCCTCCCGGCGCTCGCTTTTGATGGCGGGGCAGCGGACTAGGACAATGAAGGTCCGGATCGGCATGCCCTCGATGTGTGTGATCGGCTTGTGAGGTTCCGGCTCTCCATGGGGTCGGAACGGCAACACGTCTCCCATGTAAGCGACCGTAGGCCCGGGGCGATGGGGGGTGCTACCCCCCCCGGGAGGCCACCTGGCTGCGGGCGCCCAGGACGACAGGCAAGGCGACCATGGTAACCACCGACGCCGCAGCAACCACGAGCCCGGCGTTGACTAGGAAGCCAGCCAGGGCGGTCCTGCAAGCAGTCGCGAGGGCTGCTCCAGCGAGCAGCGCCGCCACAGTGACGGTCTATATAGCCAGGAGGTTCGCGAGTTCTGCCAATGTGACGCCGATCATGGCGGAGCCCGCGACCAGCCCAACCGTGGTCTGCGCCCTGCTGGACGCGGGGTCGGCGGTGATGGCGCCGCTCATTGCATCAGTGTCCCGACGGTGCTGACTCGTCGTAGTAGACACTCAGGGCGCATCCGTCCCCCGGTGAACGGTCAGGTGCGCGGCAACGTGGTGACGTCGAACGCTCTTGCGACCTCGGTGGCGGGCCGCAGTCCGCGGCGGTACGCATGTTCAGCACACCCGGGATTTGATGGCCTACTTGTGTAGGACGGACATCCTGATGCGTGAATACTGGTGAAAGTGAAACCGAGGGCGGTGGTCGACTCGAACCGCGATAACGTGACACTTGCCGTCATTGTTTTGGCAGTCGTTCCGCAGGGTGTCGCGCGATGTGGCAGAACCAGGAGCCGCAGGGACGTCGCCTCAGAGAGCGACACGATAGGCCCGGGGGCGGGTGGCTTACCCCCTTACCTTGCGTTCTCCCCGACGACACCGCTCCCGAACAGGAAGGACGACGATGTTCTGCACAACAGTCGAGTGCCGGGTGCAAGCCTCGCTCGGCACGCTCATGGCGTTCGCCGTGCCAACCAGCACTCTGGCCCCTGTCGTTGCTACTGGGGCCGCTTGGGCGCCCATCTCGGCCGTTGCCGTGGTTGGCACAGTTCGAAAGTCGGCGACCGATGAGTGAGTCCGAACAGGCCAGCGAGGCCGTGGTCATTGCGAAGCTGCGGACGGCAGGCAGGCGGCTCGAGGTCGCCGACAGGGTGCGTTCGAAGGCGCTAGACGACGTCCGCTCAGCGCTTGAGGCGGGCGTCGGTGTCGTTTCGGTGCGGCAGATGGCCCTGCACGCCGGGGTGTCGCGGGTGACCGCAGACCGGCTGCTCGGCAAGCAACCAAAGTGATGACGGCAATCAGTAGAGCGGCCCGTCCATTCGGCAGGTAGGGGCGGGTTTGGGTGGTATCGCGGTCGGCAGATGTCTGCTTGAGTGCCACTTGTCTGCTTGATGTCGACCGTCGAACAGGCCTCAAGGGGTGGTAGGGGGATCAAAGGTGCGCGTTCGGTGTTAACCGCTTCGGGCGCGCGGAGGGGCAATGTGGATCATGCATCGTCCCTCCGAATAACGGGGGGGTGCAACCCAGAGGGTTGATGACGTTTCGCACGATGTTCGCCGGTAAGCGCCACTCGGATCTCCCCCCCTAAGAATAAGCCTCATCTAGATGCGCCAGTACGCGATAGGTGGTGTCTACGGAGCCACCCGCGAAGCCGCTCATGAACACCGCCAGGCTCAGCCACTGGAGGATATTCACGTCTTCCGAAGCTGCCTCCGGCGGGCACGACACCCACGGAAGCCGGCGGCGGTAACGACCGCAGCAACGACGGCCGTCGCGGTCTGCGTTCCGGGTAGGTACTTCCACATCAGCGGTCCCTCTCGTGATGGCCGTGCTTGGTGCGGAGGCGGTGGGAGTCGACGGAGCGGGCGCCGGAGCGGCCCTGACGGAAGTTGGTGGTCCATCCGTCGGCGGGGTAGGTGCGGCCATAGTCGTTGCGCTCGTGGAACACCGTGGTCTCGCCGGGCAGGTCGGAAAGCGCGTAGTCGAGGTCGGCGAACTCGGTAGCGTCGCAGCCCGCGCGGTGCGCCGCCCGCCTCGTAGGGAAGCCGGCGACCTGGGAGACGGCAATTGGGTCATCGGGTAGCTCGCGGGCCCGGGCGGGCCGGTCACCCCGGCCACGAGCACCCGCGGCGTTATGCCGGGCGAGCAGAGTCCTAGGGTGTCGGCGAGGTGCAAGCGAAGCACGGACCTGGTGGGGGACTAGAGCCTGACGCTGATGTCGGATACCCAGATGGTGCGCCAGCGCGCGGGGTGGCTGGTCGATCTAAGCAGGATGGGTTCCGGACGCGGCGGCCCGGATGGCCTGTGTAGAGACTCCAGCCCTGGAAACTCGGCGGAGCGGGTGCGAGCTCGTTGTTGTTGGCGCCCAGGATGTTGCAGAGGAACAGGGCGACCTGTCCATTACCAGGGTTTCAAAGGCCTCGCGCATCGTGGCCTCGTCGACGCGGTCGGTCGACCCGGGGCGCCTGTCGCGGCCGGGGTCGAGAGACCCGCAGCGCCGGACCACTGCAACGTTCCGGGCAGGTCACCATGTCGAACGTCTGTGCCGCGAGGTGGGTGGCTCGGCTCGAGAGCGAAGTTCGCAGCGGCCGTCGGTGGGAGGACGACGGGACGACCACCCAGCACCAGCAGCGGACCCGCGAAGGCGATCGCTACCTGGCGCCAACTCAGGTGTACCGCTGCTTCAGCCTCGGGGAGGCGTCCGCCAGAGCTCATTGCGCGAGCGCCGCGGAGCTCAACCTGCTCTGAGCCCCGTGGCGGTCCGCCGACCGTGCCTAGACCGTGAAGCGGTTGACGTCCTGTCGGAGGTCGGCGGCCATGCGGGCGAGCTCGTCGACGGCGGCTTGGGTCTGGGCGAGGGCTTGGGTGGTGGAGTCGGCGGCTGCGGAGACGCCGGAGATGTTGGTGGCGATCTCGGTGGAGGAGGTGGAGGCCTCGGCGACGTTGCGTGACATCTCGTTGGTGGTGGCGGTCTGCTCTTCGACGGCGGAGGCGATGGTGAGCTGGTAGTCGTTGATGGAGGTGATGATCGCCGAGATCTCACCGATGGCGTCGACGGCTCCGCCGGTATCGGCCTGGATGGCTTCGACGCGGGCGGCGATGTCCTGGGTGGCCTGGGCGGTCTCCTGGGCGAGTTCTTTGACCTC
>Ga0325401_1008079_pt1 | contig 10234 bp, 2 predicted proteins | sample PopdelMetagenome_FD_205666 | JGI IMG/M metagenome (GOLD analysis project Ga0325401, IMG submission 205666) | Populus deltoides microbial communities from Bellville, Georgia, United States - Xylem-PdKOR-R2 | ecosystem: Host-associated > Plants > Phyllosphere > Stem > Wood/Secondary xylem | place...
GATATTAAAGGTAAAGCCTCCATATTATCATGAAGGATAATTGATAACATGCAAATACCCAGATTTGAAGGCACTTGAGAGAGATTAATCTTCAAGAACATGAATGAAGGGTTCAAAAGATTAAAAGAATTGAGTAGTAAATTAGCTTAAAATTCAAAAAAAAAAAAAAAACTAATCGCATGAACAAAACATGAATTTGTACACTCTATAGGCATAGGATCCCCTAAATTTGCATTCCGAAGTTCTGTTCACTTAGAGGATCCCACAGAGATTAATTTTTTTATAGGCAGGTCCATTTCTCTCCCAAGAATTGTACAAGTAGAAGCCAGTCGTGCCTCATGAGCCACTTTGCTCCCAACCCATTACGCACGATCACTGTGCAGAAAACACAGCACACATCACATGATATAGGGTCCCAGATGTACGGATTGATGGTGGTATTGATTTTAGGGACATATATGGGAGCCACATTATGGAGGAAGGGCCCTGCGTTGTCTTTCAAGTTCCATTGTGCATTATCATCAACAAGAACAACAGCATGATCGACTGAACCTGAGAACAGGAAAGAAAGAAAGCCACTGAACCAGTCTGGTTTTCATGGAAGATTGTTGAACTAACACAGATTGTTGAAGTGTAATAGACGTAGAAAGACCACTGGCTAGTTTTTTACAGAATTGGTTAAACCACCCAGTTTCTTCGAATCATTTAGTTAATAAAATATAAATAAATACATCACTATTATAAATTAAATTTTTTAAAAGTTTAAAATGGTGTGAAATCTGGCAAAATTCATGAAGATTATACATGAATATCATCAAGAGATAAAAAAGATAAACCTTATGAACTGATTATCGAGCTGTTGATTCAATCAATAAATCGAGATGAACTAAACCCTTGCCAAATCCCTTGTTGGTTCGATCCTCATATTTATGTTTAGCACAATATTAACATAGTTATCAAAAATGAACAAGAGGGAGAACTTGTTATGTTTCTGATTCACTAGTTTTCTAGTCGACTCCTGGATTCAACTAGCAATTCATTTACAATTTGTTTATACTGAAATTATTTTATAATTAAGCTCAATGAAGCTTATGAGAGTTAAAAATATTAAGAAAACTTATAGGAAAAATGTAATGTACTGTAAAAATAAAAATAGAAAAAGGCAAATGCTTGTGTCAACTAGATACTTGAGCAAATTGATTTGACACCATAGTAGTAATCTGCCTACCAATCGTCACCGAGACAAGTCCTTCAAAGAGGTTGACGAGACTATGCACCATGTCGTTTTGTTGTACCCAAAGAGTGAAGGAAGTGGAATTTTGATTTTGATTTTGATTTTTTTTTTCTAGTTCGATGGATGGAAATTGGGCAAGAGGCATTGATCATTCAATAGCTAGCAGTACACTAACATTATTGATAGCACTAGCTATAGCACTATCATGTACCAATGCATTGAATTCCAAAATCGGTTTACTTTTAGTGTGTGTTCGAGTACGTGGTCCAAACTTTGTTTCCTAGCATGAAAAAGTATTAAATTGATGTATTTTTATGCTATGAAAGTTTTAGCTACTTAATTTAATTATATTTTATTATATGCTGATTATCACGAAAATAAAAGATATCATTCTATTTTTGAAAAAATATATGCTTGTATCACGTGGAGGGGAGGAATTGGGAGTTTTTTTTATTTGAATTTGATACTTTTAATGTTTTGTATCATATTGAAATGATAAGTTATAATTAATTCCTCTATATTAGAGATATTTTAAATTTTGGTCCCTCTTGTTTCAAAAATCACAATCTAGTCCTTTAATCCACTTTGAATTTTACTTCATTGACTTGTTTGTTAGTTTCAATCTAAATAATCAAAGTTCCCTTCTATTCCTAATTTCGTTTTAATCCGTGTGGTTTCCAAAAATTAATTTGGGGGTGAAAGTCAGATCTTGATTACATGAATTTCGTTAATTTTTGCATTACATCAAAGGAAGGGAAGAGGCTAAACAACTTATAAATGAAATACAAAATTCAGGAATAAAGAGAGATATTTAAAAAAAAAAAAAGACACTAATACATGATTGTGCCCAAAATATAGCGATCAGATTATAATTTTTTTAATTTAAATAATTAGTCGAATTTATTAATGCAAATATAGTTGTATATAAAATATATCATTAAACAGTTTTACCGACGAATTCATTCTGTTAATATGAGGCACGCAAACCATTAGTAAAATATTTTTATCGATAAAAATTATTGATAGAATTGAAGACGGAATTATTTTTATCGGTAAAAATTATTAAAAAAAAAATTTTATCAGTAATTTTATTGGTTTTACTGATTTTTTGATAGTGACATGGTTATATGTGCACATATGCACACAATATACCTGACATATTGTATGTGAAACTTCCGATATCATTGAAATAAAAATATATAATCACTTTCAGAACAAGGGAATATCCGACTCAGTAACTCAAAGGTTCGACTCGTTTTCCATTAATAATTGCTTTAAGAATAAGTCTCCTATTACTTTCAGAATGACGACTCCATCAACTTTGCAATTTATATTTAATTAATATATATATATATACTTAATTAATTAGCCGTTATTTGAAACTAATAATATTCTAATCACTAGTAAGACAGCGAGATTTAGTAATTAATTAAGTATTGGATTGGGATATAATGTTACTTAATTCTTAATCAATTGGGTGTGTGTACTTTGTTTGCATCACTAATTACTTGCCGGCGTGGATCCTCAAGGAACAATAATGGAATTAACAAAGATATATATATATGGATCGAGATCAGCAGATCATGAAATGCTAATGCATATCATTATCAAATAATTTGTAATGTAATGTGACAACATGGTATCTAGCTAATGAGATATTAATTTAGAGAAAGGGAATCTTGTTGACTTAAGAAGGAATTGTGGCAGTATTTTCTACATGGATCAAAGATGAAAAGACAAATGGGAAAATGTGGACATGGCAACATATGATATAGACGACAGACAGCCATGTGATGATAGTTTGGATTGAGGTGGACAAGTGCTGGAGTTTATGATCTCGACCGCCTGGCTACGTTTGACCAATTCTCCTCCATTGCCCTTGATTTAGATTAAATCTTGTGCGTGGTTGTTTATGCTTATTCTGTCATTAAGAATAATATTTAAATTAGCTCTAACCGAGGATTAAAACACAAATATTAAAAACCTTAGTAAAAGTAACAATCTCTAACATCTCTGTCTTTTCTATCCTAAAATATTAATAATTACACAGCAAGTGTACAAGGAAGATATAAAATGTACACATGCATGCAGGCACATAACACAAGTACAAGGAAGATATAAAATACACATGCACACACTTGTTCTTCATAAAAGAGATGAGAGAGCTAACTTAATTATCATCGAAGGGTCTTAATCGAAATCATTCCGATCTAGCCTTGCTGCGAGTGCTCGGGAGCAGAAAGGAATAAGACATCAAGAGCCAACATGTAGAACTGAGATGAACATGACCCCCATGATTCTGGATAATGTTTTTTTCTCAAACCTCAGATGAAATATCCAGGCGATGCAACATCCTAGATTAGTGATGATCATAACTCCTAGCTAGGACCATAACTCTTCATTGATTAGTAAAGATCGATAAGATCGATCGGGAGCAAGATTGCTAAGTACGTAGCCCTAATGCAGTTGCAACTCTATCCTGAAGCGCTATTCTGCAGCAGGTAGGTCCACCTTCAAAACAGGATAAGGCCTGCAAAGTTCAATGGAATCTGCTGATCATAGAGGCTAGCGTAGGGTGTGGTTCATTTCATTTGATGAGCAAAGAGATAAACCCTAGCTAGTGCTAGAACACTCATAAAAGGAAAGAGCTAGGATGTGCACGATTGGCTTTATACAGCAAATTCAAACAGCTCGAGACAATAATTTAAAGGGTCAAAAGCTCACACACATAAGCAAAGCAATACATTGAATTATTGATCCGAAGGTGAAGACAATCTCCTAGCCAATGACGTTGATGTTGCTAGCTAGCTAGCTCAAAAATTTGAAAGCTGATACTGCACAATGCATTTCTCTCATAGCATGGACGTCCTTGCTCTCCACAGTTTGATTTTTTGGACCCTTCTTCTTATTTCGACTGCGGTGAATATTGTCAAATAATATTTCCTGCAACCTTTTTATTTTATTATTACAAAACTTGAGGATGTTGACAAATTGGATGGAAAAGAAGATGCTCCGGTTTTTCCTGTTTGTACTTTAGTTTCTCTTGCCTGCTTTCGACATCAATAATTGTGAAAAAATCCATCGCTAAACCTTCATATATATAAATAAATGCATATTATAAATATATTATGTATAGGGCAGCATCGCTAGCTATATTTGGTTTTTCAACTAATTAACTGTGTTTATTTTGACCAAATTAAATACTTCCTTAATGTAATTATACCATGCCCATTTAAGCAACTAACTTCTTTTCCTTTTTTGGTACAAAATAATAGCTCAAAGAGCATAAAGAAAAGGTCCCCGAAGCTCAAAAGGAGCTTTCTAAATCGATGATGTGAGAAATACGTAGCCATCTTCTGAGAGAGATAATTAGCATGTGGTACGTATGTATGTATGTATGTATGTAACATTTTAATATTTGGAATTTAAATTATTTTTAGTTCCTTAATGATTACCCAAAAAAGTACGTACATGCGAGTTTGTTTATTTTATCATTAAGTTGTATACTATTTTTTTTAAAAAAAATAATATGCTTACTTTTATATTTTAACTTCCAAAAAAGTGTATATTTATTTTGATCTTTTCATGCTCTTAAAAATATATATATTAATTAATTGATTTAATTGTGTCTCTTTTTCTTAGTTTCCTATATTTTTTTGAATGTCCTGTTTCTCTCACTTGTAAAATAGCCTGTAATTGTAATATATTTCTTATATATCACCATTTTGTATATATTAATTATGATAGCAAAATAGAAAATATAATTTCTCATATTGCAAATCTTAATTTGTTTTCCAAAATAAAATGTTAATTGATCGTATCATAATGAGGTGTTTTAAACATTTATTTGGAAAAAAAACTTTAAAATTAAACTTTTAATCTGAAAAAAAATCATAAAATGTATTGTTCATTTATCTTTTAAAAATGAACTTATTTTTACTTTTTTCTCTAATTAAAAATCATAAAAATAAATCAAGTTACTATATATCCCTTACAATAATAATAATAAAAAAAAAAAGTAGGAATTTTGGAACTACTAGACTTTGAGGTGCGGGAGCAGTGGGGAGGGACCAGCATGAGATGAGAACTAGGCAACGTGGCAAAATCACATGGTGATGGGCCATCATGAGAGTTGTGGGTGTCAGCACTGCTCTCCTGGTTTCAATGTTATCCTTTTCTTTTCTTTTTTCTCTGCTTTTTACTATTTTTATTTTTATTTTCCAAAAACCAAAAAGAGAGAAAGAAATAAGAAGAAAAAAAGCCAAAAATATTCGACGTCCACTCCGTTACAGAAACATCACCTTCCAACAAACAAACGGCCAAGCAAGAACCGACGTTTTCAAATTTTCGAACAACTACCTTAGTACCGCATGTGGCTAGCTAAAAATATTCGAGGATGCAATGAAAATTCCTTTTATCCTACCACTTTGCGGATAATAAATATATATATTCGATAAAATAAATATTTACTTAAGTTAATTTTTGCATAGGAAGTTTAAATCTACTCGATTATAGGTGAATCAACGCTTCACTTGTATTAATAATATCACAAGGATTCAAATCAAAATGTGTTTCTATTTTAACTATATAATATATAAATAGTTAAGTGATAAGAATTTGGGAATAACGAGTTTATTTTTTCTGTAATTTCAGGTTCGAGTATCGTGATTTCTATATGATGGTCACTGGAGATTTATATAGTCGTTAACTTCAGGGATCGTGAGATTAGTCGAGATACACGCAAGTTAACCTAAACACTCACGTTAATTAAAAAAAATATGTTTCTATTTTTTTCATTTTTTTCATTTTAGATAAAACCAGCATGTGTATTCTTTTTAAAAATAAAAGTAAATCTTATTTTTATGAGAAAAATATGGATAATACTCCATTTTTTTAGAGGGTGCTTTAAAGAAAATTATCAGTTTATATATATGAGTTAAAATTGTCTACTTGATTGATGTAGTTGATTATGATATTATTATTGGCTTTTGCCTTAAATCTTGTGATGTGATTAGTTTGATTTACATGTATCGTTTTTATTCATTTTAGCAATTCTTAAAGTCAATTTTCACTTAATTGAATATATATATATATATATATATTTTTTAATTTTTAAATAGATTATTATTTTTTTTTTGCCAAAGATAAGATTTTTTATTAATAAACTAGTGATATAAATTAGGCTTTATAACCCCAGATGGTACCAAAAACAAATAAAAAAGGATTAAACTCTAGGTAAAAGAAGAGCTGCAAAATAATCTCGGATGAAATCTATACTTATTTTACTATTTCATAGATATTCATTCATCTTATTAAACACTATTGTTCATCACAACATGAAATGAACTTCCACTTAAAAATCTAATAATAATAAAAAAAATCCATAAACTCTAAAAGAAAAGACCAAGAAGATAAAAAAAAATTATAAAACAAAAAATGTCAAAATGTAAAAATATAAAGCCGAAAATGAAAAAAAAATGCCATCTTAGCTAAGAAAAATATTAATACTTTCAAAATCTCAAAGAATAATTCTATTAATTTTTAATAAAAAAAAAGTTAATAATTAGAATCATAGAGGATTATTAGATTGGAACACGGCGTTATATTTCCAATCATGAATAAACCAAACATTGCTCGAAAGAAAAAAAATCAGAGGACAGCAAGGCAGCACGCTACGTAAACGCCGTCAACTTTGTAACCTCGATTTCCGTAGCTTTAGAAGTGGGTCCGGTGAGAGGAGGAGAAGGAGGAGGAGGAGGAGGAGGGGAGGGGACTGCGGAGAGGCCGGTGGTGTTGGTGCTCTTAAATGGAGGTTTTTTAAAATTTAAATCTTTTTATTGTTTAGAATTATTTTTTATGTATATTTTAAATTATTTTAATTTGTTAACATTAAAAATAAATTTTAAAAAATAAAAAATAATTATTTTAATATTTCTTAAAAAAAAAACAATTACAGCTGCATTCCCATCACTAACGTCTGAATCGTTCACCATTGGATGTAATATCTCCACTTATCATGTGGGTCCTACTCCGAAGAATTAAAAAAATTGAAGTATAGATCATGTTGTTTTTCTACTCATCATGTACTTGACGTGATCACACTTGCCTTGACAGAGAGCCACTTTGGCATGTAAAAAGACACTAAGCTTTCACTGATTGGACATTGATTGTTACTTCCTCGTGGGTGCGTTTGGTCCTAAAGTTGATCGGTGATACTCGTCCACGTGGTCATGGGAGTGGTAAAAGATGGTCTCCCCCACTTCCTTCTGGTGGGGGCGTGGGCGATTCTCTTCTCTCTCTCTTTTTTTTTTCTTTTTGAAAATGACACAATTTCCCTCCTTTTTTTCAATCAGAAGTTTTTAGTTTTGTAAATTATTTTTTATTAGATTGATTAGCTTACGAGTATTTACCAAAACAAACTAGATAAATTTATTCTACTATTTTATCTTTAATTTAATTTAATTTTTTTACTTTCAGAAATATTTTGATATTTTTATTGTGTATTTAAAACAATAAAATACTTATTTATTTCTGATTAATTTAATAATAAATATTGACAAAAAATCTAAAAGCTCCCAGTAAGAATTAAGGTTTATTTTGGACAGAGACACAAGACAATAAAATCATTGTTTTAGTGAACAATGATTTCAGTCAGAAGCTACAATGATTCCTTCCCGAATAGTTCTTGTTAATTTTTCTTCCCTCTGTCACTTTTTGTTTTTCTTTTTTAAAAGATGATGTTATTTCATGTTTTTTTAATTAATTTTGATCTTATTAAATTTGAATTAAGTTTAGTTAAGTTAATCAATGGCTGGTTTTATAATTATGGATTAATTAGCAATGAGTGGCCATTCACGGGTTTGTAAACAGATAAGAAGCAGAGAAAAAGGAGATATTTTGAAGCGTACGGGCACCTGATTTATGTGGTGTGGTGTGGTGTATGTATATAATCATCACACGAGGCTGTGGACACAGGCACCCACCAGCACCGCCACCATCTCCTTTTCAGCGTTGCGGTGCTGCCACGGCTCTTTCCCTCTCCCACTTTCGTAATCATAAATAAAATTACTCCGCTGACCACTTGTTTAAAACAAGGATTTTACCATCTTCTAGATTCTTAATTTAATTTTGGACATTTTATTGTTTCAGGAGTATTTGATTTTAAGAATGGTTCTAAGATCTGATGCAATCGCGTCCAAGTGCTGATCTAGATTCTAGATTAATCAATCTGGAATTTTTATTTAAAAAAATAAAAAATTAAAACAATGTTAACTTATAATTTTTTTAAAAAAAATAATTATTTTTTATTAGATTGATTAGATTATAAGTATTTATCAAAACAAACTAGATAAATTTATTTTAATTTTTTTTTTGCGTTGCTACATCAGTCAACTCAAATTTTAAAATAATAATTTTAAATGTACAATAAAGTAAAATAATTGCTTTGTGGATAAGGGTAGCGGTATAATTACATCATAAATAAATTTTAAAAAATAAAATATTATATTATTTTAATATATTTTTAAAATAAAAAAACATTTTAAAAAATAATGAATTAAACTATTGTACGTATTATAAAATATTTTAAAAGAAGTCATCCTTGTAAATTCTTAACACTGTAAACTATTGTACGTATTATAAAATCGTGAATTAATTATTATTTTTAGTATTAAATAAGATCGGAAGAGCCAATAATACTAAAAAAAAATAAAACGTACTACTGATTTGTTTTTTTATTAAAATATTAAATTTACAACTTTTACTACAAGTAAAATATATATATTTTTTAATTTTTTGATGAAAAAATCCCAAACAAAAACAGATTGGGAAACGCAAAATAAATAAATAAATAACACTTCTTGACAAATAAAATATCAAATTTACAAGTTTTACGAAGTCTAAAATAATTTTTAAAACTTTTTTCATGGAAAACAAAAAAAAAAGCAGACTGGGAAATGCAAAAAAATAAAAATATCATTAAATAAATAAGCAATTATTGACAATGAAGCCTTCACTATAAAATATTGGTCACTTTCACTAACACAAGAAATTAAATTAATTAAATTAAATTACTAATAACTAAAGATAGAAAGGAAGGGGGGGAATAAAATTCACCATCACTTTCACAAACCCAAAAATAAAAATAATAAAATAATAAAAATAATAATAATTCCCATTATTATGGCCTCCATTGTTCCTTATCTCTTCCACTTCCTGCCTCTCTTGTTATTTCACTGGACCTCTCCTCTACCTCACCGGCTGCCTATCATTACTTCACAAATCCTTTCATTTTTCCTTCAAGTGCTAAAACAGAGGAAATAAACTAATAATTCATCTCCCCATGTCACCACCATAACACCAAACAATGAAATGAAACCATAAAGAAACCATCCCTCTCTTTCTTGAACCCTTTTCTTTTGAAATCAAGAAAAAAAACCAAAAAAAATGAAGAGAGATCATCAAGAAACCATTGGTGGTGGTATTGGAAACAGAGCTGAATCTTCTTCTTCATCAATGGAAACTGGGAAAGGAAAATCATGGGTTGAAGATGATCAAGATGCGGGTGGCATGGATGAATTACTTGCTGTTTTGGGTTACAAAATTAAGTCTTCAGATATGGCTGATGTAGCTCAAAAGCTTGAACAACTAGAGATGGTTTTGGGTTCTGAAGATGGAATTTCTCATCTTGCTTCTGATACTGTTCACTATAACCCTTCAGATCTCTCTGGTTGGGTTCAAAGTATGCTTTCTGAATTCAACAATCTACCTTCTACTGATCTTGATTCATCTATTCTTCTTTCCAATAATCGAGATTCACTCCTTGGACAACCTTCCACTATCACCCCCTTAGATTTCCCCAGTAATTCTCAATCTAAAGTATTCGCTGACGACTCTGAATATGATCTCAGAGCAATCCCTGGAGTTGCTGCCTATCCACAACAAGAACTCGATAAGAGTAACGACAGGAAGCGAATGAAGCTCACTCCAATTGGGTCTAAT